>Ga0326728_10025219_pt1 | contig 10671 bp, 7 predicted proteins | sample MB3enrmetagenome_FD_207602 | JGI IMG/M metagenome (GOLD analysis project Ga0326728, IMG submission 207602) | Lab enriched peat soil microbial communities from McLean, Ithaca, NY, United States - MB31MN | ecosystem: Environmental > Terrestrial > Soil > Wetlands > Peat | place: USA: New York...
AGGGCTGTATCACCCCTGGGATCAGGACAGCGCCGTGGCTGGACGCGTACTGACAAAGCATGGCTACGCCCGTTATGCGGCGCCGCTGGTGCTGGAAGGGGGGTCGATTCATGTGGATGGCGAAGGCACCCTGCTGACCACGGGTGAATGTCTGCTCAATCCTAACCGGAATCCGCACCTGAACCAGGCGCAAATCGAAGCATTGCTGAGTGACTACCTGGGGGTCAGCCACTTCATCTGGCTACCCGAAGGCGTGTACATGGATGAAACCGACGGCCACATCGACAATATGTGCTGTTTTGCCCGTCCGGGCGAAGTGATCCTGCACTGGGTCGACGATGTCAACGATCCGCAATATGCGCGCTCCCAGGCAGCGTACGACGCCTTGTCCGAGGCTGTCGATGCCCGCGGCCGCAAGCTGAAGATCCACAAGATGGTTGCGCCGGGTCCGCTGTACTACACCGAAGCAGAAGCACAGGGCGTTCAATGCGGTAACGCCGTGCCACGCCCGGCCGGCGAAAGAATGGCGGCGTCATATGTAAATTTCCTGATCACCAACGGGCATATCATCTTCCCGTTGCTGGATGCGCGGACCGATGACGAAGCGCAACGCACTCTGCAGGGGATCTTCCCCGACTACAGGATCGTCGGCGTTCCGGCACGGGAGGTCTTGCTGGGTGGAGGGAACATTCACTGCATTACGCAGCAGATCCCGGCAGGCACGGGCGCGTAATCCGCTAGAGGGGCAACGGCTGTTTTCATCCGGACTGCAGCCGTCGCCCCGGCTGATTTGCTTTTGCTAGCGCAGGGAAAGATTGAATCGCACATCGGGACCGACCATGCGGACATCGTCGATCCTGAGTTGTTGCTTGTCGGCCAGATCCTCCAGCGCAGGCCAGGCAAACAGCCCGCGCGCGGCATCGCCGGCCAGTGCGGGCGCCAGATACAGCACGATTTCATCCACCAGACTCGCGCGCATCAAGGCGCCGTTGAGCCCTGCACCGGCTTCGACCATCAAATGATTGACCCCGCGGGAAGCCAGAACATGCAACAAGGAATGCAGGTCTGCATGCGCCTGATGCTCGGGCAGGACCAGCACCGAGCCCCCTTCATCCAGGTAGGGCCGATGGCGAGCAACATCGTGAACACAGGTGGCAACCAGACTGCCCCCGCCCTGATAGATGCGGCTGCTGGCCGGTGTTTCCAGCCGGCTATCCAGCACCACGCGCAATGGCTGGCGGGGGACATCAACCTCGCGTACGTTCATCTGCGGATCATCCGCGATGACGGTGCCGCTTCCGGTCAGGATGGCACATTGGCTGGCGCGCAGGCGCTGCACATCGCTTCTGGCCGCCGCGCCGGTGATCCATTGACTGTTTCCGTTGAGCAGGGCGGTTTTTCCATCGAGCGTTGCCGCCGCCTTGAGCACCACCCATGGGCGGCCTCGCGTCACCCGTGACAGAAACCCGCGATGCACGCGGCGCGCCTCGGACTCCATCAAGCCGCTCTGCGCTTCGATACCCGCCTGCCGCAAGCGTTCCAGTCCGCGCCCCGCCACTTCGTGATAGGGGTCGACCATCGCCGCCACGACGCGAGCCAGGCGGTGCCGGATCAGCGCATCCGCGCAAGGCGGTGTGCGGCCATGATGGCTACAGGGCTCGAGGGTCACATAGGCGGTCGCCCCCGCCGGGTCTTCCCCTCTGCCCATGCAATCCTTCAGCGCCTGGATCTCGGCATGGTCGCCTCCCGTTTGCAAGGTCGCGCCCTGCCCGATGACACGGCCATCCTTGACCAGCACACAACCGACCCCCGGATTGGGCGCGGCCCGCAGGGTGGCCAGCTGCGCCAGCCGGAGAGCCTGCTGCATAAAACGATGGTCGTCAGCGGTGAACATTAATATTTCCCTGGGTAAAATAGACGCTCAATGGCCGCGAGCCTGCCAGTCAGGAAGCAGCAGGCCATAAATGGCATGATCGACGACGCGTTCTCCGATCCACTCACGGCCGCGTAATACGCCCTCAAGATCGAAGCCCAGCCGTTCGGGCAATGCCCGGCTCGCCTGGTTATCCACTGCACAGGCAATCTGGATACGATACAGATCCAACTGCGAGAACCCGTATTCGATCAAAGCCGCGACCGAACGCTGCATGATCCCCCTGCCCTGCCAGTGACGTCCCAGCCAATAGCCGATTTCAGCACGCCGCAGCGCCGGTTCAAGCGCAAAAAAACAGACCACCCCCACCGGCTGGTCTTTTTCCCACACCAACAGATTCAGAAAGCGCTTGTCCCGGTTACCTTCCAGCGAAAACCGGATATAGGCCAGACTGTCTTCAACGCTACGCATCTGGTCCAGCCACGGCATCCACTCGCCCAGCATCGCCCTATTGGCGTCGATCAGCGCAAAAAGGGTGGCCGCATCGTGTTCCTGCGGTTCACCGAGCGTAATGTCTTCCGTGACGCGTATCAATTCGCTGCCCATGACTCGCACGGCCTATTGATCGGTGTTCTGAATTTCTTCGATCGCCTCGTTGAATTCGGCAACATCCTTGAAACTGCGGTACACCGAGGCAAAGCGAACATAAGCCACCTTATCGAGGCGGGCCAGCTCGTTCATCACCATCTCGCCGATCTGACGCGAAGCGACTTCGCGTTCACCCAGTTGAAGCAGGCGGTGGCAGATCCGGTCGATGGCTTCGTCTACCAGCGTCGTCGACACGGGGCGTTTATGCAGCGCGCGCATAAAGCTGGTGCGAACCCTTTCCGGATCGAACTCGGCGCGATGCCCACCGGTTTTGACAACCTGGGGCATGCGCACATCAGCCGTTTCAAATGTTGTAAAACGCTTCTCACACTTCAGGCATCGGCGACGACGGCGAATACTGCTTCCATCTTCATTGACGCGCGAATCGATCACTTGCGTATCGGCGAAGCCGCAGAAGGGACATTTCATAGATTTTCCTGGTTTGTATTCGCGAACATGGGACGAATTCATATCCATTGTGGGTCACGCCACAACCTATATGAATCCGTCCTTATCTTATCCTGGATGATATCCTAAGGCTGTGAAAATTGGCCAAATCATTGCAAAATTGGTGTCGATTGACGAATTTCATATCAATTCCAGGCCTATCAGCGCGATGGGCCATTTAAACCCGTTTTTCTCGCCATTGCCCCGCCGTCATCGAGCAAAACCCACTGCATGCCCCCCGCTCATCTTCAGCGCCACGCCAAGACACAACATTCAATTACAACTCTATTCATCATGTACTTGCCATTCCCGCTTTTCTTAATCTAAATATATAAGGTGAATTAACCACATATTGCATATCTGCCATAAGCATTGTCAGAGCAGAGCCAGGAGGGGAGCAGAATGATCACACCGGTACGTTTCGCGCTGATTGCTTTGCCATTGTCCGCCTGCTCGATCGCCCTGGCAGGGCCAGGGAGCATCGATGCAGGCACGGCGCGCGCTAATCTGCCCCCGCACCCGGCGGGACAGTTGCCCTCGACCACGGCTTCTCCGCCTGCGCTAGGCACACCGGCTATCGAAAAGATTCAGGCGGGCGACTCATCCCGGATTCAGTTCGTCTCCATGAAAATCGAAAATTATGAATCGGATGTGCCGCAAGACAGTATCGCCCCTCCACTGCTGGCACCCTGGCTAGGAAAAGCGATCTCTACGTCTCAGTGGAAGACCATCAGTAATCAGCTTTGGGAAGCCTACCGATCCGCAGGTCTGCTGGTGCGGGTTGATCTGCTGTTGAACAGCAATGGTGCCGGTACGGTTCGTATCAGCAGGCTGCGTGTGCATTCGCTGAACGTAAAAGGCGCACCGGGCGTCAGCCCCGAAGCCACCCATCGTTTCGAGATGATCGCAAAGGAAACGATCGTTCCCGGGACCTCGGTTGACCTTCCGGGAATGGAAGCGTTGATCAGGCAATTTTATTACCGGAATGCCGAGATTCCCCGTCTGGACATGCGAAGCTTTGATGCGGCCTCGGTAGACATCGATCTGACGCTGCAGCCCCCGCCTACCCCCGCCGTACCATTCCCCTGGACGGTCACCACCGACAGCTATGGTCTGAATGCATTCGGCCGGGGACGGGTCTCAGCTGGCTACCGGATGTCACCCTTGGGAAATGGCGATCTGTTCAGCGCCAACGCACTCGTTTCCGCAGGCTTGCAAGCCGCGGATCTGCGCTATGAATTCCCCGCACCCGCCATGTTGCCTTTGCGTTTTGCCATTGATTACAACTACCTCGACTATCACGTACAAAACGCACCGCCCGACGCAGGGCAGGATGGGTATGCACAAACCGCACGCGTCGAAGCGTCATACCCGCAGTTTTTCTGGGGCGGCGGCATGCTCACCCATACCTTGAGTTTTGACGAAGAGCGCGCCGCCGACTATGTCTCGGAGATCAATACCAATCTCAAGACACTGGACAACCTTCGCTACCGGCTGCTGGGACTCAATTTCTTCGAAGGACACGCCAACGGCTGGCTGGAGCTGACGCATGGCCATGTCGCTCTGGGCGGTCTGGTCGCCCCCGCCAATAATGAGAACACGCAAGAAGCCGGCGTCTTCACCAAGGCGGTGGCGGAAGCAAGCTGGCACCAGCCCTTCAACAACTGGCTTGCATTGGATACACGGTTGCGCGGACAAATCGCCGACAAAAACCTGGATTCACTCGAGGAATTCACACTGGGCGGCGCGACAAGTGTGCGCGCCTACGATTCCGATCAGGGTCGAGGCGACCAGGGAATGCTGGTCAGCCTGGACTTATGGGCAACACCTTCCAGTGCGCAGCCCGTCAGGGTGGGGGTTTTCTCCGATTGGGGCACCGTTCAGGTGAACTATCACAGTTGGCCTGGCGCCGGTCCCAACCGGTACAACCTCAATAGCGGAGGGGTCGAATTGTCATATGGGTATCAGGCATTGAGTCTGCTGCTGAGTGCAGCGCATTCACTCACGCAAAGCAGCGTAGAGCAGAACGTCGGATGGCGACTCTGGGCAGAGGCCAGTCTGCACTTTTGAAACGCTTCCGTCGACAACCAGGTTGACAGCCAACGCTTCAAGCACGTCAAAGGTAGGGCTGGTTGCCACGAAGGGGCATACCCGCGCGGCAGGATGCAGGATGGTGGCGCCTTCGTCGGCGGGTACGGCCCAAGGGGGCCAGCCCGCCCTTCGTCGTTCTTTGAAACGCCCACAGACAAATAAAAAAGCGGCCGAAGCCGCTTTTTTATTGCCGCCGACCGCAATCAGCCGCGGCCGTAGACCGGCAGGCGCGAGCAGATTGCCTGAACGGCGCCCGCAACACGTGCGATGACGGCTTCATCCTGAGGCGCTTCGAGCACGTCAGCAATCAGATTGGCCAATTCGCGCGCTTCGGTCTCGCCAAAGCCGCGCGTTGTCATGGCCGGGGTACCGATACGAATGCCGGACGTGACAAACGGTTTTTCCGGATCGTTCGGGATGGCATTTTTGTTGACGGTGATATGCGCACGACCCAGTGCCGCTTCGGCGTCTTTTCCGGTGATCTGCTTGGCGCGCAGGTCGACCAGGAACACATGGCTCTCGGTACGGCCCGACACAATACGCAGACCACGCTCGATCAGGGTTTCAGCCATCACTTGCGCGTTACGCTTGACCTGCTGCTGGTAAGCCTTGAACTCCGGCGCAGCGGCCTCCTTGAAAGCCACCGCCTTGGCCGCGATCACATGCATCAGCGGGCCGCCCTGCAGGCATGGGAAAATGGCCGAATTCAGGATCTTTTCGTGCTCGGCACGCGAAAGAATCACACCACCGCGCGGACCGCGCAGTGTCTTGTGGGTCGTGGTGGTCACAAAGTCGGCGTAGGGCACCGGGTTCGGGTATTCGCCCGCGGCAACCAGACCGGCATAGTGCGCCATATCGACAAACAGGTAAGCCCCCACGGCATCGGCGATTTTTCGCATACGCGCCCAGTCGATTTCCAGCGCATACGCCGAAGCGCCGGCAACGATCATCTTCGGCTTGTGCTCGTGCGCCAGACGTTCGACCTGTTCGTAGTCGAGCGCTTCCTTGTCGTTCAGACCGTAGGTGATGGCGTTGTAGAGTTTGCCGGAAATATTGACCGAAGCGCCATGCGTCAGGTGACCGCCATGCGCCAGGCTCATCCCCAGGATGGTATCGCCCGGTTTGAGGACCGAGACATAAACAGCCTGGTTGGCCTGTGAGCCGGAGTGCGGCTGAACGTTGGCATACTCGGCGCCGAACAGCGCCTTCAGGCGCTCGATGGCAAGGGTTTCGACCCGATCCACGTGCTCGCAGCCGCCATAATAACGTTTGCCAGGATAGCCTTCGGCGTATTTATTGGTCAGGACCGAGCCCTGCGCCTCCATCACCGCGGGGCTGACATAGTTTTCGGACGCAATCAGCTCGACGTGGTCTTCCTGACGGCGGTACTCGTCATCCATTGCGGCAGACAGTTCGGGGTCGTATTTGGCAATCGTCAGATCAGCAGCAAACATCTTTAGCTCTTCCCATCAAAGGGTTAACAATGGCAATGGATGCATCGTGGCACATCCTGATACATCCACTACATGAATCCGTACAACGCGATGACCGCGCTCAGTGCGCCGACCATTCAGGCTGCACATCCGCACACACCAGCACCTCGTCCACCTGACACGACTGCATCAGCTCGCGGAAGGCGGCTTCAATGGACGGAACAGCATCCTGGGGCGACAACGGCCAGACAAAGCGCTCTTCATCGCAACCCGATAGTTTGTCTGAAATCGTGAAATGAATTTCGTTATTTTCATGCGAAGCAACACGGACGAGCGGGGTTTTGCCTTCCGTGCGCAGCTTGCGCAGCGCCGAACTCACGAACACCTGCAGGGCAATTTCAAGTCGCGCGTGCTGCCCGACAACCAGCGCCTGCATCAGTGGTTCGGGCGCGCGCGGGATCGGGAACAGGGTAACGCCGTCTGTTTTGAGTTGCTCGCCGATGAACTTCATCAAAGGAACGCCCCAGGCGCCCACTTTGCCGTCGAAATGCACGGGGGCGCTGTCGCCCTCCTGGATCGCCACGCCCGTCAGATAGCGCAGAAATACGCCTTCTTCCTTGACGGTTACCGTTGCCGGCGGCAGATCGACCGGGATGCCGCGCGCGGCATCCGCCAATTGACGGGTCAATCGAAACAATTGCACGGGAGACAAGCCGATGACACTGTCCGGAGAGACCAGTTTGCCGGACACGAAAGCTTCGGCATCGATACCGAACACCCCATGGGTACGCAGCAGCGCATTGAGTCCGTCGACATCGGCAATACGCTCAGGCAGCGCCGCGCGTTGCCGGGAGCCCGCCACCAGCACCAGCGGAATCGCAAACAACACGGCATGCCGCCCCGGGGCCTGTTCAACAGCGGCACGCAACGCCTGCCACAAGACCCGATGACAATCGGCAGAGGGCGCCATATTCAGCGCAACAGAAATCACCAGCACTTCTTCGCGTTCCAACAGCGATATCACGGCGTCCCGCAGCGCTGCGCGGCATTCTTCACGACGGAGATCGCCATCCGCTTCCTGCACTGACAACGCCATCTGAATCAAACGGTTGCTGACTGGCGCTTCAGGATAACGTCGCGGATCGGGCAAGTGCGTCACAGTCATTATTTTTTCCTGGGCCAAACCAAAAGCATATTCTCGCACAAAGGGCGCTAAACGGAAGCATAAAGAGGGAATGCGTTTTATTTTCGTTTTCAAACATAAGAAACACGTAATACGCGACATTTCTGTACATTTTTCACAACAAAAAAAACCCTTTCGTTGACATAGTCATGGCCCGACCGGATAATCCGCCCACGTTGAGATGCAGCAATGCTTCTTGATAGTTTCTCCTCTATTTCTCCTTTGTAGACTTAGCGCGGACTTAATGTTCCGCGCATTTTTTTTGCCTTACTGCAGTGCAACATCCAAATTCCGCACACATAACCAGTTTATTTCACTCAATATCAGCAAAAATTAAGTTAAAAAAATTATTTTCCGTTTTGCGCACCATTTAAACATTATCCTCCAGTCGCGCAATGAAATGCCATGCGCCACCCTCCCCAAAGCCGGTCAGGCAATTTATTATCTTAACGCATTCTTATATAGCCATTTTTAGCACTCAAAATGTTCGAACCACAATAAAACGAACATTCACGGGCATATCGCGAACGGCTGCCCGACATGGCGACTGTGGATAAGCGGTGAGCAAGCTGTGTGCAAAATGTGGATGAGCGGACTGGATAAGGAAAGACCGTCGTGCCGGCTCGCGGCAGGACGGTCGGTGATGCTTACTGAGGGTGTTCGACCTGGCTGACGTCCCTTACCGCACCGGTTGCGGCGGATGTTGCCATGGCGGCATAAGCCCGCAGCGCCGGACTGACCTGGCGTTCGCGCTCCAGAGGCTTCCACGCGGCGCGTCCCTTTTGCAACATGCGGGCACGTCGCGCAGCCAGCGTATCGGCATCGACACACAACTCGATGCGGCGGGCGGGAATATCGATCTCGATGCGATCCCCCTCCTCGACCAAAGCGATGGTTCCCCCCTGAGCCGCTTCGGGTGAGACATGGCCGATGCTGAGCCCGGAGGTTCCGCCAGAGAAGCGTCCATCGGTCAGAAGCGCACACGCTTTACCCAGCCCCTTGGATTTCAGATACGAGGTCGGATACAGCATTTCCTGCATCCCGGGACCGCCCTTGGGTCCCTCGTAGCGGATCACCACCACATCGCCAGCCTGAATCCGGTCGGCCAGGATGGCCTCTACCGACGCTTCCTGACTCTCGAAAACCCGTGCAACGCCACTGAAGCGCAGAATACTGTCGTCGACCCCGGCTGTCTTGACGATACAGCCATCCTCGGCGAGATTGCCGTGCAGCACAGCCAGACCACCATCCTGGCTATAGGCATGCGCCTTTTCCCGGATGCAGCCCCCCTCACGATCAAGATCCGGCGTCGGATAACGCATGCTCTGCGAGAACGCCAGCGTGGTCGCCACGCCGCCGGGTGCCGCCTGATAAAATACGGTAGCGGCCGCGTCAGCGGTTTCGCGCGCGATATCCCAGGCATCGAGTGCGGCGCCAAGGCTGGGCGCATGAACCGTCGGCACATCGCGACCGATCAGACCGGCGCGGTCCAGCTCACCGAGTATCCCCATGACGCCGCCCGCGCGGTGAACATCTTCCATATGATACTTCTGAGTGGCGGGGGCCACTTTGCACAGGCAGGGTACTTTCCGCGAGATCGCATCGATTTCTTTCATGGTGAAATCGACACCGGCTTCATGTGCAGCGGCCAGCAAATGCAACACCGTATTGGTCGACCCGCCCATCGCCACATCGAGCGACATCGCATTGGCAAACGCCGTACGCGATGCAATCGCGCGTGGCAGCGCCGAAACATCATCCTGCTCATAATACCGGCGCGCCAGCGCGACGATCTGCCGACCCGCTCGCAGAAAGAGTTCTTTACGATCGGCATGCGTCGCCACCAGCGAACCGTTTCCAGGCAATGACAAGCCCAGCGCCTCGGTCAGACAATTCATCGAATTGGCGGTAAACATGCCGGAACAGGAGCCGCAGGTCGGGCAAGCCGAGCGTTCCATGGCGGCGACTTCCGCATCGCTAGCATCGCTGTTGGCCGCTTCGACCATCGCATCGACCAGATCCAGAGCGCGTTCTTCTCCGCGCCAGTTGATCTTGCCGGCCTCCATCGGCCCGCCGGACACAAAAATCACCGGGATATTCAGGCGCAGCGCCGCCATCAACATCCCCGGGGTAATCTTGTCGCAGTTGGAAATGCAGACCAGCGCATCGGCGCAATGCGCATTGACCATGTATTCGACTGAATCGGCGATCAGTTCGCGTGACGGCAGGCTGTACAACATGCCGCCGTGTCCCATCGCGATACCGTCATCGATAGCAATCGTATTGAATTCTTTGGCGACCCCGCCGGCTTTTTCGATTTCCCGCGCCACCAACTGGCCGAGCTTGTGCAGATGGACATGGCCGGGAACAAATTGGGTAAACGAGTTGGCGATGGCGATGATCGGCTTTTCGAAGTCGTCATCCTTCATGCCTGTGGCGCGCCACAGCGCGCGTGCACCGGCCATGTTGCGACCGGCGGTCGAAGTACGAGATCGGTATGCGGGCATTTCAATTCCTTACGTCTGAAACCGTCGAATGTATTTTAGGGCATACGTTCAGATGCGTCATGCCATCGGAATTTATCGGCCTGGTCGGCCACAATTCCGGAATTCGGGCTCAGGATAAGACCCCGCTATCGCTATGCGAGGATAATCGCGCGCGACGCCATGGAACGCTTTCCGTATAATTCCGTCCATACACTTTTACCGCAAACCACCCTAACTGACAAATGATCATTCACCCGCAATTCGACCCGGTGGCCATCCATCTGGGGCCGCTCGCCGTTCACTGGTATGGTCTGATGTACATGGCCGGCTTCCTGATGTTCATCGGAATGGGCAATCTGCGCATCCGTTCCGGACGCAGCTTCATGACTTCCAAAATGCTCGACGACCTGCTGATGTACGGCGTGCTCGGGGTCGTACTGGGCGGACGCCTGGGCTATGTCCTGTTCTACAAACCGGGTGAATATCTGACGCATCCGGCCGAAATCCTGC
>Ga0326728_10025221_pt1 | contig 10670 bp, 9 predicted proteins | sample MB3enrmetagenome_FD_207602 | JGI IMG/M metagenome (GOLD analysis project Ga0326728, IMG submission 207602) | Lab enriched peat soil microbial communities from McLean, Ithaca, NY, United States - MB31MN | ecosystem: Environmental > Terrestrial > Soil > Wetlands > Peat | place: USA: New York...
GTTTGCGTGGAAGTTCACTCGACAAGACTTGCTGAATTGGCTAAAGCGTGCGTCGCCGCACTTCTTAGCAGCTTCCGCTGCCTAACGCCGAAGGCCAGGCGCACCACGACGTTATTTATGAAACGGTCCACTTAGGCATATAGGTCTGCTCGTCCCATCCCAGGAGCGCCGAACAGGAGGCCAGCATTCCAAGCTCTCGTGCCCGGTGAATCAGCTCGGCATAGGCGACTCGATGATCAACGCCCATCACCATCCCCCGGTCATTGCCGGGATTCTGCGCCACCTTCGCCGGCCGCGCAGGACAGCCGGTCATTCAAGGTCAGACCTTCTCTCTCACCCCACCCCAGAGACGCAACAATCTTAAGACGTTTGTCCGACCCGGAACACAAAAAAACAAGCGAGGATCCATGGACCCTCGCTTGCCTGAACTTGGTGACAACGCTGAGCGCTGTGGCTCAACAGGCACTCCGACGACCCCAGCCAAGATGGCGTGATCGCCGGAACCCACGGATTGCCAATGTTACGGCTCCAGATCGGATTCACGTTCAGGCGACCGAAATCCGCCTGAAGAACCGACGGAAGGCGAACAGCCCGCTCAGGCCGATCCCCAGCAGTGCCACCGAGGTAGGCTCGGGGACGGCGGCCGAGAAATTGCCGGCGACATTCGAATTAAAGCTGTCGAGAGTGCCATCTACAACGGACAGGCCAGGCGTCACATCGGTGAAGGCCAGCGACATGCCCCGGGGCGGGAGGAGCGCGCCGATCACGTCCGACGTGAACGATAGAAGTGAGCCGGGGAAGCTGGCGGAGAGCGTGAGCGCCGTCCCTTGGCCGAAGGCAGTATCGCTGAAGGTGCCGGAGAGGTAGTTGGTTCCCGTCTGGCCAGCGCCGCTGAAAATCGAAAAAGTACCTGCGAAGTTCTCGGTGATGTGACCGGTCGCATCAACTGTGGCCGGGGTTACGTTCGTCGCCGAGAGTGTGAAGAGCGCGGGAGTGGCGGACGGAACCCCGCCGAGGTTAGTGATCGTGACTCCAATGTCCGCCGCGGAAAGAGTCGTGGAGCTGCCGCTCCGAAGCGCGGAGAACTGCGGGGTAACCGTGTTTGTCTGGCCGAAAACCAGGATCGTTCCGGCCCTGGCGTCGCACATCGAGAGGGCGAGGGCTACCAGCCACGCGCCCAGGAAGGTAGAAACATTTCTGAGCGCTCATCATCACGACTCCTGAAAAGAGTTCCTTGCAGCAAGATGTCTCAGATTTCCACCGAACGCTGGCGTTCATCCATAGGCTGTCTGCTTTGACCGCTGTCTCTTACTCTTGACACCGTCCGGAGCAGAAACACTCCCCGTGATTGAACGACATCGCCCACCGGCAAACTGACCCGCACCCCGATCCGCCAAACCGACGCCCGAGTCGGCCCCACCACGAACCTCGGTTCCATCACTCACACGGAACAACCCTCCCTGACCGAGCGATGGTCGATCAGCGGATCACGATTGTGTGATGGCCTATCCCTATCCTTTCATCCTCATGCTTGAGGAGGACTCACCGGACTCGTCCGCGGGCTCTGGGAGTGGTGCCGGCGATTTCCCAGAAGGGGGAGAACCGGCACTTCTCGGCCACGATTACCCCGGAAAACACGGCCTGGGTGCCTCTTCAGTCCAGGGACTGCCAGGGCCAAAACGCAAAACGGAAATCTGTGTCGGCAGGTCGTTGCGCTGTTGCGCCTTATCGCAACTTCCCTCCCGCTACCCCTACTTCGGATTCGAGCTCACCGATTTGTTCCCATCTGTGAGGCTCGATTTCGATTAGACGACGGGGTTCCGCCTGAACAACCGGCGGAACGCGATCAGTCCGGCCATCCCGACACCCAGCAGGGCCATCGAGGTTGGCTCAGGTACTGCTGAGAAACACTGCGTGACCTCTGACAAGGACACACCACCGGTGCCGCCTCGCGCTTCGATGTCCTTCGTGACCCAGATGCGGTCAACCGGATCGAAGTCTCGAGAGTCAACCAAGGGGCCCGGGTTTTGGGAGTCACGAAGCCAGGACCGGTAAAACAACAAGACGCCCGGGCACGCGTCCAAGACCACCACCATCGCTACAGCAACCGACGCCCGATTTCGGTGTCGCCTCGTAGGAGCCGATCCGTCGGTCAAAGGCTAGGTATTGTGCTGGCGTTGGTGGATAAGAGTAGAAGCTAATACCCGAGAAAAAGAGGCGTCAAGAGATAGTCATAAAACTCACATTAAAGCGTGCGTGTGCCTAAGAAGCGGGCGGTTGCGTGAGTAAGCACGTGGGGGCTGTGGCGAGACTGAGAAATTCGCTTGGCAGCCCCGGTCCGGGGAATTGCTTTAAACGGACCGAATGGTTTCGGACCCGCAGTACATTGTTGCTAAGGTAATCTTCTTTGCATGTGAGAGCTGTGGCGAGACTGAGAAATTCGCTTGGCAGCCCCGGTCCGGGGAATCGCTTTAAACGGACCGAATGGTTTCGGACCCGCAGTACATTGTTGCTAAGGTAATCTTCTTTGCATGTGAGAGCTGTGGCGAGACTGAGAAATTCGCTTGGCAGCCCCGGTCCGGGGAATCGCTTTAAACGGACCGAATGCTTTCGCAGCTGCAGTACATTGTTGCTAAGGTAATCTTCTTTGCAGGTGAGGGCTCTGTATGGACCGTGACATTCTCATACCGGCCCAGATCCGGGGACCTAGTTTAAACAGGCCAAGTAGCTTCGCGGCCGAAGTGAGCTGGCGTTGACGAAAAACATCATAATGTACGATTCTGTCACCATGACATCGCGCTACATGCATCGCTGTGTGTTCATCCTTATGTCAAAACGCGAATGAGACGGTCAGTGCGGATCAAGATAATCGATAGGAAGTCGTCGATTTGACTGGTTCTCGGAGTGTCGGCGGCTCTGTCTCCAGAGTCTTCGCGGAGTCCATCGGCTTGCCAGGCTCAGCTCCGGCTCGGCAAGAGGGATCGCCCCTCCCCCCTTCACCCTCGCACCGCCCGGTCGGGTGAGGGCGATGCGAGGGTGAAGGCGGGAGGGGCTACGGACAACCACTTTGGGGGATCAATCAGATCGGGGCAGGCTTCGCGATGCTCGAGTCGCGATCTGAGTGCTAACCTGTCGAGGTCGATGCTCGGACGGCTGTTGCTCCTGTGGTGAGCTCGTCGAACCACACTCGGTGAGGGCACTGCTTGTTGCCAGAGGACCGTTCCGTTCACGTTCACTCTATAGGGAACGGGAACAACCCTCCTCTCTTGATCAGCCAAGACGCTGCCAACCGGCAGGCGTGTGGCAGACCCAGCCGGCCCGCTCGAGCGACTCCAGCGCCTCGCCTAATCGGGGTAGACGGGGTATTAACCACATTCGTCGGAAAACCTCCGATAAGAGCTTCTCGCACTTCCATCCACGGCCAAGGCTCAGAGGAGAAAACTGCGCAGAAGGTCGTTACAGCGAAATACTCTCGACCTCGATTTGTGCTTTTGATCCTGAGATGCCGGGAGAGAGGGCGATCAGTCGGAGCCAACTGCAGCAGTCATTCCGCCATCGCGCAATTTGGTCCTGAATCGCTGGTCCACCGTTGGGTCAGTCCATCATCGACGCTGTCATTTCGGCCCGACCCGACTCGCACGAGCGAGCTTGCCAGCAAGACCGCCGAGGCTAAACGGAGGATTTCCGACGAATGTGGTTATACTCGGGGCGGGGACGTATGAGGCATTCCGCTTTCCCAGGGTGTTATCTGCAGCGCTATTTGGCCCGGTGCTGCAAAGCTATTTGGCAGCGGTTCTGCAACGCTGTTTGTCATAGACTCAGAAGTGCTTACCAAATAATCTGACGTAAACCGTGACGGAAATTCTACATTGCGGCACGAGTGGTCTAGCCGAGGACCAGCGCTTCATCGTGCTCGATCGATCTCAGATCCTCCTCTCATAGCTGAAAGATGGGGGGGCCCCTGCCCACATTGCTCAGGAACAGAGATTGATCCCGCGCCTACTCAACCGCTGGGTTGCCGACTACTGCCGACTCGGGATGAGAGGGCGCTGCTTCAAGCTCGACGCCGACAAGGAAAAACGGCGGACGCTCTCAACTATCCAGGAGTTGTTCGGAAGGCTCGCGATGCCGAACCTAGATCAGGTGATCCCGACAGTGACCGAGGTAGACTGCGAAAGCCTCGTCGTTGGCGCTGCATGAGAGGGGCAGCATGATGACAAATACCGATGCAGGATCCCGGCCAAATACCGATGCAGATGACATCTGCATGCAATCTGCCACGCTCTTTTGCCGCCGTAGTCCGCCGAGGGTTATGCTGTCATGAGTGAGGAAGTTGACACACTGCCGGCGCTCCCGCCCCCGACCGAGGCCGAGCCGTCGCGTCGCGCCCCGCTCCTGCCTGAGCAAAGCGACTTCCTGGAGGGGGGCGAGGCACCCGCCGCCGCCAAGGTCGAAGCCTTCCTGGCCCAGGCGTTCGCCGCGAGCGGGGGTGAGAGCCCGGCCCAGGCGCTGGTGCCCTGGATCTGCGACGCGCTGCTCTCGAACCACTCGGTCAAGGCCTACGGCCGCGACCTGATGGACTTCCTGCGGCACATGGAAGCGCAGGGGGTGACGCCGCTGGAGGTCACCGCGGATCACGTGAAGCTCTACAAGCGGGCGCTCCTGGAAGCCGGCAGGACCTCGGCGACGGTGGCCCGGCGGCTGTCGGTCCTCCGCGGCGCCTACAAGGAATTGGCGGCCAAGGGGCTGGTGCCCTGGGAGACGGCGCAGGACATCGGTGCCGTCAAGGCCCCCGGAGTGCAGAAGAACTCCACCCCGTCCTTGACCCAGCGGCAGGCCATTGCGATGTTGGAGGCCATCCCCAGCGACACCCTGCAAGGGATCCGCGACCTGGCCCTGATGAGCGTCTTCTTCCTCACCGGCTGCCGGGTGTCGGCCGTGACCGGAGCCTGTGTCGGCCACCTGGAAACTGACGGCGTCGAGCACTACCTCCACGTTACCGAGAAGCGGAACAAGAAGCGGCGGAAGATCCTCTTGGACGCCGCCCGGCCGGTCCTGGCCTACGTGGCACAAGCAGGCATCGGGCAGGACAAGGAGGGACCTCTGTTCCGACCCATGAGGCCGGACGGGGCCGGGCTGGTGCGGCGGCACCTGGACCGCAAGACCCCCTGGCGGCTGGTGAAGAAGTATTGCCAGGCGGCTGGTATCGACCCGTCACGGCTAGGCAGCCGCGGCATCGGCATCCATTCGCTCCGCAAGACGGCGATCAACGATGCGATCAGGAACGGGGCCACGATGCACGAGGTACGCGAGTTCGCCGGGCACGCGGATATCCGCACGACCGAAGTCTACTTCGTGCGGAAGGAGGAAGATGCCGAGGTGGCGGCGCGGCGCATCCACATTCGCGTCACGGGACGCAAGGGCGAGTGAGTCCACGGCGCTCGCCATACCCGCTTAGCGTACAATTTGTGACAAATCATCAACGGAGCCCTAATAGAGCGGGAGCAGTATGCATTACGCTGGACCACTCGATCTTCTCCCGATCTGGGGTGTCTTCCTGGCCACCGTGGCGGTCGTCCTTCTAGCGGTCGAGGGCGGCTTCCGCCTGGGCCAGTATCGGCGTCGGCGTTCGGAGCAGGAGGATAAGCCACCCGTCGGCGAGATGGTGGCGGCCACGCTCGCGTTGCTCGCGTTCATGCTCGCGTTCACGTTCGGGCTGGCCGCCTCCCGCTTCGACGTCCGAAGGGGCTTGGTCATCGATGATGCCAATGCGATCGGTACAACCTATTTGCGTGCGGGGCTGCTCCCCGAGCCGCATCGGTCGGACGTCCGAAGCCTTCTCCGTGAATACGTGGACGTTCGCTTGGAGGCCGTCCAGCCGGGCAAGCTGAGCCGGAGCATCGGCCGATCCGAGGAGTTGCACGCTCGGCTTTGGGCTCATGCGGTCGCCGTCGGGGAGAAGAACCCGGGCTCGATTGTCGTGGGTCTTTTCATCGCGTCGCTGAACGAAGTGATCGACCTCCATGCCAAACGACTCGCACTCGGGGTGCGCAACCGCATACCTGGAACCATCTGGGCGGCGCTGTCTTTCGTGACAATCATCGGCACGTCCGTGATGGGATACCATGCCGGACTGGCTGGTTCAGGCAGGTCACTGGCGCTTCTCGCGCTCGTCCTCGCGTTCTCGGCGGTCGTGACGCTGATCGCCGATCTCGACCGTCCCCAGGAGGGGCTTCTCCGAGTGAGTCAGCAGACCATGATCGATCTTCAAAAGACGCTGGCCGCACCGAGTCGGTGAGAGTTCCCAAAGCTTCAAGGTAGTGCTCCCTGAGGTGAACGTGCCGCTATCAGAACACTGGCAACGTTTCGTCGCGGAGCAAGTCCGCAGCGGCCGCTTCCCCTCGGAAGCCGCCGTCCTGGAGAAGGCCATCGCGCTCCTCAAGCAGCAGGAACGCCCACTTCGCGCCTGCTGCCCTGAACCCGGCTCGTTTGAGCCTCGCGGGTGAGAGATACGTCCCCTCTCCACTCACGACGGAGAGCCGGTTTTATCGTCCGCCGTCAACCGACCAAAAACCGGGGCAGGGACCCCGAGAAAACCTCCGCCTGGGGCCTCCCGCCGTCCTTGTTCGCCAGCAGTGTGTGGCAGAATCTAGCCCGGATGTTCATACGCCCTCGTGAGCTTCGCTCGGGAGCCCCGGCACCCCCGTTCTCGCTGGGAGTGCCAGGATTCCTTTGGGATCGGCGCAAACCAACCCCTTGACCCCCAACGGCGGGGGGCCGATCCGGCTCGGGTTGTCCCGGACTCAACTGGTATCGCACCGCGGCTGGGGTCCCGCTCGCAACCGCACGGCCACCTGGCGGAATAACGCCTGATATGGGTAGTTGCTCGCCAAAGTGGAACACCACCCGCGCAGCCACCTTCATACGACCGGCTCACGGGACGCCGAGCAGGATTCGAGGACTACCTGATGCAGGGCGAATCGTTTGAGGGGCTCGACTTGAACCGTGATGCGAGTCCAGGCCGGGATGTCGCCCTATGAGAGTCTTGCTCGACACGTGCGTTCTGGCCGAGCTCCAGCGTAGCCGACGGCCATCAGGGCGTGAAAACGGCGGTGGGCGAGCTGGACGCTAGCGGACCGGCAAGCCATTATAAGATGTCCAACTGCGGGCGGCGGGGGGTCCGTCCAGGCGGGAGCCTGCGAGCCGACAGTCGGGGGCCGGTCGCCCTGGATCGATCGTTGCGGTCCTGGCGTCGCGGCGGGATGGGGGGGCTCGAGGTCGAAACGGGGTCCGAGAAGAAGATCCGGGGAGGAGTGGTCCACATGCCAGTCACACCGACGTATCCGGGCGTTTACATCGAGGAGATCCCCAGCATCCGCGGCCCAATGGGAGGGTCAATCCCATGAAGTGGGGCAAGTATCGCTTCGGTTCGATCAAGATCGATGGCAAGGCTTATGAGAAGGACGTGGTCCTGGACCAGGGGGCCTGCGAAAGCGGAAGAAGAAGCCCTCGCGCGAATACCGGGACCAGTTCGGTCACACTCCCGTCTCGCTGAAAGAAGCGATCCCCTGGAGATGCCAGCGCCTGCTGATCGGCACCGGCATGCACGGTCGGCTGCCGGTCATGGACGAGGTCCTGGCCGAGGCCCAGCGACGCGGCGTGGAGATCGTCGTTTGCCCCACGGCGGAGGCCATCCAACACCTTCAGGAAAACCCAAAAGCGACGAACGCGATCTTGCATCTGACCTGTTAACCCCGCTCTTGGGTCGGTCCGAAGACCGGTGCTCCTGCTCCACGCCGCGGACCTGCCCGCGACCAGGATCGCCCAACTGCTCCAGGTGCATCCCAACACCCTTTCCCCTTCGTTTCCCGGGGTCTTCGAAGGCTGTCGCTCGGCCCCCGGGATGGTTGGCGGACTGACTGGGCACGACCCCGATGAAACTCGAAGTGACCACGCGCACGCCGACCGGTGAGCCCCGGCCCACGCCGCTCCTGTTCGTCCACGGCGCCTACTGCGCCACCTGGGTCTGGGTCCGCCACTTCCTGCCGTTCTTCGCCGACCGGGGTTACGAGGCCCATGCGTTGAGCCTGCGTGGGCACGGCGCCAGCGAGGGTCACGAACTCCTGAAGTTCTGGCGCTTGTGGGATTACGTCGCCGACGTGGAGCAGGTGGCCTCGGCCTTGCCTCGCCCGCCGGTCTTGATCGGCCACTCGATGAGCGGCATGGTCGTGCAGAAGGTCCTGCACCGGCGGCCGGGACCGGCCGCCGTGTTGCTGGCCCCGTGCCGCCCCATGGCCTGCTCGGTTCCCTGCTCAGCATCGCACTGACCAATCCGGTGCTGCATTGCGAGCTGGCGTGGGCGCAAACTCTGGGCCCGCCCTCCGTCCACGGCCGGGCGGTCCGCCGGGCCCTGTTCTCGGACAACAGGCGGGACGCCGAGGTCCGCGGCTATTTCGAGCGGTTGGAGCCCGAGTCAACGCTCGTCCTTTTCGACCTGTTGGGACTCGACCTACCACCGTCGCTGCTTTGCCTCGATCTCCCGGTCCTGGTCCTCGGCGCCGAGCACGACGGGTTCCTTCCCGCCTTCTCCGGGGCCCTGGAGGCGACGGCGTCGAGAGGTGGTCTGGTTCGTCAACCTAGCGTTTCCGGCCTTTCTGCGCAGGCGAATATGGCGCGGTGTTCGATTTCAAGTGAGCGCGAATCCGAATTCATTCGTTTACTTCTATGCCGGAAACCCAAGGGGTTGAGCCACTGACAGCCTAGCGTCAATGCCCCGACCTCGCTTGTTTAAGGGCTAGTTGTGTATTGAATTCGTTGAGGCGATTGGATGGAATGCTCGATCGGATCAACCGGGTGAGGCGATCCGTCGGGTTGGACCCCACTCGTCCGGGAAATCCCGAATCACACAAGTAGGAGGACCCAAGATGTGGAAGGCTGTCGCTGCGGCTGCACTGGTTGTCGAGCTCTGTCTCGCCGGAAATGTCTTCGCCGAAAGCGCCACCAAGGATGAGTGCGTGGCAAAGTGCAAGGATGCTGCGCAATGGGTCACCGACAAAGGCATCGATGCCGCCATTGCGGAAATCAACAAGAAGGACGGTCCTTTCGTGTGGAAGGACTCCTACGTCTTCATGATGGATCTCGAAGGAAAGATGCTAGCACACCCGATCAAGCCGGATCTCATCGGCAAGAACCTGCTCGAGACCCCGGACAAAGGCCCTGACAAAAAGCTTTTCTTCAAGGAATTCGTCGCGCTGGCGAAGTCGAAGGGCGAGGGCTGGGTCGACTACATGTGGCCCAAGCCCGGCGAGGAAGCGCCCTCGAAGAAGCTGAGCTACATCTACCGCGTGCCGGGCAAGGACGTCTTTGTGGGGGCTGGCGTGTACGAGTAATATCGCGGCAAAGTAGCGAGCCGGAGACCATGAAGTTGGGTCGTAGGGCTCGCTTCTGACCGTCCCTCAGTTTACCCCTGGTGACACGACTGTTGACACTGGTGGGTCTACCCCAAACGGGGCCATTCGTTCCCTAACATCTGACTCGACATAGCCTTATAAGACACCGATTCCGCTCTCGACGAAGGACCAAGACGGAGCCGATACCCATCACGCCTACCCGGCTGATGACGGGAGTGGGGTTCGCAATCGGGCGGCAAACCCGAACTCGGTTCGCCTTCGGTGGGACGAGGTCACGAGACTGGAAGGTCGCAGAAAACGCGGAAAATGCCGGCCTCGTGTCGGCATCATGGGGGCCGTGGCCCCCGTCGCCCGAGCCGTTGAGGTCGCGTTTCTACGTAGAAGGCGAACTCATCTTCACCGCCGTGGCGGAGGGGAGCCGAAGGTCAATGGCCCATTTTGTCGCGAATCGTTGCCATACTCCACCATCGTCCGATTGAATCGGGTCCTCCTGTGCCCATCCGTCCTTCACGGCGCGCAGCTTGGCGATGGCCCGGACCTACCCCGCCGAAGGTGCCCTACCCAGGCTGACGGTCCCCCCCTGATTTCCCGTGTTTTGCTGGTCCCCGCCGGTCCCATCAGGTGAGGATGCGCGATCTCCAGGACCGGACCAGTGGGTGTCGGGTAGTGAGGGCAGCCTGCGTAAGAAACGTAATAAACGTACAAATGCCTTCTGGGATGTTAATTCCTACGTATTCTGCGTATGTAGGTAGGGGGGCTTGCCTTCCAGACGAACCGGCCGGTGCCACCGTCGCAGCCCGACGGGCATAGTCCGGTCAAAGGCTCGAAGCGGCCGGGCTTCCGCCCGGAGTCCACCGTCGCCGGTTGCTGGACGAGGGCCAATCTGTTGTTCTCCGGTTCGATGGCCCAACTGGGCCGCCGATCAGAGGCAGCTGGCGCTCACGACGATCCCGTCGTCGTCGCTGTAGAGCCAGTCGCCGGGGCGGAACGTCACGCCGCCGAAGCACACCGGCACGTCCGCCAGCCCTGATCCGGTCTTGCCGCTCTTCCACGGGTTGGAGCCGAGCGCCTTGATCCCCAGGTCGAGACCGGCCAGCGCTGCTGTGTCCCGCACCGCGCCCCAGACCACGAGCCCGGCCCACCCGTTCTGGTGGCCCAGCCCCGCGATCACGTCCCCCACCAGGGCACATCGCAGCGAGCCGCCGCCATCGACGACCAGCACCGCGCCGCCGCCGGGCGTCGACAGCACCTGCTTGATCA
>Ga0326728_10025222_pt1 | contig 10670 bp, 7 predicted proteins | sample MB3enrmetagenome_FD_207602 | JGI IMG/M metagenome (GOLD analysis project Ga0326728, IMG submission 207602) | Lab enriched peat soil microbial communities from McLean, Ithaca, NY, United States - MB31MN | ecosystem: Environmental > Terrestrial > Soil > Wetlands > Peat | place: USA: New York...
CGCTTTGTCCAGGCTCACGTTGTCGGGCCAACTGTTGAGGGGCGCAAATCGTTGGTTGCCGTGGCCCGCCCCGCCGCGGCCGTCGGCGATGCGGTACGTGCCGGCGCTGTGCCATGCCATGCGAATAAACAAGGGGCCATAGTGGCCATAGTCTGCCGGCCACCACTCCTGCGACGCCGTCATCAAGGCGTCGAGATCCTTGATCACGGCATCGAGGTCCAGGCTCTTGAATTCCTTGGCATAATTGAACTCCTTGCCCATCGGATTGGACAAGGGGGAGTGCTGGTGTAGGATCTTCAGGTTCAACTGATTCGGCCACCAATCCACATTCGTCGTGGCTCCGGCCAACGTATTACTGCGAGCATGCCCCCTTACCGGGCACTTGCTCTCGGTTGATGAGGTTTGTTCCTGATTAGCGGGAACAGACGCCCCCGCTGCGTTGGTGAGTTTATTATCCATGTATGCCTCCTCCTTGTTTTTCAATTCGCGTAATCGCCGGCTGACGCAGAGCGAAGCTCTGCGTTTTCTTTCGTGGGCTGGCGCAGACCCCCGCCTTGTGGGGTCTGCGGTCTCCCCAAGCGAAGCTCTTCGGGACGATGGCCGTGCACAATCACGGTTCGCTACCGCGAACCTCGCAGACATCAAAACCGGATGTCTGCGCCATCCCATCGGACCTCCGCTGTACGAGGTTCCCTTCTGAGAATGAACGAGCTCACCTGAGTTCCCGAGAGACGCAGAGCTTCGCTCTGCGCCAGCCGACGAATTCCCCACGCTTACGACACGGAACGGGAAGCGTGCCGCGGAGCGCACTTCGCGCAGAGCCCCCGGAAAATGAGTTCGCACTCGCGAACAATCCGCTTGCCGAGGTTGCGCGAGGCAGGCCTGGGCACGTCGTACCACTCTATGTCCTCAACCTTGCCACAGCGGTCGCAGATAAAGTGGTGATGCCGCATACCTTTCGCATCGAATCGCGCGGCGCGGCCTTCGACAGCCACTTCACGCACCAGACCCGCCCGCACCAGGTCCCGCAGATTGTTATAAGTCGTAGCCCTTGAACAGCGCGGATCCGCGCGGTTCACGGCTTCGAAGATTTCCGCAGCCGTGGGATGACTGGTGTGTTCCATCAGGAATGCCATCACGGCGTAGCGCTGCGGCGTGCACCGCAACCCGCTGCCCTCCAGGTTTTTTTTAATCGTCTCGGTGTCCACGAAGAACTTAGACTAAATCTAATATAACATTTTGTCAAGCCTCACTTTCGGGGAACCATTTCAGGCCGCGCGCAGCAGGCGCTGTTTGGGCGGCCGCCCGCGGGCGTGTGGACCAGCGCCACTCGCAGTTTCTGTCAGAACAGCACTACGCTTGGGACAGCAAGCTTCGGGGTGATCGGTAGTGGTACAGCGCGGCGGAGCCGCAATTCGAAATTCAAGATTCCAGATTCAAGAGAAAATCTTTTCAGTGCAAGCAGGTTCGACAAACTAGTGCTACAGTTTGATGTAGAGGCGGCTTTACGCCGCCATTTGGCGAGCTAAACTCGCCGCCGCGCCAAACTGAGACACTACCGACGCTTCTGGAAAATGCCAACGGCCAGTCGGTGTATAATAGGGGCGTGGGAAACCATATGATCCGCATTTCGGCCGCGAAAGCGGCTGGTGATCTCCCTACGTTGTTGGATCATGTGCGTGTTGGCGACGAGTTGTCATCGAACACGATGTCCGTCAGGTAACGTCGGTGCGGCTTGCCGCGTCCGCGCCTTCCCTTGAGAAAGCGTTCGCGGCGGTCGCCCAAAAGGCTCCGGACGAAGGATGGGAATGCGTCCCGCCCGACCTCGCGAATAACCTCGACCATTGCCTCTACGTATGTGAGGCCCTACCGAGAACTTTTACGAGGTGAACCATGCGCGTCGATACTCGAAGTTACGTATCCAGCGAGCCGTGGAGGTTTCTCCGCGCGCTCCTTTTGGCCGTGTTGTTGACGATGCCCGCGATGCTTTTCGGCCAGGGCTACTTTGGGTCCGTGAGCGGGGAAATTACCGACCCAAGCGGGGCGATAGTCCCGGGGGCGAAGGTCACGCTCGTCGATCAGCAGAAGGGCTATCAGTTCGCCACCACCTCGGACAATGTGGGGCGGTACTTGTTTACCTCAGTGCCGCCGGGACTGTATTCCGTGTCCGCGGAACTCCCGGGCTTTGAGAAAACGGTGCGCACCGGCATCACGCTGAACGTCAGCGAAAACGTGTCGGCAAACCTGCGACTGAGTGTCGCCACCACGAAGCAAGCCGTCGAGGTCCAGGCCCAAGTCGAGAACCTTAAGACCGAGGACGCGGTGACCGGCCAAGTGGTCAACCGGCGCTTCATCAACGATCTTCCCTTGGTTAACCGCTATGTGCTGGAATTTGTCGAACTCGGGCCGGGTATCAACAACCAGAGTGACGTGAATTCTGTCGGCGACACCGGAACGAACTTTATCTCCAACGGCAGCCGCGGCGCCAGCGCCGACATTCTCATGGACGGCGCTTCCATCACCAACTTCGAGCCCAACGGCGGCATCACGGCGGCCACCTATACGCCGTCCGCAGACGCAGTGGAAGAATTCAAGGTGCAGCAGACAAACTTCAGCGCGGAATATGGATTTTCCGGCGCCACCGTCGTGAACATGATCACGCGTTCGGGCGGCAACTCGTTTCACGGCAGCGCATACGATTTCGCTCGCAACAAGATCACCGACGCCAACAACTGGTTCAACAATGCATCCCCAACCCCAACTCCTATTCCCCCCGTTCACCGGCACAACTACGGCGGCACCGTGGGAGGGCCGATTATCAAGAACAGAACCTTCTTTTTCTTTGACTGGGATGGCACGCGCGATTCCAGTATGGGCACCTACCAGGCGGGTGTCCCCAGTGCCGCCGAACGCAACGGCGACTTTGGCGAATTGTGCGCCGCCAATGGTGGCACGTTCGATACGAACGGCTTTTGCAGCGTGATTGCTGGGCAACTCTATGATCCTTATACCGGCACGTACCAAACCCCGCCGAATGGGGCAGACGGCGCCTACCGCAGCGCCTATATCCCGTTCAATAACCTCGCGCTCTATGCCAGTCCCGGCAATCCTAACCTGAACGGCACGCCCTACCAGTTGACCAAGGCGCCCGGAAACCTGATCGATCCTGTTGCCCAGAAGATGCTGAACCTGTTCCCCACGGCAAATATCCCTGGGGGCAGCATTTACTACAACTGGATCGCCTCAGGAGCGAGCTCCGGCGCCAGCGACCAATTCGATATCAAGATCGACCACCGCTTCAGCGAAAAGAATTTGCTCAGCGCCAAGTACTCGCAGAACTGGAACAACTATACCCCCTACAACTGCTTCAAGAATTTCACGGATCCCTGCGGGAGCGGGCCGGACACAGGCGCCGCTCACCTGTTCGCGCTCAATGACACGCATACCTTCAGCCCTACGCTGCTCCTGACCAGCACGTTCGGCTTCACGCGCGGCTCAATGCTGATCGATGCCTATAACAAAAAGCTAAACCCCGATCCCCTCGGCACCCTGGGTTTCCCGTCCTACTTGGAAGACAATGGCTTTCTCGGTGTTCCCGCCATATTCATCGGCAGCGGATACTACAATGCAAGTGGTTGGGGTCTGGACATCGGGCAGGATCCTTACGGCAACTACGTGCAGGGGCAGGACACGGGCCAGCTTACGGGACTTCTCACCAAAATCCAGGGGAAACACGAGCTGAAGTTCGGCTTCGAGGGGCGGTTGCACCAGCAAAACTACATTCAGACGAACGCTCCGGTCGGCAACTTCAGTTTCAACAACCTGGGCAGTTCACAATGCCCAATCTCCGACATTACGCAGTGCGGTGGCGACGGCATGGCCAGTTTTATGATGGGCCAGTTGATAGGCGGTGGGGCTGGCTACGAGATCCAGTTCGAACCAGCGTCAGAGAACTTCCAATATGCCGGATTCGCCCAGGACAACTGGAAAGTTTCTCCCAAACTGACTTTGAATATGGGCCTTCGCTACGACGTGTCACTGCCTAGAACCGAGCGCCACAATCGCATGAACTGGTTCGATCCGAACGTTGCGTCTCCCCTCTCCGTGCCCGGACTGGGTACGCTTTATGGCGGAGAGAAGTTCAATAGCGCCAGCGTGCGTAGCGACTGGCTGACGGACTGGAGAGACTTCCAGCCGCGTCTTGGGTTCGCTTATATGGTCGGGAGCAAAACCGTCCTGCGCGGAGGTTACGGCATCTATTTCAGCCAAACCCGCTCGGGGGCTAACGGCTTGTTGAGCTACGGCTCCCAAGGCTTCAACCAGTCCACGGGTTCGATCAACACTTATCAAAATGACGGCGCGACGCCCTGGCTGCATCTCAACAATCCCTTTCCCTATGGGTTGATTCAGCCCCCGGGAAGCTCCCTCGGTTTGTTGAACGACGTAGGCTACGGGGCCGTAGGGCCTCTCCGTACCACGGCGGCCGCACGCACTCCCTACGAGCAAAGCTGGAGCTTCGGGATCGAGCGTCAACTGCCTTCAAGCATGCTGCTCGACGTCCAGTATGTCGGCAAGAAAGGAACTCGTCTGTATTTTGCCGGCGGCAACAACGTGGATTCTCTGGGCATGCAGGTTGAGAGTTTGACTCCGACGCAGATTGGTAACCTCGGCAACTATGTCTCAAATCCCTTCGCGTCGGTGCTCACGAACTCTTACTACGCCAACAGCAGCCTTTCCTACTCGCAGGTGCCGGCGTTTCAACTGATGTTGCCGTATCCGCAGTTCACCGGCGTGAGCACAGACGAACCGCCAAGCGCCAATTCCATCTATAATGCCCTGCAAATCTCGGTGGAAAAGCACTACTCCAACGGCTTGCAACTCTCGGCGAACTACACCTGGTCGAAGTCCATCGACGATTCCTCAATCGCCGACACCAACGTGGCCTGGCTGGCAAATTATGGCGGCAACTCAGGGTGGGCTCTCCAGGATCCCAATAGGCCCAAACTCGAACGCAGCCTCTCAACCTTCGACATGCCGAAGCAACTGAAACTCAACTACACCTATGATCTTCCGTTCGGACGAGGAAGAGCTTTCCTTAACAAGATGTCCCGGCCCCTTGAACTCATCTTCGGAGGCTGGAAAACCGCCGGCGTCTGGAATATCCACGACGGCTGGCCGCTTCAGTTTACGGTCGCAAATGGAGGAACTCCCATCTGGACTTATGGCCCCCAGCGGCCCAACATCGTCGGCACGCCACGGCGCAGCGGCGGCCCTGAAACCAACTGGATTAACAACTACTTTGCAAACCCGGACGTCTTCCAAATTCCGGCCCCGTACACCCTGGGCACCGGAGCGCGGGCTATCGGAACCGTGCGCAGTCCCTTCACCTTCACCAACAACTTATCCATTTTGAAGGATTTTGGACTCTCCGCCAGCCACGAAAACTTGAAGATCGAATTGCGCCTGGAGGCAGAGAATGCCTTCAATCACCCCGTTTTTGGTACGCCGGATACCTACGTTGGCGATCCCAACTTCGGCGTGATTAACTATACGGCGATCGGGCCCCGACAGTGTCAGTTGGCTTTGAAGTTCGAATTCTAGTGTGCTGTCCCGCATAACCGCTGACCATGTCCCTTGCTACGCTACCCTCTCCCCTTTGGGGGAGAGGTTGTGGCCGGCGCGGCGGACGGGGTTGGTTTCCTACTTTCGAACTTCCAGCAACTCGACTCTGTATCCCGCCGATAGCGGAAACCGGATGCCCTGCCGGAACTGCCGGCCTGTGAAGCTGCCCAGCGCTTTACCTGTCATGACGGAACGAACGCGATAGGTTCCATCCGGGAAGGCCGGGAGCATTACTTGCACCGCGTCCACGCCCGATTCGTTTTCGAACAACGCGATCATTCCTTCGCCTTGGCGGCTCAGGCGCGCGAAGCCATCCCAAGTTGCCGCCCCTGGCTGAGCCCAGTTGCCGAGCGGGAAAAAGCCCTCCTGGATCGGGAGATCCTTGCGCTGCGTCTTGAACCATCGAATCTTTTCGCCGTACCAATCCTGTTCTGCGGGCGTCAGCTTCCGTAGGTCGCCGAGGAAAAGCGGGCCCGAACCCATGGCCGTTGCCAGGCGCTCTTCGATGGGGTGCACCTCAGCTTGGAGATTCCCGATCAACATGGTTTCAGCAGGTATGGCGAGAGACCGGGGGTAGAGCAACGTTCGTGCCTGTCGCGGGCCCGCCTCATCCGCCGCGCCATCGTCCACGTTACTCAGCCAGTCCAGATCTCCCCCACCCAGCAGGCCGTAATCTATGACGTGCTTCTGCCCCCAGAGCTCGAACGTGAGGTCAAGCAACACCTCCGGGTGATCGTGGTAGATCTGGCTGGTCACATACTGGATGCCTTCGTAGATTCGGTCCAGAGACTCAGCCCAAGTGCGATGGTCGTGTCCCTGCGCGTAACAGCCGGCGGACTCTCCGTAGGCGTTGAACACCGTCGTCAGGTCCACCTTGACGTACTTCAGATGATAGCGGCCGATCAAGTCGCTGATTCGCCGGGCGGCGACCTCCCGGTACGGCGTGGCGAGGCACATTACAACCTGTGAGCCGGCCGCTGTACCTGTGACCTTGGGATGTCCATGAATGTCCGTACACAGCCACTCCGGATGTTGGCGATAGACCTCGGTGTTCGGACTGACGGCGGCTAGCGGCACCCACAATCCCAGGCGCATTCCGTGCCTTTCAACCGCAGCCTGGATTTCATCCAGACCGTTCTCGAAGAGCTTGCGATTGATGGTGTTGTCGCCGTAATCGGCCTGCCATCCATCGTCGATCGTGAACACGTCTAAACCCATGCGACCGGCGGCGGCGATCAGATCCATGGTGATGGATTTTGTGATGCCGCGCTCGAAAGGCTCCCAAGTGTTGTAAATCCACGGCGGCTGATAATCCGCGCCCTTCTTCATTAAGATTTGAGAGGTGTAGGACGGCATCACCCATCGCGGGTCGGCAGTTCCCCGGCCATCCACAAAAAACGCTATCGAACTCTTTGCGCTGGTAAATGTTTCACCAGTCTGCAAGCGACGCTCAAAGGGGAAAAGGTCGGTGTCATACATGACCTCGACGCCCTCTCCCCAACCGGAGAGTTCCGTCCGTTTCAAGTAGCCCGGAGCTTCGTTCATCGCAATGAAACCTTCTCCCGTTTTTGAATTCCTCTCCAGCACGGCGGTGTCATCAACCCTTCCCGTGAAAAAGACTTCTCGCGGTTGGCTGGCGTAGAACGCTGAAGCTTGCAGCACGCGCGCGGGCCCGGGAGCTATGTTCGCTGCTTCGAAGCATAAATGCGAAAGTGTAATCTCCTTATCGCCACGGTTGGTGATGGCAATCCATTTCCGCACCACGGGATGCCCTTCATAGGCCGCATAAAAGACAGCGACCTCGATGGGCCTTGCCTTCGCCCGCAGGTTGATCATCAGGAGTTTTCCGGAGGGCGCGAGGCTCTGGGTCTCCGCGCCCACGAACTGCCATGCCGGCCCGTTAGAACCGGCAAACGAATCTTCACCCGCCTCGAAGGAGAACTCACTGCCCCCAGACCTATGGACCCCACCGGGACTCATAAAGTCAGCGCTCGTCACCAAGTGCCGCCAGCTTGCCGTTTGCAGACCGCGCTGTGAGTCAAACTGCACTTGCCGCTCCACGAGGGCGTTACCTATCGTCCAGCTTTGTCCGTCAGCGCCAGTCCGCACAAACACCGAATCAGTCTGAGCATTCACTGCAACAGCAAGGGACAAGATTGAGAGCAGAACCGAGATGGTTTTCATGGAATCGCCAAACGCTCCTTTTGGTATGACGCGTTCTCTCACGAGGGGAGTGAAACACGTGGGCTCTGCACCTGGAGTACGAAAGCCTCCGCGCGTTTGTAGCCGCAGTCGATCCCCCGAAACCGCGCAACCTGGTCCTGTAGCGCATAGTACCTGTCAGGCGTCTGCGAGGCGTGCGCGTAACAGGCAGCGCGCTTGATGGGTTCCGTCTCCGTTATGTCCACGTACTCGGTGGGAGAAAACTGAAGCGTGTCTTCTCCGTCTGAAACTTCGTAGTAGTAGAGTGCGAATCTCCTGCCCATCTGAAGCCACGCGTCGAACGCCAGGGCGGAGACTGCGCGATGGTCGCGGTGGTGATCGATAGGCCACTGAGTAAAGAAAATATCAGGGTGCTCGTTTTCGACAATCTTCCGAAAATCGTCAAAATGGGCGGCATCCAGGATGGCGTGGCCATTGATCTGCGCGGCGAAGACCGGGCGCGCCTTGAGAATCTCGGCGGCCTTGGCGGCTTCGGCCACGCGCACGTTCGCGGACGCGCCGCCCTCTTCTTGCGGCCACTCACCGTTGTTCAGGTGGAGCAGAACAACCTCATGACCTAATGCGGTGAAGCGAGCAATCGTGCCGCCGCAGCCGTATTCGGCGTCGCCGGGATGTCCACCCGCAACGATGACCTTGAGTTTGTTCTGCCGCGGATCGAAACTCTCTCGGCTGGCAGCGTTCGCTATTGAGGAGCCGAGTAAGTAACCTGCTCCCACTTGGCCTGCCCTCGCCATCGCTGCTCGCCGGGTAAGAAATCCCATCTTCAGACCTCCTGGAAGAATCACAGTTTCTCGAGCACCAGAACCCAGTCCGTGGCTTTCTTACTATTCGCACCGGGAGTGGTGAAGGTGTGAGAACCTGAGTTGGCTATTCTGCCGATGGTTTTGTAGGAGCCGTCTGTGGGATCGTACCAGCGCGCCAGAGAACTGCCCGACCCGGCTCCCATCTTGGACATGTTGACGGTGAGCTGAAAGTTTTCGCCACTTTCGCCGGGGTAGTAGCACACGCCCAGTGAGCCATCCTTCGTGAGCGCTGCGGAGACGTAGGTGTAATCGTCCCTCCCGGGCATTCCGTGCTGGCTGGATAGGAATGAATGGGACCAGTCCGGTGCAAGTTCGTACCATTTACGACCTGTGAAGAAAGCCGTGCAATACTGGGCCTGCTCGACGCCCGGCGTTTTCCCTAACCATCGGATTGGGTCCTCGGTACAGTCCGGAGAGCCGAGGATGCCGAACCCCGAACCGCCGTTCAGTACGGTCGCCCAAACTTCTTCCCTCAGTGTCTGGGGTGGTGTGAGAATATGCTTCGGATTCCCGGCCTCGACGTGTTCGTACATGGTCTCAAAAATGCACGTCGGCATCACCGGGTCGACCATGTTGTAGTGATACCAAGTTGCCCACTGCGGAGCGTGGTATTCGTACCACGCGTTCAAATTGACCCAACGGTGACCGGCATCGTAAAACTTGCGAGGTCCTGTCGCATCGCTGCTCCAGTCCGGCGGTCCGCCAATCCAATCGATGGTTATCAGCCGATCCGGCATGTACTTCATAAGACCGCTCACGACGCTGTCGACCTGCGGCGAAACCAACCTGTCATTTCCCAACGCAAAATCAACATGGGAGTAGTTCTTGTAGCGACTGCTCCAGAATTCGCCCCATTGACGCATTTCGTCGGTTGAATGTAGGGTAGGATCAAAGCCCCCGGGTCCGGGTTCGTACCCGGAACTCATCGCATCAAGGAACAGGTAGATACCATGATTTGCCGCGGACAGCACCATGGCGTCAACTGACGCCACAAAGGCGGGATTGAGATTCCGCGGGCTCCAACTCGTGCCGCTGAGGAGCATGGAATTCCCCCGCGCATCGGTAGGATTCGTCAAAGCTTGCTTTCCTTCCGAGTCGAAGCTATTGATAACCACCCACGCAAAGTTGAAGAGCCGCTTCTGCCGGTCCGCGAAATAGGCGTCCATTTGTTCAGGCGTGCTCCAATGAAGGATGCCCTGCGGGCAGACTCCGGCAACGAAAAACGGCACTCCGTTTTCATCCTCGATCAGATGGGGGTTGCCGGCTCGAGTTCGAAGCTTGGGCAACCCGGGGACGTCTACCGTGCCGCCCGCGCCGCTGTCCACACCGGTTCTGGACCGCTCCGCGATCTTCATCCGCGCATACGCACGTGGTGCGCGCATTCCGGGAGCGGCCAGCCATCCCAATGCGGTAATCGCGACGATGATTGAGAATGTACTTGTCCATCGGTTGATGCGAGCTTGTCTCTGCATATGTTCTCCTCGCGAGTAGTGCGCCAGTTTCGGGTCCCGATGTATTTGACCTCGTCACCACCACGGCCCTCTATGGGAGCACCTCTTTGTAGAGAGTCACGACGAATGTCTCCACCAGCTTGGGCAGGACGGTGTCAAAGAACTCCTTGAAGTGGGGCGTATTGCAGTGGTAATCGAAGGCCTCCTGGCTGGCGAATTTCTCGATGAAAGTAATGGTGCGTGGGGCATCGATCGCCTGGTTTAGTTCGTACCGGATATTGCCTTTCTCACTGCGCGTGGCAGGAATAAGCGCGTGCATAGCTTCGAGCAATTCTCCCTCCTTGCCTTCCTTAGCCGTAAACTGTGCCACGCATACAATCTCTTGTTCAGCCTTCTTCAACATGCTATTGCCTCCTTTGGGTTCTCCTCCTTGAGAAAGAGGGGGCGAACGGTGGTTAAGTGCATCGTGGATCCCGCGGCCACCCCGGGCACCGCCGCCCCAGAAGATGATCCTGCATGAACCCACCTGCTTCTGTGATCCTATGTCCTGTATTCGTGCGCCGTCCGAATC
>Ga0326728_10025223_pt1 | contig 10669 bp, 9 predicted proteins | sample MB3enrmetagenome_FD_207602 | JGI IMG/M metagenome (GOLD analysis project Ga0326728, IMG submission 207602) | Lab enriched peat soil microbial communities from McLean, Ithaca, NY, United States - MB31MN | ecosystem: Environmental > Terrestrial > Soil > Wetlands > Peat | place: USA: New York...
CGAGGTGATAAACGGAACGCCTGAGCTTGACGGCAGCCATAAGCGGTACTTCCTGCAAGTTCCGCCAAATATGCTAACCGCACGCTCGGCCGTAGCCTGGACCTACGGAATGACGGCACGGCAATATCGAGGCCTTCTCTTAAGGACCTGATGCCCGCCGCTTACGGCTCAGGAAAGATCGATGGCGAAGCGCTTGAGATCCTGAAGCGCTACGATCTCAAGTGCGCCTTGGTGCGTTGCCGAGAGCACAACCTTCGGGGCCATGCCGGCCTCGAGAGCTTGTTGCCATCGCGCCGCGCACAGGCACCATCGATCCCCAGGTTTTAAGCCAGGAAAGCCATACTCGCTCATTGGCGTGGACAGATCGTTTCCAGCTTTCTTGGAGAATGCCAGGAATTCGCTGGTCATAACCGCGCACACGGTGTGCGATCCAAGGTCCTGCGGCCCCGTGTTGCAGCATCCGTCCCGGAAGAAGCCGGTTTTAGGGAAATCCGAGCACGTTGCGAGCGGCTCTCCAAACACGTTCTTCTGGGGCGCACGCTCCTCCTCGAACATATAGTTCAAACTGCGAAACTCCAGCTTGTTTGCGCTATCATTGAATTTCAGAGTGCCGCAAATTGCGCTCGCCGTCGAGGGCCTTAACCGCGAAGCGATGGCCCGGTTCAGCGCTCAGGAGCAGAGCGCACGAGGACGCCGCGGTTCGCGTAATTTCCATGCGACCGGGATGCTCCGGAAGAGGCTCAATCTTCAGACCGGCCGCGCCGATGCCGGCGAGCGCGCCGTCATCTTCAAAAAAGAAATGAAAGTGATTGGATGCTTTTGATCGCCGCCTCGCGCGGGAGCCTGGTCTCGACGAATTGGTGCAGTGCATTGTAAACTGCCGGGAGCGGCACTGGAATGCCGTGGCCGGCCGCCCCGGCGCGAACCATTTCCGCACTGAAATGTCTATTGCCGCGTCAGAACGGCGGCGTGGCGAGCGCGGCCCGTCGCCGCGCCTGCTGCAAACCTGTGACACGAAGGCGCGCAATGGGCAGATCTGGAACCTTCCCGGGCATTTCCCTTTGCAATCTTTCGCGTTTAGCCTTGTACTATTACAAGTGGCGCCTTAATTCGCAAGCGCTGCCGGGCGCGAGAGCTGTTCACAGGCTTTAAGATGGGTTGCGGGCAGCAAAGGGTGTGATAGTTAAGAGGCGCTTTGCCGGACGGCATGCGCAATGCGAGTACAAAAAGAGGAATCATGTCTGAACGCCGCGACAGCTACGATTATGAGGATTTACTCGCTTGCGGACGCGGCGAACTTTTCGGTATCGGAAATGCGCAGCTGCCGCTTCCGCCCATGCTCATGTTCGACCGCATCGCGAGCATTTCAGAGACGGGGGGCGAGCACGGAAAAGGCCGCGTGGTTGCCCAGATGGAAATCAAACCCGACCTGTGGTTTTTCGCTTGCCACTTTAAGGGCGATCCGGTTATGCCCGGTTGCCTGGGACTGGACGCGTTGTGGCAGATGCTAGGCTTTTTCCTTGGCTGGGCCGGTGCGCCAGGAAAAGGGCGTGCGCTTGGCGCAGGCGAGATCAAGTTTTCGGGCATGGTGCTGCCAAGCGTCAAGCAGCTGGAATATATTGTCGATCTCAAGCGGGTGATCCGCCGGAAGTTTACGCTCGGCGTGGGCGATGGTTATCTTAAGGCCGATGGCACACCGATTTATTCTGCGAAAGATCTTCGGGTGGGCTTGTTTACCGAAGCGAATGTGGGCATGCAATCCGCCTGAACGAGCTTCATGCGAACTGCGGTGCTTGAGAAACCTGTGCGATAAGGTGGGGTGAAGACATGAGACGTGTTGCTGTCACAGGAATGGGCATCGTCTCCTCCATTGGAAACAACGCCCAGGAAGTTCTTTCTTCCTTACGCGAAGCGAAATCCGGCTTAGTGAGAGCGAAAGACTACGCCGAACGGGGCTTTCGCTGCCAGGTGCACGGGGAGCCCACCATCGATTGGGAAGAACATATCGACCGCAAGGTGCGCCGCTTCATGGGCGCCGGCGCCGGATGGAACTACATCGCCATGCAGCAGGCGATTGCGGATGCGGGGCTCGAGGAGAGAGACATTAGCCACGAGCGGACCGGGCTTATCATGGGCTCGGGCGGCCCATCGACACGCACGATTGTGCAGGCTGCAGACACCACCCGCGAGAAAGGCCCTCGCAAAGTAGGTCCCTTTGAGGTTCCGAAAGCGATGTCGAGCACAAACTCCGCAACGCTCGCCACCCCCTTTCACATCAAAGGCGTCAACTACTCGATTTCCTCGGCCTGCTCGACCTCGGCCCACTGCATCGGAAACGCTGCGGAGATGATCCAATGGGGCAAGCAGGACCTCATGTTCGCCGGCGGCGGCGAGGATCTGCACTGGACGCTGTCCGTGCTCTTCGATGCCATGAACGCAATGTCCTCCAACTTCAATGACACGCCCGAAAAAGCCAGCCGCGCTTACGACATAAGGCGCGACGGTTTCGTCATAGCGGGCGGAGCCGGAGTGCTTGTTCTCGAAGAGCTGGAAAGAGCGAAAGCGCGCGGCGCAAATATTTACGGCGAACTTTGCGGTTATGGCGCGACCTCCGATGGCTTCGACATGGTTCAGCCATCCGGCGAAGGCGCTGTCCGCTGTATGAAACTCGCAATGCAGGGGCTCAGAACCAAGATCGACTACATCAACCCCCATGCGACTTCGACGCCGATCGGCGATCTGAAAGAGATCGAAGCGATCCGGGAAGTGTTCGGCTCCAAAGTGCCGCTTCTTTCGGCAACGAAATCGCTGACTGGGCATTCCCTCGGAGCCGCAGGCGCGCAAGAGGCGATTTACTCGCTCCTCATGTTGAATAACGGCTTCGTGTGTGAGTCTGCAAACATCGAAGAACTTGACCCGGCCTTTGCCGATATGCCCATAGTGCGGGAGCGGCTCGATAACGTCGAGCTTAACTGTGTCATGTCGAATAGTTTTGGGTTTGGCGGCACGAACGCTACTTTGGTTTTCAGGCGCTACGAAGCATGACGGCCCAGGGATAAAGAAAGGCCTCGACGGATGACTGCGGTGGACATTGCAAAACCTGCGCCCTTGATGGCGGGCAAGCGCGGGCTCATAATGGGCGTGGCCAACGACCGGTCCATCGCTTATGGCATAGCGCGCGTGCTTGCGGGGCAAGGTGCGGAAATTGCCTACACTTACCAAGGCGATGCATTCGGGCGCCGCGCGGTTCCATTGGCGCAGAACCTTGGCGGTAAGATCATCCTGCCGTGCGACGTGACCGATCTGGCTTCCGTCGATGCCGTGTTCTCCGAGATCGGCGAAAAATGGGGCTCGCTCGATTTCGTCGTTCATGCGCTCGCCTTCTCCGACCGGAACGAGCTCAAGGGCCGTTACGCCGACACGACCCGGGACAATTTCATCAACACCATGGTGATCTCCTGCTTCTCTTTCACCGAGATCGCAAAGCGGGCTGCCGCGCTTATGAAGAATGGCGGCTCCATGATTACCTTGACCTATGGCGGATCGATGCGCGTCGTTCCGCGCTACAATGTCATGGGCGTGGCCAAGGCTGCACTTGAGGCCTCGGTTCGCTATTTGGCGATGGATTTCGGGCCGCAGAACATCCGTGTGAATGGTCTATCGCCGGGACCGATGCGCACTCTCGCAGGCGCCGGCATCTCCGACGCGCGCGTGCTGTTCAACTACCAAAAAATGCACTCCCCGCTTGGCCGCACGCCCTCGCTGGACGAGGTCGGCGGCGCTGCGCTCTACCTGCTCTCCGATCTTTCCACTGCCGTCACCGGTGAGGTCCATTATGTGGATTCCGGTTACAACATCGTCGCCATGCCCAGGCCGGAGACGATCAACGAGAGCGGGGAAGGCACGGCGATAGAATCTGGAAACGGTCAGCGGACGCTCGACGGGAGGGGCGAGTCGCGCGCCGCGGAGTAGTATGGCCTTGTGTCTTGGTTGAGTGCGTTTCGCTAAGCCAATGCTCTGCCGCAGACGGTGCGCGCTGGCTTTTGCAGGCGGAAGAGATTTTCTTCGAAACCGCCCATACGAAGGACTTCGGCCCGGCGCCCGCCCGGCGCGCTTTTCGCAATCGCTGGTTCGGCCATTACGCTGACACGCAGCCCGGCGCCTTTCTGCTGGCGCTGACGCCGCAAGGCAGTGTGGCTGGTTACCTCGCCGGCTGCATCGACAGTTTCTCTGCCGCGTCCGGAATCATCGCCGGCGATATCGATTACTTCACGCCTGCCTTTTGCGCCGCACTCAAGAACTACCCGTCGCATTTTCACATCAACGTAAAGCCAGAAAGCCAAGGACAGGGAATTGGGCATAAGCTGATCGCCCGGTTTCTCCAGATTTGCGCAGAGGCCGGCTCGCCCGGTATCCACGCCGTCACCGCAGCGTCATCCCGCGCCGTGAGGTTCTATGAGGCTTGCGGTTTCAGACAGGTGATACCTTACGCCGGGGCGAGCCCAGGCCTCGCCGTCCTTGTCCGAGCCACTCGCGTGCCCTTGCACTAAAAGCCGGCAAAGTTATTGACGAATGGCAAACCGTCAGGCGTCATTGTTTTCGTCAGAATTGCGAGTGCGGATCGATGCAAACAAAAGAGCCATCCTTGCCCCCGCTGGCCGGCATCAGGGTGATCGAGTTCGCCGGGCTGGGTCCCGCGCCGTATGCCGGCATGCTGCTCGCCGATCTCGGTGCCGATGTGCTGCGCATAGACCGGGCCGGAGCAACCGATCTCTTTCCCGTGCAAAGGGCACCGGTCGACCGCGGCCGGCGATCCCTTCTGCTCGATTTGAAGGCCCCAGAGGCCGTTGAGCTGGCCTTGCGCATCGCCGAGAAGGCCGACGCGCTGATCGAGGGGTTCCGGCCCGGCGTCATGGAACGCCTCGGTCTTGGACCTGACATCGCGCTCGCGAGGAATCCCAAATTGATTTACGCGCGCATGACCGGCTGGGGACAGGAAGGCCCGCTTGCGAAGACCGCCGGCCACGATCTCACCTATCTCGCGCTGACGGGCGCGCTGGAGGCCATCGGCCCCGAGGACGGCCCGCCGGTTCCTCCGCTCAATCTCATCGGCGACATGGGCGGCGGCGGGGCGTTCCTTGTCATCGGCATATTGGCGGCGCTCTTGGAACGGCAGAGGTCCGGCCTTGGCCAGGTGGTGGACGCTGCGATCCTCGACGGCACGGTATCGCAGCTTGCGATCGTGCTAGGGCTGAAGGCCGGCGGCCTCTGGGGCGGTTCGCGGGGCCAAAATATTCTCGACGGCGGTGCGCCGTTCTACCGGACCTACCGCTGCCTCGACGGAAAGTATATGGCCGTCGCTGCGCTCGAGCCCAAATTCTTCGCCACGCTCGTCAAAGGTCTCGGCCTCGATGCGGCAAAACTTGCCCCGCAGCAAAACGACCGCACCCAATGGCCGCGCATGCATCGTGAGTTCGAGGCCATTTTCGCGACGAAGACGCGCGGCGAATGGGCCTCCGTTCTTGAGGCGACGGATGCTTGTGCTGTGCCTGTGCTCGACTTCGACGAGGCTGCCCTTTACCCGCATAACGTAGGGCGCTCGACCTTCATGGAGGAGGACGGCAATTTGCAGCCGCCGCCCGCTCCGCGCTTTTCGCGCTCCATAACCTCGCTATCCGGGCACTTCGCCCCAGGCGAAGGCGGCGAGGATGCCCTTCGGGAGTGGGGAGTGCAGTCTTAGAGAAGCTGCCCCTGCCCCAACCTCCCCGATGGAGAAGGGACAAACGCCAGCCTATTGCGCGGCAGGCCGGTCCGCCGCCGCCTTCACAAGCGCTTTGAGGGCCTCCGGCATCGGGTAAGCCAGATTGACATTTTTCGGCGGAATCGGGCTTTCGAACCATTTTGCATAGAGTTTGGCGTACTCGCCCGACCTCATGGCCTCGCCGAGCGCGGCATCGGCCAAGTTTTTGAAGGTTCTGTCGTCCTTGCCGAGCATGAGCGCGTAAGACGCGCCGGGATAGGCCTCGCCGAGGAAGGCGAAAGCGCCGGGGTTCTTCGCGTTCGCCTTGAGGCTCACAAGCAGCACGCTATCGGCCAGGAAAGCGGAGGCCTTGCCCGTCTCGACGAGCTTGAAAGATTCGGCGTTGTCTTTCGCTTCCAAAATCGAAAGGCCGAGCGAGCGGTCGCTGCTTATCGTCAGCACAAGCGATGTCACAGCCGAACCGCGCGTCAGGGCAACCGGCTTGCCCTTCAAATCCGCGGTGGAAGAGGGCGAAATGATTTCAATCCTCGTCCGGCGCCGGCCTTCTCTTTCGACGCGCAATCTTTGCGGAACGATCCACCTCAGCTCGGACACAAAAATTGGGTTGGAGAAAGCCGCCTCTTGCGAAAGCTCCGGGCTAACCGCAGTTGCACCGCAGTCGATGGCGATCGTGCCATTTTGGAGAAGTGCGGGGGCGTCCGCCGCGGCGACAGGGCGGTAATCGATCTTGAGATCTGGCAATCCAAGCGTCTGTTTGACTTTGCCTGCCACGAGCGCGCAGAGATCCAGCGCAAAGCCGGCCGGCTGGGCTTGAGCGTCGGTGTAGGACATTGGGATCGATGCGCCCCTATATCCTATTGTTATGGCGCCAGAATCTCTGATTTTCTGGAGCGTTGGACCTAGATCTTCCGCACTCGCCGCTTGGAGGCCTGCAACAATTGCGGCCGAGATAACCGCGATACCTTTCAACAAACCCGGCATGACTGCTTTCCCTCAAACTCTACGACCCGGCGAACGCGTTTATGCGAGCCTTAACTCCCGCTGGCAAGCGCTAAACTTGCCTTGAACTGAGCGGTTTCGAGCGGATTCTGCCACACTATTCGCAAAAATTGCGTTGCTGCAGCGCCTGCGCTTTTTACCGGCCTCTGTTGAGGCTTAAGACTCCGTTAGCTCAGTTTACTGCTTAGTCCCGGCCCGTTATGCCGCTTGCCTGAATGCCGGCATTATAGGGAAAAGCGCCTTCCCAAAGCCTTAAGCGGCGGCGCCAGGCTAACTAACGCCCTGATGTAGCGGAAGAAAATCCCTTCGGATCGTGAGGAAAGCCATAGTCGCAGCAACGCTTATTCGCAGCCTTGGGTTGTGCATTGGGGTTAATTCCAGCAACAAAATGAGTTTAACGGACTTTTTGAAAGCAGGATTTGGGGGTGAAAACGCGAAAAATTTCGATTTTTGCGGCAGGAAGATAAAAAATGCGGCCCGCATTCACCATCCCGATCTTAACCATGCTCCGGCGCTTAGAGATGCGCTTCAGCGCCTTCGATTACGCCGCTTGCCTCCGCGCTCAGTTCCCACAGCAACCCAGTGGGGCGGAAGTCTAGGACAACGTCGGCACCAAGGGCTTGCTCGGCCAATTTCACCAAAACCGTGTGGCCGAATCCGCGCCGCTTGGGCGGTTGCAACGGCGGGCCGTCCTCCTCGGACCATCTGATTTCAAAATGCGGTTTGCCGCCGTTCGACGCGATCTTCCATGCGACACGGACCTTGCCTTCCACGTTGGACAGCGCACCGTATTTGCCTGCGTTCGTCGCCAGCTCGTGCAGCGCCATGCCCACAGATTGTGCCGCGCTAGGACTAAGCTGCGCGGGCGGTCCTTCCAGAAAAACCCGCTTGCCGATCAGGTCTTTGAAATGCGCAAGTTGCGACTTCACGAGTTCGCCCACGTCCACCCCGCGCCATTCGCCGCTGACGAGTGCATCGTAGCTTGCGGCTAGCGCGGCGAGCCGCTCGCCGAGCCGCTCAGCAAAGATCTTGGTCTCGGTCTCTTCCCCGCTCGCCATCTGGCGCGTGACGGCCGTCACGACCATAAGCAAGTTCTTGGACCGATGATTGACCTCGCGCATGAGCAGCTTGATTTGTTCCTCGGCTTTCTTCCGTCCGGTGATGTCTCGAACCACGCCGACGAATAGATGCTTGCCGCCGTAATAGACGTCGCTCACGCCGCACTCCATTGGAAACACCGAGCCGTCCTTGCGGCGGCCTTCCACTTCGCGGAGGCGGCCGGGGGTTTTTGCTGGACCGGATTTGACACGGTTCGCGATGTAACGGTCGTGAGCTTCGCGGCAGAACTCGGGCATGAGCATATTGACGCTACGGCCGATTGCTTCCTCCAGTCCGTATCCGAAAATCGCGATTGCCGCGGGGTTTAGGGACCTGATTATGCCGTGCTCATCGATGGTTATAATGCCATCTGAAGCCCCGTCGAGCACCGCTTTGAGCCACGCCTCGCGCTCCGCAAGCGCCGCCGCGGCCCCCTGACATTCCTCATACCCCAGTGCTGCATCGAAGGCTTGCTTGTGCACACGGTGCAGCACCTCAGCCATGAAGATGATGACCATGGACATGGAAAGAAACGGAATCGCCGCGGCCCAATTCGACGCATTAGGAAAAGGAGCGATCCATAAGCTGACGATCAAGAAAGAAAGAAGCACAGCAAGCAAGCCTGCCGGTACGCGCCCAAACAGCGCTGCCAGGGTAAGGGCGGGAAGGAATATGAAAAATGCGAAGCGCTGCTCGATGCCGCCCGGAAGCGCAAAATGCAGAACCATCGTCGCGCCGACGGCAATCACGGCAAAGGTGAGCTGCGAGGCGATGGACCGTTCCGGCCACAGCGACTTATCGAGCCAGGCCGGGCTTGGCCAGGGCAGGAACAAGCCCAGCGATTCGCCGAAATCCTTGGGGCCCCTGCCGGTGTTTGGCGTAACAAAGCGCGAGGGGCGCTGGCTTTTAAGCATTTGCCGTTGCAGATGGTGTTTTGCCTCACCATCCGTCCTCAAGCAGTCCCCAATATGAACACTCGTCGGGAAGACCAATTCATAGGGTCCTGCGTCTGGCGCCAACGTTCAACGGGGCCTGGATCGCTATCCGCGCGACTTCAGCAATGGCAGTAGATCGTCTCGCGCATGGCTCGCTGGCTTGTGGGCGACGCTTTCGGCTGACTCATAAATACGTCCTTTTTGTGAACGGGGCTGTAATGCGCCGTTTTGTATGATACCGCGCGAGGGGCCGCGTCCGGCTGATCTTGTTGTTCTTCCGAAGCTTGGGAATAGGCGCCGTAGTTCTTTTTCCAAGTGCCGGTCGAAGCTCAACCTATCATTGGCAAAATGAGCGCCAAGCACAGTGCGTTCACCGGAAAAGCTTTGCAACGAGCCGAACGCCAAGATGAGGGGGCCGGATTATTGGAGGCTTGCCGGATTTCCGGTATCGGCACATCGCACCATAGGCCAACCGCCCGCTCCCGGTGGCCTGCGGTCACGGCGCTTGAGCGCATCCGGCGATGGAGGCGATGCAAGTTCCGCCGTCCGGCACTAAAGGCACACGCGGCGGCAGTGCCGCCCGGCGAGGCGTTTTCCGGACTTGCGCCCCCGCCTGGGAGCGCCGAAATAGTGAGTAGTTTTCGAAAAGCAGGACCAAAGGCAGGCCACCCATGAATTTCTTCCGCACCATGCTTTTGCTCGCGGCGCTGACCGCGCTGTTCATGGCCATCGGCTACGCCATCGGCCGCGGCCCCGGCATGACCATCGCGTTTGTGATCGCGGCAGGCATGAACCTCTTCGCCTATTGGAACTCCGACAAGATGGTGCTCTCGCAGCAGGGCGCCGAGGAGGTGGACGAGGCCGCCGCGCCCGAGCTTTACGCCATCGTGCGCCAGCTCGCGGCGGGCGCGCAGCTGCCGATGCCGCGCGTCTACATCATCCACACCGATCAGCCGAACGCCTTCGCCACGGGCCGCAACCCGGACCACGCCGCGGTCGCCGCCTCGGCCGGCTTGTTGCGCATGCTGAGCAAAGAGGAGGTGTCGGGCGTGCTCGCCCATGAGCTGGCGCATGTGAAAAACCGCGACACGCTCACCATGACTGTGGCGGCGATCATCGCCGGTGCGATCTCGATGCTCGCGAATTTCGGCATGCTCTTCGGCGGCGGCAGGCGCGATGGCGAGGGCGGCGGCGGGATTGTGACCACGATCCTGGCCATCATCGTCGCGCCGATCGCCGCCGCAATCATCCAGATGGCGATCAGCCGCTCGCGCGAATATGCCGCCGACCATGACGGCGCCGGAATTTGCCAGCACCCGCTATGGCTCGCCTCCGCGCTGCAAAAGATCGAGCGCGCGGCGCAGCAGATCCCGAACGAGCAGGCCGAGGACCACCCGGCGAGCGCTTCGCTTTACATCATCAATCCGCTGACCGGCGGCGGGATGGACAACCTCTTCTCCACCCATCCGAACACGGAGAACCGCATCGCCGCGCTGGAGGAGCAGGCCCGCGAAATGGGACAAATGCAATGGCCCAGCGGCGGCCCGGACGTGGTACCGCCCGCGAGCGCCTATGAGGAGCCCGCTGCGCCGGGTCCGTGGGGGCGTGGCGGCCGTGGCGGCCGCGTGCCCGGGAGAGGGCCTTGGGGCTGATGCCTGCAAATGCACGGAGCGCAGCCCCGGCGGAAAGTGCCGGCCTGCAAGCGCGGCGGCTTGCCGCTTATCTCCTAAAGGCAGTGCTGCGCGATAAGCAGCCCTTCGACGACGCCTTTGCCGCTTCGAGCGCTAAGTTTCCGTCGCAAGTCCCCCCTCACTCTGTCTCTCTCCCCAAGGAGAGAGAGGACGCTGTTTCCCCCTCTCCCCTTGGGGAGAGGGTT
>Ga0326728_10025224_pt1 | contig 10669 bp, 10 predicted proteins | sample MB3enrmetagenome_FD_207602 | JGI IMG/M metagenome (GOLD analysis project Ga0326728, IMG submission 207602) | Lab enriched peat soil microbial communities from McLean, Ithaca, NY, United States - MB31MN | ecosystem: Environmental > Terrestrial > Soil > Wetlands > Peat | place: USA: New York...
GGCTCAGGTCGTCGCTCAAACCCCAAATGACGATGGCGGGGTGGTTGCGGTCGCGTTCGATCATCTCGCGCATCTGTTGCTTCAAATTCTCGACCAAGAGCCGCGGAAAGCGCTCCGTGTAAACCGATCCCACGTTGTCCTCGACGGCCGGATAAATGTGAATCTTGATGTTGGGAATCTCTTCCCAGGTCACAATTCCCAGCCGGTCGCATTCCTCCAGCACGGCGGGATCCTGCGGGTAATGCGCCGTACGCATGAAGTTCGCACCCATGCTCTTGATCAACTGGATATCACGCTCGCCCACCGCCTCCGGCACCGCATCGCCCAGGAATCCGTAATCCTGCCGCCGGTCCACACCATGCAGGTTGATGGGCTTCCCGTTGAGCACGAATCCGGAGGCCGGATCGACGCTGAGGAAGCGAATCCCGAACGTGGTGACATACCGGTCTGCCGCGCGCTCGCCGTCTGAAACCACACTCACGGCTCGATAAAGGTTGGGTGAGTCCGGCGCCCACAGGCGCGGGTTCGCCAGCACGCCCGTCTTCTGATCGAATGCCTTCCTCTCGCCCGGCGCGACCGTCGCCGCCGCCTCGAGTGCAGCCACGGTCCGATCGTGGTCATCCACGATCAGCGTCTTCAGCTTAGCCGCGGCGGCGGTCTCGCCGCGGTTGTCGATCCAGGTACGCACTCTCACCACGGGCGCGCCGGCATTCCCCTCGCTCGTCACCCACGTGCCGTTGGCGGCCACGTGAAGCGGATCCGTCAGCCGCAGCCACACGCTACGATAGATGCCGCCATACACCACCACATTGGTCTCATTGGCGGGAGCCACCGCCGGGTCGAGCACGTCATCCACGCGAACCGCCAGCAGGTTGGGGGCGTCCCATTCCAAGAAGTCAGTGACATCGAACTCGAGCCCCGTGAAGCCGCCGACGTGCCGCCCCGCCCGCCGGCCGTTCACCCAGACCTCGGCAATCTGAAACACGCCCTTGAAACCCACCGAGACTCGACGTCCCCGCCACTCCGGCCGCACCTCAAACCGCCGGCGGTACCATCCCACACCGCGAAAGTGGCGGCTGGTGGGGAACGGGCACTCCCAGGTGGCATCCCAGGTGTGGGGCAGCGCGATCTTCGTCCAGCCGGAGTCGTCATAGCCCGGTCTTTCGGCCCCGAGAAATTCCGCCTCTGTCGCCGCTCCCGGGTCCGCTTGGCGCTTGAACCGCCAATCCGTGTTGAGGGATAGCTCCAGGCGAGACCCCTGGGAATGCCCGCTTCCTGCCGCCGCCTGCTGCGCCGTGCCGGCAGCCGGCGCGGGACATCGAGCGCTGCCCCACACCGGCAGACAAGCCGTCACTAATATGTAAATCACCGTTCTCTGTATTAACTGTCTGCTGTCCTGCATACCGGCTCCCCAGGCGGTTCCCGAACTCTTCCGAAATGCCCACCCGCCCATTCGCGCGTTCTGCATTATATCTTCCGCAGGGGGATTGTCTATCCGTTTCATCCGCATTGCATGCGCAGAGCGCCGGTACCCAGGCATGCCCAGCTTAGGCTCCGATGACATCACTAGCATCCGTTTCCGCCGGATCGCGCCGCAAACGTCTCTGCCGCGACGGGAATATTCCGACTTGACATTGCCCCTCGAAGACGAGTATCCTGCGTATGCGATCCTGGCTGTCGCGTTTTCCACGGCGGTCGGGAAGGAACACCATGAACGGTTCGGCACCAACTCGGGACGTGACCAGATTGCTCCTCATCCTTACGGCGCCGCCGGCCTGCGTGCTGAGCGGCGTACCTACCGAGATGTCAGACGTCGTGGTTACGGCGCCGCTGGCCTGAGTGCCCGGCGGCGAGCCGTAGCGACAAAATCGAGACAAGCCAAAAGAAGTGATTGACAGCGGGGGAAAGGGATAGTAACATACCTACCGACCGGTCGGTAGTATGGAGCCCGCCGCTGTTCTTGCGGGAGAGAAGATGCCTAAAGTTTACTCGGGTTCGGAACTTTTGCTGGAAAGCCTCAGCCGTCAGCACGTCGAGGTGCTTTTCGGACTTCCCGGCGGCGCCGTGCTACCGCTTTATGACGCCCTCTATAGCGCGGGGATTCGTCACCTCCTGGTGCGCCACGAACAGGCTGCGGCGTTTGCCGCGGACGGCTACGCGCGGGTGACTGGCAAGCCGGGTGTATGCCTCGGGACATCCGGGCCGGGCGCCACAAATCTCATCACGGGCTTGACGTCAGCGATGATGGATTCTATTCCCGTGGTGGCCCTGACGGGCCAAGTGCCAGCCTCGCTGATTGGCAAGGACGGCTTTCAGGAGGCCGATACCATCGGCATCAGCCTGCCCAGTACCAAGCAATCGTTCCTGGTGCGCTCCGCGGCCGAGGTCCCGAGGGTGATTGAGAAAGCTTTCAAGGCTGCCGTCTCGGGACGACCCGGGCCGGTACTGGTGGACCTCCCCAAAAACGTGCTGATGGAGAACACCGAGTATAGCTACCCCGCCTCGACCGCTCCTGCCACGCCGGCGCGGGTGCGGGAGTGGACGGATGCCGACGTGGAGCGCGCCGCCGAGATGATTCTGGCCAGCCGTAGGGCGGTTCTCTATGCGGGCGGCGGCGTCATCGCGGCAGACGCTTCCGAGGAATTGCGCGAGCTTGCCGGTTTGATGCACATTCCCGTCACCAGCACGCTGATGGGTTTGGGCTGTTTCCCCTCCCGCCACCCGCTTTCGCTGGGCATGTTGGGGATGCACGGGTCGTATGCCACGAACATGGCGGTTTGCCAGTGCGATTTGCTGATCGCCGTGGGAGCGCGGTTTGACGACCGCGTCACCGGGCGCCTGGATGGTTTTGCCCCCAGCGCCAAGAAGATCCACCTGGACGTGGATCCGTCCGAAGTCAACAAGAACGTGCGCGTGGATCTGGCCCTGGTGGGCGATGCCAAGGAATCCTTGCGGGCGCTGGTGGCCGCTTTGAAACGCCGCAACGCCACGCCCGCCGCGGAGAGCCAGCAGTGGCTGCAGCGCATTGAGAGTTGGCGTTCCGAGCACCCGCTCACCTACGACAAGTACGCCAACAACGTCAAACCGCAATTCGTGATCGAGACGCTCTCCCAATACGCCAGCGAGGATGCCATCGTGGCGGTGGATGTGGGCCAGCACCAGATGTGGGGCGCCCAATTCTGGAACTTCACACGTCCGCGTGCTTGGCTCTCTTCCAGCGGGTTGGGCTCCATGGGTTATGGTTTCCCCGCCGCCATGGGCGCGCAAATGGCCTTTCCGAACCGGCAGGCAATCGCCGTGGTGGGCGATGGGGGATTCCAGATGACCCTGAACGATCTGGCCACCGTGGTCCAGTACCGCGTTCCGGTCAAGATCGCCATTATCAACAATCGCGCTCTGGGCATGGTGCGTCAGTGGCAAGAGATCTTCTTTGAGAAACGCTACTGTGATACCGACCTGGACTTTGCTCCCGACTTCGTAAAACTCGCCGAGGCTTACGGGATTCGCGGGGCGCGGGTGGAGCATCGCACCGATGTGGCGGACGCGGTGCAGGATTTCTTGAGCGATCGCGAGCCGCGGCTGATTGACTTCTGGGTGGACCCGGCCGAGAACGTCTATCCCATTGTGCCACCCGGCGCGACGCTGGCGGAAATGGTTGTCGAGCCTCCTCGCGTCATGGTGGAAGAGGAAGCGCTGGACGATTTGTGGGCGGTTTAGCTTCGTGGGACGGCCCTGGTAACTATCCCAGGACGGCCCGGCGCGTGGGGCCGCCGTGGGGGGGCATTTCATGGGGGAGCGAATCATGCAATGGTTGCTGACTCTGGAAACGGATAACGACATGATCTCCATCTGCCGGTTGATGAATATCTTCCGGCGCAAGAGCTTGAAGATCAACACCTTGACGATGAGCGCTCGCGTGGCGGGATTTTCGCTGATGGGCGTGGTGGAATCGGCCGAAACCGATATCGACTACCTTTTCAATTTCCTGCGGCGGACGGAGGGAGTACAGCACGTCACCTGCTACCGTCATGAGCCCTTCCCCAATGCTTCGTTCGTGTTTATGGATTCGGAAGAGGATAACTCCTGCGTCACCCGATTGCTCGAGGCCTTTCCGGGTTCGAAGCTGATTTTTGCCAGTCATGGGAAGTACCTGCTCGAGATCCCGGCGGAGAAGCGGCGGAGTGTGGCCGGCGACCGGGACCCGGCCTTTCTTCCCTTTGCCTGCGTCAAGACCACGCGCCCCGCTGCGCAGCGCGAGTTTGTTGAAGTCTAGGCGTGATGCTCTCATCCCTGATGACGCCACTACCCACCCGCACTAACACGTGACGACAGAGCGGAGAACTGGTATTCTGCTTTATTCCCCTGGAAGTCCGGCGTCATGGCGAGCGGGTGGGACGCCGGCAGCGGATATCTCATTTTAGCGAGGAGACGAATGGCAAAAGTCTACTACGAAAGCGACGGAGATTTGAAATACCTGGCGGGCAAGACCGTGTCGATTATCGGCTACGGAAGCCAGGGCCACGCCCACGCGCTCAACTTGCGCGACAGCGGCGTCAAGGTGCTGGTGGCCGAAGTCCGGCCTTCGGCTCCGCAAGCCAAGGCGGAGGAGGCGGGTTTCGAGGTGGTGGATGCAGCGGAAGCCACGCGCCGCGGCGACCTGATCGCCGTGCTCATCGCCGACCACGTGCAGGCCAAGGTCTACAAGGAACAGATCGAGCCTAACCTCAGCAAAGGGAAGGCCTTGTTGTTTGCCCACGGGTTCAATATTCACTTCAAGTTCGTTGTGCCGCCCCCGACGGTGGATGTGATCATGATCGCGCCCAAGTGTCCCGGGCACCGGCTGCGCGAACTCTTTCAGGAAGGCGTCGGTGTTCCGGCCTTGCTGGCCGTCGAGCAGGACGCTTCCGGTGAGGCCGAACAGATCGCATTGGCCTATGCGAAGGCCCTGGGCAGCCTCAAGGCCGGCGTCATTCGCACCACGTTCAAGGAAGAGACCGAAACGGACTTGGTCGGCGAGCAGACCGTACTGTGCGGCGGAGTTTCCGCGTTGATTACGGCGGGATTCGAAACCCTGGTGAACGCTGGTTACCAACCCGAGATCGCTTACTTCGAGTGCTTGCACGAGCTGAAGCTGATCGTGGACCTGATCTACCAGGGCGGCATCAAGTACATGCGCTACTCGGTGAGCGACACGGCCGAGTACGGCGATTACACGCGCGGCCCGCAGGTGATTGACGAACACGTGCGCGAGACGATGAAGAAGATCCTGGCGGACGTTCAGAGTGGCCGATTCGCCAAAGAATGGATGGACGAGAACGCTCAGGGCCGGAAGAAGTTCCTGGCCATGCGCGCTCAGGCTTCGGAACACCTGATCGAGAAGGTGGGGAGCGAGTTGCGGAAGATGATGCCCTGGATTCAGGGTTCGAAAGCGGAAGTGACCGCCGCCCAGGCCGAGGCGCGACGCTAGCCGGCGAGAGTTTGGGGCGGCCCTGCCGGCCGCCCCGGGACCGTGCCGGTCGCCGTGACGAAGTAGAGCGTGCAAGGAGCGACATGATGCCAGGAACAGAAGGCTCGCAGTCCAGCGCCCCAGCGCCGAAGGGTCTGGAGGCTCGCGTCGGCAAGCTGGCGCTGATCGGGGCCGGCAAACTGGGTGAGGGGCTGCTCGCCGGTGTGCTGGGCTCGCAACTTTTGCCCGTCGAGTGCGTGGAAGCAACGGTGGCCGAACTGGAAGGGTCACGGGCTGACTACCTGATCGAGAAGTATGGCGTCAAGGCGCACACCAACAACATCAAGGCGGTTTCCGGAGCCGGCTTGGTGCTGATTTGCCTGAAGCCCCAGCAGGTCAAAGGCGTGTTACATGAAATCAAGAAGCACGTGAGGGACGATGCGCTCATCATCTCCGCCGCCGCCTCGGTGACCACGGCCTTCATCGAGCGCGAACTGGGACGGCCGGCGCGCGTGGTGCGCGCCATGCCCAACACACCCTGCCTGATCCGGCAGGGGATGACCGCCCTGGCCGCCGGGCAGCATGCCACGGAAGAGGACTTGCTCCTGGCGCGCGGGATCTTCGGTTCCATGGGCCGCTGCGTGGTGGTGAACGAAGCTCACATGGACGCCATCACCGGCCTTTCGGGCTCCGGCCCAGCCTACGTTTACCTGATCATCGAATCGCTGGCCGAGGCGGGCGTCAAGATGGGGTTGCCGCGCGACCTCTCCACCGAGCTTTCCGCCCAGACTTTGCTGGGGGCCGCGGCCATGGTGCTGCATACCGGCGAACATCCCGCCAAGCTGAAGGACATCGTCACCACGCCCGCCGGCTGCACCATTGACGGGTTGCTCGAGCTGGAAGCGGGCGGCTTGCGGGTAACCCTGATCAAGGCGGTGGTCCGCGCCGGACAGCGGGCGCGCCAGCTTGTGGAGAATCAGAACTCCTAATTAGTCGTTCACCTCGGCGTTGCGAGCGGCTCTGCCGCCTGACTTGCGGAAAGCCTGTGAAGGTGTGAAAAAATCAAAATCTGTCATGCTGAGCGTAGCGAAGCATCTCTGCAGTTGTTCGTAAACAGTTGAAAAAAGACAATTGCGGAGATCCTTCGCTTCGCTCAGCAGAAAGATGGCGCGCAAGTCCTTCACTCTCAACAAATCGACGCCGGGAACTCGCGCCATCTTTCTGCTCATCAAGGGCAGCCGCGCGGCTGTCAATGCTCAGGATGACAGCGCATCGAATTTTTCACAGGTTCTATGGCTTTCCGGCCTATTCCCACCATTCGTTTTTCCTCCGCGCTGGCTGGGAGGCTGAGCCTCCCAGCCGGCGCGGAGGAGGTTGTTTCTTTGGGGCACCCTGCGGAAAGGCAGAGCCTTTCCGCAAGTCAGGCGGCGGAGCCGCAGGTCGTCGCCAACCCTAACGAGCGTAATTCGGACAAGCTCGGCGGAATTTAGCCCACGGCTTACGCCCTGGGCTAAATTCTGCCGCCCCTACCGGGGCTAAGTCGGCCTACATCACGAGTCACCGGGACAGGAGACTACAGGGACTCGGCGAGGGCATTATGTTGAGACTTGTGCTGCTGGTGACGCGCGAAGGTCTGGGCAACGTCCCAGCCGCTGATCACCAGTTTGGCCTCGAGATGTTCGACCGGTTCCTGCACGCCTTCGAAACTCAACCCCTCAAGCCCCAAGCCATCTGCTTCTACACCGACGGTGTGAAGCTCGTCTGTCAGGGGTCGCCCGCCCTGTTGGGGCTTCGGCTACTCGAGGGACAGGGCGTGAGGCTCGTTGCCTGCCGGACCTGCCTCGACCACTTCGGCCTGAGCGACAAGGTGGCGGTGGGAGAAGTGGTCGGGATGAACGACATCGTGCGGCTGTTGACCGAGGCGGACAAAGTGGTGACGGTCTGAGCCGGCCTTCCGAAGCCTGCCGGGCGAGAAACACCGGGCCGGCGCAGCGCGAAGCGCTGCGGTTCTAATCACTTATTCCTGGGACAGGAGACTAAAATCCTCCGCTGACCTGGCGCACGAGATCGCGCTCGCCCTCATGGTCGAGCCGCTTGAGTGCCGCCGGCAGCGTCATCCAGTGCACGGAGAGCACTTCTTCGGAACTCTGGAAGTGCGACTCGCCGCTGGGCCGCATGTTCCAGAAGCGCACGACCTTGGTAATGGCCCCAGTGTCGTAGCACACCCACCCGGCGTGGCTCTCGACCTCGACGTTATAACCCGTCTCCTCCTCGACTTCCCGGATAGCGCATTGTATCCACGATTCGCCCGCCTGCACTTTGCCCTTGGGCAGAGCCCAGTCCTGGTGGCGTCTGCGGTGGATGATGAGCAACTCGCGCCCTGCGGCGGCCGGCCGCCAGAGCAGGCCGCCGGCTGCCGCCACGATCTTCACGGGTTGGTTCGGAAAGTCCATCTCCAAATGGCAGTGAGTTCTACAAGGAGTTGAAGAAGTCAGCCCGCCTTGGCGGGCGCCAGAATGTAGCCCACGGCGTGAGCCGTGGGTCAACGAGCCTCCCTCTCCCCCGTCCCCTCTCCCGCTCGGGCGGGAGAGGGGTGCCGAAGGCGGGGTGAGGGCCGTTCAACCCAGGGCTTGCGCCCTGGGCTATTCTATGCCGCCCCTGACGGGGCTCCGAGAAACAGGAGCGACTGATCGCGACTTTCTTGACGCACTTCTGACTCTGGAGATTATTTACCCGCCGAAACGTTCTCCCCAGCCGGGCGGGGCACGCTGCGCGCCAGCCGCATTCCGTTCCAACGGAGCTCACGCTCGGGTCGCTCGCCGTGGCGCAGGGCGGGGTCAAGGGCCTCGGCGTAGTCGGCAAATCCGCCTCCCCGCAAGACGCGCAGGCCATCCGCGCTGAGCGATTCGCGCCCGTCCGCGGCGTCATAGGGATAAGGTTTCAGCAGGCTGGAGCACCACTCCCAGACATTGCCGTACATGTCGTAGAGTCCCCAGGCATTGGGTTCCTTGGTGCCCACCGGCCGCGGCGCCAAGGCGTCGAGCTCCAGCAAGGCCGGAGTGGGGCCGGATATCTGCACCGAATTCTCGCGAAACCAGGCAAAGCGGGCCAAATCAGAAGCCGCCGGCGGGTTCGAGCCGGCGCGGCAAGCGTACTCCCACTCGGCCTCCGTGGGCAGGCGAAAGCCGGCGCCCGGCAGGCGCTGGTTGAGCTTGCGGATGAAGGCTTGGGCGTCCAGCCAGGAGAGGCCCTCCACGGGGAGGCTGTCGCCCTTATGTAGGCTCTTGTTAGAGCCCATTATGGCGGTCCACTGGGCCTGCGTCAGCTCGTATTTAGCGAGATAAAAGGCCCCCAGGCGCACGGTATGGACGGGCTGTGCGCCGGACAAATTGTCTGAACCAATGTCGCATTCCCCCGCCCCCACCAGCACCATCGCCACTCCCAACCCACTCACCTTCACTTCCTTCGGCAACCCGCTCTGCGCATCAAATCCATTACCCACGATTTCGAAGCCTGCCAGGGCCGGATGGAGCCGGCGCTCGCACAACTCGAGCTTGGCCGTGGCCCCGGGGTTTCCGGGCATCAGTTCGAGGGCGGCGCGGAAATCCCGCTGCGCCGCGCTCCAGTCGCGGCGCTCGAGGAGCGCCGTTCCCTCTTTCATCTTGGCTTCAAACTGTTCCCAGCGCGCGAAGAGCTTCATCAGCTCTTCGTTCCTGCCGGGGGATTTGTTCGGATCGACCAGAGCGTGAACCTGGTGGCAGGTCTCGCAAGCGGCCGTCTTGCCGGTCTTGGGACATCCGGAAGCGTGGCAGGTGGCGCAGAGGCCGGCGATGGCGGGCCCGTGCGGAACCCGATCCGGCTTCACCTCGTTCCGTTCGTTCACCACGTGCCCGCGGCTCACCCCGTGGCAGGATTGGCAATTCGTGTTAACCTTCGAGTGCTTCGAGATTTCCCACTCCAGCGTCGGAACAACGTGGCAGCGGGAACAGGTGCCGGCCAGGGTTGCGGCACTCTGGGACCAGAGGCACAGGGGTATAAGAAGAGCCGCAACGGCCAGGCTCAAGCGCGCCAGCGCTCGTCCAGCCAGCGGTAGTGCGGCGGCAGCCAGCTCGGTCCCAGCCACGCCGCGTACTGCCTGGCGGCCTCGAGTGCGGCAACTTCCTCGTGAGTCAGCTCTGAGTATCGACATAAGGCCTTGTAGTTATCCTCTACGGTAAAGTCTTCGAACATGCCCGGCATCGCTGCGGTGAAAGACTTTTGGGAGAATACAAAACGCAAAGCGGCCTGGCAAAGTGTTTCGTCAGGAAGGCGGTTGAGGCTCCGGGTCAACTGGTCCACCACGGCCGGCAAAATGGGGTGGTACTTGGACTGGTAGAGCTGGATCTTGTCATCCTGCGGCTTCGACCCTTGCCGCGCCCGCGGATCGAGACTGATGATGGACCCCGCCGCCATCGGCTTGATGGCAATCAGGCCAACGCCCCGGGCCTGGGCGGCCGGCAGGAACCTGCCGTAGTCCAGGCGGGCGTGGATAAAATTGTAGGGGAACATGACGTAATCGAGGCCCTCGAGCTGCTCGAGGGCGTCGCACATCAGCGGCTCGCCGTGGGTGGCGATGCCGATGGCCCGCACTTTGCCCGCTTCCTTGGCCTTGCGCAGCACATCCCAGTCGAGCAGCATCTTCTCATCCACCTTCGGTCCCTCGCCCGGGTAGATGCGGTACAAATCGATGTAGCCGAAGAGCTTCACCGCCTGGTCAATGTCGTCGCCCACAAACTGCGCAAACTGGCGGCAGGTGGAGATCAACACGTTCTTGCGGCGGGAGCGGACGAGGCGGGCCATCGGCTCCCATTGCCCCTCGGACTCGTACACGTCCACCATGTTCACGCCGTAATCGAGGGCGCGCGCCACCTGCCGGTCGCGGATGGCTTGCCCTTCCTCGTTAAGCACCACCCGGTCGCCGTGGTGGACCTTGAAGGAAGGATCAGTGTGCGAGCCGAAGGACAGAATGGAGAGGAAAAGGTCGGTTTGGCCCAGCCGCCTGTAAACCATCCCGTTGCGCCTATACTCGCGCACCGACGCCCCAACGGACCCCCAACCCAGCTTGGGCAGACCTACGCCCGCTCCCAAAGCGGCAGCCGAACAGCTCCGCAGGAACTGGCGCCGTGAATAGTGATGGCTCATGTCTCACCTCGAAAGTTGGATTTGCAAACCACGTTATGTAGA
>Ga0326728_10025225_pt1 | contig 10668 bp, 3 predicted proteins | sample MB3enrmetagenome_FD_207602 | JGI IMG/M metagenome (GOLD analysis project Ga0326728, IMG submission 207602) | Lab enriched peat soil microbial communities from McLean, Ithaca, NY, United States - MB31MN | ecosystem: Environmental > Terrestrial > Soil > Wetlands > Peat | place: USA: New York...
GCGCTCAAGGGCCTGAAGGGCGTGAACTCGGTGGCGTTTACCGCGGGCGATCCCGTGGCGCTGGCCAAGGTGTTTGCCAAGTGGGCCGGCGAGAATGCTGCAGAGTTCCAGTTCAAGCTGGCCATTGTTGACGGCAAGCTGCTGAACGCGGAAGAAATCAAGGCGCTGGCCACCATGCCGGGCAAGGAAGAGATCTTTGCCAAGCTGCTCTTCCTCATCAATGCCCCGGCGCAGCGGCTGGTTACGGTACTCAACGCCGCGGGCCGCGATCTTGCGGTGGTGATCGGCCAGGGCGTGGAGAAGGAAAAGTTTGCGGCCGCGTAGCCGCGGAAGCTGTCAGCCTTCAGCTCTCAGCTTTCAGCTTTATTGTGCGTGAGGCGATACGGATTGAATTAGCACAGAAAAAGCTGATGGCTGACGGCTGAGAGCTGATAGCTGCTTTTAGGGTTTTGGCTGCACTTCAATCTGAAAGGGCGCATGTCTGGCGCATCGGAAACTTTCTGATTTGACGGTCAGCCGGGGTAAGAGGAATTCAAATCGGATTTTGATTGGGAGAAGAAAATGGCGGATCTTGCACAGTTGGAAGAACAGATTGTCTCTTTGAGCCTGCTGGAAGCAGCGGCTCTCGTGAAGAAGCTGGAGGAGCGTCTTGGCGTTTCGGCCGCGGCGGCTGCTCCGGTGGTTGTGGCGGGCGGCGGCGCTGGCGCGGCTGCTCCGGTGGTTGAGGAGAAGACCGAGTTCCAGGTCATCCTCAAGGATACCGGCGCCAATAAAATCAACACCATCAAGGCTGTACGCGAAGTCACCTCGCTGGGTCTGAAGGAAGCCAAGGACCTGGTCGATGGTGCTCCGAAGGCGTTGAAGGAGAACGCGACCAAGGAAGAGGCCGAGGCCATCAGGAAGAAGTTCGAAGGCGTGGCCACCGTCGAGATCAAGTAAACGGCCCGCCACTTGCAAGGATGTCCGGGACGCGCTACCATAAAGGTTGCGCGTCTTTCCGGCTCATACCGGTATTCCACAGTATTGAGCCAGGCATTTGGCGCGCTCATTCGTGACACATGCGGTAATGTCAGGCTTTCGCGCACTCAAACAGCAGGAGAGGCTTTGGGTCGCGCAGGCATAATTGGTTGTTAAGTGATTTAAGGTCAATGGTTTGCTTCGAGGTCAGGCGGGCAAACACGTTGACCGGGGTTGAGCGGCTGGCGAGCGAGCGGCAGAAGCGAAGATTGGGATCGGCGAGAACAGGGCAACAGAATTCGGATGGGAGCACTGGCGTTAAGCCACGCTCGTGAGGTATTGCGTCCTCGCGGGCTTTTCGTGTCTGAATGGGAATTTTTCCCCCCGGACAGAGGCATTTTGACCTCCCACGCGCCCTGCGCACACAACCACCCGTTGCGGTTTTTTCCGGAAATCCGGATCTGCCGCTACTCACGCTTTGCCAATTGAGCGCAGTCTAGCCTAACAACCCGATGGACGGCAATGCCCTCCACGCGTTTTTAACGCGGTTCTCAATTAACCCCTGACCAGGGTTCAAAGCGGGACAGGTTTGGCGCGACTAGGCAAACCGGCCCGCATGCGATGACCGAAGCCTCAAGATCTGAGGCTGGTTCGTCCGGTTTTCGACGGAAGAAAGCAATCTGCCGGCGCCCCAGGGACTCGGGCGCCGGCCCGGCACGCAACCTGGCGCGCCGGAGCGACGAGGCTCAGGAGTGATCATGTCTAACGAGAAGCGCGCGATTCGCAGCCGGCTCGATTTTTCAAAAATTCCCACCGCAACCCAGATTCCCAACCTGATTGAAGTGCAGCGGCGCAGCTACGAGCGCTTTCTGCAGATGGACAAACTGCCCAACGAGCGCGACGACTCGGGCCTGCAGTCGGTCTTCGTCTCGGTATTCCCCATTACCGACTTCCGCGGCATCTCGCAGCTCGACTTTGTCGATTACTCGATCGGCAACTGGGAGTGCAAGTGCGGACACCTGAAGGGGCTGCATCACCTGCGCACCGCCTGCGTGCACTGCGGAGCGATGGTGATTACCGATCCGTTCCTGCCCGGCGACGTTCTCTGTCAGAAGTGCGGCACCTACAACAAGAACATGCCCGACTTCTGCAACAAGTGCGGCGACCCGGTGAGCCTGCAGCTCAAGTACGACCAGCAGGAGTGCGAAGAGCGCGGCATGACCTTCTCGGCCCCGCTGAAGGTTACGGTGCGCCTCACCATCTACGACAAGGATGCCGAGACCGGCAACAAGACCATCCGCGACATCAAGGAGCAGGAAGTCTTCTTCGGCGATATTCCGCTGATGACGCCCAACGGCACGTTCATCGTGAACGGCACCGAGCGTGTCATCGTCTCGCAACTGCACCGCTCGCCCGGCGTGTTCTTTGAGACGGCCAACAACCGCACCTACTTCCTGGGCAAGATCATCCCCTACCGCGGTTCGTGGGTTGAATTCGAATTCGACCAGAAGAACACGCTCTACGTACGCATCGACCGCAAGCGCAAGTTCCTGGGAACGATCTTCCTGCGCGCGCTCGGTCTGCGCAGCGACGAAGAAATTCTCAAGACCTTCTACACGGTCGATCGCATCCGTGTGGCCGACAGCAAGCTTTACTGGACCGTTCCGCAGGAGGCCGGCACGAGCACCCACCTGCTCGGCGCCAAGCCTGCCCATGGGGTGCTGCACAACGGCGAAGAGATTGCTCACTCCGGCCGCAAGATCACGCCGCACGCGCTCAAGGCGCTGCGCGCCGCCGCAATCGACAAGGTTGAGGTTGAAGCCGCCGAGCTCGATGGCGCGCTGACCGCATCCGATGCGGTGGACACCGAAAGCGGCGAGGTGATTGTCGAGGCCAACGTGGAGCTGACGGCCGATCGTCTGCACAAGATCATGGCCTCGAACGCGGCCAACTTCGAAGTCTTCTTTCCCGACCGCGACGACGTGGGCAACATCATCACCAACACGCTCAAGCGCGACTCGGTGCACAAGCCTGAAGAAGCGCTCATCGAGATTTACCGCAAGCTGCGCCCGGGCGATCCGCCCACGCTCGACACGGCGACCGCGCTCTTCGAAGGCATGTTCTTCGATCCGCGCAAGTACGACTTTTCGCGCGTAGGCCGCCTGAAGTTCAACATCAAGCTTTACGAGAGCCAGGACGCCACCGCGCTCGATCACCGCACGCTGACGCCCGAGGACTTCTACGCGACCATCCGTTACCTGCTCAAGCTGCGCAAGAACATCGGCATGGTGGACGACATCGACCACCTGGGCAACCGCCGCGTGCGCGCGGTGGGCGAGCTGATGGAAAACCAGTTCCGCATCGGCCTGGTGCGCATGGAACGCGCCATCAAGGAAAAGATGAGCGTGTACCAGGAGCTGAACACGGCCATGCCGCACGACCTCATCAACGCCAAGCCGGTGATGGCGGCCATCCGCGAGTTCTTCGGGTCTTCGCAGCTCTCGCAGTTCATGGACCAGACCAATCCGCTGTCGGAGATCACGCACAAGCGGCGGCTGTCGGCTCTGGGACCGGGCGGCCTGAGCCGCGAGCGCGCCGGATTCGAAGTCCGCGACGTGCACCCCACGCACTACGGCCGCATCTGCCCCATCGAGACGCCTGAAGGCCCGAATATCGGCCTCATCAGCTCGCTCTCGTGCTTTGCGCGCATCAACGAGTACGGCTTCATCGAGTCGCCTTACCGCAAGGTGAAGGACTCGCGGATTCTCGACTACGTTGAGATCGTGAACGCGGGTGAAAGCGGTTTGCGCGTGGGCGACCACATTGAGAAGGAAGAGTGGATTCGCCTCAACGCCCAGCTCAAAAAGGCCGGCAAGCGCGCCATCGACTCCATTCCGTACAGCTTCTACCTGTCGGCGTGGGAAGAAGACAAGCACACCATCGCGCAGGCCAACATCGAGTTCAACGACAAGGGCGAGATTACCGAGGATCTGGTAAACGCGCGCCGCCAGGGCAACTTTGTGCTGGTGAACCGCGCCGAAGTGGACTACATCGACGTCTCGCCGAAGCAGCTGGTTTCGGTAGCCGCTTCTTTGGTGCCGTTCCTCGAGCACGACGACGCCAACCGCGCATTGATGGGCGCAAATATGCAGCGCCAGTCGGTTCCTCTGCTGGTTGCCGAGGCTCCGCTGGTGGGCACGGGCATGGAAGGCGTGACCGCGCGCGACTCGGGCGCCGTCATCCTGGCCAAGCGCAACGGCATCGTCGACTCGGTCGACTCCGAGCGCATTATCGTGCGCGTAGAGGGTGAGCACCACCCCACGCAGCTCTCGCGCGAAGTGGGATCGGACATCTACCAGCTCATCAAGTTCAAGCGCTCGAACCAGAACACCTGCATCAACCAGAAGCCGGTGGTTCGCGAGGGCGACCGGGTGCTCAAGGGCCAGGTGATCGCCGACGGCCCCTGCACCGAACACGGCGAGCTGGCTCTCGGCCGCAACGTGCTGGTGGCCTTCATGCCCTGGCGCGGCTACAACTTCGAGGACGCCATCCTGATCAGCGAGAGGCTGGTGAAGGATGACTACTACACCAGCGTGCACATCGAGGAGTTCGAGATCGAGGCGCGCGATACCAAGCTGGGACCGGAAGAGATTACGCGCGACATTCCCAACGTTTCAGAGCATGCGCTGCGCGATCTGGACGAGAGCGGCGTCATCCGCATCGGCGCGCAGATCGGCCACGGCGACATCCTGGTCGGCAAAGTCACTCCTAAGGGAGAAACACAGCTTACTCCCGAGGAAAAACTGCTGCGCGCGATCTTCGGCGAAAAGGCGGGCGACGTACGCGACGCTTCGCTCACCTGCCCTCCGGGCATCGAGGGCACGGTGGTTGACGTGCGCATCTTCAGCCGCAAAGGCCAGGAGAAGGACGAGCGCGCCAAGCAGATCGAAGCCGAATACGTGGCCAAGCTCGAGAAGAACCTGGGCGACGAGATCCGCATTCTGACCGACGAGCGTTTGAAGCGTCTCGAAGCGATCCTGGGCGGCAAGGAAGTTCTCGCCGACCTGCACGATGAGCGGACCAATAAGAGGTTGTTGACCAAGGGCGCGATTCTGGACCGCGACACCATCGAGAGGATCTCGACCAAGAACCTCAAGAGAATTCGTTATGCCGACAAGGATCCGCGGGTGAACGAGCAGATCGACGAGATCGAGGAGATGACCTCGCGCCAGATCGAAGTTCTGCGCAAGATCACCAATGAAAAGGTGGCCAAGCTGCAGAAGGGCGATGAGCTGCCGCCGGGCGTCATCAAGCTGGTGAAGGTCTACGTCGCCATGAAGCGCAAGCTGAGCGTGGGCGACAAGATGGCCGGCCGCCACGGCAACAAGGGCGTGATCGCGCGCATTCTTCCCGAGGAAGACATGCCGTACCTGCCCGACGGCACACCGGTTGAGATCGTGCTCAACCCGCTGGGCGTGCCCAGCCGTATGAACGTGGGCCAGATTCTTGAAACCCACCTTGGCTGGGCCGCCGCGGGGCTGGGCAAAAAGATCGCCGCGCTGGTCAAGGGTAACAGCGACGCCAACTTCGTCCGCGAGGAAGTGAAGAAGGAGTTCGCCGGCACCGCGGCCCTGCGCCAGTTGCTCGAGCTCGATGACGAGATGCTGATTCGCGTGACGCGCGGAATGGAGAAGGGCATCTGGTTCGGCACCAACGTGTTCGACGGCGCGCAGGAGAGCGAGATCAAGGCGCTGCTGGCGTCGGCGGGCCTGCCTTCGTCGGGCAAGACCATGCTCTACGACGGCATGACGGGCGAGCAGTTCGAGCAGCCGGTGACGGTTGGCTACATCTACATGCTCAAGCTCTCGCACCTGGTCGACGACAAGATCCACGCGCGTTCCATCGGGCCGTACTCGCTGATTACGCAGCAGCCGCTGGGCGGCAAGGCGCAGTTCGGCGGCCAGCGCTTCGGCGAAATGGAGGTCTGGGCGCTGGAAGCCTACGGCGCCGCATACATCCTGCAGGAGCTGCTCACCGCCAAGTCCGACGACGTCTACGGCCGCACCAAGATCTACGAGGCCATCGTCAAGGGCGAAGCGGCGATCGAGCCGGGCGTGCCCGAATCGTTCAACGTGCTCATCCGCGAGCTGCAGTCGCTCTGCCTCGACGTGGAGCTGATCAAGCGCGCCGACATACAGAAGAAGCTGCCGGCGCCTGAAGTGGCGGCGGTGGCGGACTAAAAGCAGCTTCTAGCTGTTAGCTCTTAGCTCGATGGTGCCGCGGTTTGCTGATGCGGCTTCGGCGAGCAGGGAAAGCTAAAAGCTAAAGGCCAATAGCTGAAAGCTGATTTTCGGGTCCTTCCTAACAGTGGCAAACACCGCTGCCCGGGAAGGAAGGATCCAGTAAAGAATCCCGGGAAACACAGTGGCGGCAAATAGCCGCCTGGGAGGGTCGCCTTGTTCCGTTCGAACCCGTTTGAGCTTACCAGCCCGATTACAGACTTCGACGCCATTCGCATCATGCTGGCTTCGCCCGAGAAGATCCGGAGTTGGTCGCATGGCGAGGTTACCAAGCCTGAGACCATCAACTACCGCACCTTCAAGCCGGAGCGCGACGGCCTGTTCTGCGCCCGCATCTTTGGCCCGGTCACTGACTGGGAGTGCCTGTGCGGCAAGTACAAGCGCATGAAGCACCGCGGCGTGATCTGCGACAAGTGCGGCGTTGAAGTAACCGTGAGCAAGGTGCGCCGCGAGCGCATGGGCCACATCGAGCTGGCTTCGCCCTGCTCGCACGTGTGGTTCTTCAAGGGCCTGCCTTCGCGTATCGGCCACCTGCTCGATATCTCTCTGCGCGACTTGGAGAGCATCCTCTACTTCGAGTCTTATGTTGTAGTGGATCCCGGCGACGCGCCGGTGCGCGAGCGCGAGATCATCAAGGACGAGACCCGCTTCCGCGAGCTCGATCAGCAGTTCCGCCCCTCCGGCTTCAAGGCCATGATGGGCGCTGAAGCCATCAAGGAGCTGCTCAAGCGCGTCAACGTCGACGAATTGGGGATGGAGCTGCGCGAGCGCATGAAGAACGAAGCCTCGGCGCAGAAGAAGCTCAAGTACGCCAAGCGGCTCAAGGTGGTCGAGGCCTTCCGCAAGTCGAGCAACAAGCCGCAGTGGATGATTCTCGACGTGCTGCCGGTCATTCCTCCAGAGCTGCGCCCGCTGGTGCCGCTCGATGGCGGCCGCTTCGCCACGTCCGATCTCAACGATCTCTATCGCCGCGTGATCAACCGCAACAACCGGTTGAAGAAGCTGATGGACCTGCACGCGCCGGAAGTGATCGTGCGAAACGAAAAGCGCATGCTGCAGGAGGCCGTGGACGCCCTGTTCGACAACGGCCGCCGCGGCCGCGTGTTGCGCGGCGCCAACAACCGCCCGCTCAAGTCGCTCTCTGACACGCTCAAGGGCAAGCAGGGCCGATTCCGCCAGAACCTGCTCGGCAAGCGCGTCGACTACTCCGGCCGTTCGGTTATTGTCGTAGGCCCCGAGCTCAAACTGCACCAGTGCGGTTTGCCCAAGAAGATGGCGCTCGAACTCTTCAAGCCGTTCATCTATCACCGCCTGGAGCAGACCGGCCAGTGCACCACCATCAAGCAGGCCAAGGAAATGGTGGAGATGCAGGAGCCGGTGGTGTGGGACATCCTTGAAGAGGTCATCAAGGACCATCCGGTGCTGCTCAACCGCGCCCCGACGCTGCACCGCCTGGGCATTCAGGCCTTTGAACCGGTGCTGGTGGAGGGCAAGGCCATCAAGATTCACCCGCTGGTCTGCACGGCCTTCAACGCCGACTTCGACGGCGACCAGATGGCCGTGCACATTCCGCTCTCGCCTGAGGCGCAGATTGAAGCCAGCGTGCTGATGCTGGCCTCGCACAACATTCTTTCGCCGGCCTCCGGCCAGCCCATCACCGTGCCCACGCAGGACATGGTTCTCGGCCTCTACTACCTGACCAAGGCCAAGAAGGGCGGGCGGGGCGAAGGCCGCGTGTTTGCCAACGTCGAAGAAGTCCTGATGGCTCTTGAAGCCAGGGAGATCGAGACGCTTTCGCCCATCCGCCTCCGCTACACGGGCAAGGTGCTCGATATGACCACGGCTTACGACGATCAGGACCTTTTGCACACCGAGCCGGTGGACTTCAACAAGGAGTACATCTCGACCACGGTGGGCCGCGTCATTCTGAACGACGCGCTTCCCGCGGGCATGCCGTTCATCAACGGCCTGCTCAAGAAGAAGGGTATCGGCCAGCTGGTGAACTACTGCAACCAGAACCTCGGCCTCGAAGTCACGGTGGGCATGCTCGACCGCATCAAGTCACTGGGCTTCCAGTACGCCACGCGCTCGGGCCTCTCCGTCGGTCTTGACGACATGGTCATTCCCGATTCGAAGTACACCGTGGTCGACGAAGCCGACAAGAAGGTGATCGAGGTCCAGAAGCAATACATGGACGGCGCCATCACCAACGGCGAGCGCTCCAACAAGGTCATCCAGATGTGGTCTTCCGTCACGGATAAGGTGGCCGACGAGATGTTTGGCAACATGAAACGGGCCGACGAAGAAGGCGCCATGAACCCGATCTACATCATGGCCGACTCCGGCGCCCGCGGTTCCAAGCAGCAGATCCGCCAGCTCAGCGGCATGCGCGGACTGATGGCCAAGCCTTCGGGCGAAGTCATTGAGACGCCGATCACTTCGAATTTCCGCGAAGGCCTCACGGTGCTCGAGTACTTCATCTCGACCCACGGCGCGCGCAAGGGCCTAGCCGATACGGCGCTCAAGACCGCCGACTCCGGCTACCTGACCCGCCGCCTGGTCGACGTGGCGCAGGACGTGATCGTGACCGAGCAGGACTGCGGAACGGTGGAAGGCATCTACGTGGGCTCGATTGTCGAGTCCGGCGAGATCATCGAGCCGCTGCGCGACCGCATCATCGGCCGCGTGTCGCTCGAGCGCATCAAGGACTACGACGGCAACGTGGTGGTCGAGGTCAACCAGCCCATCGACGAAGAGATTGCTTCGGCTATCCAGGGCGCGGGCGTTGAGAAGGTGAAGATTCGCTCGGTGCTCACCTGCGAGTCGCGCCGCGGCGTTTGCGCGCTGTGCTACGGCCGCAACCTGGGCTCGGGCCGCATGGTCGAACTCGGCGAAACCTGTGGCGTCATCGCCGCGCAGTCCATCGGCGAACCGGGCACGCAGCTCACCATGCGTACCTTCCACGTGGGCGGCACGGCCAGCCGCGTGTCTGAAAGCTCGCGCCTCGACGCCAAGAACAACGGCTTTGTGCGCTTCATCAACCTGAACACCGTGGAAAGCAAGGACGGCGCGCTGGTGGCCATGAACCGCTCCGGGTCAGTGGCCATCGTGGATGAGCGCGGCCGTGAAAAGGAGCGCTACCAGGTGGTTTACGGCGCGCGCCTGCGCGTCAAGGACGGCGCGGCCGTGAAGCTCGGCGAACTGCTGGCTGAGTGGGATCCGTACACCTACGCGATCCTCACTGAGATCGGCGGCGCGGTCAGCTTCAAGGACCTGCAGGAAGGCATCACGCTCAACGAGGAAGTGGACGAAGTCACCGGCCTTTCGCGCTGGGTGGTCGCCGACTCTCCCGATGAGAAGCGCCAGCCTGCCATCGTGGTCAAGAACTCCAAGGGCAGCAAGCGCTACCTGCTGCCTCGCGGCGCTCACCTCATGGTGCAGGATGGCGATGAGGTCGGTCCCGGCGACGTGCTGGCCAAGATTCCCAAGGAATCGACCCGCACCAAGGACATCACCGGCGGTCTGCCGCGCGTGGTCGAGCTCTTCGAAGCCCGCACTCCGCGCGAGAAGGCCATCATTTCCGAAATCGACGGCGTGGTTCGCTTCGGCGAAGTGGCCAAGGGCCAGCGCAAGATCTACGTAACCGCCGACAACGGCGACGAGAAGGAGTACGCGGTGCCTCGCGGCATTCACGTCAACGTGCAGGAAGGCGAACGCCTGCGCGCCGGCGACCCGTTGATGGACGGCCCCCTGAACCCGCACGACATTCTCGCCGTGCTGGGCGAAAAAGAGCTGCAGGCTTACCTGGTGAACGAAATCCAGGAGGTCTACCGCCTGCAGGGCGTGGCCATCAGCGACAAGCACATCGAGGTGATCGTGCGGCAGATGCTGCGCTGGGTGCGCATCGACGAGGTGGGCGACACGAGCTTCCTGCTCGAGCAACAGGTCGACCGGTTCCGCTTCCGCGAAGAGAACGAGAAGGTTCTCGCCAACGGCGGCCGTCCCGCCATCGGCAGGCCGCTGCTGCTGGGCATCACCAAGGCCTCGCTCTCCACTGACAGCTTTATCTCGGCTGCCAGCTTCCAGGAGACGACTCGCGTGCTGACTGAAGCCAGCATCAACGGCGCGATAGATAACCTGCGCGGCCTCAAGGAGAACGTGATCGTCGGACGCCTGATCCCGGCGGGCACGGGCCTCGAGTACTACCGCAACGTGCAGCTCTCGCCCGAGCTTGAAGAGGCGGCGCAGCGCGTGCAGCAGGAAGTGACCGCCGAGCGCGAAGCCGAAGAGCGCGAGCTCGAGCTGATGCGCCAGGAAGGCGAAGCCGAGGAGATGGCGGCGGAGTAACGACAGCGATCAGTTGTCAGTGATCAGTGGTCAGAGGGGCCCGGCTTAACCGCCGGGCCTTTTT
>Ga0326728_10025226_pt1 | contig 10668 bp, 9 predicted proteins | sample MB3enrmetagenome_FD_207602 | JGI IMG/M metagenome (GOLD analysis project Ga0326728, IMG submission 207602) | Lab enriched peat soil microbial communities from McLean, Ithaca, NY, United States - MB31MN | ecosystem: Environmental > Terrestrial > Soil > Wetlands > Peat | place: USA: New York...
CCTTACGTGAAGAAGTGCGATATGTGCGCCGGACGCCAGGCGAAGGGCCAACTGCCTGCTTGCGTGGAGGCTTGTCCAGTGCAGGCTTCGATCACGGGCGATCGCGACGAAATACTGGAAGAGGCGCTGCGCCGCATCCTCAGTAGCGATTCGAAATATGTGAAGCACATTTACGGCAGCGAGGAAGCCGGCGGGACCTCCGTCTTCTTCATCTCCGACGTGCCTTTCGAGAAGCTGGGCTTTGTCGCTGCGCCCAAACAGTCGATGCCGGTACTGACCGCGAGTGCATTGGGCGACGGGCCCACGGTGATCTTGGTCGGTGGCACTCTGCTTGCCGGCCTCTATTGGATCACGCAACGCCGGGCCCTGGTCGCTCTGGCCGAAGCCAACGAGAAATCTGCAAAGGGAAGGAATTGAGCCATGACTGCCATACGATTTCCAAAAATCAGTTTCTGGCGCACCATCGTGGCGTTGATTTTCGCCGCTGGCATCTATTCGATGTATGCCCGGTTCGCGCTCGGCTTCAAAGCCGCCACCAACCTTACTGATCCCCAGCCTTGGGGGCTATGGGTCGGGTTGGGGACGCTGTGCGGCGTCGGGTTGTCGGCTGGCGGCTTTGCCATCGCGGCGGCTGTATATCTTTTGGGTCTGGAGCGCTACCGGCCCATCCTGCGTACCGCCGTGCTCATCTCGTTCCTGGGATATTGCACAGTGTGCGTGGGCATGTTGTACGAACTCGGAATTCCCTGGAGAATCTGGCACCCGATTGTGATGTGGAACCGGCACTCGGTGTTGTTCGAGGTGTCTTGGTGCGTGATGCTCTACACCACGGTGCTGGCGCTGGAGTTCTCACCCGCGCTGGTGGAAAAGATCCCCTTTGTCCGGCTGCGCGAGCTCTATCTGCGCTGGCACCACAGTATCCTGATCGCCCTGGTGCTTGCTGGCACACTGCTCTCGTCGATGCACCAATCCTTCCTCGGCGGACTCTACTTAATCACCAAAGGCCGGCTGGATCCGCTCTGGTACACACCGTACCTGACCACGATGTTTTACCTTTCCGCAATCCCAGCCGGATTAGCCGTAACCATCATGGCAATTTACCTCTGCGTGCGGTCGCTCAATGCTCGGGTCGATATGAACATCCTGAGCGATGTGAGCCGGGTGATTGGGCCGCTGCTGGCAATCTACGGCGTGTTCCGGGCTGTCGATCTGATCAACCGCGATGCGCTTCGATATCTATGGATGTGGCGCGAGGCAACCCTCTTGTTCTGGCTGGAGATCGCCTTGCTGGTGATTGTGCCTTTGGTACTGCTGAATATGAAAGGCGTGCGCGAAAATCCCCAGTATCTGTACTGGACCTGCGCTGTGATCGTGATGGGATTTATGGCGAACCGGTTGAATGTCTCCGTCACCGCGCTCCAGACCAGTTCCGCTGCGTACTATGTGCCGAAATGGACAGAGTTCGCGGCCACGTTTGCAACCATCGCAGCGGCCGTAGTGGCGTTCCGCTACGCCGTAATCTATTTGGACATTTTGCCCAAGAACCCGCCTCGGGAGCGATGGATGGTTCCAGGTGCTCCCGCCCAAGCGTAAACTCCAGAGCTTTATCTGAAGCCCCGGGCGAAGAGTCCGGGGTTTTTCACTTAGCCGGGAAAAATACCAAGTCTACTGCTTGCCATGCTAAGCGGCGCCGCCGCTTATTGCGACATGCTGCTGGAAACCGTAGAGAACACATTATTCGCATTCCCACCGATCAGACGCACGGTTCCAATGACGATCACCAGGATCACAGCCAGCATCACCGCATACTCGGCGATGTCTTGACCCTCCTCGTTTCGCCACAATTTTCTCGCCAGATCCCTTGATTTCATGCACCCTCCTCCGAACGTGCGCACTATTCTGAAATTACACCGGATAATCCGAAAACTCGGTACATAACCAAAGTAATATCTCGGAGCTTCGCCGAGCCTGGGGGGCGGTAGTGCCCGACGGCTACTGTTGCTCCCAGATCCAGGTATTCCGGGCTTCTTTTGTCCGCCCAAGTCCCTGAAACGTAAGAAGCAAGAAGGGGCACATTAGTTACCTTGCCGCTCGCCCTTTCTTTCAGGCATGCTCGGAAAGATGTGGGAAATCAAACAGCTTGCGGGCTTGGACTCGACCGACAGAACACCGGAGGCGATTTGCGCCTGCGTGGCCAACATATTCCAAGTAAGAAAAACAGAGGTCGCGCTGATGGAGCTCAGCGGAAGCCTGCTGAACTTCCTCTACCCTGCGGAGTTGAAAACGGTGGGAGCGATCCCTCTTTCCAGTTCGGCGGTAGCAGCCCGCACGGCGCAGACCAAGCGGGCGGAGCTCTTCAATGGCTTCACGCAAGTAAAGCACTTCAGCGTTTTTGAACTGGTCAAACTGGGCCATAGCGGACTGGACGAGCAGGTAATTCAGAAGCTCATGTCTGCGCCCCTCTTTGCCAGAAATGGAGAAGTGATTGGCGTGATTCAAGTCTCCCGCAAGGCCCCGCGTCCCGCCGCCGCGGGACCGGACTTCACTCCCGACGATCTGCGGAAACTGGAATCCGTCGCTCGCTTCGTGGGAAGACTGATGGTCAGGGGCGCAGGCATTGCGCAAGCTCAGGCTGGATGGACTTGCGGATAGTCTCGTAACATCGCCTCTCTGGCAAAGCCGGCAGTGTCCATTGCAGCCGCAACGCTCACCGGCTGGTTATACGGATGAGTTCTAGTCCAGCGCCTTTCCCTTGAGACGGCGCAGTAATGAAGTGGGATGAATGCCGAGAATCCGCGCCGCCTGCGTCTTATTGTTGCCGGTGGCCGCCAGGACCTGTTCGATGTAGTTATCTTCCAGCGCGCGCAGAGTAAGGAACTGGTCTCCAGTCGGAGAGATGTTGTCCTCGGAGAATGCCTCGCTGGCTCTTTTCTCAGAATGCTGGTCGCGAATTTCTTCCGGGAGATGGCCAGCTTCAATCTCGCCTTGCGGGCTGAGAATCATGGTGCGCTCAATCACATTCCTCAATTCGCGTATGTTGCCTGGCCAGGAATACTGCCCCAGCAGGTCGGCGGCGGCCGGAGTGAATCCGGTAAAGCTCTTTTTCAACTCGCGGTTGAACTGCTGCAGGATTTCGAGCGCCAGAGGCACGATATCCTCCTTGCGATCGCGCAGCGAAGGAATATACAGCTGCACCACGTTCACGCGGTAGTAAAGGTCCTCGCGAAATCGCCCCTGACTGACGGCATTCTTTAGCTGGTCGTTCGTAGCCGCAATCAACCGGATATCAACTTTAATGGTGTGCGTCCCTCCGAGCCGCATGAAGGTCCCTTCCTCAAGCACCCGCAGGATCTTGGCTTGCACGCTGGCCGACATGTTGCCGATTTCATCCAGAAAAACCGTGCCGCCGCTGGCGCGCTCCAGCAGGCCCTCCTTGCGCCGGCGAGCGTCGGTGAAAGCCCCGGGTTCGTAGCCGAAGAGCTCGCTCTCCAACAGCGCATCGGGAAGCGCAGCGCAATTGATTTCCACCAATGGCATGGCGGTGCGAGGACTGGCGTAGTGGATTGCTTTCGCCAGCAGGCCTTTGCCGGTGCCGCTCTCCCCCTGGACCAGAATCGTGGTATGGTCGGATTCGGCGGCCTTGCGGGCCATCTCCAACATCCTGATGGTGGCCGGATTGTGAGTGACAATGCGTCCGAAGTCGTAGCGCCCCCTTTCCGATTCCACCGAATCACGCACCCGCACTCGTAAAGCCAGCACCTCGGCGGCGCGATGCAGGGTGGTCATCATGTCGTCCAGGGGAAACGGTTTGACCAGATAGTCAAAGGCGCCCAGCTTCATGGCTTCGACGGCGCGCTCCACCAGATGATAGGCGCTCATCATGATCACGATCGCAGTCGGGTTCGCCTGTTTGATCTGGCGCAGCACTTCGACCCCATCGATGCCGGGAAGGACGATGTCCAGCAGAATGAGGTCCGGCTTCTCATCGTGAAAAAGTTTCAGGCCATCCTCGCCGGAGAGAGCCGTGAATACCTCAAATCCATCCTGGCGCAAGCCGCGCGAGATGGTACGGAGCGTGAGCTCTTCGTCATCGATGAGAAGGGCGGAGTAAGGCATTTTAATTCACTAAGCAGCAGCCCGATCTGTGGTTACTCTGGTGGTCTTATCCGTGTTGCTGAGCTGCGAGCTTCGGGCCGCGAGCTTCGAGCAAACCGGATGCACTGCAGCTCGCAACTCGTAGCTCGCGGCTTATCTCAAACCACGATTTCGGGTTGTTCTTTGGCTTTGTGTGACTCCTCCTGCCGGATGGGCAGCGTGATAATTACGGTAGTCCCTTGGTTCAGTGCGCTGTCGATTCGAATCTCACCCTTGTTTCTTCGCACGTATGTGGCACTGATGCTGAGGCCAAGGCCCGTGCCTCGGCCGGGCTTGGTGGTGAAAAAAGGTTCAAAGACGTGCGGCAGAATATCGGGCGGGATGCCGCAACCGGTGTCGCCGACGCGAATCTCGATGCTTTCCGCGGCGGTGAGCTGGTTGGCGGCGAGCTTGCTGGCGGAAATCGTAATTCGCCCGCCGTCCGGCGTCGCTTCGGCCGCATTGATCAGCAAGTTCATCAGTACCTGCGAAAGCTGGTTGGAGTCAACCAAAATGTGGGGCAAGTCTTCGGGAACCTGGTTCTCCGCCCGTTTGCCGCGCAGCGCCGGCTGCCCTTCGAGAAAGCTGAGCGTATCGGTAACCAGGCGATGCAGGCTGAGGTTGCTCAACACCAGAGGGCCAGGGCGGGCATAATTGACGAGTCCGCGTAAGGTGGCGGCAATACGCTTGGTTCCGGCAATGCACTGTTCGATTTCCCAGCGCTGGTCGGGATCGTGGGCGCTCTTCAACTCCAGTTCCAGGTGCGACAGGATGCCGAGCAGTGGATTGTTGATCCCGTGTGCCGCACCCAGGGCCAGTTGTGCCAGCGTGGAGTATTTTTCGTACTCCGCGAGCTGCGCCTGGAACTGGAACTTCTCCTTGTTCAACTCACTATCCTCGTGCAGGCGGCGAAAGACTTCTGCCTGCGCCTGATTGCGCTCACGCTCAAGCTGTTGCTTCATTTCGGCTGCTTGCTTCAGGGCTTCGCAAGCTCGCTCCCATTCCCGGCGCTGCAGCCGCCACACCATGAACATCACCACCAGGGCGACGAAATCGAGCGGAAGAAGATAGCGCGACATTGCTAGTTCGATATTGTTTCTTGATGTTTCGAAGACCGGCAAAAGGCTGCCGAACACGTCCCAAAAAGCTCGCGCCTCTGTCCAGAGCGGATGCATCCTCATATACCATGAAACGGATCATCTCAGGATGCAGTGATGGGGGTCACTACCGTGCGTGTGAAGGAGAGCGCAGGCGAACGTTGTAGATTGATTATCAACGACTTACGGTGTAGTCCTCGCGCTCCAAGCCATTGCAAGCGCTGAAAGCGGGAAAACCGTATGGCAGAATGCAACCGGGGCAGCCTGCCGGAAGGACTGGTCGCGGAAGAAGGGGAAACCACTGGATTTCTGCTGCGAACCGCTGGCGCTTGAGATGGTGGGCCCATCGCGAGCTTTCGGCGGCGACTGCAGTTACTGTATAATTCTGGCGAAATGGCGCCGCGTCGCCGGTGAAGTGTCTGCTTTTTCGAGGTGAAGTTGAAATGGCGAATAGGAACCCACTGGAACTTGAAGAAGACAAGCGGCGGCTTGAGAAAATGCCGGCCAGGAAACCCTACACGAAGCCTGCGTTCCGGTTCGAGCGTGTGTTTGAGACGCAGGCGCTGAGTTGCGGGAAACTCGATACCCAGACGCAGTGCCACCTTAACCGCAAGACCTCCTAATCCCAGCCAGTAGTCCCTCGATCTGACCGAGCCAGCGCTGGACGGGCCGAACGCTGGGCCAGCCCAACCGAAGACCGGCCGAACGCGAATCGGCGCTCCCGAGGCGCACCGCGCCGCTCGCTACTTGAGGCCGCTCTGCGTCAGCTTTACGGCGCAAAAGTGGTTGAGCCCGCAGGTGTCGGTAGTGGAGATCGCATAGAGGGTCGAGAAGTAGATGCTCTCCGCCTGGGCTGTCCCACTGGCATTGTTGTCTATGGCGAAGCCAGTCGTGCCGCCAAAGTAGGGCGAGGCGGAAGCGATGGGCGTGGGCATGGTGCCGCCGCTGCCGCTGGTGTTGGTGAGTTGGGTGGTGACGTCCCACATCGTGACCGTGTTGGCTCCGTCGGTACCGTTAGGGTCTCCCATGCCGACGAAGATGCGGTCCGTGCTTCCATCAAAAAACTCGGTGATCGGCGAACAGATTCCCTGGCCGCCGCCCGGGTTTACATTTGTGTTATAGGACATGACGGGGGTCGTATTCGCCAAACCGGTGCTGGGGTTGAAACTAATCGCGAAGAGATCCTGCGCGACCGGATTCGTCAAGTCCGTGCCGCAACTGTACACGGTGGACGCAGCGTTGGCCGGCCCATTAGTGAGATAGTTATTATCGAAGGTTCCGTAGTACAGGATCGGATATTCGGAGAAGCTACTGGCTGGACCGAGAGGAACGACGACAGCAGAAGTCAGGCTGGTGGGCAACTGCGTCATGGAAGTGTTGCTGTTAAGGTCATCGGCGGAGAACATGTAGACGTAGCCGTTGAAAGCGTCCAGCAGCGGCCCCGGACCGGAGAGCGGTCCGACCGCGTACGGATAGGACGCCGCGAGCGTGTAGCTTGTCGGCCCCACGCTATAGGCGTAGAGGGTCTGGGAGTCGGAAACGAAAACCTCGCCGAGCAGGGAATCGTACACTGTGCCACTCATGGACGGTGCAATCGTATTGACGGGGATGCAGAAGTCGAAGGTGGGGGTGCCATTGAAGATGCCGCTGATATGGTAAAGAATTCCATTGTCGGCGCTGACGTAGCCGGTATCGCTTGGATAGTCAACGTATAGGTCGGAACTGGTGTTGGTATTGGGACTCGCCAAGCATCCGGACAACGTTGTAAGGGTGGTGTAGTCGATGGCAACGTCGCTGGAACCGCCGCTTCCGATCGCGACGGAGCCGCCGGTGGCACTGGTTCCTTGTCCAGCCACAAATGTGGTGACGTGGAGAATGGCCTCATCACTTGACGAATTCTCGAGCCAGGCAACCTTTGTCCCATCGAGCGAAAGTACGGGCGACAGTTCCGAGGGGCCCGACCCGATCGCATAAGAAAATAGAAACGTGGGAGCCTTTCCGCAGATTCCGGTGGGGTTGGTGCCCGAGTAGAGGTCCGTCAAACCGATCAGATTGGCCTGGCTGCCCACTTTCGGAGTCGCCTCAATCGTATACACGACAAAGTCGCTGCAACTGGGCGCTGCGCCCGTGTCAAAGGTGTATTTTGCCGGGCTTTCGCCAATCGCCATGCCAGAGACGTGACCGAGGGAGACAGCCCAGTCACGCTTGGAGTGTTTGTTCTTCCGCTTCTCGGGGCCGGGACCGTCTTCGTTCAACCCAGCTTGGCTCAACCCGGTACTTGCCGGTTGTCCGGTCTGGTTCGAGTGCTCCCTCATGTTATGCAGAAGAACGCTATTCAGGAAGCGCGGGTCGTCCCGGACCTTCACCATGTCTTCAAACGAGCCGTTGCGGGTGTAGATGACGTGCTGGGTGCTCCAATCCTCCGGGATGCCAGAATGCGGCATGGACGGAGCAGGAATGGGGAGCGCAGCTTGCGCGTGCATATTGCGCATACACGTGCCCGTCACCATCAACAGCGCACCGGCGCAGATAACGACTCTCTGCACAAAGCGTAAGATACGGCCCATGGGTTCCATCCCTCGAAGAGAATGTCTGCTTTGCGCCCATTATACGCAAGAGGCTTTGCCGCCAGCTAGTGACCCTTCGGTACCTGTCAAAACTGAGGAGTGAAGCCCCCTGGTAAATCTTCTCTTTGCCGTTCCCCTGCCAGCGGCTGTTCCCCTGCACTACTGCTTAATGCTGGTCAGCAGCTTGCTTTCGTCTGGCGTCGCCGGCTCGAATCTTCCCCCCAGGTATTTCGCCAGGAATTCCTCCGTGGCGGCATTGAAGGCCATGTTGTTGGCCGGCCGCGCAAACCCGTGCCCTTCGTCGGGGAACACGTAATACTGCACCGGCTTATTATTTTTGCGCATGGCAGCGACTATCTGATCGCTCTCCGCTTTGTTTACGCGAGGATCGTTGGCGCCCTGGCCAATCAGCAGCGGAGCTTTGATCTGGTCCGCCTTGAACAGCGGCGACTGTTGCTTGAGTACTTCCTCCGAATCGCCCATGCGCTTGTGGAAAGTGGCCAAGAGTGTCGACCAGTAAGGTGGAATGGTTTTGAGTAAGGTGTTCAGATTGGAAGGACCAACAATGTCCACGCCGCAGGCGAATGCCTCCGGTGAGAACGCCACTCCCGCCAGCGTCGCATAACCTCCATAGCTGCCGCCCATGATGCAGACCTTTGCGGGATCTGCGACGCCTTGTTTGACTGCCCAGTCTTTGCCATCGAGTAAGTCGGTATGCATCGTACCCGCCCATTGGCGATCGCCGGCGTTCACATATTGCTTGCCGTAGCCAGTCGATCCCCGGAAATTAATCTGCAATACCGCATAGCCCCGATTCGACAGCCATTGCGGGTAACGGTTGAAACCCCATTCATCGCGGCCCCACGGACCGCCATGCACGAACACCACCATCGGCAGGCCCTTCGCTTCCGCTCCCGCTGGTGTAGTCAGATAACCGTACAGCTTCATGCCATCGCGGGCTGTGAACTCGATCGGTTTCATCGCCGAAAGTTTGTATTTTTCAAGTTGCGGCCGATTGCTGAACAGCAGCGTGGCCCGCTTCGTTGCCCGATCATAGACATACCAGTACTCTGGCGCGTCGTCGCTGACGAAACCGACAATCCACTTGTTGTCATCCAGGTCTGGTGAGATGGTCGCGATGTCACCACTGCGCACCTTCTTGAGCGCCTCAAAATCCGCCTTCACCTTCGGATCGATGAACACATATTCCGTGCGCTGTTTGGAGTAGCTGACAGCTTCCAGAGCATTCGTTTTGGGATTGTTGATCGTGCTGCTGACATCGAACTGCGGATCTTCCGTTATGACCTTGCGTTTGCCGGTAGCGATGTCAATCTCGAGCAGGCGCGCGGCGTTCACGTCGAGACTGGTCGTAACCCAGAGCGACTTATTGTCCGGCGTGAATCCGTTAACCCCTCCGAAGGTCTCATCCGCGCCCCATTGGATCAGTTCCCGCCAGGGTGATTTCCTGTCATTGCGCACGCGCACAATAGTGCCCCCATCGGGCGTTTGGGCTTGTGCGCCCCGGATTTGCAGCGCATTGTCCGCCTGCCAGCCTTGAACGTCTCCCGGATTCTCGGTATCGAGCTCAACCTTCCCGCTGTTCAGATCGATGCTGTGGACGTCAAACAGCTTCGGGTCGCGCTGGTTCATTTGCACCAGGATCGTATCCGGAAACTTCCATTCGTAGGCCACGATATCCACGCGAACCTTGTCGAACGGCGTCAGATCTTTTGTTTGCTTGGAAGCTATATCGGTCTGGTAGAGCCGCCAGTTCTCGTCCCCGCCCAGGTCCTGGGTGTAGAGAATGTGCCGATTGTCGTATTGCCAGAGAAAATTGCGGATGCCGCGATGCTTGTCGGCAGTCACGGCGCGGTCATCGGCTTTCCCGAGAGTGCGAATCCACACATTCAGCACACCATCCACGGGCGCGAGATATCCGAGCTGCGTGCCATCCGGCGAAATCTGCGGATCAGCCCGCTCCGGATTCCCAAACAGCACCTCGCGGGGAATCAGCGGCGTGGTGAACTTCTCCTGGGCGGCAACAGAAGCAAAAAAGAATCCTGCCAATGCCAGAACGGCAAGAGCACGTTTAAGCAGACGCATAAGCCCTCCAAATTTGCATACCAACTTCAGGCAACCTGTTCGCACAACATGATAGTCCCGAGCCCCAGAATGTAAAACCACCGGGGTCATCGATCCAAAGCGCACCATTTGCTGCGTGTGCCACGATCGATGTTTAATGTCCCATGCACTGGATCGAAGCTGGGATTCTCTTTCTGATTCTGCTGGCAATGCTATCGCTGTTGCTCGTGCTGCTTCATCGCACTCGCCTCGGTTCACTTCTGCACGAGCATATCGCCGACCGTCCGCGCCGCCGGCTGTTCCTCGCATCGGTCAGCTTCTTCCTGACGTTTGCCATTGTGCGGGGCATGGTTTTTTGCATCCGGCACCAGATTCCGCCTTTTCACTACATCATCATGAACGGTCGCCACATCCACCACCTCGTGCCCGGAATTCTGATTCTGCTGGCCGTCGGTTTTGGCTGGCTCTGTGAATTCGGCACGGGCAGCGATTCGTCGTCCCTTTTTGCCAGCCATTTGATGTCGCTGCTTTACGGAGTGGGCGCGGCGCTGACGCTCGATGAGTTTGCCCTTTGGCTCAACCTGAAGGACGTTTACTTCGTGCGCGAGGGACGGTCCAGTCTCGACGCCGTCGTCCTGTTCGGCTCGCTGCTCGCCATTGCGGGATGGGGCGCGCCGCTGTTCGCCGCCCTGGCAAAACGCATGACCAAGCAAAGTGGTTAGCCGTAACGGGAAGACGCTGGGTCAAGCTGGGAAATGGGCCGCCCCGTCTCCGCGGGAAATCAGACG
>Ga0326728_10025227_pt1 | contig 10666 bp, 7 predicted proteins | sample MB3enrmetagenome_FD_207602 | JGI IMG/M metagenome (GOLD analysis project Ga0326728, IMG submission 207602) | Lab enriched peat soil microbial communities from McLean, Ithaca, NY, United States - MB31MN | ecosystem: Environmental > Terrestrial > Soil > Wetlands > Peat | place: USA: New York...
CGAGGAGAACGACCATCTCCCCCTATACGCAGGTATTCAAGTCGATGATCTATTCCCCGGACAGGCTTCTCCGTCCCATGAAGCGCGTCGATTTCAATCCCGGGGGCGAGAGGAACTGCCGGAACAGGGGCATCTCCGGCTATGAGCCCATCGGCTGGGAGGAAGCCCTCGATATCGTGGCGAACGAGATAAAGCGGGTGAAGAGGGACCACGGCCCGGGGGCTATTCTGAACGGCAGCGGCTCCCACCACCTCTGGGGCATTTTAGGCTACTGGCTGAGCGCCAGGCTGAGGTTTTTCAACAATGTCGGTTGGACCCCCGTGGCCCATAACCCCGACAGCTGGGAAGGCTGGTACTGGGGTGCCATGCACCACTGGGGACAGAGCATGCATCTGGGCGCCCCGGAGAGCTACGGCACCGTTGAGGACTGTCTCAAGGAATGCGAGATGGTGGTCTTCTGGTCGAGCGACCCTGAGGCGACGAGCGGCGTTTACGCCGCCTTCGAAGGCACTGTCCGGCGCCAGTGGCTCAAAGAGCTGGGCATCAAGATGGTCCATATAGACCCCTTCTACAACCATACCGCTGCCCTCTTGGGCGGCAAGTGGCTCGCGCCGCGGCCGGCAACGGGCAATGCCCTGGCCCTTGCAATCGCCTACGTGTGGATAACGGAGGACCTCTACGACAAGGAGTATGTGGCACAGCGCACCCGTGGGTTCGACCGGTGGAAGGACTACATCCTGGGAAAGGAAGACGGCATCGCGAAGACCCCTGAATGGCAGGAACAAGAGGCGGCCATCCCTGCCAGGGAGGTGAGGGCCCTTGCCAGGCAGTGGGGGACCAAGAAGACCTACCTCGCGGCAGGGGGACTCTCCGGCTTCGGCAGCGCGTGCCGGGACGCCACCGGAAACGAGTGGGCTCGCTCCATGGTCTGCCTCATGGCGATGAGGGGGCTCGGCAAGCCCGGGATCAACATGGGCGGGATGCAGCAGGGGACACCCATAGATACGAGCTTCTATTTCCCGGGGTATGCCGAGGGAGGGCTGTCAGGAGACCTCGCGGGCACTGCCCTGGGGGTCGATCTCTATCCGCGGATGCCCCAGCTTCCCACGGTGAACACCGTCTATCAGCGCGTACCGAGGCTGCGGATTCCGGAAGCGATCCTCGACGGCCACACCCATGGGTATCCCACCGATTCAAAGACGATTCAGGGGCAATTTCTCAGATACGACTATCCTGCGCCGGGCCACTCACCCGTCAAGATGTACTATAAGTACGGGGGCTCCCACATGGGCACCATGGCGGAGACCAACCGCTATGCAGCGATGTACCGCTCGGACAACCTTGAATTCGTGGTCAACCAGTCGATCTGGTTCGAAGGGGAAGCACGGTTCGCCGACATCATCCTGCCCGCCTGCACGAGCTTCGAGCGCTGGGACATAAGCGAATTTGCCAACTGCGGCGGATATATCCAGCACAGCTTCAATCAGTGTAACCACCGGGTCATCCTCCTGCAGCACAAGTGCATCGAGCCCCTGGGGGAGTCGAAATCGGACTATCAGATATTCCTTGAGCTGGCGAAGAGACTGGGCTTCGCCGCGATCTTCTCCGAAGGGGTCACCGAGCTCGACTGGTGCAGACGTCTCTTCGATGCCACCGATCTGGCCAAGACCGTGTCGTGGAAGGAGTTCTGCCTCAAGGGCTACTATGTGGTGCCCGCCCCCCCCGAGGCGCTGCGCGCACCCGTCTCCTTCAGGGCTTTCGCCGAAGACAGGCCGAAAGATACGCCCGAGATCGCGCCCCTGCCCGCCGATTATACGGAACAGGTCTTCAAGGGGCTCCAGACCCAGTCGGGCAAGATAGAGTTTGTCTGCTCCAGCCTGGAGCGGTTCGATCCCGATGACCCGGAGAGGCCGGTGATGACGAAGTACATCCCTGCCTGGGAAGGCCACCACACGACCGAACTCTACCGGAAATACCCTCTCCAGCTCATCACCCCACACCCGAGGTTCAGCTTTCACACCATGGGTGACGGCAAGAGGAGCTGGATCAACGATATCAGGGACCACCGGGTGCCGATCGACGGCTACTATTACTGGATCGTGCGGATCAACTCAAGGGACGCCGAGGCGCGCCGCCTCAAGGAGAACGACCTGGTCAGAGTGTTCAACGACCGGGGTGCCGTCATCTGCGCGGTCCAGGTGACAGAAAGGGTTCCGCCGGGCACGGTCCATTCCTACGAGGGCTCGGCAGTCTACGATCCCCTGGGCGAGCCCGGGGTATCGCCCGATCGCGGGGGATGCATGAATATTCTGACGCCGAGCCGGCCGATCATCAAGAAATCCCACAGCATCTCCGCAAACTCGTGCCTCGTGCAGGTCGAGCCCTGGGTTGACACGCGAGGTCCGGCATGAAAAGCTGGTATATGGTCATCGACGTGGAGAAATGCGAAAATTGTCACAACTGCTTCCTGGCATGCAAAGACGAGCACGTCGATAACGAGTGGCCGGGCTATGCGGCGCCCCAGCCGGGCGAGGGGCAGAGCTGGATAACCATCCGGGGAAAGGAACGGGGGGTCTATCCCATGATCGACGTGGCTTACCTGCCGACCCCCTGTATGCACTGCGACGATGCCCCGTGCATCAAGGCGGCCGCAGAAGGGGCGATCACGAAGAGGCCTGACGGCATCGTGGTGATCGACCCGGTCAGGTCGAAAGGCCAGGCAGCCCCGGTCGGGGCGTGTCCCTACCACGCGATCCGGTGGAACGAGGCGCTCATGCTCCCTCAAAAGTGTACCCTCTGCGCCCACCTGTTGGACGACGGCTGGACAAAAACGCGGTGCGTCCAGGCCTGCCCCACGGGTGCCCTGAGCGTGTTCAAGGCCGATGACGTGGAGATGAAGGAGCGTCGCGAGACAGAGAGGCTCGAAGCCTACGAGCCGGGGCACAAGACCCGCCCCCGTGTCTTCTACAAGAACCTGTATCGCTTTACCAGGTGCTTTATCGGGGGAAGCGTTGCAGTCCGGGTGAGCGGCAGGGACGAATGTGCCGAGGGCGCTCGGGTGCTCCTCATCAATCCGTCCCGTCAACCGTTGGGCGAGTGTCTGACCGACAGCTTCGGCGACTTCAAGTTTGATGACCTCGAAGGCGGAAGCGGCGCCTACACCTTGGAGATATCGTATGCGGGCTACCGGACGAAGGAGCTGGTGGTAACGCTCTCCACAAACGTGGCCGCGGGCACGATTCTCCTTGAGGATCTGCAGAGTAATGGTTGATCAGCGCCGGAAACCGAGGGCGACGAGGGGAGGCACGACGATCTCGCTCTGTTCCTCCACCTTCGAGGAGTATACGGAGCGGGTCCGCGCTTTTCACGGCTTTACCGCCCCCGGTGTGATGATCGGCGGATTCATGGTAGATCTTGCGTATCGCCACCTCCCGAAAGAGGGCCTCTTCGACGCCATCTGCGAAACCCCCAAATGTCTGCCCGATGCCGTACAGCTCCTCACGCCCTGCACCATCGGAAACGGCTGGCTCACCATCGTCGATACGGGCCGGTATGCCCTGTGCCTCTACGATAAGTCGAGCGGCAGAGGGGTGCGGGTCGCCATGGATCCGGCACGGATCGATGCGTGGCCGGGGATCAAGGGCTGGTTTTTCAAGTTGGTGCCGAAGAAGGAGCAGGATTTCGAGCTGCTCATGGGAGAGATCAAGGCGGCAGGCTCATCCCTCTGCGCGGTGCGCCACGTCACCGTGCTGCCCTACGCGCCCAAAGGACCGGCGAGGCAATTCGCCATCTGCCCGTCATGCAAGGAGAGCTATCCCGTAGGCCACGGCCGGCTCTGTCTCGGCTGTCAGGGCGCGGCCCCCTATGGTGAGCCCGGGCCGAGGGGTGCGTCCGTCCCGTCTGATGCGGGGCACGGGAGGGGGATCAACCACGACCCCCCTCGGAGAAAAAAGAAAGGCGGGTGACGGCCGTCAGCCGCCGAGGACGCGACCCGACCTGCACGGAGGGCCCTGAAAAAGCGTGATATCCCCGGGACCCTGAAAGCGAAGGACCCGTTGGGGAGAACTGTCGGTAAAGGAGGAGAGGGAAGATGAACGAATACGATCCGGCCCGCGCCCGCAACCGCACGCGTGAGGAGATCCGCACCAGAGGTGCGATCTTCAACATCAACGAAGGCATCGATATAGACAACGGAAACAAGTGTCTCACGAGGCTCATAGGGTGGCCGGGGATCGGGACGCGCATGGTTGCATTCCACCTGCTCATTCACAAGCCCGGCGGCAGCTTTGCCACGCACGGCCACCCCATCTCCGAAGAGAGCATGACCTGCATCCGGGGTAAAGGGGAGGTCAACTTCGGTTCGGGCTGGGTGAAGATCGAGGCGGGCAATGTGCTCTTCGCGCCCATCGGCTGCGTCCATGCAACCCGTAACGACTCCGACTCGACGGAAGACTTCATCGTCCTCTCCTACACCTGTCCGTCCCCCCTCGAGTACTACCAGGAGATCGGCCTCATGGCGAGCGGGGAGTTCAATATGACCGCCATCGACAAGCTCCTACTCAACAGCAGGACCGATACCATCCCCAAGGCCTGTGTGATGAAGCCGAACGAGCTGGGGGGCAGGGAGCGGGCGGAGGTAAAAGGCTATGAGGAAGTTGCCAGGAGCGGGGGCGTGTTCAATATCTATCGGGGGGCACCTTTCACCGCCTACGGCGGCTCCATGAAATTTATCGTGTGGCCCGGGGTCGGCGCCAAGAACTGCGGACTGCACAATGCCCATCATCTGCCGGGTGTCGCATTCAAGCCCCACGTCCATCCGATTTCCGAAGATGCCATCCTGTTCTGGGACGGTGTGGGCATGGCCTACCTGGAGAGCCGCTGGATCGAGTGCTCCGAAGGCGATATCCTCTATGCCCCTGCCCTTGTCAGGCATGGAACCGGATGCCGCCAGGATCAGCCGGGGCCGATGAACTCGAGCGGCTGCGCCTCGCCCCCTCAGTTCGACCTGTACGAACTGGCGGGCTATTTGAAGGAAGGCAGGTTTGTGGAATTTCCGGTGGTTTAGGCGCACGCGATCAGAAAGGAGGTACCTCTCATGGAGCTTGAGGGAAAACGGGTCGGCATTTTCGTGGAGAACAGGTATCACGAATTCGAGTTCTGGTGCCCCTACTTCCGGATGAAGGAGGCGGGGGCAAAGGTGAGTATCATCGGTACGGGGGCGAAGGAGTACACGGGCCTCCACGGTATTCCTGCCCCCGGCGGCTCGGCCCATGAGAGCATCCGGGAGCTGGTCTCCGCGGAGGCGGTCGGGCCGGCCGATCTCGACGGCATTATCGTGCCAGGCGGCTTTTGCCCGGACTATCTCAGGCGGAGCCAGGCAGTGCTCAACCTGGTCAGGGGATGCCACGACGAAGGCAAAGTCGTGGCCGCCATCTGCCACGCGGGGTGGGTGCTCGTTTCGGCCGGCATCCTGAAAGGCAAGAGGGCTACCTGCATCTCCTCCATCAAGGATGACCTGATCAATGCGGGGGCGGATTATGTGGACCAGGAGGTCGTGAGGGACGGCAACCTCATCACGTCCCGGATGCCCGATGACCTCCCGGCCTTCCTCCGCACCATCGTAGCGGCGCTCAAGGGATGAGGCGGATGCGGAAGCGCGCCCGCCCGGTCTAGAGGCAATCTTCCAGGCGGGCGATGTAGTCCTTGATATCTATGCGTGCCGGGACCTCGGCGAAGCGGCAGGATCAACCAAAAAACAGGCCTCGCCGGCCGGGCAGGTCTGTCTTGGACCCGTAAAAAGGCTCAGTACCCTCTTTCCTTCTGTACCACATTGAGGAGGGGCTCGCCCGATACGTAGCGCCGGAGATTCTCGGCGAAAAGGGCCATGGCCCGGTCAAAATAGTGCGGGCTGAAGCCGGCCACGTGGGGGCAGGCGATCACGTTCGGGAGCTTCCAGAGTGGGCTCGATGGGGGAAGGGGTTCCTCCGAGTAGACATCGAGTCCTGCCCCTCTGATTCTCCCCGCCTTGAGTACCTCGATAAGTGCTGCCTCGTCCACCACGTTGCCGCGAGCGACATTGATTAATACCGCGCTCGCCTTCATCTTGGCCAGGGTGTCGGCGTTGATGAGGCCATGGGTCTCCGGCGTATAGGGCACGCAGAGGACGACATAGTCGCTCTCCGCGAGGAGGGAGGGGAGCTCGGTCGGACTGTAGAGCCGGTCAGGCCTGGCTTCGGCGACTGAGGGCGTCCCCGGCAGCTTCCATGCGGGCTCGGAGGCGAGTACCTCGGGCCGGTCGGCCGCGAGGACGCGCATGCCGAAGGCGCGGCAGAGATAGCCTACCTGGCGGCCGATGGCCCCGTACCCCACCACGCCGACGGTGGACTCCCTCAGTTCATAGGGTTCGAAGCGCTCGAAGCGATCTTCAGGCCACCCGGCCGTCTTCTGGTTCTCCAGTATAAGAGGAAACTTGTGGGCGAAGGCCAGCATCAGCGTAAGCGCAAGCTCGGCCACATGGCCGTGGATGCCGCTCGTGGTAGTCCACACGTAAGGTTGCGTCACCGGGAGACGGCCCCATCGGTCGACCCCTGCGTAATTACCCTGTATCCAGCGTAGGTTGGGTGCACTGCCCTCGCCCGGGGGCAGTGGGTCATCCGTGTAGAGCACTTCCACGGTACGCCACAGGTCATCGATCTTATCCGCGTCCCGGTCGGCCCGCGCCTCTACCACGAGCCGGGAAGAAACGCGGCGCAGCATGGCGAGGACCCTTTCCTCCGCCCGCGTGCGGTAGAGTACGAGTACATGGATATTGTCCATTTTCCCCCCTTATCTCTCTTTAATCCCTCCAGGGCCTCGATCTCTGCGGAGCCTTCCAGCTTTCACCCTTCCGGCCGGGCCCCCTCCCTGCCCCACCTATAAAGGAGCGGTCTCACACGGAAAATATCTCCTGGGCCGTTCTGTGGAGACACGGACTGACGCCGGTGTCCGTAATCAGGTAGTTGTCACAGATGGATACCCAGAGGCTGTCGGAGTTGAAGCCGGGGTGGACCGCGAGGTGCATATTGGCGCGCAGCCTCATGGGCTCGTCGTCCCGGATGGCGGGGCGCTCAACCAGGTCGTATCCTTGGCCGTGGGCGTAGAGACGGGTTTCGGGGAACTGTCCGCGGCTCACCAGGAATTCGTTATTGGCCTGCCAGACGTCGGCGGGGTCCGCACCGGGCTTGAGCATCTCAAGGCTTTTCCTCTGCGCCTCCTTGCAGAGTTCGTATCCGTCGTAGAGCTCCCCGGGCACTTTCCCGGTAAAGAAGATCCGGCCCAACTCCGCGTACATGCCACCCGGGCCGTTCACCTCGATCAGGACGGAGAACTGCTCGTTTTCCCTAAGGGTACGGCCTTGAAAATGGCGATTCTGAAAAGGCACGGGCTTCCCTGCCGGCCCCGACCCTCCCATGATGAGCTGCTCCTCGCTCCCGAGGAGAATGGCTTTATGGATCAGGTCGGCTACTATCTCGAAGTCCTTTCTGCCGGGCTTGATCACCGTCTTCGCATAGGCGATCACCTCGTCCTGGAGGGCCGCTGTCTTCTTGATGAGCCCGATCTCTTCGCGACTTTTCACCGCCTTAATCTCGTCCACAAGGTCGGTGGCGTCGACGAAGGTCGCCCCCTCCGCACGGTTCACCAGGTACTCGTAGAAAGCCGCCGGTATTCTGCCCTTGCCGAGAAAGCCTATGGTGTACCCTCTTCGCCCTTTGAACGTCTCCACCAGCATTTCCGCGTCATAGGTGTTGCTGTACCGGAGGCTCGGGAAGTAGGGGGCAGAGAGCGCGTTTTTCACACCCCTCAGGGTCCACGCGGGAGGGCCCTTGTCTCCCGGGGGCTTTCCACCAGACACTATGAGCGTCATGGGGTCGTCCACGGGGAAAGCCACCGTCACCGGATAGCCGCTCCGCGCGGGCACGTCGGTGAACCACTTGACGTAGCCTCCGAGCCACTCGTTTTGGTCCTGCATCACGAGAAGGTCGATCCGCTCGTCCCTCATCCTTGCCCTGACCGCACTCCACCGCCTCTCCAGCTCTTCGTCGGAAATGGCGAGGGTCACCTTTTCTCTCTGATCGTCCGTCATCGTGGGTTCTCCCTTTTCATCTTGGTTAAGACCGTGCGGACCCCGTGCTCGTGATTCCGGCCGGCCCTATATTTTGGAGTGATCCCGGCTTAAAGTCAATGATATTACGAGGCCGATCCCGCTCTCTCCCAAGCCCGGAGGCCGGGCAGTCGATTTTATTTTGACAACCCTTGAAAAATACAGTACCCTAGCAGCCATTGTAAGAGATCATCCTGCGTGCGCGGCTTCGGCCGGTGCCTCATCAACGCTGAGGGGCTTATGAGAATCGATCTTGCGTCGAATTTTTTGCTTCTCGGGTCCGAAGACCTTGAGGCTATCGAGTTCGATCGGCCTGCAGTACCGCTCAGAGAGCTCCTCGAAACACTTTCCAGCCGCTCCTCCGATCCGCCGGAGTTTCTCGACAGCAAGGGGGGCGCACTCAACCAGGGCTGGGACATCGAGGTCAAGGGGGTCTCCTTTGCGCTCTGTGACGACCGCCTGGACACTATTTTGAAAGACGGCGACAAGGTAACCATCAAGCTGGAGCTCCTGGGCGGCGGGTAGGGCGGTGCGATGATGCTGCTGCGTGGAGATTTGGGCAGGTACTTTTCCTTATAAGGAGGCATGGGCATGAAGAGCTATTCTGTGGTCGGCAAGTCTGTGGAGAGAACAGACGCCAGGGTCAAGGTGACGGGGTCGGCCCGGTACGCGGGAGACCTTGTTGCCGCCGGCATGCTCCACGCCAAGATTCTCCGGAGCCCCGTGGCACACGCAAAGATAGCCAATATCGACGCGGGCCGAGCCCGCGCGCTCCCCGGTGTCATGGCCGTTATTACGGGGAGGGACTTCCCCGGCATACCCTTCGGCACGCGGCCCGATATACGGGACCAGCTTCCCATGCCCATCACCAAGGTGCACCACTTCGGTGAGGGCGTTGCCGCGGTAGCCGCCCTCGATGAGGACACGGCGGAAGAGGCCCTCGACCTTATCAAGGTCGACTATGAGGAGCTTCCCGTGGTCCTCACGGCGCAGGATGCCCTGGCCCCGGGTGCGCCCCTCGTGAACGAGTTCAAGGGGAGCAACATCGCCTATTTCTCCGATTTTCTCTTCGGCGACGTGGAAAGGGGCTTCAAGGAGGCGGACTACATAAAAGAAGAAAGCTTCACCTCCCAGCGCACCTCCGTCGGCTTTATAGAACCCCACGCCTGCCTCGCCGAGGTCGATCCCACCGGCAGGGTGCTCCTCCAGGGCTCCAAGCAGAGCCCCTATATCACCTGGCGCCACATGTGCCGGGCCCTCGACATCCCGCTGTCCAAGGTGAGGATCGTCAACCCCTTTGTCGGTGGGGGCTTTTCCGGCAAGCACGACCCCTTCGACGTGGACTTCGCCACGGTCAGGCTGGCCCAGGTGACGGGCAGGCCCGTTAAGACCGTCCTCAATTACGACGAGGTACTCGCCGCCTACCGGCAGCGGAATGCCATGGACGTGAAGCTCAGGATCGGGATCAAGAAGAGCGGCGCCATCACCGCCCTGCGGGCGGAGAACATCCTCGAAGGGGGTCCCATCTCGGGCATAGGCCCCTTCAACATTTACTTTTTCGGCGCCTTCCTCAATATCCCCTACAAGATCCCCGCCATCGAATACCACGGGAAGCTGGTCTACTCGAACAGGGCGCCCTGCGGGACGGTGCGCGGCCAGGAGATTGTCCTCGCCCAGTTTGCCCTCGATTCCCTTCTCCACATGGCGGGCGAAGATATGGGCATCGATCCGGTGAAGCTGCGGGCCATCAATGCGGTAACCGACAACTGGCACTGTGCCAACGGTCTCATCGTCGATGTCTCAGGCCTGCCCACCTGCATCGAGCGCGCCGCCGAGAAGATCGGCTGGAAAGCATCCCGAAAGTCACGGCCTGAGGGCAGGGGCATCGGTTTCAGCTGTGCCTCCCACCCTTCGGGCACGAGGCTCGGCGGCCACTTCGGCTCCTCGGTGATGTTGAAGCTCCTCGAGGACGGGAAGGTGGTCATCACCCACGGTGCCACGGAGATCGGGCAGGGGTCGAATACCGTCTTCTGCCAGATGTGTGCGGAAGAGCTCGGCCTGCCCTTCGAGGATATCATCCAGGGAGTCAGTGACTCGGATACGGCGATTCTCGACTCGGGCATGTTCGGCGACAGGGCTACCTACTGGGACGGCAATGCCACCATCATGGCAGCCCGGGACCTCAAGAGGCAGCTCGCCGAGATCGCCTCCCCCGTGCTCAAGGCCGACCCCTCCGAGATCGAGTTCGGGAACCGGCGCATCTTTGTCAGGGGAGCGCCCGAGCGGGCCATGGACTGGATCCTCGCAGTGAGAAAGGCGTACTACGAGAAAGGCTCGCCCCTTTACGCACGGGGCACCTGGGCCGCAACGGACATCGATATCGTCGACTGGAAGACGGGAAAGGGGAACCTGGCTCACGGTCTCGATTTTATCGCCACCGCCATGGAGATAGAAGTCGACAGGGAGACGGGCCAGGTGACGCTCGTCAAGGCGGTCCACGGGGACGACGCGGGCCAGCCCATCAAC
>Ga0326728_10025229_pt1 | contig 10665 bp, 10 predicted proteins | sample MB3enrmetagenome_FD_207602 | JGI IMG/M metagenome (GOLD analysis project Ga0326728, IMG submission 207602) | Lab enriched peat soil microbial communities from McLean, Ithaca, NY, United States - MB31MN | ecosystem: Environmental > Terrestrial > Soil > Wetlands > Peat | place: USA: New York...
GGACTACAAAGACCCCGGTTATCTGACCAATTGGTGCAATTGGGGTGGGACTTTCACTGCGATCCTGCGCAACGGATGCCGCTCCATCACAGCCTGGAACCTGGCTCTCGATGAGGTTGGCCGGCCGAATATCGGACCTTTCTCGTGCGGCGGAGTGGTGACGATTAACTCGCGGACCAAGGAGATCACACGCAGCGGAATGTTCTGGGCCATTGATCATTTCTCCCGTGTCATCCGGCGCGGTGCTCGCCGCTTTGACTCGCAAAGCACGGCTGCTGATCTCCAGCACGCCGCGCTTGAAAATCCAGACGGCCAACAGGTGTTGGTCGTTACCAACGCAGGGGCGGCACGGGGGATCGAGTTGCGGTGCGAAGATAAGGCGGCACGTATTTCATTGACGGAAGATTCGATAACTACCTTGGTTTGGCGCTGAATGCCTGAAGGGGTGGCCCTTATGGCCGCCCTTTGGCAACCATCCCAGGTTGGCGCACATGTCATTCCGAGCATCGACAGCCTTTTGGCTGCCCATGATAGGCAGAAAGATGACGCAAGCTCGTTCGAACGGTTTCGTTGAATATAAAGGACATACGCGTCATCTTTCCGCAGAGCGAAGCGAGGAATCACGCTCTGGTCCGGGCGCATAGGAGCCGACAGGCAGGGCGAGATTCCTCGCTTCGCTCGGAATGACATTGCCTGTTGACTGTTTCGAACGCCAAGAGGGTGTTTCCTCCACATTGGCATCCCCGCTGTCCAGTCTAGAACTCCAAAATCCGAAACTTGCCGTCGTTAATGAGAGTAGAATGGCGAATCCTTGTGGTTACAGGCCACTCGGACGCGGGCTGCGCGGTAGTGTATGGCTATGCCCTGGAGTAGCAAAAATGCGGCATGAAATCACAGTTTTGAGGGCCTGCCTGGCAATCTGGGCATTGACTAGCGTCGGTTGGGCTCAGCAGGCTCCCGCCTGGCAAGAGCCCATATCGCTGGCGGGACAATGGCGGTGCACTCTCGATCCGAACAAAGAGGGAGTCGAGAAGCAATTCTTCAATCGGGAATTGCCGGAGCGGATCTCCTTACCGGGTTCGACCGACGAAGCGAAGTTGGGCGCGCCCAACCCTAATAAGCCCACCTTGGACGGTCTTTACCGGCTTTACTTATACGAGGGGCCGGCATGGTTTCAGCGGGACATCCAGATTCCCCAAGCGTGGCGGGGCAAGCAGATCTCACTTTTCCTGGAACGGACGCACTGGGATACGACCGTATGGGTGGACGAGAAGTTGGTGGGCACGCAGGACAGCCTGATTTCCCCGCATGTTTATGACCTGGGGACTAGTCTGGCTACAGGCCGCCATCGCCTAACCATCCGCGTGGACAATACCCGCAAGATCGATCTCGGCCGCTTCGCCTCCATAAACTATGCCGGCACGCAAACCAACTGGAATGGGTTGATCGGCAGACTTGAACTGCGCGCGAAGGACCTAGTCTCAGTCGCGGATGTCGAGGTTTACCCCGACGTGGACCGTAAGTTGGCAAAGGTTAGCGTGGTCATCAGCAACGTCACGGGCCGATCGGCAAGCGGCCAACTCGTTCTGCGAGCCAGTGGCCCCCCGGGCGCCGCGGACGTGCCTGTCCAAACGGTGAGTTTCACGGCCGCCCAATCTCGGACGGTGGCCACTGTGGACTTGCCCGTGGGGGAGAACGTGCGCTTGTGGGATGAGTTTTCCCCAGCCCTTTACGAGCTGACTGTGTCCATGACCGCAAAGTCGGGCAGACGAAGATTTGCCGGCCGGCAAACGGTGACCTTCGGCATGCGCAAGTTTGCCGCACGCGGCACGCAATTCACCATGAACGGACGGCCCGTGTTCCTGCGAGGAACGCTGGAGTGCGCGATCTTTCCGCATACGGGTTACCCGCCCACCGACGTCCCGTCCTGGCAGCGCATCTATCGCATCCTCAAGTCATACGGTCTTAACTTCATACGCTTCCACTCCTGGTGCCCTCCCGATGCGGCATTCGCCGCCGCTGATGTCGAGGGAGTGATGATTCAAGCTGAAGGACCGCAGGCGAATGTTCCCGCAGGCGTGGACAAACAGCGTGATGCGTTTATGGAGCAGGAGTTGCTGCGGATGATTCGTACTTACGGGAATCATCCGTCGTTTTGCTTGATGACGCTCGGAAACGAATATGGCGGGTCGGACGCGGTGCTTTCGCATTGGGTCGACATGTTGATTAAAGAAGATTCGCGCCATCTCTACTCATCTGCATCTTCGGCGCAAGTCACCGCAAACCGGCAATTTACCGAGCGCGCCCGGCCGCGCGGCGTGCAGGGGCCGGGCACTGACGTGGATTTCCGGGAAGCCATTGCCAAAGAGGACCGGCCTTTGATCGGCCATGAGATCGGCCAGTGGACGTTCTACCCAAACTTCGAGGAGACCAAGAAATACACGGGGGTTCTCGCAGCGAAAAACTTTGACTTGGTTCGCGACGACCTGGCGGCCAAACACCTGCTGGACTTGGCGCCCCGTTTCGTCCAAGCCACCGGCCGGCACGCGGCGCTGCTTTATAAGGAGGAGATCGAGATCCTGCTGCGCACGCCAGGCCACGCGGGCTTTTCGCTTCTCGATTTGCACGACTACCCGGGCCAAGGGACGGCGCTCGTGGGCGTGCTGGATCCGTTTTGGGATTCAAAAGGGTTCGTCAACCCGGAAGCCCACCGGCGATACTGCGGCCCCACCGTAACCCTGTTGCGAATGAAGAAACGCACCTTTACCACGCAGGAGACATTCGCTGCTGAAGCCGACATCGCTCACTTTGGCCCCAAGGACATCCCGAACGCGCAGCCGGTGTGGTCCATCCGCGACCAAGAGGGCAGGGAAGTCGCCTCAGGATCGCTCGCGCCCCTCAGCGTGCCAACCGGCAAGTTGACAACCCTGGGCACATTCACCGTCCCGCTCTCCAAAGCCCCAGCCCCAGCAAAGCTCACCGTGACGGTCGAGCTTGCGGGAACGGGGTTCGCCAACGACTGGGAGATCTGGGTCTACCCCGCGAGCGGCAGCGCCATACCCCCCCCCGACGCGATGATTGCCTGGAAATGGAACGATGCTATCAAGACCGCGCTCGCGAAGGGTAGGAAAGTGATGCTCTTCCCCGAGGTCTTAAACCCATCCCTATCACTGCCGGGCCGCTTTCTGCCGGTTTTCTGGAGTCCGATTTGGTTCCCGGACCAGGTGCCAAACACCATGGGAATCCTTTGTGACCCCAAGCATCCGGCGTTGGCACGATTCCCTACGGAGTTCTACAGCAACTGGCAATGGTACGAATTACTTCAGAATTCGCGCGCGGTCAACCTGAAGGATACGCCGGCGTCGTTCCGGCCCATCATTGAAGTCATTGACAATTTCGCGCGCAACAACAAGTTGGGGAACCTATTCGAGGCGCGTGTGGGGAGGGGAAGCCTGCTGGTTTGTACCATCGACCTTTTGCGCTTGGCCGGCACCCAAGCCGCTGCAAAGCAGTTGCTGCAGAGCCTGTATGCCTACACGGGGTCTGAATCCTTCAGGCCATCTGAAGAACTGGAAACGACTTTTTTGGACAAGTTATTCTCCGCTCCTTAGCGCAGGGCGCATTGTAGGGTGAAGAGGAGCGACAACTTTGGAGTGCAGCCCGCCGTGGCGGGCTGCCGCTTTCGCAAAAGCCAGCTTGCTGACCGCCCTCAGGGGCCAGTGAGCCGTGCGCAAGGACGCAGAAGAAAGGCGGCGACTCGCCACGGCAGGCCACGCTTCAGAGCGCTTGCCTGCCGCTACTTTTTCTTTACTTGTTTCGCGAAGCTTAGAATTAAGAGGACCACCGGCCCAAACAGCAATGCCTCAATGGCCGCGTGTGCTTTGGAGCTTCCCTTCTTACTGGCTAAATAAACTCCGGCAATGACCCAGCCAGCCATCCAGAAAATCGGCAGCAGCCTCATGGTGGTCTCCTTGGCGCATAAGACTCTAAGAGGCATCTTATTTTTCCGGCATGCTTGCCGCTAGAGCACGAAAGTACGCCGGTACCATTCCAGCAATAGCCGACTGCAAACTGTTGCCATGAGCGGCCTTGGGCGGCATCAAGGGTCATTTACTCGTCTGGGCTAGTTTTTGTAAGACAGCCCGGCGCGTCGTGCTGATCCCGCGACGCAGGCTCAGCGCTATGGCGGGAGGATCTCCGGGTTTACAGGGGTAGGCGGGCGACGCCCTTCAAGCGCGGCGAGGAGATTCTCCGCCGCCAGCATGGCCATGGCTAAGCGAGTCTCGGCTGAGGCGCTCCCCACATGCGGCGTCAGGACGACATTGGGTAGGGCCAGGAGCGCAGGCTGGACCTGCGGCTCATACTCGAACACATCCAAGCCGGCGCCGGCGATGCGCTTTGACTGGAGCGCTTCGACCAGCGCGCCTTCGTCCACAACCTTACCGCGCGCGGCGTTGATGAGGAAGGCCGTGGGCTTCAGCATGGCGAACTCGCGAGCGCTGATTAGGTGATGGGTATCAGGTGTAAGGGGAACGTGCAGGGTGAGGAAATCCGCCTCGCGCAGCAGGGTCTCGCGATCCACGAATTGTGCGCCGAGCTCCTGTTCGAGGGCGGCTGAAGGGCGGACGATATCATAGTAAAGGAGCCGCATGGAAAACCCGCGAGCGCGGCGCGCCACAGCTTTGCCGATGCGCCCCAGACCGTACACGCCCAACGTCTTGCGAAAAATGTCGGCGCCCCACAGATACTTCCACCGCCAGTAGTGCCAATGGCCCTCCCGCACGAAGCGGTCGCATTCCACAACGCGGCGCGCCACGGCCATGAGCAACGCGAAGGACAAGTCGGCCGTTGTCTCCGTGAGCACATCGGGAGTGTTGGTGACCAGGATGCGGCGGCGCGTGCAGGCGGCCACATCGATGTTGTCGTATCCCACCCCCACGTTGGCGATCACCCGCAAGCGGGGCGCATGTTGCAGCAATTCTTCGCTCACCCGCGCGCCCGCAGCCATCAAGCCCTCGATCTCCCGGCAAGCTTCCGCCAGTTGCGCGGGCTCGAGGGGCGCATCTTCAGGATGCATTTTCAAATCGCATCGCGTCGCAAGGCGCTCGACTACGGGCGCCGGCAGAGGCCGAGTGATAAAAACTTTGGGGAGGCTCATATGATTCGTTCTAGTGGCTAGTGCCTGGCGCTCAGTGCCCAGCCTTACGGTCAGAACTATGGTCCGCCAGATGCCTGTAAAACCACGGCCTCGACATCAGGTTCCCGACTGCCAACTGGCAACTAAGCACTAATGACCAGCCACTGCCTTCAATTAATCCAGCGGCCGGCGTCATCCTTTCTTTCCTGCTTTCTCATGTAGACTTCAAATTTCCTGCGCAATCGGGCCCGTCGCCAATCCTGATACCGCTCGGAAAAGCGGAAAGAAGGTAAATGGGCGCCTCGGAGGTAAAGAAAACCGAAGAGCATTCCTCCCAGGTGGGCCACGTGGCTGACGCCCGATCCGGGGGTGCCAAACGAACTCACCAGTTCGATCACTCCCATAATCACCACGAACCACTTGGCTTTGACCGGGATAAGGAGGTAGAGGTAAATCGGCCGCTCAGGGAAAAGCATACCGTAGGCCAGCAAAAGACCATAAATAGCCCCGGAAGCCCCGACCGTGGCCGTCTCTGTGCCGCTGGAAAAGACTGCGTTCACTGCCACATCAAAGATCCCGGCGCCGATGCCGGTTAGAAAATAGTAGAAAAGAAACTTCTGCCGCCCCCACAGGTTCTCCAGGTCCGACCCGAACATCCACAGCGCAAACATGTTGAAGAGGATGTGAAAAAAGCCCGCATGGAGGAACATGTAGCTGACGAGTTGCCAGATATAAAAGTGGTGGAGGACATCGTCAGGATGAAGCGCAAACCACGCGTAGGGCGCGCTCCAGCCGAAAATCTGCTGGGGAATGTAAGTGACTGCAAAAGCCGCGGTCGTGACGATGATCAATTGCTTGACCGCCCGCGTGAGCGGCGGCCCGAACGAGTACGAGACTTGGCGATAATAGGGCATCAGCAAAAGCCTACCACACTTCAGGTGCTGGGTGTCAGGTGTCGGGTGCAAAGTGTAAAGGCTAAAGTGTAAAGGCTAAAAGGGTCGAAGTCCGCCCTGCTGAAAGCTCCTGTGGAACTTGTCATTCCGAGCATTGACAGCCTTTTGGCTGCCCATGATAGGCAGAAAGATGACGCAAGCTCGTCCGAATGGTTTCGTTGAATATAAAGGACATACGCGTCATCTCTCCGCAGAGTGCCCATGGGCCTGCGGCCGACCCATAGAAAAGAAAGCCAATTTTCCGTCACCCCCGCGAAGGCGGGGGTCCACGTCGGAAACCAACTGGATTCCCGCTTTCGAGGGAATGACGTGACTTTCGAGAGAGCGGAGCGAGGAACCTTGGTCAGAATGTTTCAGACGGTTCTTCGCATCAGGACGTGGGTACTGAACTTGGTGCTGCCAAACGGAGCTACAACCTTGAATCCTTCCTTCTCGAACATTGACGCAGTCCCGTGTGTAGACTCATTCCCGAAAGCGTGAGACTTCCAGCCTGTGATAGCGTAGGCTTCCACGAGGCCTCCTCCCCTGTTTCTCATGGCTTCGAGAGCGGCTCTCAACGCCGTGCTGGCTACGCCGCGTTTGCGGTAATTCTTAAGCACGGCAAAGCAGGTGATCCGCCAAAGCTTCTCTGTACCTTTGGGCTCCAGTGCTCGATACTTGCGGCTGTTGTCGATGCGAGGGAGTTCCTCCTGGGGGCCGTACTGGCACCAACCTACAGGCCGCCCTTCCGCGTAGACCAGGATTCCGTGCGAGCATCCCTTCTCCACTAACTCGCGCTTTTCCCGGCGGTTTCTCTTCCCTCTCTCCGCTCTAGTACGCAGCCACTCGTTCTTGGGCAACCTGTAAGGTCGGTGAAAATGCATGCACCAGCAATGGTCCCAGCCATTCTTTTGTGAAAAGAGCTCTGCAAAATCGGGCCAAGTCTTCTTCGAAAGTTCCTTCGTCGTATACCGCATGACAGATGCGGGCCCCTGTTAATTGTATGCGACTTTGCTCCAGTGGCAGCGCGAAAGGGTAAAGGCAAAATCTCCGGCTGGACCGCGTGGTAAGACGCCAGTGAACAACCCTCTCCCCAAGGGAGAGGGCTTTTTATGTAGTTACCCTTTACCCTTTATCCTATACCCCTTACACTTTTGGCACCCGACACCTGATACCTATTCAAGTTTCTTGCGCCCCACGGCGAACAGAGCGCCTGCCATCGCCAGGAAGATCAGCAGGCCAAAACCGCTGGAGTTGGCGAGCGCAGGCCAGTATTTGGTTCCTATCGCGACCTTTTGATCAACCTCGAATCCCACCAACGCGGCCAGGATCAGGCCTCCGATGGAGCCGCCGGCGATGAGCCCCGCAGCAAACAAGGCGCCGCTGGAGACTTCGCCTTCCCGGCGCTTCGTAATCATCTGGAGCAGCCCGCTCACCACACCTCCCATAAAGATGGGCGCAGTGGTGGCAATGGGCAAATACGAACCCACTGCGAAAGCCAGTGAGCGCACGCCGCAGAGCTCCATGACCACCACAATGAACACGCCGAGCAGCACCAGCCCCCAAGGCAGGCTGTGGCGCAAGATGCCATTGATGACCGTGCTCATCAGCACGGCCTGGGGCGCGGGAAGGCGCTCGGAGCCGATGCCCACGCGCTCCTGGAAGTCAATCTGCTTGTCGGCGGCATCGTAGTAGTAGCGGCCGTCCGGGATGGCGTGAGAACCGATGACGTTGATCACCTGATAGCTTTTCCCGTTTCGCGAAGCCTCGCCCACCACCCGCATCTCCGCCGTCATCTCGACATTCTGCAAGGCGAACGGCTCGACCCGCGTGTAGGCCCGGTTGAGCAGAACCAGTGTGAATCCAATCACCAGAACGGAAGTGAGCGCGCCGATGATCATGGCAATTTCCGCGCTGCGGGGAGTCGCACCCACCAGGAAACCTGTCTTTAGCGATTGCGAAGTCGCTCCGCCCACCGCGGCGGCGATGCACACGATGCCGCCAATATAAATCGCCACGGCAGGGTAAGAGCCGGAAGTCCAACCTGCGGCAACAAAGAGCAGGGACGTCAGCATCAGGGTGGCAATGGTCATGCCGGAAATGGGATTGGCGGAGGCTCCGATCAGCCCCACGATGCGTGCCGACACGGTCACGAAAAGGAAACTAAAAATTACCACCAGGATGGATGCCAGGAAGTTTCCGCTGACCCCGGGATTGACCCGGAAAGCGAGTACGGCCCACACGATCAGGATCATCGCCAGCGAGCCACCAAAGACCACGGTGCTCGGCAGTTCTCTTTCCGTCCGGATGGGGGCGACGAGCTCCGCCCCGCCCCGGCCTTTTCGCAACTGTTGGAGGGTCGAGCGGAACGCTCCCACGATGGTAGGCAACGTGCGGCCCAAAGTGAAAAGCCCCGCCATTGCCACGGCGCCGGCGCCGATGGGGCGGATGTAGGCGCGCCAGATGGCGAAGGAATCCATGTCGTGGATCGGGACGGTGCCGGGGAAAATGGGGTGCGCTAGCCCCGCTCCAAAGAATTTGATCATGGGAATAATGACCAGCCAGGAGAGCACCCCGCCGGCAAAAATCATCCCCGCCGTGCGCGGGCCGATGACATAACCTACGCCGAGGTATTCCGGCGTGACGTCCGCCGCCAGGGTGGCCCCGGGATACCATCCCGGCTGGTAGATCGGTCGTGGCCGCCAGAATAGCAAGGCTTCATTCAGAAACTTGTAAACAAGCCCCAGACCGAACCCGGCAAAAACCTTTCCCGCGAAGCTGCCGCCCTTTTCTCCCGCAATGAGCACGTCCGCGCAGGCCGTGCCTTCGGGATAAGTCAGCGCGCCGTGCTCCACCACATTCAACTGGTGTCGCAAGGGAATCATGAACAGGACGCCCAGCACGCTTCCCACGAGCGCCAGCAGCAGAACCCGCGGAATATCCGAAACGCCCAGCGAATAGCCAAGAAAAATCAGCGCCGGCAAGGTGAAAACCACCCCGGCAGCGATAGATTCGCCTGCCGAACCCGCCGTCTGCACGATGTTGTTCTCGAGGATGGTCGATCGTCCCAGCCACTTGAAAATACTGATGGAAAGCACCGCGACGGGGATCGACGCGCTCACCGTCAGCCCGGCGCGCAACGCCAGGTAGACCGTGACCGCTCCAAACACGATCCCCAGCAGCGCGCCCAGGATGACAGCGCGCAGGGTGAATTCGGGGACGTCCCTGTCCGGTGGCACATAGGGACGAAATGCCGCGGGTGGGGTTTCTTGTTGAGATAAGGTAGCCATAAGTAACCTCGAAATAGGAAGCGTATCTTACATGGTGACCGCTGATAGCTGAGAGCTTCTTTCACCCGCCGAGCTTGGCGCGGACTTTCTCACTCACCTGCTTGCCGTCCACGCTCTTACCCGCCAGCTTAGCCATCGCGGCCTTCATCACCTTACCAAGGTCTTTGGCGCTGCTGGCGCCCGTCTCCAGGATGGCCGAGGCCACCGCTGCATCGATTTCTTGCTCGCTCGCCCCCGCCGGCAAGTAGTGCTCAATGATCTTGATCTCAGCTTCTTCCTTGTCCGCCAAATCGTCGCGCTTGCCCTTGCGGAACTGCTCCACGGAATCATGCCGCTGCTTTATGAGCGTGCGGAGGACTGCCAGGGCTTCTGGATCTCCCAGCGGTTTGCCGAGTTCAATCTTCTTATTCATTAGGGCCGCTTTTGCCATGCGGAGGACGGAGAGCCTGAGCTCCTCCCTCGCCTTCATGGCCGCAACCATGTCCTTTTCAATCTGCTCCACAATTGCCATGGTGATTTATCCCCTCCGGGTTCCTGCCGACTATACCACAACCTTCAGAAGGTGTGAAAAAACCGAAGAACATGGACAGCCCTTGTGGCCGCCCTGGGGCAACAATCACGCGCTTGCGGAACTCCTAAGACCCGCTGCCAGACATGAGTCCTCCCACCCTCGGAGCGTGCCAGACGCCCGTGCTGCATCCCAGGGAGATGCTTTCACCTCGATGTGGAGAACTCGGAGCACGAAACCTGGATCGACAGACCGGCGCCCTCGTTGCACAATGTGGGTAGGTCCAGGTGCGTTGGGAGGGTGGTGGACCAGGCATTCGAAGCCGCGCCTCTCCCCAACCGCCGGCGCTTTGCGCCCGTAGCTCAGCTGGGTAGAGCACTTGCCTACGAAACAGTAACCACCATGCTGCCGAGGGGTCCTGGACAGCCTCCCACCCGGGCACCAGGAAGACTGGCCTTATACCGCAAGAGATTGCACCTTATCAGCACAATCGCCCCTGCTGGTATTACGTACATTATAACATATGGCACTGGCTCAACTCGGCCCGTGCGCGAGTGTGTTTGGTGAGCGGGAAGCCGATTTAAGTGGTTGTGGCATTTGAGGTCCGGGGTCTACTGGAAAGGAAGGCTTTGGCGGCTCCCTGACGTCAGTCTATGAAACTGCCGCCTGCCTTCTTTGGCAGATCACCTCGCGGTCCAGCCGCCGTCGATGACGATTGTGTGGCCGGTAATGAGTGAAGCTGCTGGCGAAGCGAGGAAGATGACCGCCCCGGCGACCTCTGAGGGCTCGCCAATTCGG
>Ga0326728_10025230_pt1 | contig 10665 bp, 12 predicted proteins | sample MB3enrmetagenome_FD_207602 | JGI IMG/M metagenome (GOLD analysis project Ga0326728, IMG submission 207602) | Lab enriched peat soil microbial communities from McLean, Ithaca, NY, United States - MB31MN | ecosystem: Environmental > Terrestrial > Soil > Wetlands > Peat | place: USA: New York...
TTTGAAATGATGGCCACGAATCAAAATAGGAAAAGTCACGCTAAGCAGAAATCCGAACGTCATGGCGAGGAGATACACCAGTACGGCGCGGACCCGTGGATCCTTCATCGAACATCTCCTTCATTGGGCCGCTCAACGCGGTCATTAAGGCCACCCTTTGGGCGACGATCCAGTGTCTCGTTTTGAGAGAGGTCGGAGAGAGTTGTTGATTTGAGAAAATCAAGATATTGCTTCCTAATCCGGGCCCAGCCTTTGTGCAGCGGGCAGGGGTTGGTCCTCAGGCACTTGGCTCTGCCAAGGAGACACCGGTTGTAGCGGTCGAAATGCTCGATCGGATCAAGAGCCTGGAACAGTGAGAAGGTTTGCCCTTCTCCCGCAAGCCGAAAGCCCCCTTTGCGTCCTTTTCTACCTTCAACAATCCCGGCACGAGCAATCTGTTGCAGCAATTTGCCAAGGTAGTTCGACGGTGCATGGATCTGATGGGCGAGCTGTTCTGCACCAGCAAAGCTGCCGATGGGAAGCTGTTGCAGGGCCACTAGCGCCTTGAGAGTGTGCGTTCCTGTTCGACTGATCATTGCTATCTCCTAATATTAGGATATTAACATGCTAATAAATCTTATTACTTCTGTCAAGTGGCTAAACGAAGTTTCACAAAGCGCTCGCGGAATATTCGACGCAGTTACTCGAGTTCTTGATCGTTGGCTCACGAAGTTGCTTTGAGCAGCTTGAGGAGCTTGCAAGAAGGGAGCCGGAGGCGTATGTCGGCTTTGATGGAGGGGTTGCGAAGCTGAAGAGTCAGCCTTTGGAGTATCTGCTTGGGAGGACATACCGTTGGGATAACGATGGCGAACGGGGAGGAAAGAATGCCAGGAATTGGCTAAGAGTCGATGAAGTTGTGAAGCTCATAATGGACAGAGGAATCGGAGAAAGAGAATTGACAGGAACATGAAGCACGGATGGATGAGCTTGAAGAGAACTTCGGAAAGTGTTCAGGGCAAGATGTCATTTCTTGCTGCGCAACACAAAGCGACCCTTCATTCGATGGCGTATTTCCAGACTATCTCGAGGTTGCCCTTGAGCATCGCCCATACGGGGGACATTTTCTCCTCCGCCGTCCGAATTGCTTTCTCAACCGAGTCGCAACCCAACCCATTACCTGAGAGCGAATACTCCAGTTCAATCTTGGTGAGCAGCATGGGGTGGGCGTCCATCCTTCGATGCCCCGTCGCGATAGTCCTCATTTTCGAGACGCGACTTCCCGAGTTCTCCAAAGACCGTGTGGCAACTACAACTGGCTAGGCTTACCATCATCAATTCCAAGGACGAAAAGCCTTGATCTTCGCCGAGGGGCGGCGGGTAGTCGATCGAAACAGTGAAAGGGGAATGCCCCTTGCCTTTCAGCGTCATTTTCCCCCTCATATCGCCCACTTCTAAACATAGGATTGCAGACATTCAGTTCTCCTTCTTGATTCGCTTCTCCATACGCTGACCGAAAGACTGTCATAAGGTCAACCATGTTTCGGACGGAGAGCGACGAGGCACCGAGCCTCCAAAAAAGGTCGGTGTCCAGCAAGGGAGCGGAACTCCGCGTCGGGGTTAGCGGCTTGATGCGCGCTTGGTCCCTTCTCATGAATCCATCACGACGGCCACGGCCATTCCAGAAGTGTTGCCGGTTCCCATGGGCAGAACGGACCCGGTTCCATTCTTCCAGTAGCCGGGCACTTCGGGGTTACCGGACGTTTGAGAGGCTCCCACGACGTAGACGTTGCCAAGGCTGTCCACGGTAATTCCGTATCCTTCCTCTCCAGCGCCGGCTTGGGCCTGGGAGAGAGTGGTCAGCGACCCGTTCTTCCAATCCGCAACCTCGCTTTCGGGACGGAGTTTTCGGGGGCGATTTCCGGCCGGAAACTAGCGGCAGGCTGGCCTACCTCCAATATGCGTTTTGTTCGAAGTTGGTTTGACATTCGAACTGCCGTAGGGGATGGCGCAGGCGGAGAAATGGATATATTTGAGTAAGATAGGGTTACGTGGTTACGTGCCATAACGGTGTACGTTAGTTCAGCGACACGTCGCACGGAGGGTCGTGTGGATAGGGTTCCAATCATGATCATGGGATGCACGAGTGATGCCGGCAAGTCTTTTGTGGTCACCGCTCTGTGCCGTTACTTCGCGAACCAAGGGCTCAGCGTCGCGCCGTTCAAAGCGCAGAACATAAGCAACAATGCCGCCGTCACCACGGAAGGCCTTGAAATGGGCAGGGCCCAATATATTCAAGCTTTGGCGGCGCGCACGGTCCCGCAGGCGCGCATGAACCCTGTGCTTCTCAAGCCCAGCGGTGATACATATAGCCAGGTAATTGTGCTTGGCAGGTTCGATCCCGCGATCACAACCCTGCCGTGGGACAAACGCAAGTCCCGCCTGTGGCCCGTTGTGTGCGACGCCCTGCGCGGATTGCGGGCAGAATACGATCAGGTGGTGATCGAGGGTGCGGGAAGCCCAGCAGAGATCAACCTTCGCGATGGCGACATAGTGAACATGAGCGTTGCAAAGGAATGCGGTGCCAATGTCTACTTGGTTTCCGACATCGATCGTGGCGGGTCATTCGCGCACCTTATTGGCACATGGATGTGCTTGGAAGCGGATGAAAGGGCGCTCGTGAAGGGCTTTGTCTTGAACAAATTCCGCGGTGATTCGACGCTCCTTGGGGATGGGATGGCCTGGCTCCAAGACCGAACGGGGGTACCAACGGTCGCCATCGTGCCGCTCGTCCCGCACACGCTACCTGAAGAGGATACATTCCGCCATCGCGCCGAGCCTGTTGTGGGGCACGTCAATATAGCACTCATCGTTTATCCCTACGCAAGCAATCTTGATGAGTTCGATCCTCTTGTCTACGAGCGCGGTGTGTGCGTTGTTCCAATAGTTGGATTCGCACGATTGGATTCCTTTGACGCCATCCTTCTGCCTGGAAGCAAGAATGTTGGTGCAAGCCTTCATTTCCTCAGAGAGAGCGGGTTGGAACGGGAGTTGATGCGCGCCGGACGGAATGGCACGACGATCATGGGAATCTGCGGCGGAATGCAGCTGCTTGGACACAGTATCCGTGATCCTAACCAGCTGGAGGGCGGAGACATGGAATGCCTAGGACTTCTCGATGTCACGACGACGCTTGATATCGACAAGACTACGCGCCAACGTAAGGTGCGGTGGCTGCATGGCGAGATGGTAGAAGGATATGAGATCCACCATGGCAGGACTCTGACGGGGCCTTGCTCGCGGCCTCACTTGGGAGACGAATTGGGATGGGAGCAAAACAATGCGCGTGGCGTCTACCTCCACGGATTGTTCGAGAACACCGAGTATCGTGTGCATTTTCTACAGTCGTTGGGGTGGCACGGGAGGACAGAAGACTGGCGGGCTCGCCTCGATTTCGAAATGGAACGCGTCGCTACGCTAATAGTGAGCTCAGGATGGAGCTTGAAACTCGATGCGGGATAGCGAATGTAGTAATGGACACCGACAGGCAAACCAGGGAACCGGATAGCCTTGATAACCGAGAGTCCAACCCTGGAGGATATTTGGAAAACTCCTCATCCTGGGTAGTCCATGGCACGACTGTGTGTCGGACTCTCCCGAAGCATCGGTGCTGCGCTGGTGCGATAGTCGCCTTCCACTTGGTTTCGCTTGAAAAGGCTAGTTCGGCCGACTGAATACGATTCGGTTCGGCCGATGTGAGCCTCACTCGCGGTTTGAGAGGAAAAGCTTTTACACAAACTAAACTGTGAAATCTCGGTTAAGGTGATGGACTTTTTCTATTACGCTCATGTGGCAAAACTAGCGAATCAGATAGTAGAGTCCGATCGCGGCGCCGAAGGTCACCACCACTATCTTGAGCAAAGTCGGGCTGATTCGATTCGCCAACTTGCCGCCCACTGTGCCTCCAGCTAGGGCGCTGACGGCCATGATCGCGCATATGAGCCAATTGACTCGTCCTGAGAAAATGAAGAAAACGGCGGCGGCGACATTGATGGAAAATGACAGAGACTGTTTCAGCGCGTTTAGGCGAACCAAGCTATCAGTGATGGTAATGCCGAGGGCGGCCAGGATGATAACGCTAAGCCCGGCGCCGAAGTACCCGCCGTATACTGCAGCGATGCCTATACAAAGGATCGAAGCTGCCCCCTGAGCCTTCGATGAGTCGATCGAGCCCGTATCTCCTGTCGTTTCCCGGCCTTTCGATTTGCCCATGCGTTCAAGGAATTGCTTCGCCGGCGTCTGCGCGGCCAGGAGGAGGGTCGCAAAAAGGATTAGGAAAGGGATGAGGGCTCTGAATAGCTTCTCGTCGGTGCTAACGAGAAGCACACCGCCCGCGATGCCGCCGAGAATGCCTGCGGGAAGCAAGGTCTTGAGGCGGAGCTTCTGATCGATCAGGAGCTTTCGCTGGGCCAAGGTCGCGCCGAAGTACCCCGGGCAGAGGGCCACGGTATTGGTGATATTAGCAACAACGGGAGGCAAACCGAGCAGGGTGAGGACCGGAAAGGTGATAAGCGTTCCGCCGCCGGCGAGGGCGTTGATGAGTCCCGCCACGACCGCGGATAGCGTGATGATTGATATATTGGGCCCATTCAAAATCATGAGGGGATAATATAATGGTTAGCGATTATCTATGCAAAGTAAAGATCAGGATCGTCGCGCTAGTTCGGCAGGTGACAAAAAAGTGGGATCCTCAAAGGAGGTAAGGCAAAATCCTCTGTCTGATCGATAGGTTGATTTCTAAACTAGTTCTACGATCCGGCGATACGCCTCGTCACGGTTGAAAAACCTCAATGAGCCTGCTCGCTTATCGAGGGGCCTCTACGCTCCCGGACTACTGGACACATCGAGACTTTGTGTATGGAGTCGAAGATCAGGGTTCAGGGTTTACATGGTAGCGCACTGAACAATCAGCGCAAGCTTCTCGATTCTGAACAGGAAGCTTCTCCCTAATAGGCTGCCAAGTGCGAGCGTGAACGCGGGACGGTCTTTGTTACGTGCTCGGCAACGACCGACAAGAAACTTGAGTGCATCTTCCATGATTTCCAAGAATATGGCCGACCGGCTGAACGAGCAAATCAACAAGGAAAACTATTCGGCGTACCTTTGCTTGGCCACGTGAGCTCGGATGACTGACGATGTAATCGTCCGAAGCCTCGGGGACTAGTTCGATTCAAGGGATAACAATGAGTCTGGGAGAGGTAGGCCTTCAATATTTCGTTCCTAACTGCCGTTGCAAGGACAAGAATGTTCTCGTTTGAGACAAGATATTTATGTACCTTATGGAGAAAGCGGACTTTAGACCCCTGCTTCGGATTCCCTCGGGGCTAGATCCCGCTCCAGCCCCGTTTGATTCCTGTTTTCATTAGCAGGGTGGTAGACTGGGGGTAGGCACCAAGCGCTCCTCGGCTTGGCACGGCCCAAGAACGGTGAAGCCGGATTTTTCGGGTCCGATTAGGCAACGAGCATAGCACTGCGTTAACTATTCGGCACGTTTTCTAGGACTTAGAGGAAAGGAGCGGGAAGTGCTTCAAAAGACCGAAGGGGAGACAACCGTAGCAGATGCTGTGTATTGCCGGGCGGGATTCCCGAAGCTCGAAATGGTCTCGAAGGGTGCACGTCACGCCCCGGCAACGGAGGTTCCTGGAGCCTCTGCTCCTCAATTGAGCTCAGAAATACAGGAGGAAGCTCTCTTTAGATGATTAGTAAGGAAACGTCTCTTCTCTTAGGACCGCAGAAAGCTGACGGCATGGAAAGCAGTCAGACACTAGGAAACAGCTGCGGCTCTGGTTTGTCAAGAGGAGGTGCACGGCCGAAGGCTATCTCTGGCGGAGAGCCTGAAATATTAACCTGTCCATGCCACACCCTCGTGCTAGACGGCGTCTGGATTTGGAACGATTACCTCCTCTTCCTGCCGGCCCTGGGAAGGAGGAATGTGGTAATGACCATTCCTCTCGCCGTTTCCAACTTCGCCCGGGGCTATGTTAAGCAATTGGACCTCGTGTTCGTTTTTTTCCTATCTGCGCAGAAATACATTGTCAAGGTAATGATTGCCGTTTCCACAGAATCAAACGAAGCGCCGCGGCACCGTTCGGCGCGAACCTAGATCTCAATTGGGAGAGAAAATGCCTGTAAAAGATCCAAACAAATCCCGACGGCCGTCACCACTCAACCGGAACTTCTCGCTTTGGGGGGTAGCCGCATCCGTCCTTCTGGTCCTGGCTTTGAACTTCCTCTTGATCCCCAAGCCTCCAGTTATGATGGTCGATTTCAGCGCTTTCAAGAAACTGATCACGGACGGTTCGATCAAGCGGGTCGAAATGACTCCAAGCGCCTATTACGGATTCGATCTTACCAAGGAGCAGCAGGATGCTCTGCGGCAACAGGCTCAGCAGGGTAAGGCCACCCAGACGGGCAGTGTTCCTGCAAAGGAGTACCAGACCGCCCCCGTCCAGGACCCCGGGTTCGTGGCGCTGCTGGATTCCAAGGAGGTCGAATATTACGAGCTTTTGCCGCAAAACCATCCTATCCTTGGCTTCCTGGTTAGTTGGATACTTCCCCTCGGAGCAATGTTCCTGATTTGGCGGCTTCTGTCCCGGCGTATGGGCGGCCTGGGGCGTGGTGTAATGAGTTTCGGACAGAACAAGTCCCTCTTGGTGGCCGAGGGGAATACGGGGATTAGCTTCGAAGATGTGGCGGGAGCCGAGGAGGCGAAGGCTGAACTCGTCGAAGTCGTCGATTTCCTCAAGCATCCCGCCCGCTATACTGCCATCGGCGGCAAGATCCCAAAAGGGGTCCTTCTTGTCGGTGCGCCAGGGACGGGCAAGACTCTCATGGCGCGGGCAGTGGCCGGAGAGGCGGGCGTGGCTTTTTTTAAGATCAGCGGCTCGGAGTTCGTGGAGATGTTCGTGGGGGTTGGCGCGGCACGGGTTCGAGACCTGTTCCAGCAAGCCAGGGGCAAGGCCCCCTGCATCATCTTCATTGACGAGCTGGATGCCATCGGAAAGAGCAGAGCGCAAGCACTGTCAGCCAACGACGAACGGGAACAGACCCTGAACCAACTCCTGGTAGAAATGGATGGGTTCGATTCGCGAACCGGAGTCATAATTCTGGCTGCTACCAACCGGCCGGAGATCCTGGACCCTGCCCTTTTGCGTCCCGGACGCTTCGACCGGCAGGTCCTCATGGACAAGCCCGATTTGAATGGCCGAGAGGCGATCCTACGCATTCACAGCCAGGAGGTGCGGCTGGATAATTCGGTGAACCTCAGGGATGTGGCCCGTAGAACTCCCGGGTTTGTCGGCGCGGACCTCGCAAACCTAGTGAATGAGGCAGCGCTTTTGGCAGTCAGAGCGGGAAGGGAAAGGGTTGTGCAGCGTGACTTCGATTCGGCCTTCGAGAGACTGGTCGCGGGGCTTGAGAAAAGAAACCGCTTGATCAACGCGAAGGAGCGAAAAATCGTCGCCTACCACGAGACAGGCCATGCACTGGTTGCGCACATGACTCCGGGGGCAGACTCAGTGGAGAAGATCTCCATTGTCCCTCGTGGCCTTGGCGCTCTGGGATACACTATGCAGCTCCCGACCGAGGACCGATTCCTGATGACCGAGGGTGAGCTCAACACCCGTATCGACGTTCTGCTTGGCGGACGGGCCGCGGAGCAGCTGATTTTCCATGAAGTCTCCACGGGTGCCACGAACGACCTGGACAAAGCAGGAGATATAGCCCGGCGAATGATCACAGACTTCGGGATGAGTGAAAAATTCCGCAACACTTTCCTGCCCGCCAGGAGACAAGGCCAGCTACTTGGAGACGCCAACGCCATGGTCCTGCGCGAATACTCGGAGGCCACCCAGCAATACGTGGACGAGGAATCCGCCAGGATCATCAACGGAAGGTACGGCAAAGTCGCCGAGCTGCTTCGTCGCTCGGAGGGTCTCCTTCGTGAAATCGCCGAAAAGCTTCTGGAGGTCGAGGTCCTGGAAAAGGCGCAGTTCAAAGCCATGATCGAAAAGTTCTCAGACAGCAAAACCGCTTTTGCCGGCACCACATAGACTTCGAAGGGCCGAGCGCTGCGTTGAATCACGTTTCGCTCTGACTAGACCGCGGATGGGTAGATTGGTTCCCGCCCAGTAGCAGGGAACAGTTTTCTGGCCATCGCTATAGGACCCGACCGCGCAAACCGTTAACGCACCGACAAGTGAGCTTGCCGTAGGCGCCCGGAGGCAGCAGGTGAAGCTCTAGGGATCACCAACATGTTAACATCCCGAGGTCCAGCAAAGGTTTGGTGTTCATGCCCTTGTTCTTGCACGATTCGACGAGTCCTGTCACAGGCGATTTTTCGTAGACTGCTCGCCAATTCGTCGTTTCAATGATATGACTGGGTGTTCCGTCATCACTTCTTCAAGGGGTTTTCTATGAAAAGATACTGCTGGCTCATTATGCTTATGTACCTTGTCTTGATCGGTCCGAGCGCTTTCGCAGACATTGCAGACAATTTTATGGCGGGCGGCATTGCGTTCACAGGTAGTGGATCCTTTACTGATGACGTGGGCAATCCCGGCGACTCAACGAATCAATACAACCACCTCACTATTACACTTTCTCCTGTTGTGACCTTCTACCTGCTCGACTTTTTCGCTTTCAACATTTCCCCCAGCTTCTCCTATGCCTCTAACTACACCGACAGCGGAGACTATATCCCCAGTCTCTCCTACGGGCTGAGCGTGGGGTTCTCATGGTATCCCTACTTTGATCCAGCCCATCTCATCGAAAGGCTTCCCGATGGCGGTTTGTGGATCGATACTAATAGCTGGATGTTGAACCCTAACTTTCCTCTTGTTTTCGCTCTCGGCTTCAGCGTTGGAGTAACGTTGAATCAGTATCTAGCGGGAGAGTACGCCGACGGCAAGACCTTTGACGGCAGCAGCCTGCAGTTCAACGTGAGACTGACACCATCCTTGGGGATCTACTACTTCATCAGCGAGCGGTACGCGTTAGACCTCATTCTCAATCCATACGTCAACATACCCGTAGATATCTCCGATTCAACGGGTAGTCCGATGAACTATGCGCCTCTCAACGGTTCGCAGCTGGTCTGGAGCGCCAGCGTCGGAATCACCTTTTTTGTCCCATGGGCAGAGAGATCCCAGATCAAGAAGTGAGCCCAAGCAAGCGTGCCTTCGGCAGCTTTTGGGACAACTCTGAATAGAGGAACCTAAGCTATCATTCACTACTGGACGCTGCAGAATTGCTTGGATCGGTCCGACTGTCTTTGTCAACACTATAAACACCGTTGGCGGCACAAGCAAAGTTCACACGACCAGGTTCAATATATCCTGGTTGAATGGACAGATTGGAGAGGCATCGACGGCGGGCCATTGCGGCACTCAGCAATCGTAAGGATGGCAGAGAATCTCGGCTTTTCTTTCGCATTGTTATTCACAGGCGGTTCGATGGAAAGAAGGTTGCGTGGTGTAGTTGATTGAATGCACTCTGACCGCCTTCCTTCGCATGTAGCTCTTGGACACCAATATCGCGGGCCAAGCTTTGGCCAACCGATGCGCGGATGACTTTGGGGGGAACAGACCGATTCTTGCTTTGATCATTACAACATTTCATATCGGAGCTATGGCTGCAAGAATGGACTTGCGCGACGCCGAGCCGCTTTGCGGCTATTTCTTGCGAGCCGTCTCATGCAGCGACCAAACAACAAGGTACGTCAGAAAAATGAAAAACGCAAAAGCGAGACTGAACAAGACGGCTTTCAAATTGAGAAGGTTGAAAAGCGCGGTACTCAGGATCGCAAATGGGTGACTAAATATGTCCCAGCTGTTGAATCCCCTGAAGCGCCCAAGATAGATACCGTACCCGCCTAAGAGGATCGCCCCTAGCACAAATGTCCATGCGATTCGTTTGTTGTAGCGCTCGCGTATCGTCTGGTTTAGGATAACCAGGGAAATTAGGCCCAAAATATGGCCAATAAAGGCAAAAACCGAACTAAGGATTATGTCATACCAAAGCAGCGCGTTAGCTGTGACCGCGAAACCTTGGAGCGGTTGTTCAACTGGAGCGCGGATAACATGAATGAAATCGGTGAGCATATAGGGGGCATTCGGGTAGAAAAACAACCACACTAAGCTAACGACGGCCCTCACAAGCTTCGTCCTCGGCGTGATGTCGGCTGTTGAGCTGATCCCATAGATGACTAGAGACAATCCATAAGGGATCCAGGCCAGCACCAGATTCCATAGTAGAAAGCTGTGGCGTACGCTACCGGTGACCAACGCCCTTAAGACGATCATCAAGAGGCAGCCGATTGAGGCGACAAACAGAGATACGGTTAGCGCCTTGTACTTTCTGGGCGATGCCGGCGCCGGGCTCATTAACTAATCCGCCACCAGAGTGCAGGGCACGTGGCCATTATATGAGCCCACCGCGTATCGAGTGTAAAGCACGCGAGTTTTCTTAGCCGACGACCTCCCATGTGGACAGTATGCACTCGCGGGCCTGTTTTGGGGAGAGCTCGCGAGGTATCAGGCGTACGTGTATTCAATAGGGTCGCCTATGGACGGCTTTTCTCGCAAAAGTCAGCCACCATAGGAAGAGGAGTCCACCAGGTGGATTACCACT
>Ga0326728_10025231_pt1 | contig 10664 bp, 8 predicted proteins | sample MB3enrmetagenome_FD_207602 | JGI IMG/M metagenome (GOLD analysis project Ga0326728, IMG submission 207602) | Lab enriched peat soil microbial communities from McLean, Ithaca, NY, United States - MB31MN | ecosystem: Environmental > Terrestrial > Soil > Wetlands > Peat | place: USA: New York...
CGGGGGCAAGAGGATGACCGTCCGAAAGGTGCCCCTCACCATCGACAGAGCGGATACGATCATCAGCCTCCCTGTCCTGAAGATCCATTTTGCCGCAATCGCGTCCCTTGCGATGAAGAACCTTCAGGGTGCGATGCCTCCCCTCGAGAAGTATATGAGCCACTTCTTCGGGTTGTGGCAGAATCTCGTCAATATCCACCTTCTCATCAAGCCGGCGCTGACGATCGTCGACGGCCTCACCGGGCTTGAGGACTTCGGCCCTGTCTCCGGAAGGCCGAAGCAGATGAATCTCCTCATCGGTGGAACGAACCCGGTTGCCGTCGACGCGGTCGCCATGCGCGTCATGGGTCTCGACCCCGCGTCCTCTCCCCCGGTCCTCCTCGCGTACCTGCAAGGCCTTGGACCGATCGAGCCCGAGAAGATCCGCGTGGCAGGCGCCTCCATCGACGAGGTGGCAAGCAAGTTCATGCAGCCGGAGATCAACCTCCAGGGCGGCAGGGATCTCGCCATCCACGGTGCCCGCGCCTGCCCCGGATGCAGCGGCTATCTCCATTTCGTGCTCAATAAGCTGAGAAAGCCCGATCCGAGGGATCCGAACCGCCTGCTCATGGACCGGCCCTTCGGACCAAAGGTGCACATCTTCGTCGGCCCTTCGACTGATGTCCCCATCGATCCCGGAGCGACCAACCTCTTCATGGGGATCTGCCAGCAGCATCACGAAACGCTCGGCACTCACATGCCTGGCTGTCCTCCCCACACGGAGGTCATCATGAACGCCGTGTTCAGCCTCTTTCCCGACGTGGAGAGGCCCAAGTACGCCGATGAGACCGAGGAGGCGAAGCTGGGGAGGATGCTCAAAGAAGTCCTCAGCGCAGAAGGGCGGTGATCAGAGGACATTCCTGGGCAGTATTCCCCGAATATTTGCCTATCTGTCTCTCGCGGAACGGAGCGCCCCTCGATTACGGCACGCATACATGCGTCGCCATCGAGTACATCCGGCGAATGATTAGGGGATTAGCGTGATGTTTTCATCGTTTTTTCTTGCATATTTCTGAAAAAAAAGGAGAAGATCATATACAAATCTACCTAAGGAGGATCGCCATGGCAAAGAAGGTGGAGGCAAAGGCAGCGGCAAAGGCTCTGGCAAAGAAGGCAACGAAGAAAGCAGCGAAGGCCGTGGCAAAGACAAAGAAGTAATCCCTTCATTGTTCGCCCCCGCCCAGAACCGCCAGAGTCAGGGGTGGGGGCGAACCACGTTTCTGCCCGGCACGCTCTATTACAGTCCCCCTCACTCAGGAGTGGCCGGGAGTCACGAAGTCTACGCCCCGGGAAGGCAAGGGCTTAACAGGGCACCCATGGATATCGAGACCGATATCGAGCGGATCAAATCTCTCGCCGAGGCGAAGGAAGAGGAGAACTGGCGCTTCCGGACATACCTCAAAGGCCTCGACCTGTCGGAGGCTGCCCTCGACCGCCTTGTCTGGCGGCACCTGGAGGATATGAAGCGCCGCATCGATTGCTGCGCCTGTGCGAACTGCTGCACCGTCGTCTCTCCTCTGCTCTCTCACAAGGATGTCCAGAGGCTGGCTGGTCATGTGGGCATTGAGAAAACCCAGTTGATAAGAGAGTACCTCCGGCTATCCAAGGAGGGTGACAGGTATGTGTTTCAGCACAGGCCCTGCCGTTTTCTCCACGACAAGCGTTGCACCGTCTATGAGGCACGTCCCGATGACTGCCAGTCGTTCCCTCACCTGCACAAACGCGAATTCAGATCCCGGCTCATAGGGGTCGTCGAGAACTGTTCCATCTGCCTGATCGTCTACCACGTATTCGAGGGATTGAAGATGGAGCTGTGGAGAAGACAAAGGCGCGGCAGATAGGCGGGCGTCCGATAGGCGCGTTGCGGGGGGAGTTTTTTCGGGGCGACCAACCCGGGGCTTCCCGGCTTGCCGAGGCAGGGGCGGAGGCGAACCAGACCAGTCCAAATAGGGCATGAAGGACGGTGCTTACATCGTTTTGTGGTCTCCCCTGCACCTACAAAGAGTCACTCCAGATGAACCGCAGCGCATAGCGATTACGGGTTGAAAGAGAGCAGGGAAGCTAGCTATGCCGGTGCATCATGGCAACCGGCCATGTCTTGCGTAGTGGGAGTGGAATTTTCCTCCAGAAAACAATACTTGCCCGATCGAGGGAATGAGGTTATGCTTGCATTGTATTGGGCCTGACCGGGACACCCGGCAGGCAGACTATCTCCGATAAAGGGGTATCATGATGAAAAAATCGGCAACGCTTTCGGTTATCCTTGCATGCCTCTTCACGCTCTTTGCAGGCTCCTCCGTAGGCCACGCTGCCGCCACTATCAAAGTGGGCATCGTTGACAGCTACTCAGGGCCGGCGGCTGTCTTCGGCATAGACATGCGCGATGGGTTCAGCATGGGGGTCAATGAGATCAACGCCAAAGGAGGCGTCCTCGGCAGAAAGTTCGAGATCTTCACAAGGGACGAGAAGTTCGAGCCCAATCTTGCTCTATCAATGGCGAAAGAACTCGTCATGAGGGAGAAGGTGGATCTGCTCATGGGAACCATCAGCAGCGCCTCGGCCCTGGCTATTTCCAGCTTTGCCAAACAGGAGAAGATCCCCTTCTTCGTGACTTACTCCAAGAGCAACAGGATATCCGGCGAGAAGGGCCACCGGTACGTGTTCGACATGGCTGAAAATACGACCATGGCCGGAGCGGCGGCGGCAGCCGCTCTTGCGAAAAAACCCTATACCAAGTACTGGATTGCGGGCGACGATATGGAATACGGGCACGCCATCTGTGAATCCACGTGGAACGAGCTGAAAAAGCTTAACCCCAAGGTCCAGCTCCTGGGGCAGACCTGGTGGAAAGTGGGGGAGACGGATTTCATCCCCTACATCACCCAGATCATGGCTGCAAAACCGGATTACCTGATCATGGGTAACAGCGGCGCCAGCGTTATCGGCTTTCAGAAGGCAGCCAAGGCTACCGGCCTCATCAACAGGATACCCATCTACCAACACACGGCAATCGAATTCGCCGTTCTCTCTTCCCTGGGGCTGGAGGGGCCGGAGGGCGTCGCAGGAACGGCAAGCTATCTCTTTTACTATCCGAAGACGCCGGACAACAAGGCCTTTGTGGATAAGTACCAGAAGCAGTACAACAGGCTTCCAACTATGCCTTCCTTCTACGGATACATCACCGCCCAGTTTCTCGCCAAGGCTTACCAGAAGGCGGGTACGGTGGATACAGAGAAGTTCATCGATGCCATGGAGGGCATGACCCTGGACAATACCGCTATTGGCAAGCTCCAGGTAAGGGCATGCGATCACCAGCTCTTGCTCCCCGTCTACTACGGAATGACGAAGAAGGTGCCTGAGTATAAAGACCATCTGATAGGTGTAGACATCGTTACCATTCCCGCGGGAGAAGGTTACCCGACCTGCGAAGAGATCATGCAGGAGAGGACAAAAGCAAAATAATTGCTTTGCGCTTCAGGCCCCGGGGTCGGATACGCTCCTCCGACCTCGGGGCCTGGAAGGCGAGGCGTGCATTTCATTCACCTACAACTAGAGAATGCGCTGAAGGGACCGAGGGCAACGATTACCGCGTGAAAGCATGAGAGAAGCCTGGCTGACGTAAACTTCCGACCCGGCCTGTCAAATCACTAATTCGGAGTGTTACTTCTTACCTGCACTTGCAGTTTTGCTCACGCCTATATCCTGATTGCGGTTTTCGTTCAGATAGGGAAATCCTCCAACCTTCACCCGTATCTCCTTCTGACGCGCCCCTGGGTTTCGTCATAGCACTACCACGTCGGTTCCCGGCCCGGAGAACTCCGTATCAATCGAGCAATGAGAGATCATCCCGTGGCAGAACTGGTTCATTGCACAGTTGCTGATAATCCCCACCAGTTCCCTGTCCTTCAGTACCTGATCTGCGCGATACGCGAAGGCCAGCTCCTGGTAACAGTCGCGTGGCCTGTCCATACTCAGATAGGGCTCGTCATCACAGAACTGGGAGGCGGGACCCTTGATGCGAGTGGTCGCGAGAAAGTCTTATCCATGGATGGTCACTACCTTGTAGACCCTGCACAAGAGCGCACGGAGTGGCCAGCCCCCGGTCACCTGGTCGAAGGTGTCGGGGTCGTCGCACATAGTAAGGACATTGGCGTTTGACTCCCACAAGCCGTGGAGCCAGGGTTCCCGGGCAGGCTTCTCGGGGAACCACCAGTGGCTCTGCACATTGATCACCTTGGGATTGATGCCGTCGGTGAGTCTGGTCTTCTGCTTTATGACGCCTCTGGGCGACTCGACGTAGGCCCAGTCGCCGTCTTCGATCCCCAGCTCACGGGCCGTGTCGGGGTGGATATCCATGATAGGGTCGGGGTATTGTTCACGGGTTCCGATACCGATCTGCCTGTTTTCGGAATGGAACATCGGCCTGAAATTACCGCCGGTAATGAGTATGTACGGGTATCCCCTCGCAAGTTCTGGGGTGCTAATGGGGCTCTCCGGGGGCTCCTGGTAAAAGGGCAAGGGGTCATATCCCAATTGTTCCAGGACATTCGAATAGAGCTCGACCTTTCCCGAAACAGTGGCAAAACCAGTAGGCTTCCCCGTCCGGGGATTGATCTTCTCGTATGTCCATGGTTCGGTGCTTGTCAAAATGTATTTCTTAGTGGCGACCTCCTTAAAGGTCAGCCCCAGCGGAGCCAGACGATAGTCGGCGAGATCCTCTTCGTCCTTCCACGGAAAATACTCACCGAACCCGAGGCGGGTTGCAAGACCCTTCCAAAAGAGGTAATCCTGTTTGCGTTCACCCAAAGGCTCCACCGCCGCTTCTCCACAGGCCAGAACAGGGGCGAAGTCTTCGTGGGTGTGACAAACCGGTTTCTCAAGCTTACTCGCTATGGGGACCACGTAGTCCGCCAGGAGCGCCGTGGGAGTCATGAAATCCTCTAGGACCACATGAAGTTCAAGATTGGGACTTTTGAGAGCCCGGTATATGGTCTTTGTGCCTCCCGAGTTGAGCAGAACGTTACTCGCCCAGGTAATCATCGCCTTTATCGGATAGGGCTTTTCTTCCAGTATCGCCTTCCATATGAGAGGCTGAACAGAAAGGAAGTTATGGGCGCTCATAGGGTAGGGAATCCCATAGGTCGCTTCATGATACTTGCTCATGATCTCGTAACCCGGCCAGGTCATGAGCTTGAACCTATCGGACCCGATCTGCTTCTTTCTCTGCTCGGGATCGACCTTGTCCGCGAGCTGGAGCATACAGTCCCGTATGCCCATCTTGCCATCTATGATGGGACCCGGTCCCTCTGCCGTTTCGCCTCCACCGACTGCAAGGTTCCCCGTGATCGCCCGCAGGCAGATGCGTGCCTGATCAACCCGTATCGAGTTGAGTCCCAGCATATCGGTGGCCGATCCAAACTTGAGGGCTGCGGGCCAGTTCGTGGCATACATCCGAGCTGAGGCTACGATCTTTTCGGCGGGTATCCAGGTAATCTCCGCAACCTTCGCCGGCGTATACTCCGCGGCCCTTTTCTTCAACTCGTCGAAGCCGAAGGTCCACTGGTCGACGAAGGGTCTGTTGTAGAGACCTTCCTGAATAATCACGTTTATCCATGCCATGAGCAGGGCCGTATCAGTGCCCGGCCTGATCTGAAGCCACATATCGGCGTATTCGCCCATGTCGGTTCTACGCGGATCGATAATGATCAGTTTTGTCTCCGGTAGGCGTCCCTTCAGGCGATGCCAGTCCTGTGGAACTGACTGGCTGAGATCGCACCCGTCAACCACCACGCACCGGGCGATGTCCATTTTCGGACGCGCGGACACGATGCCGATAAGAGCATATGAAAGGGCGGCGGTGTTGCAATAGCATATGGTTCCCGCGCAGCCGATGTTTCCAGGATTGCCGAAGAGGTTGAGAAATCTGGTCCGCATGGGGTACTGGTCGTTGCGGTAGGTGCCTTCCTGAAGGGCAAGGGTCTCAGCACCGTACTTCGACTTGAGGTCGGCCAGCTTGGCGGCTATCTCGTCCAATGCCTGGTCCCACGATACCTGCTCCCACTTGTTTTCCCCTCGCTCGCCCGCTCGTTTCAAAGGATGGAGGAGCTGCTCCGAACTATACAGCCACTTGATATGGTGAGGCATCTTGTCGGCGCATCCTCGATTGGGTGTTGGATAGTCCTTGTTGCCCCTCAGGTTGACGAGCTTGGAGTCCTTTACCGTGGCGATGAGGCCGCACTCATGCTTGCAGCCCGGAGAGGCCCAGCAGATAATTTTCTTTTCCTCAATTCCCTCTTCTCTTGTGTCTTCGCTGATCATTGGTCTACCACCCCTGGAACTGGTTTGTTCCGATGTCGCATCGCGGCAATGGGCTGATCCGTGATGTGGGCCGGCCTCCCGGACACCTCTATATCTGTTCATCAACTTATCCAGGGGGCCGGCATCCACTACTCTCATGGCCCGGCCTATTTCACGTCAAGGAATTTCTCATCTTTCCTTTCTCATGCTATCCGTTATCTCCAATAGGATAGCGGCAAGACTGCCAAAAGTCTTTCCATATGGATACTCCCCTTGGTTCCTCCACAGACTGAAGGGCGACGGGACTGTTGAAAGCGCTTTCGGCCCGTCGGCCCATGCCCTGTATAATTCTACCTAATCGGTATCATGGCCCCAGCCATCCGACGACATAGATCAGCGCCCCGAGGATGCCGATCATGAGGAGGACCAAGAGGATGCCCTTGAGGGTGACGGGCTCCTCGTCCCGGTAGTCCGCTCTGTAATCACGTTTTCTTTCTTCTCTCTCCCGGTGGTCGATATACTGGAGAAGTTCTACCTCGCGCTGAGGATCCATAGGGCCTCCTTCGTGTGGATAGACACTTTTTGAAGATGACTGTTATGAGGTTTAATGCCATTCTACCACCGCGCCGCATGAAGTCAATCACTTTGCTCGTCCCAATAAACAGGGAGGGGGATTTCTCCCCCTCCCTGTATGCATCTCTCGCACCAATGCAGCACCTGTCTCGCAACACAAAGGTTCGCCATTGCCCCTTGCGTTGCCGCGGATGTTCTCGTGGGCGACGGAAAAAGAGGGGCTCTCGGCAGGCCAGTTCCTTGCCGTCCGGCTTGTTCTTCAGGATCGACTGGGTGAGAGCCGAGGTCAAAAACCGATCTCTTATCTCCTCCCGCTCGGCATGAGAAAGACAAGGGGAATTGCGCAGAAGAGCACAAGACCGAAAGTGGTGAAAACGACCTTGAAGCCATTCGCCGGACTGGTGTTTACATGGAGGATAAACGTGATCAACGAGATCCCCAACGCCCCTCCAACGGTCCTGAACATCCCCCGAAGCCCCACGATGCTAGCCACCCTCTCGGGCGCCAACTCAATGCAGGCGTTATTCGCGGCGGGGAACATAATGCCCATCCCGATCCCCGTCAACAGGATCAGGAACAACAAAATCTCCACGACGCCGAACCTCGTGCCAAGCGGTTTCCATAACCAACCGGGCGCGAGAAGAATCATAGAAATTGCAACGAGACTCAATCCCACTATAATGGGCTGTCGGTAGCCCCATCTCCTGAGCAGAAAGCTGGTGACGGCGGAGGCGGAAATAGTCCCTATGGACCGGGGGGTCAGTATAATACCGCTCATAAGTGTCGAGAGCTTGTGCACAGAAGTGGCGTAAAGGGGTATGAAGGCAAAGAGCCCCATGGCGCCGGCGCCTATAATAATGTTCAAAAGATTTGCCGCGAGAAATGGGGTGGACCTGAGCAGGGTGAGGTCCATGATTGGGTTCGCTTCCCTCTTCTCCTGGCGGAAGAATAGGAGGAGCGAGGAAAAGCTGAAAGCAAAAAAAACCCCGGCAAAGAGGAGGGAGCGGGCTTCGAGGCTCTCCCCGATGAGGTTCAGGCCGAACATGAGAAAGAGTATGCCTCCGCTCATGAAGAAGGCCCCGGCAAGGTCTATGCGGGGACGGGATACGGCCCCGGAGTCCTGGAGCAGCATCAGGATCGCGACCATCAGGATGATGCCGATGGGCAGGTTGATGTAAAAGATGTAGTGCCAGGAATAGCGGCTCACGATCCATCCCCCAAGGTTCGGACCGATAATGCCCCCTATGGGGAAGATGCTCGAAAAAAGGCCGATCGCCCTCTCCCGGTTTTCCGGAAAGTAGTCGCTCACGATCCCTGATGCGCTGGGGAGGAAGGCCGCCCCTCCGATGCCCTGGAGGAACCTGCATGCTATCAGGGCGTAGATGTTGGGCGCAAGGCCGCACGCAAGAGAGCTGCAGGTGAAAAGACCCAGAGAGATCAGAAACACGCGCTTCCTACCGAAGCTGTCGCTCAAGTTCCCCATGAGCGGCATCGACATGGTTACCGCAATATAGTAAATCGAAATGGTCCACGCGGCCCAGAGGACGCTGGCGCCGAAATCCTTCATAAAGCTGGGGAAGGCTACCGCCACCGCCGTGCCGTCAATCGACGACATGAGCAGCCCTAAACCGACAGCGGCAAAAATGAGGTAGCGGCGCATGTTCGGAACAATCCTTATCTTCTTCTCGTCGATTTCGAGTTGTTTCTGCAAGCGTTCCAGCATGAACCTGGACCTTTCTTCCTCAGTCCACTTTTCTGTCATTATCCTCATCTAACCTTTCGCGCCCGCTTCATCCACCCGGACATTGTAGTCGACGGGGTCGATCTTCGCGAGGGGGGTCTTCCCGGTGAAAGGATCTCTTTGAAAACTCCTTCCAGCCCTCATCGTGCGGCCCCAAGCCCTCCCGCGTGAGACGCCGGTCCTCAGGCGGGCGGTCCGCATCTGCCGTGTCTGATTCGTGCCTCCTGATATCCGCATTGAGCTTCGATTTGTGCCTGTGCGAGAAAGCAGAATAGACGAGGCCCGCAAGCAGGACTACATAGAATCCGATTACCAGACCAACAATCACCATCTCGTGTCAGGAGGAAGACCCTGCTCCCCCGTCTTACCCGGGATGCGCGGCATGCAATTCTCCGGTTGTTTCCTCGTTCTTGAGAAAGCTCAGGACCAGCCGGCAAAGGGCGCCGCCCGACCGGGTGATGTCCATCATACCTGCCAAGTCATAAAAGAGAGTGCCTTTCAGGAGACAGAGGACGAATAGGGCTGCCTCCCCGCAGTCGGCAACCGGGAATATGCTCTGCTCCGCGCCCTTGCGTATGATTCCCTCCAGAAACTCTTTCTGGTGCGCAAAGAACTGACTCCTGATGGGCCTGGCGAACCCCAGGTCGTAGTCCTTGAAATGGCGTGAAACGATCTCCTTTCTCGAGGCCATATACTCGAGATGGTTCTCGACATAAAGCCTGATCCCAGCCTGCGGGTCCGCATCCTCGAACTCGCGGATCCGCTCGTTATACTGCTTCATCCCCTCCAGCAGCACCTCGGTGTAGAGCTGCTCCTTGCTCCCGAAGTAGGGGTAGAGACCCCCCACGGCCACGCCCGCGGACCGGGCGATCTCTCTTACGGTCGCCTCCTTGTAGCCCTTGTCACAGAATGCCTGGAGGGCCGCCGCGAGGATCTTTCTCCGCACCTCATATGATGCTTGCCTGCTCATTCGTGAACGCTTGTTCAAAATTAAAATAGCAGAAAAAAGGGCAAGCGTCAACGGCCTTTGCGAGACAGGGAAAAACTGCCTTTGGAAATGGTCTTCGTTTCCGAAACCAAATTGAAGAGTAGGGTGTATCCCCTTAACTCCAGTAACCACGAGAAGACAGCCGTCCAGAAAGTCGGGACGGCGAAAGGTGCCAGATGTAATGGCGCATGGCGGAGGAGGATCTAAAACGCGATTAAGGAAGATAGACGTACTTTACTCCACCTCCTAATCGTGAGAGCGACTCGGTGGCATCAATGCAACATTATGGGAACAAAGATAGTATTCGAGCGATTCAGCCTGTAGCGCGGCTTTCACAGGTTTGTCGGTATTCTTTACAGTACGTCGGCGCAGCCTACAATTGAGACCGAATGGCTCCATTTCATCGTAGCGCAAGGCCCTGTGGCGTCCTTACATATCAGAAAGCTCGGGAAATAGCGTCGTCAATCTTTACATATTCCTACATCCGATGAATCGTCTCCACATCCTCGTGTCTTGCATTTCTTGCGAAAAGCCACTGTTTGCAACTGGGCGGTGATGTTGCAAACAATGTGGTACAATTAATGCATTGTTAGACAGTGTATAATCCTCACTAACGTTATGATGGCAACCGGACAAGATTTCGGAGTTATGCCAAGATCGTGAGTGAGGAAAGAGAGGATGATAGGCATATGAAAAAGTGCGTGCGGAAATGTCTGATGCTCGGCGCTCTTATGTTTATACTGACAAGTGCAACAGGGTGTCTGGAAGGTCAGGGTTCGGGTGACGGAGGAGGCAGTTACGGGACACCGGATCTGCCCGGCGGGGGGGGTATTTACAAGATGCCTGAGCCCACAACAATGTCCATGCTACTGGCAGAGATAGTGGGGATCGGGACTTGCTGTGTCCTCAGGAAAAGAAGGCACAAGCAATAGAGACCATTTCGGCGTCTTGATACGTGAAGACAGGACTTGAGCCGTGATGCAAAGTACAAAAGGCCACAGAGAAGAAGGGGGTTCAACCAAGCCT
>Ga0326728_10025232_pt1 | contig 10664 bp, 5 predicted proteins | sample MB3enrmetagenome_FD_207602 | JGI IMG/M metagenome (GOLD analysis project Ga0326728, IMG submission 207602) | Lab enriched peat soil microbial communities from McLean, Ithaca, NY, United States - MB31MN | ecosystem: Environmental > Terrestrial > Soil > Wetlands > Peat | place: USA: New York...
GCGAGCCGTCCTTGGCTACTGCGACGCCCACAGGCCGGCCCCAGACCGTGCCGTCCGGCAAAACGAAGCCGGTGAGAAAGTCTTCGTACTCGCCGGTGGCGTGGCCGCTGCGCATAGGCAGGCGGATGACTTCGTAACCGGCTCGCATGGCCCGATTCCAGGAGCCGTGCTCGGCCGCGAAACCGTCGCCTTTGAATTCGCGAGGGAACTGGGAACCCTCATAGAAGAGCATCTCCAGCGAGGCGAAGTGGGGATTGACCAGGATGTCCGGGGTGATCACCTTGGATTGCAGTTCGGGATGCTTGCCCGGATGTCGGGGGTCCTGGATGCCGCCGCCCGGTCCGCCCATGTAAAACCAGGGCCAGCCGTAGAAGCCGTCTTCCTGAACGTGGGTGATGTAGTCGGGCACAAGGTTGTTGCCCAGGGCATCCCTTTCATTGGTCGAGCACCAGAGTTCGCCCGTGATGGGGTTGATAGCTTCGCCCACGCAATTGCGCAGGCCCCACGCGTAGACCTTGACGAACTTGCCTTCCGGCGTGAACTCCAGCACGTCGGCGCGGTGGAACTCCTCAGGATGGGTATCCGAGTCGTCCACGTTGGAGTGCGACCCGACGGAGGCAAACAGCTTTGTGCCGTCCTTTGAGAAGACCAGATCGCGAGTCCAGTGGCCGCCTCCGCGCAGCCGTCCGCCGCCGGGCAGGTCGGTCAGGCGCTCCGCGGGGCCGCTTGCCGTCAGGTCTCCGTTCTTGTATGGGAAGCGGACGATACCGTCGGTGTTGCCGATGTAGACCCATTTGGGATTGGGTCCGCTTGGATAGAAGGCGATGCCGAAGGGCTGATGAAGATCGGTCGCAAAAACCGAGACCTGCTTGGCTTTGCCGTCCGCGGCCAGGCCTCGGAAGACCTTGATCTTGCCGGTTCCGCTCTCCGCCAGGAAGAGGTCGCCGTTGGGAGCCGTGCGGATGAGCCGGGGATTGTCCAGGCCGGTGGCATAAAGCTCCACCTTGAAGCCCTTGGGGGCGATGGGCCAGGCGTTCTCCGGGCGTGCAACCAGAGTGGGGCCGTTGTCCACGGATTCGTTAGGAGCCGGTGAGGGCAGGTCGGCCACGGTGAGATGGCGGCGGATGCCCGGCGCCTCGTGGAAGGCGTCAGTGAACGCGGCCTGACCGGTAAGCACCGGGTGCTGCGGCGCGGGCTTTGCCTGGTCATCGGCGGCGCGGGCCGTTTGGCAGAGAAGCATAGCAACGGCGCCGGCAAGGGCTGAAACCATCAGGAAGCGGGGCGGGCACGGGCGAAGCATGGGCGTACTGCTCATGGAACCTCACAAGGGGATTCTGTTGCGATCAAGAGCCTGGGATCGAGAAAAGGCTGGGAAGATAGGGCGGGCGGGGAAGCTCGCATGACTACTTGGATGCAGCAGGACTCGCGGCGGGTGCGGATGCGGGCGAAGAATCTTCGCTCTGCGCCAGGCTGGCCAGCAGGGCGGGCGAGAGCGTGGCCCTGACCACCACCCGGTTGCGCCTCTCCACGGTCACTACGGCGGTCTTCAGCAGTTGCTTTAGGCCGTTGTTGGCCGTGTTCGCCCCCAGCGGGGCGGTGAATCCGCGCGCCAGCGTGACCAGCGTGGCTAGCGCGGCGGCCTGGCTGGCGGCAGCCTCTTCGTCGGGGGCGATCTCTTCCACTTTGACGCTCAGCGCGCCGCCCAGCGACAGGGCCGGAGTGACGCTGGCGACGAACGTCGAGTCGGATTCAAGCGGCAGCGCCAGCCCGAAGACATGAATGGCCCCGCTCTCGTTGAAGGGCGAGCCGATCTGGCCCACGCCCCAGGCCAGCGAGAGCAGCGGCACGTCGTGGTAGTGCTCGGCCAGCAGCGTGGAGCCGGCGAAGGGCAGCGCGGCCGCGCGATGGCGGTCAAGCATGGAGTGGATCTGCTCCGTGGTAGGAGTGTTGGAGACGGCCAGCATGTCGTAGCCGATCTGCGCAATCCGCACCGTGCGGCCCTCGGAGGGAATGGAGTAGACGGTGTGGCCGGCGTAGCTCTCGCGGCTGGCGGCGTGGGCCTCTAACCATGCGTTGAGCCGCTGCCCGGTCAGCTTGCCCACCAGCACCATAGAGTAGGCGACCGGGCCATTGGGGCCGTTGGGGTCGGGCATGCGGTGCAGGGCGATGGCCGCCTGGTCCAGGTCCTGCTCCCAGTCGATGCCGGTCGCGTCCACAAACTGCTGGTACTCGGGGACGCGCTGGGGCGGCTTCAAATCCTTGCGCAGGAAGCCGCGAAAGGGCTTGAGGTTGACGTAGATTATGCCGTCGGACTCGGGAAGCAGCCGCGCGGCCTCGGGCGGCGCTTTGGAACGCAGAAAGACGGCCACGGCCAATAGAACCAGGACCGCGGCCACTACCCAAAGCGTTCTGCGCGTGCGCCGGTGCATGAAGGGCCGTCAGGAATACCGTATCATTCCGGCGCGAGCCGCTGCCCCTTGCCGCGGATCATTTAATCATGGTTAAACGATTTCTGGGACTTGAGCAGCGCGATCTTTCCGCATGAAGGGCGGCATCTCGTTATCATTCAGTCCGCTGTAGCAATTTCGGAGTTGCCGTAGACCGAAACCTCACACTCAAGTGGCTCTTTCCTCAAGAAAAAGCCGCCTTTCAATGCACTCAAAAGGATTCCGTCAAATCCGAAATTGCTCTCGTCCTCTGACCGCTTGCTCTTGTACCAATGCGGGTACCCCACCCTCGCCGCGTACTTGTTCTTGCGGCTTGGGTGGGAGGGATAAAACAACCGGTCAGAGACCTAGTTCGGGTCAATCCCAAAATCGAATATCGCGATGCCGCCTGCCGCCAAATCGTTTCCGTTGACTTGTGCCGATGGATCGTAAATGGCTTCCCCTGTCGCTGCGACAAATGCATATTCGCCTGGTTTCAGGTCGGTCTCCGGAGTCACTTTATAAACGTATGGGCCGATCATTTCGGTTTTGAACTTGATCGCCTTCCCGTTGTCGAAATCGTCCTTCTCGCCCTTGAACACGGAAAGTTTTCCAATAATCAATTCCCGGTATTTCTTCTTATCTTCGAGCGGGAGCAGAGAAAACTGCGCCGGGCTGCCCGCGGTCTTGGCCGGTGCGACGGTTACCGCGTTGGGTGCGCCGAAAATCGCGCTGGTTGCACCGAACTGGACAATCCCATGGGAATTCAAGTAGTCAGGCGAAGGGAAATACATATAAAACACAGGGGTTTTCACCTGGGTGCGAGCGGTGGCGCGGGGGCCGGGTACTTCTGCTGTGATATTGCTTTTGGCAATTCCGTACGAAAAGGCCATTCCTAAAACGGAGCCAACGCCTATATTCGCTTGCGCTGGATCGATCTCATTGATGAGCGCCATCTTCGCTTTGCCGTCCTGCCCCGTAGCCAGCATATAGACGCCAGGATCGTGCGGAGCTGCAGGATCATCCGAGATCGGCGCGGCTGAGGCCGGCAGGGCGGTTGGGAACATAGCAGCCGCCGCGGGGCCAGCGGCGGCGCCGGGGAGCTGGTCCACCGTGAGGTTCAATGTTGCCGGCTTGCCGTCGCGAAAAATGCCCAGGGCGATCGCCGTTCCCGGAGCTATCTTGCTCACCGCGGCTTTCAGGGCAGTCCCGTTGAGCAGCTTCTCTCCATTGATCTGCCAGATCACGTCCCCGACGCGCAGACCGCCGCGGCTTGCCGGAGAATCCGGGTCAACCTCGGCAACGATCGCTCCAGTCGCATCCGGCAACTTGAGGGAGCGCGCATTATCGGGTGTGACATTGGACACCACAATGCCGATATAGCTGGGCTCGGCCCTTTTCTGCACAATGGCCGAGACTACCTTGTCGCTGACGCCCGCCGTTTTCAGAGCAATCAGCCCATCGGCGGTAGTATCGTAGCTTCCCGGCGTGGCGTTGATGGCCGTAACAATCAGGTCGTCCGAAAGGCCGGCCTTGACCAGCTTGATGATGGCGTCGTTGTTCAGCGCCTGCTGTGCAAAGAGCAGGGGGCAGATCGCCAAAAGCGCTATTGCGAGAATTGTCTTGCGCACAAGCTCTATCCTCACGATTCAAAGCCTCTGATCCTGCAAAAGAATAGTAGCAGACTCATCCATCTGAACCCAGCGTTCCGCAAGAAATCTCTCGGAGCGCCAGAAGGGTTGGAGACGTTCTGCACAAGCGAGAAGGTGCGGAGCGGCCTCGGGCGGGGCCTTGAAGCGCAGCAAGACGGCCACGGCCAATAGAACCAGGACCGCGGCCACTACCCAAAGCGTTCTGCGCGTGCGCCGGTGCATGAAGGGCCGTCAGGAATACCCTATCACTCCAGAAGCGGTAGCCATCCCGGAATTGCTGAGCGATCAGCAGTCTATCTGCCTGTTTACGCGACTCCAGCCGGCCGCTCGTCGTCCGCAGACGGCGCTGCGCCGCAATGCGCCGCCAACCGGAAACCTCAGCTACTCGATGATGCTGACGGAGTAAATCTTGCCGCCGCTTGCCATGTTTGCGCTGCTGTAGGACCCGGGCGGAAGCAATCCATACTCGCCCTTTCCAAGGGTCTGCTGCAGCGTGATCTGGTAGAGGCGGGGAGCAAGCTTCTCAGGCTGGAAATCGACGGAATCCCGCTTCGCGCCGCCCGATGCGTGAAACACGCCCCCGGTCTTGGAACGAAACTCCCGCGAACTGCTACTGGTGCGCAGGCGCAGCAACTGGTACTCCGTAATGGCTGTTCCCTCAGGCACATAGACCGCCATTACAAAAGGGTACGTGGCGCTGAGTTTGGCATGCCGGCCAACTATATGACCGTTGATATCTTCCTTCACCCATCCGTCTGAGGCAATGCTCTTGAGCACGCCGCCGGTCTTGAAGTTCACAACCTCCGGCATCAGCGGCGTCCAGGCGCCACTCTTGTCCTTGTAATAAACGCCCACTTCGTCGATGCCTGCCGGAAAGGCGGAAACCGCCGCCAGTGCTGGGGCAGGAGCCTCTGCGGCAGGCGCTGGAGCAGGAGTCGCTGCAACTGGTGGGGGAGCTGCGGCCTTCAGCACAATCGCCGCCACTACCTTGTCGCTGGCGCCCGCGGCCTTCAGGGCGATCAGGCCATCCGGGGAGGTGTCGTAGGTTCCCGGCGAGGCGTTGATGGTGGTGACAATCAGATCGTCCGAAAGGCCGGCCTTGACCAGCTTGATGACAGCGTCGTTGTTGAGCGCCTGCTGGGCACCCAGCAGGGGGCAAATGGCCAGAAACACAACCGCGAGAATGTTCTTGCGCACGAGTTCTCTCCTTGCAATTCAAAACCGCCAAAACTGTCAAAGGATGGCGATAGAATCATCAACCCTGAACCTGCTTTCCGCAAGAGATTTCTGATGGGCCAGACAGATTGCGGGCGGGCTGTGGACACTCCGGCACTCAAGCGGGGCGCCCCCGGTCGAAGGCCTCGCGCTCTACGGATTGGTCGCGTCCCAGACCTTCAACAAGGCCGGTGAAACGTAGCTGCGCGCCGGATTGTAATTGGCCTTGCGCGCCTCTTTGAATGCCTCTTGTGCGTCCGCGGAAGGCCCCTGCCACGCGGAGCGCGGCGTCTCCAATATCGACTGTTCGAGCAAGGCCGCTCCAAGGTAGAAGTATGCCGCGCCGGGGCTCTGAGCGGTATCGGCGGATTTCAGATAGTCCCTGAGCGCCGTCTCGGCCTGGTCGAACTGAGATTGATAGAAAGACCGGATTGCCGACGCAAGCTCGTTTCTGGCGGCCGCCGGATCGCTCCGGATTGCCTGCCCGATTCGCTCCGAATTGCTCTGCGCATCCTTGTTGCCGGGCTGAAGTTTCAGCACCATGGCGTAATCGTTGAGCGCATCCGGCAGCTTGCCCTGCTTCTCGGCATCTTTCGCATCGCTCATCAGCTTGGCCACCTTCTTGGCGATCTCCGCAGCTGAATCGGCCGCTGGTTTGGCGGTCGTAGCCGGCGAAGGCGGAGCGCTCCTTGTCTGCATGGCTTTCTGCAGATCGGCGATCTTGCCGGCAACGTTGCCGGGGCCGTTCGGGTTGAGACTCTGCGCCTGGGTAAGCTGGCTTATGGCTCCCTGGGGATTGCTCTGCGCCAGTTTCTGAGCCTGATCGAGGTACCCGTTGTAAAGAGAGACATTGTTGACGTACGCACTGGCGCTTGCTTTGTCGTCCGCATTGGTAATCGATTGCGCCGACGAGACGACAGTGCTGAAGTCGCCCTTTGCCCAGGCGGCCTTCACCTGGTTGAGCAATCTATCGTTCCGGATCAGCTCCAGCAGGAACTTGGCTTGGCCCGATAACTTCTGATCGTAGCTTGAGACGAGCTTGGCAGTGGATTCCGCCTTGTCCAGGTCGTGGCCTTTGTAAAGTGCTATGGCGCTCGCCAGCCACGCCGAGTCGTCGTTGATGAGACCCGCGCGGTAGCTGTTGCAGGCATCGGTGTACTTCTTGTCCTTGGGTTCCAGTTGCGCCGCGGCGCAGTAGTCCTGAACCTGCTGGGCTCGGTTGCTGCCCTCGCCCTTAGCCTTGTCAGCCAGTTCCTTGGCCTGTTGTCTTGTGTTTCCCGTGGGTTCCTGCGCCGGGATCGCCATGCCGGAAGCGAGGAGGCAGAAGATGCAAATCGAATGCTTGAGTCTCATTGTGCCCCTCCGACGATCTCCTCGATCGCATGGTCGTCGATCGGCTTCATCTCAACGCTGCATACCTGCTCGATTATCAGCACGTCGCAATGTTGATTCTGGGTGCTTCCGTCGGCGCCCTTGAAGGTCACGGTGTATCTGCCCCCCGGAATGCCGTCGAGACGCAAGGGAGTCCAATGGTCCCCGGCGGGGAGCGGCATAGACTTGCCCGTCTGCTCAGAGGTCACGCTCACAACTTCGGCATAGGGCGTGGCGTTGAGTTCGAGCACGCCCATAGGTGCGGCGGGCGCGGGGCGCAGAAACCACCACCAGTATGCTGCACCGCCCGCCCCGATCAGGAGGAAGGCAAGCAACACAAACACGAGCGCAAGCCCGGCGCCGCCCTTCTTCTTTGCCGCCACCGGGACGGTCGCCGGCTGCTGCACCGGGACGTATGCCGGCGCCGGGATCGCCACAGGCGCTGCCGCGGCTTGTTGCACGGGCGCTTCGATCGGGGGCGCAGGTCTTGCCGCGTCGGCGGCCGCTTTCGCTGCCTCCGCCGCCAAGCGCTGCTGGCGCTCCTGCTCCTGAGCCGCCTCCAGCCGCTCGCGCAGTTCCCGCACGCGCGGATACTGCTGAATCTCCTGCGGCTGGTTCGAAAGCAGTTGCAGTGCCTGCCCAATATCGGTTGCGCTCAGTGCCTGTGCGCGGCTCAGAACCGCATCGATACGCCGGCTCAATTCGGCCAGGCTGGCGGTCGTCTGGCGCAACAAAAGCTCGACCGATGCATCGCCTGTCTCCGACGCCACAGGCTGCAGAAGGGCGACGGCAGCCTCCAGATTGCCGGCCGCAATCAGGGCCTGCGCCTTCTTGATGGCGTTCGCCACTGCCTGCGCAAGCTCGACTTTTCGCCTCTGCTCGCGCGCATAGTTCAGCAGGGAGGCAATGTCCGGGGCTTCGCCACACTCGATTGCCGCGGAATCCAGAATCTGCATCGCCTGATCGAACTGCTTGGCATCGATGTAGGCTTGGGCTCGCGCCAAGTATTGTTTCTTCGTCTCCTCGACGGTCGCCTTCTTGACCTGCTCGACGACCTTTCCCTCCAGGGCAATCAGCCGTGGTTCCGCAGGCATCTCTTCCAGCGCCTGATGAACCGCCGTGAGAGCCTGGTGGGGGCTGCTGGCAAGAAGACTGTACACGTCCAGCGTGGTCTTCTCCACCAGCTTGGTCGCCACCTGTTCCCGCTGCTTGGCTTCCGCTTCAGCCTTCAACTGCAACAGCACCGGCTCGCCGGGAAGCCGCTGTTGCGCGCGCTGAATCAGCGTAAGCGCCTTCTCGAATTCTCCCCCCGCAATGCAGTCCGATATCTCGGTGCCGATCTGTTCGATGATCTTGCGGCGGCGCTCTTCCTCCTGGCGATCGACCGCCTCCTGGAACAACCGCTGCGTTTCGGCATCCGTCGGATCGATCTCCAGCGCCGCGCGCAGATTCTGAATGGCTTCCGTATACTGGCGAGCGGCGAGCAGGTTTCGCGCTGTATCGCTGTACTGCCGGCGCGCGCGTTCCTTGGCAGCGCGCTCGGCCTCCTGAACGATCCTCGCGCGTTCATTGCGGAGATCCGTATTGCGGTCATCGAGTTGCAGCGCCTGGTCGATCAGTTCGCTCGCAGCTACGTAATCGTTGCGCTTGCGAGCTTCCCGCGACTGCTCCACGAGAGAAACCACTTTGTCGGCCTTCCCCTTCAACGAGCGAGCGTTTTCGATCTTCTGGGCAAGTTCGGGATTCTCCCGGTCCATTGCGGCCGCCTGCGAGTAAATCTCAAGCGCCTCGGCGTAACGCTTCGCGAGCACGAACTCATCGGCTTCCGCCAGCAACTGCCTCAACTGCACCGTCTTCTGTTGCCGAGAAACCTTCTCCTGCACTTCGCGCAGCAACTTCTTGACTTCCGTGTTCTGCGGATTGAGACGCAGAAGATCGAGCAATACCGGTCTTACGCTCGTCCATTGCTCCCGCTCCATCTGGGTCTTCACATTGCCCAGCGCCTCGGTCACATGCTCCTGCTTGAGTCCATCGTTGATGGCCTCGATATCCACGGCCATGTCTTCCGCAGTCTCGTAGCGATCGAGCGGATCCTTGGCCAGCGCATGGTCTACGAGATGGTCGATTGCCGGTGGAATGCCGGGCACAATGCTCGATACCGGGTCATGCGGTTCGCGGACCACCCGGTGCAGAGTGGCCGGATCGTCGCCGGGAAACGGCAGCCGCCCGGTCAGCAACTGGTAGAGAATGATGCCCGCGGACCAGATATCCGCTCTGCCGTCCGCGGCCTTGCCCAGCAGCCTCTCGGGAGAGATGTAGTGGAAGGTGCCGATGACCATGCCCGCCTGCGTGTGGCCGGAGCGATTCTCCAGGCGGGCGACGCCAAAGTCGACAATCTTGATGTTTCCATCCGGCTGCACCATGATGTTCGCCGGCTTGATGTCCCGATGGACCACTCCCTTGCGGTGCGCATAACCCAGCCCGGCGCATAACTGGCTGATAATCTCCAGCTTCTCGATCAGCGTAAACGTGTGTCCGGCTTTCAGCAGGTTCTCCAGCGTATCGCCGGGAACAAACTCCATGACGATAAAGGGATTTCCATCCTGCTCGCCGAAGTCGTACACGGTGACGATATTGGGGTGGTTCAGAATGCCGGAACGGGCCTCCAGCATAAAGCGGTGACGCAGTTCTTCAGTCGCCTCGGTGATGGTCTTGATCGCCACCTCGCGGCCGACGGCCTTGTCCAGTCCCCGGTAGACGACGCCCATGCCGCCAACGCCCAGGATGCCCAGGACTTGGTATTTACCGATTTGCGTGACTGTTGTGCCGCTATCCATGCTGCCGGTGGTTCCTGTTCAAGCGTCCTCAATCAGTTGAAATCCATGATAATACGAGACTTGACAACATGATCAAATCTCTTGGAATCGCTCGTACCCTGAAAGGGGAATTGACAGCAGACGGTGGGCCCTTCCCCCTCCCAGGCGCGAATCAACCCCAGCTTGATGCGGCCTCAAACGAGCGGCGGCCACTGAAACCGCACTGAACCCGCCCGTCAACACGGGACTGCGCAACCATCATACTATGAGCGTGCTGCCCTGGATACCGTCTGTCAAGGGCCGAATTCACCCAATGGGCGCATCGGTTTCGAGATGCCGCCTATCTGCACGAATCATGCAGGTTAGAGCTTGCGCAGGCGGGCGCAGGCTTCGTCGAGGTCGCGGTCTCTCTTGGCGAAGCAGAATCTCAGCAGATTCTCGCCGTGGCCGGGACGGAAGAAGGCGGAACCGGCAACGGAAGCTACGCCGGTGGCGGCGAGCAAGTGCCGGGCCTTTTCGGCGGAGGTCTTGCCGGGCAGGCGGGTGGCGTCGGCCAGAACGTAATACGTTCCGGCGGGGATGGCGGGGGTCAGGCCGGCGGCGGTGAGAGCGGACAAGATGCGGGCGCGCTTGGACTGATGATCGGCTGCCAGTTGGGTGTAGAAGCTGGGCGGCAGTTGTTCCAGGCCGGCGGCGGCGCCGTGCTGCAGAGCAGAGGGAGCGCAGATATAGGTCAAGTCGTGAAAGTAGGCCATCGCCGCTATCCACTTTTCGGCGGCGGTTGCGTAGCCCACCCGCCAGCCGGTCACGCTGAAAGTCTTGCTGAAGCCGGAGAGGACGATGGTGCGCTCTTTCATTCCCGGCAGCGTGGCGGGCGCGATGTGGCGGGCGCCGTCGTAGACGAAGTACTCGTAAATCTCATCGGTGATGAGGAAGAGGTCGTGCTCCAGGACAACTTCGGCGATGGTCTCCAACTCGGCGCGCGTGAAGACCTTGCCGCTGGGGTTGGCTGGAGTGTTGAGAAGGATGGCCCTTGTCTTGGCTGTGATGACGGCCTTCAGGGCGCCGGCATCGAGGGCGAAATCGGGCTCGGCGAGGGGGACGAGGATGGGGTTGACGCGCATGGAACCGAGCATGGAGACGTGGTAGCCGTAGAAAGGCTCGAAGATGAGAACCTCGTCGCC
>Ga0326728_10025235_pt1 | contig 10663 bp, 9 predicted proteins | sample MB3enrmetagenome_FD_207602 | JGI IMG/M metagenome (GOLD analysis project Ga0326728, IMG submission 207602) | Lab enriched peat soil microbial communities from McLean, Ithaca, NY, United States - MB31MN | ecosystem: Environmental > Terrestrial > Soil > Wetlands > Peat | place: USA: New York...
CGCCAGCCGTTGCTGCTCGCCGCCGGAAAGCTCGCCCGAACGATGATGCCCGCGGTCTTCCAGTCCCACCTCGCGCAACCACCGCGAAGCCTCTTTTTCGGCTAAAGACAGCGCTTGCCCGCGTGTCAGCAAGGGCATGGCGACGTTCTCCAAGGCGGTAAATTCCGGCAGCAGGTAATGGAATTGCCAGACGTAGCCGATCTCGCGGTTACGAAATTCGGCGGCGTCATCCTCAGAAAGCGCATTCACGAGGGAGTTGGCGCAGTATACGGCACCGGCGGAGGGACGATCAAGCGCCGCCAGGATGTGCAACAAGGTGCTCTTTCCCGCACCCGATTGTCCCACGATGGCCAGCATGGTTCCCTTTGCGACCTGGAAAGACAGATTCTCAAAGAGCACGAGCTGGGCTTCGCCTGAGCGAAACACCTTACTTAACCCTTCGACCCTCAACAGAGGATCTTGAGCTATTGGATGCAAATGCGCCCTCCTAAGTACCAAAGCCGCTGCCCGCTCCACTAGAACGCGAAGAAAGCGGGCCTTGCTCCATTAGAGCACGATCCGTTAGAGCACGATCCGTGAGAGCGTGATCCTTCAGAGCATGAGGAGGAACAAGCCGAACCCGCGATTTCGCTGGCGGGAACGAGCTATGCCAAAGACTGTATACCGCCGGAAAACGAATGCAATGTGACCGTGGTCACAGGAGGGAGAAGTGAGTGAACACGCTGGCCGGGAGATGTGGAAATCACTTCCCGCCAGTGTGTTGTTTCCTGCTCTTCAGAGCGAGTTGATACTTCTCAAGCCTTTTCTGAAACCCGCTCTCTTCACTGGAAGGTGCCAGTGCGATTGCTTGCAACTCCGTCTTTACGGCGTCTTCGAGCTGGCCGTTCACGAACAAAGCTTCCGCCAGTGTGTCGAGATGATAGGGATTGGGATGATCCTCTTGAAGGGCGACGGCTTTGCGAGCACATTCCAGAGCAGCTGTGGGATTGCGGATTGCTGGGTCGGCGCTGGTTGCGTACTCCCACGCGACGTTGTTAAGAGAGTCAGCATCGCCCTGTTCCGCTAGCTTGCGGTACCAGTAGAGCGCCTGCCCAGTGTCTTTAGGCAGGTCTTTGACCCCGGCTTCATATATCGTGCCGAGGTAGTACTGCGCACGCGCGTCACCCAGTTCTGCGGCTTTGCGGTAATCGGCGAAGGCCTCGCCTAAATTGCCTGATTGTTGACAAGCGAAGCCTAGGTCATACCAGTACGCGGCCATCCTTGGCTGATAGGCAACCGCATCGCGAAACCATCGCATTGCTTCCCGGTTCTTTCTAGCCAACAGGGCGTCATAACCCCATCTTGCTTCTTCGTACCCAGCCTTTCCCGACAGATTGATTTTCGGTCTTCCAAAGGTGGCTCCCCAAAGCCCAAAGAAGAGAACCGCGCTAAGACCAGCCGCAAACGGTCCCCGATTATTCGGCAGCGCAATGGCGAGTCCGGCGAGAATGCCGAGCACAGCACCCGTACCATGGGCAATGTTGCCGACGGGCATGATGTTGGTCCAGGTGGCAACGATACAAAAGAAAAACCAGCCGACGAATAGCTGCACCGTGCGTGGATCCATGGCATCCCTGAATCGCTCATCGTAGCGGGAGAGCATCCAAATCAGGCCGAACAGGCCGTATCCGACGCCGGAAAGTCCGACGCCACCGCGGGCAAGCGCAAACTCCCACGCACCGGAACCAACCGCGAAGAGAAGGATTAAGGCCACCGTCTTGAAATGACCAAATATCTCTTCCACTAGAGTGCCGAAGACCCAAAGCCAATAAATGTTGAACGCAAGGTGCAGGATTCCGACGTGGGGAAAGATACTCGTGACCAGCCGCCAGAGTTCGCCCCGCCGGATCATGGCAGTCTCAAAGAACGGCGAAACATCCACCTTGGCCCACCACGCAACCGTTACCCCGACTGCCAGCAACGCGGTGCCTGCAACTACAGGGTAGCGTGGAACTTCGCTCAGTTTGGGAGCAGGACGCATGACCCTACACGCTACAACTGAGATGGACCGGGCGTCCAGGGCGATTTCGCTCAGGCTGAGTCCGGCTCATCGGCCGCAGCCTTTGAGCTTTGGAGTCCGGTTATAGATTCTGGGCTTCGCAGGTTTGCCAACTTCAAGCCTTACTCGTACCGCAGCGCTTCCGCAGGTAGAATCCGCGCGGCTGACCACGAGGGATAAATCGTGGCCACAAACGAAATCCCGATCGAGACCAGGGCCACGATCACCCCATCGATCAGGCGCGGCGCGAACGGGACGTAGTCGATGGAATAGACCTCGGGCGAGAGCGAAATAAAGTGGTAGTGTCCGCCCGCCCACGAGATGGCGTAGCCGAGCACGAGGCCGATCGCTGTCCCAATCACGCCAATCAGCACGCCTTGCGCGATGAACACGCGGCGAATTTGCGCTCTCTTCGTCCCGAGAGACATGAGCACGGCAATATCTTTTGTCTTCTCCATGACCATCATGATCAGCGAGGTCAAAATGTTGAGCGCGGCCACGAACACGATCAGGCCGATGGTGATGAAGGTCACGACGCGCTCTAGCCGCAGCGCGCGGAACAGAGGCTTGTTCTGCTCCATCCAACTGGTGGCCATGAAGCCGCGGCTTCCTGAGGAAACATCGGCGGCTTCTTCGAGCGCGCGCGCCACGTCGCCCGCCAGGTAGATATCGTCAAGCTTGAATTGGATGACCGAGATCACATCGCCCAAGCCAAACAACTGCTGTGCGTCGGAAAGCCGTATGAACGCCCAGGAAGAGTCGTAATCGAAAAAACCGGAGTTGAAGATTCCGGCGACGCGAAAACGAATGTACTTCGGCACCATGCCAAACGGAGTGAGTTCGCCCTGCGGAGAAGTCACCAGCACCACCGAGCCCACGGTGGCGCCGAGTTCGTCCGCCATATCTTTGCCGAGAATGACTGGAGGCATGGCGGCGACGCGCTGCTGCACGCCGGAGAGGTCGTCGGGGGATTCTGCGATCGAAGCGGCGGAACCGGGCCGGGTCTTCGACCCGTCATGGACGGGCGGGGCGCCCGTCCCCACACGGGCATCTGGCTCTGCGGCGGAAGACTCCTCCAGCGCCGCCGCCGATCCCGCCGTCACCGTTTGCAACAGATCGCTGACTTTGCGCTCATACTGCGGGAGCATTCCTTTCAGCACCGCTCCGCGCGCCCGCGGCCCGCGCGAGATCAGCACCTGCTCGTAAATCGCCGGAGCGGCCGCCACCACGTGCGGCTGCTTCGATAACTTCTCCAGCAGCGGACGCCAATCGCGTATGCCGTCACTCTCCACCCGCAGCAAACTGATGTGCGCGGTCGACCCCAGCAGCCGCGCCTGCAAGTCCTGCCGAAAGCCGTTATTGATGGCCAGTGCAACGATCAGCGAAGCGACGCCGGCCGCCACTCCCAGCACCGAGATCCCCGTGATAACGCCGATGAACGCCTGGCGGCGCTTGGCGCGAAGATAGCGAGTTGCGACGAAGAGTTCGAAGCGCATGAGAAGCAGCCGTCAGCCATCAGCCGTCAGGCAACCCAGATTATAGCTGGCGCTATTCAAGAGCGAGACGCTCGGCGGCGCTGGCGTAGCTGAGCACTTGCAAATCGACCTCGTCGAGCCCGATGGTTTTCCTGACGGCTGATGGCTGACGGCTGATGGCTCGTTCCTGCTATTCTTCTTCCGCATGTCTCCCATCCTGACTAGCGTGCTGCTGGGGCTGACGGCGGCGGGCGCTAATGTTTTCGGCGGCGCCATCATCGTTCAGAGGAATTGGGAGCGGTCGTATCTTCGCTACTTTGTTGCGCTCGGCGCAGGTTTCATGCTGGCGACGGCACTGGTCGAAATGGTGCCGGCCAGCATTCAGCTGCGTGGGCCATATGCCGGATTTCTCATCCTGCTCGGATACCTGCTCGTCCATTTCTTCGAGCACACCGTTACCCCGCATTTCCACTTTGGAGAAGAAACTCACGCCGACCAGTTCGTGCATGCTCACAAAAGCTACTCGGTTCTGATCGGATTGCTGATCCACACATTCTTCGATGGCATCGCGATCGCCTCGGGGTTTCTCGTTTCTCCAGCGCTCGGCTGGATCATCTTCGTCGCGGTTTTTCTGCACAAGATTCCGGAAGGATTCACCATCTCGTCGGTGATGTTGGCGAGTGGCCGGAGCCGCGCGTTTGCCTGGGGAGCGTCCATGGCGCTGGGCGTTGCAACGGTGGCTGGAGTGATGACGATGGCCGTCTTCCGGCACGAAGTGAGCTTCGGGCTGCCTTTGTCGGCGGGCGTTACGATCTACGTCGCTGCTTCGGACCTGATCCCTGAAGTGAATAAAGAGCCCGGCGTGAAGATGGCGCTACTAGTGTTCGTCGGAGCCGCGTGCATGTTTCTGCTGGATCGGTTTTTTCACGTGCACTGATTCGAGAGTGTGACTCATCACGCGGTCACGGTGCCAGGCGTAATTGCTCAACGGGGTTCGCTACACAACAAACTCAAGCCGTAGGTCATCGGAATCGCAATACCAGTCATGCCACGATACCGCTCAGCACGATCCAACGCCGCTTTGCCTTGAGGAGAGACTTTTTCAACAAGCTGACGATATTCCGGAAATCGCTGCTCGGTGCGAAATGCCTGACGGCGTGTGCAGGCGAAGTCCGCCAGCGCGTCCGTGCTGCGCCGGACTTTGTCCTCCTCGGCGGCATGGAAAGCCCATTCTGAATCCGGCAGATGATCGAAGATCAGCACTTCGGGAGCGAGCGTCAATGCGTGTCGCAGAGCCTGCCCGGGATCGTCCATTTCGTGCAGACAAAACTCGAAGTACACGACATCTCCGCGTAGCGAAGTTTCACAGAACTCCGCATGGATAACGTCCACTCGATTTTGTAACCCCTCGGCGATAACCCTTGCCTCCCACTGGCGAATAGCGGCGGGGTCCTTGTCAATGACAATCAGTTTCCTGGATTCGAGAACGAGATTGGTAAGCGGCCCGCCACCGGCTCCAACTCCTAGGACTTTCTTGCCGGAGAAACTGTAGAACTGCCTGATGTTCTGTGCCATTTGCTCGTAATCGGCGGCCATAGGGTATCCTCACTCGTCGAAAGTAGATCCGAACGGTTCCAATTGAGGACTGCGAACCGACGGAACGCTACCCGCTATGCCGAATATGCATCACATCGCCATCCTGCACGATGTAATCCTTGCCTTCTAATCGTAGCGTCCCTTTGGCGCGGGCATTGGCTTCCGAACCCGCTTCTAACAGTTGATCCCAGCGAATGGTTTCGGCGCGGATGAAGTGTTTCTCCAGATCGGAGTGAATGGCGCCGGCTCCGTTCTGGGCACGGGTGTTCAGGGGGATCGTCCAGGCTCGGCATTCGTCTTCTCCGGCGGTGAAGAACGAGATCAGGCCCAGGAGGTGATAGCTCTTGCGGATCAGGCGCGCGAGTCCGCTTTCGGTCAGTCCATAGCTGCCTAGAAATTCCGCCGCGTCTTCATCGCTCATCTCCGCCAGTTCGGCTTCCACTTTGCCGCAGATGGCGCTGGCCCCGGCATTCGGGCGCGCGGCCACTTCGGTCAAGTTGTATTTTGCCACCGCCGCCTCGAGATCCTTGCCCAGTTCCGTGCTCTCGCCGATATTGAGCACGTAGAGCATCGGCTTCTCGCTCAGGAACATGAAGCCGCGGATGCGCTTCTTGTCCTCGGGCGACATTTGCATTTCGCGCAGCGGCTTTTCGGCTTCGATCTGCGCTTTGGCCTTGATCAGCAGCTCGTTTTCTTTTTCGAGCTCCGGCGTCTTCATCTTCTTTAAATCTTTTTCGAGGCGCTCCAGGCGCTTTTCGATTTGGCCCAGATCGCTGACCATGAGATCGAATTCGACGTTCTTGATGTCGCGCAGGGGATCGACGGCGCCGACGTGCGGAATCGCATCGTTTTCAAACGCGCGCAGCACGTGAATGAGCGCATCGACCTGGCGCAGATGGCCGATGTAGGCAGTCTCTTTCAGCGCGTCCTGGCCGATGGCGCCTACGTCCACATACTCGACCGAGGCGTGGGTCAGCTTCTTCGGATGGTAGAGCTCGGCCAGCTTGTCGAGGCGCTCGTCGGGCACTTTCGCTACGCCGATGTGCGCCTCGCGCGGGTTCGAAAGCGCCTGCTCGGAAAGGTTTACCTTGGTCAGAATGCGAAATAGAGATGTCTTGCCGACCTGCGGCAGACCGATGATGCCAGTTTTCATGGAGTCAGCTCTCAGCTATCAGTTGCCAGCTATCAGTTGAATCAAAAGAATAAATCATCGCGGTCAATACGCATATGCGCGACGGTGGGCTCGATTCATACACCACGGAGACACGGAGTCACGGAGAAAGCCAGACCAAGGCTTTGTTTTTCTCCGTGACTCGGTGGCTCCGTGGTTGACGCACTTCGCGCAATGCAGGAGACGCAGCGTCCGTGCTACGCTCAGCGGAATGCGGCGCGACGATAAGATTCTCTTCGGAAAGTTCTTCCGCCATCTTGCGGGAGCGCTGATCGCTTGCAGCGCTTGTGGCGTCTGGTCTTTGGCGCAAACTCCGGCGCAGATTCACTTCCGCTTGCAGACTCGCGCAGTGGTCGAAAGCCATCTGAAGTCCTTCTCAACCAAGAACAGCGAACGCGAGGCGTTGATCCGGAAATGGCTTGCCGAATCCGGATGCAAGGGCGCGAATCTTTCCGAGCAAGGGCTCGACCGCGACCTGCCGCCGAATATCATCTGCGTTTTGCCGGGCGAAACGCAGGAAGTCATCGTGGTCGGCGCGCATACCGATAAGGTCGAAAGTTTTGGCGACGGTGTGGTCGACAATTGGACCGGAGCGGCGTTGTTGCCCAGCCTGCTGTACAGCCTGAGCGCGCAACCGCGCCATCACACGCTGATCTTCATCGGATTCTCGGGCGAGGAAAAGGGGTTGATTGGATCGCGGTACTACGTGGATCATCTCACGAACCAACAGCGCGCGCATGTCGAGGCCATGGTCAATTTCGACAGCTTAGGCCTCGGTCCGACTGAGGTCTGGGCCTCACACGCCGATAAAGCGCTGCTTGATGCGCTGGCATCTGTCGCGGCGGCGAGTAAACTCCCTGTGACTACAATGAACGTGGACAACCTTGGCACCGCCGATTCTGAATCGTTCGCTCGCTACCAGATCCCGCGCATTACCCTGCACTCGGTGACGGAACAGACCTGGTCGATCCTGCATTCGCCGTTCGACAAGATGGCAGCGATCAAGATGAACAATTATTACGACAGCTATAAGCTGATCGCCGAGTATCTGGCGTATCTCGATGACGCGCTGAAAACGGCGGCTGCGCCGAAGGCGGAGAAAGCGGCGCGTTAGAGAAGCCTTTTATAGATTGTCTTCCTGAGCGAAGCGAAGGACCTATGCATTCTGCTGATGCGGGCGAAATACATAGGTCCTTCGCTTCGCTCAGGATGACAAACCTTTTTTTAGTGGTGCACATTTCAACGGAATGCTTGGGAGGTCGTGTACAACGCAACCAATCCCAACAGAAGCACCGCCTCCTCGAATTTTTCCGACCACATATGCAGACGGTTGAATTCCATGCGCTGCGGATTGTCCAGAGGCACGTTGTCGATCACTCCAACCTCCGCGCGGATGGCGTGCATCTTCGGCGAAATGGCGAACTGCGAGATCACGGTCAGCAGAAGCATGAGCACGATCAGAAGATGGCGCGTGGCCAGGGGCCTTGCATTTCCCACCGTCATTCGGCTGTAGAGCATGGACGCGATCAGAAAGACAATTCCGGAAACGATGGCCATGTAGTGCAGCAAATCGAGGGAGCGGCCTACGATCGATCCGGCCAGGTGGCGGGTGGGCAGAAGACCGGACGAAAAAGCGGTGGGCGCGAGGACAAAGGCTAAGAAAATCAATCCGCCCAGCCAGACCACGAGCGACAACAGCATGAGGAACCGCAGAAATGACATGAGCGAAATTATAGTTGCGCGAAGACAGGTTTCATAAACCGATCTGCCGTTCGCGACAAAATGCAGATCCCTCGCTCCGCTCGGGATGACAAATCCTTTTTCAGTAAGTCCCAGCGCCCGAGCGATGTGTTTCGATGAACCGGCTACTTATTCACAGGCCGAACCAGCGCTGTCACTTACTCCTGTGCGCGCACCTGTTTACCCTCATCTTTCCTATCCCTGGGGAGGGAATCATCGCAATGCAACGTTCGCTGACGGTCGCCGACGTTAATTTTGTGTCGTTGCAGACGGCGGTATTTTGCGTGCAGTGTGAAATGCTCAGCGACAATAACACGCCGCGGTGTCTGGCCTGCGGCAGCGGAGCGGTGCTGAGTCTTTCGCGGGTGCTGGGCGGATCGCTGCGCGGGCAGCAGACCGCGCATCTCATCGCGGATGCGGAACTGGACCGACTGGTGCGGTCGCTGCTTTACACGGTTCCTCAGGTTCAGGCGGCCGAAGATCGGAGCGACGAACACACAGCCGAGTTTCCCGCAGCGGCGAGCTTTTTTCCTCGCCATCGCATGCGGCCTCGCCATCACGGGCCGGTCGCCGTGCCGCATACGCTTGGCCATCGTGACTTGATCAACGCCGGAGAGATTGACTTGGAGCCGGGCATCAGCATCATCGCGGAAAAAGCGCAGACCTTAACCGGCGCCACCGGTGCGGCCATCGCGCTGCGCCGGGGCAATGAGATTATTTGCCGGGCGCGCACCGGCCGCACCGCTCCCGATCTTGGCGTGCGTCTGCAGACCGATAGCGGACTCTCGGCGGAATGCGTGCGCACGGGCGAGGTGCTGCTTTGCCATGATGCCGAGTCGAATCCGCGAGTGGATTGGGCGACTTGCCGGCGGATGGGCGTGCGCTCGATCCTGGTGGCTCCGCTGCGCCACTTCCGGCGGACCCTGGGAGTTTTCGAGGTGCTGTCGTCGTCGCCGCACGCGTTCGACAACAACGATGTCGCCACCATGCAGTTTCTCTCTGGAATGATGGTGGCTACGATCTCGCGGCTTTCCAGCTTGCAGCCGGCGCCGCCTGCAGCTTCGGGCGAGTAAGCTCGAGGAATCCCGACGCTCGCAGAAACGAGGCTTCCCCCGTCTTTCTTACGGCGCGGGAGAGAAGTTCCGATGAAGTATGTTTTCTGGATCGGTGTCGTAGTTGCGCTCAGTACAGCGGGCTGGAGAATTGTCGAGCCCGAAGTCACCAACTTCATCTTTCAAGATGAAGTGCAACAGACGGCAGCGGAGTTCAGCGCCCGGGCTGGGTTTTCATCGTTCCAAACGGACGATGGGTTTCGCAGTATCGTAATTCGCAAAGCGGCAAAACACGAGATTGCGCTCGATCCCAAGCAGGTAACGGTGCGGAGCAGCGGGCCTATGGAACATCGGATCGTGTACATCGCGGTCAACTACACCGTGCCCATAGATTTGCTTATCTTTTCGTACAAGCGGAACTTCCGTTTTGCGGTAGAGGTCCATCAACATCCCGCGTACGGCCCATTAGTGGGGAACAACGGCACCGCGCTTCGCTACGGATGACATCTTCGGCTGGGCAGCTATGGAGGATCTTGTCAGGCGGCTATACCGGAACCGGCACGCTCTCCACGATCTCGCGCAGGACTTGCTCGGCTTGCTCGGATTTTTTCAAAGTGGAAGCGTAGAGCGCACTCACGACGACGCGGTGGGCGAAGACGGAGACGACCAGCGGCTTGAAATCTTCGGGCGTGCAGTAATCGCGGCCGTCGAGGAACGCCATGGCCTGGGCGGCGCGGTAGAGCATCTGCGAGCCTCGCGGAGATACCCCGAGAGAGAGATACTCGGACTCACGCGTTTTACCGACGATGTTCAGCAGGTACGTGATGAGCGATTCGTCCACGTGAACCTGGGCTACGGCTTGCTGGATATCGACCACGTCGGCGGCGTTGAGCACGGGACGCAGGTTTTCGAGCTGGGCGGCGCCGGCTTCGGCCCGCAGGATCTCGCGCTCGGCGTTGCCTTCGGGATATCCCATGCGAACTCGCATCAGGAAACGGTCGAGTTGCGACTCGGGCAGGGGATAAGTGCCGTGGTGTTCTATGGGATTCTGCGTGGCAATTACCAAGAACGGTTGCGGCAGCGGATAAGAATGCGCGTCGATAGTGACTTGGCCCTCGTTCATGGCTTCGAGCAGAGCAGACTGCGTCTTCGGAGTAGTGCGGTTGATTTCGTCGGCTAACAGGACGTTGGCGAAAACCGGTCCGCGCTTGAATTCGAATTTCTGCTCTACGGCGGAGTAGATCGAAATGCCCAGCACGTCGGAGGGCAACATGTCGCTGGTGAACTGAATGCGCTGAAAGGTGCAGTCGATGGCGCGGGCTAAGGCCTGGCCGAGCGTGGTTTTGCCGACACCGGGGACGCCTTCGATCAGCAGGTGTCCTTTGGCGAAGATGGAAACCAGGGCGAGGCGGAGGACGTCGTCTTTGCCGCGGATGACGCGGCGCAGCGATTTTTCCAATTCGACTGCGCGGCTGGAGACGGCGCTCGCTACGTGGGCTGACATTGGTTGAATTTTACTATGCAGGCGGTGGAAGAAACGGTTACGGGAGTCATAAGGCGCGGCTTGGGTGGAGTTTGTTGTGGGAGGCTG
>Ga0326728_10025236_pt1 | contig 10663 bp, 8 predicted proteins | sample MB3enrmetagenome_FD_207602 | JGI IMG/M metagenome (GOLD analysis project Ga0326728, IMG submission 207602) | Lab enriched peat soil microbial communities from McLean, Ithaca, NY, United States - MB31MN | ecosystem: Environmental > Terrestrial > Soil > Wetlands > Peat | place: USA: New York...
GTGGATGGGTATTCACCCCCCGAGATTTCTTGAATCTCGGGGCGCGCCACCCGGTCGAACTAGCATTGTCGCGACTAACACGAACGAAGACCATCCGCCGCCTGGCCCAGGGTCTTTATGATTATCCCCGCGTTCACAAGAAGCTTGGCATTCTTGCTCCGAACCCAGATGATGTGGCCGCGGTACTGGCGGCGAAGACGGGAAGCCGAGTACAGATATCGGGGGCGCGCGCGGCGAACTTGCTGGGGCTCACTGACCAAGTCCCCGCTCAGTTGGTGTATCTCACTGACGGCCCCGCCCATCGCGTCAAGATCGGCGCCCAAACCATTCAGTTGAAACCCGCCAGACCATCGCGGTTCCCCGGAGCAGGCATGCCGGCAGGGCTGGCTCTCCAGGCGATCCGCGCGGTCGGGCCCAACGCGAACCAAGACTTCGTGGTTCGACAGTTGTCCCGCGCCTTGAACGCTCGCGACCGTGCCCAACTCGCCAAACTAATAAAACACGCCCCAGCATGGAGTCATGAGATCATACGGCAATTGAAGGGGACGTAGATGGACACTTGGGCCAGGGCGACAGCGGAAGATCGAGAAGCGCTATTCAACCAGACGGCCGTCAACAAGGGCATATCGCCCGAGATCGTGGAGAAGGATTTCTGGGTCTGTTGGGCGCTGCATCAGGTCTTCCAGTTTCGTGATTTTCCCCGCCTCATCTTCAAGGGTGGCACATCGCTATCAAAAGCGTTTGGCATTATCCAGCGGTTTTCCGAAGACATCGATCTCGTCATCAACCGCCATCAACTCGGCTTCAACGATGAGAACGACCCCGCTAACCAGCAAGGCACGAAGCTGCGCGACAGGACGATCGAAAGACTGAAGAGCTCGTGCCGCCGCGTCATTGCCAGCGAGTTCGTGCCGAGACTCGAAGAGCGGATTCGCTCGATCATCGGCGGCGACGGGTGGAGTCTTGAAATCGATCCCAACGCTCCGGATGGCGACACCGTCGAGTTCAAGTATCCGGCAGGCATTCCCGGCGCGCTCGCCAGTGGATACATCCGGCGGGCGGTGCGCCTTGAACTCGGGTGCCGCGGCGACCAGATCCCATGCGAGGAAGCAACCCTGACGCCCTACGTGGCGGAAGCATTCCCTGACCAATTCCAAGTGCGTAGTGTCAAGGTAAACGCCATCGGACCCGAGCGGACATTCTGGGAAAAGGCCACCATCCTGCATCGCGAGTACTATCGCGCCGAAGCGGGTAAGCCCATTTCGGAACGGGTATTTCGCCATTATCATGACGTGGTGGTCATTGCAAAACATCCACGCGGCCTTCGCGCGCTTGCGGATCTCAAACTGCTGGAGCAAGTCGTGGAGCATAAGCAACACTTTTTCCGGGAAGGCGGAGCGCGATATGAACTCGCTAAGAAGGGAACTCTCCGTCTTGCCCCCGGCCCCCAGCTCGAAGAGGCCCTCCGCAGGGACTACGAGAAAATGCGAGAAATGTATTTTGGTCGGGAACCCGACTTCAACGCCGTGATGAACGATATCCGCGAGCTTGAAAAAGCGTTTAACGCGCGAGAATAGATTATCTGACGGTCAGGCCTGGATGACGGGGTACTCGGAAGTTTCCCCCGGGGTCGACTCGGGCGGGAAATCAATTATACGGTGATTTCACGGGGTGAATTTGAGGGTCGCCGCCAACGAAAGGATGCATTCCTGGAAAGTATCTGGCACAATAAGCGCGTTCCGCTCATGACCCGACATGAAAAAACTCAAACCGCAAACCATTGACGTCTATTCCGCCGGCACCACGTCCCCCTCACCCGGCGCTAGGAACAGGTTTGCCTCCAGCCCGTGCTGCCGGGTGTAAAGGTCGTAATAGCGCCCGCCCAGCGCGAAAAGCTCCGCGTGGTTGCCCCGCTCCACAATGCGTCCCTGCTCCACCACCAAAATCTGGTCGGCGCGGCGGATGGTCGAGAGCCGGTGGGCGATGACGAAGGTCGTGCGCCCCTGCATCAGTTGATTCAGTCCAGCCTGAATCATGGCCTCGGACTCGGAGTCCAGCGAACTCGTGGCCTCGTCGAGGATGAGGATGCGCGGCTCCGCCAACAGCGCGCGGGCAATGGAAAGCCGCTGCCGCTGCCCGCCCGACAGCTTCACGCCCCGTTCGCCCACAATCGTGTCGTAGCCCTCCGGGTAGCGTTCGGCAAACTCGTCCACGCGAGCCGTCCGGCAGGCAAATAGAAACTGCTCCTCGCTCGCATCCGGCCGTGAAAACATAATGTTCTCCCGAATCGTGCCATCGAAGAGAAACGAATCTTGCAGCACCACACCCAACTGCGAGCGATACGTATTCAGATCCACGTGGGCAAGGTCCACACCGTCCACCAGCACGCGGCCCTTGGTGGGCGTATGAAAGGCGCACAGCAGGCTGATGATGGTGGACTTACCTGATCCCGAAGACCCCACGAGCGCCGTCACCATTCCCGGCTCGGCCAAAAAGCTGATTCCGTGCAGCACCGGTTTTCCCGGGTCATAGGCAAATTCCACATCTTCAAAGCGCACCAGGCCCTGAATGGGCGGCATCTTTACGGTGCGCCCGGGGCTCTGATTCTCTTCGAGTTCGGCCATGAGCTCGCTGGTGCGGTCCAGGCCGGCAAAAGCCTCCGTTAATTGCGTGCCGATGTTCACAATCTGGAACACGGGAGCGATCATGAAGGCGAGAAACATGTTGTAACTGAAGTAGTCGCCGACCGTCCAGGTGTTCCCCAGCACCCGATGCCCGCCCATCCACATGACCACCGATGAAACGAGCCCTAAAACCGTCATGGACGCGGCCGACAGGGCGCTGGTCATGGTCAGCGACTTCATCACATTCTGGAGCAGCCGATCCACACCGGCAGCGAAAACCCCAGCCTCACGCTCTTCGGCATGATAGCCCTTGATCACCCGCACACCCCCCAGCGACTCGGTCAACCGTCCGGTAACCTCCGCGTTGATCTTGCCCCGCTCGCGGAAGATGGGGCGAATCGCTTTGAAACCATACTGTAAGACAAAGACGAATGCCCCGATCACGGTGAAGACCGTCAGCGTGACGGCGACGCTCTGATGCAGGAGATAAAGAAAAGCCAGCACGGCGGTCAGCAGGCCGCCCACAAAGTCCACCAAGCCAGTCCCCACCAGATTGCGCACGCCCTCGACGTCGGTCATGATGCGCGCCACGAGCGTGCCAGTGCGGTTCGCATCGTAGTACGCGACCGATAGCAGGCCCACATGCTGCTGCACCTGACGGCGCATCTCGGCGATCAGCCGTTGGCCGGCCTTGGAGAGCAGTTGCGTGAGCGAGAAAGAAGTGATGGCCTGCACCACCATTGCCGAGAAAACCAGCGCAATGATGCGGGGCAGCAGGTCAGGCCGCGGATGCTGCGGAGAAAGCACCTTATCCAGCAGCGGTTTCGAGGTATACGGCAACACTAGGCCCGCCACGCGGTTGATGGCCATCAACCCCAGCCCCGCGAGCAGCAGCCACTTGCGCGGCGCAATCAGTGCCCAAATCTGCGGCCAGAGTTTCTTCAGGTTGGGCTTGCGCTTGGGCAGCTCCGCCTGCCCCGGTCGCGCTCCGCGCCCATGCGGCGTATGCTCTGCGCGCGTGCTTATGCCCATTCCCCCGCTCCGCATGGTGCCCATACGCTACACCTTCCCCGAGCGCCGCGGCGCAACGAACGATCGCACGAACAGGCGCTACCAGCTCTATTTTCACATGGATGGGCAGGATAAACAGGATAAAAGGCCGAATAAAACTCCTGTTTAAGAAATTTTGTGTACCCTGTTTACCCATGTTTGAAGGCTTTGCTTCGGGTGAAGCGCTTGTATTCGAGTTTGGGATTGCCGACCTCAGCCCGCCTTGTGTTTGTGCGTTAACCCTTAGGTCAGCACGACGGTCGCTCCAAAAAAATGCCGGGCTAAAAGGCGGCGCTATTTGGGCTTTTTTCAAATACTGATATCTGTCCCGCGAGATCGTCATCACGATGTGCCATGCTCAGTGTCTGGCCATCGTCGGAAAGCGACCAGTAGTCTTTCAAATGAACCTCGCGGCCAGGCGTTTCCATCCTCGACTCGATCAGCAACTCCCTTCCCTCCCACCGCGCGCACGTCCACACTGCGAATTCGCCCACGGAGTTAATCGTTTCAGCGTCGGTTTCATACGTGAAAGTCATGCGCTGCTCTGAGCCGCCCGCATGGGTGAGAAGAACCTGCTGAATGAGTCTCGGTTCTCGATGCGCAATCTTCATAAGGGTTCGCTTCGGAGCCGGGACACGCAGAAGGCTTCTCTTAAGGTTCATTTCCCAAACACCCGTGAAATCCGGCCGTGACGTGGAAGGAGTCATAACGTACCCATCCTGATTCACCCTCAGCGATTTTTCTCAAATTGACCCAATGCCCGAGTAAAGCCTGGTGGGGCTAGCCGCGCTAAGCAAGCGCGGACCGCCGATTTTGCGGTCCGCGTCTTCTCCGTAACGATTATCCCCAGCGTACCCTATTCTATCGCGGTGTCGAAACTCCGGCGTCCTGTTTTTGGTTTTCACTTATCGCCAAGCGCGCATTCGGCCGATCACGGGCTGGGATGCGGGCAAGAAACCGCGGCAACTTTATTTTCGAAAGAAGGGCGAGTGAGCTACAAATGGCGAAAAAACAGTTGATCGTTCCGAAGTTCAAATCGGAAGCAGAAGATGCCCAGTGGCATCAGCGGAACCGGCGGGCGCTGGAGCGGGCCGCCGAGCGCCGCATCCGCGAGGGGTCTACGCTTACCCTGCAACAGGCCGCATTCCGCGCCAAGACACGGCCGGTTACGTTGCGCCTGCCCGCCAGCGATATTGACATGGCGCGCGCCATGGCCGCGCAAAAGGGAATCGGCTACCAAACCTACGTCAAAATGCTCTTGCACGAGGCCTTGCGCCGGGAAACCGGGAAGCAATAACCCGAAGACGCGATGAGTGGCGTTGACGACTACCCAGACCCCATCCACGGCTTCGCGACAAACCATCCTGGTGATCGGTGGTAGCCACGGTCAACGATTTTTTGACCGTGGGCTTTTCTCACACCCGGTGTGACCATCCTTACTGGCCGTAGTCGCGGAGACAATCCAGGGATCGTTCGGCATCGAAGGAAGAACCCACGGTCACAAAAACGGTGATCGTGGCTACCCACTTCTACGACATGCCGACCAATTGACCGCAGGTTGCGAATACGTAGCGCGCACGTGTTCCGTAGGTCCGCGGTACGCGCGTCGATGACAGCGAGAAGCCCGGCAGTCGCAGATTAGTTCCGCGGTGGCCAGTTATGCCGAAAATGTGCATTAGGGTTGTATCGCGACGCGTTCAGTTGTACGCTATCGACAAACCAATAAGTACAAACGCAGGTCTGGCACTGGGGTCGAACGGAGGGGTGGCGATGGCGACTATCCTCAACGACACAGAGCTCAAAAAGCTCATAGGAACGGTCATAATTGACGGGGACACGAGCTCGATTCGACCAAATTCCTATATCCTTCGGCTCGGAGGAGAAGGCGAATTCCTGACCGGTGGCAAGGTGTTCGCGCTTGGTAAAGCAAAGAAGGGCATTCGAATTCCCCCAGGGCACTCGGTCGCCGTTACTGCCCTCGAAACTATTGATTTTCGCTCGGCCACGGTGCAGGAAATCTATCCTGGTTGTGCGTTGCATGGCCTTGTGAGTCCGACGACCGACCTTTCCAGAGAGGGCATCGTTGCTGCGACCACTCAAGTGGATGCTGGGTACAACGGAACGCTGAACTGGACTATCACCAATACTTCGAACGAAGAGAGGCGCTTCCTCCAGGGCGAACGGCTGTACCGCCTCACGATCTTGAAGCTGGAGGCGGGCGAGGTTCCGCTCAAGTTCTACGACGGTGATTATCAGAGTCAGAAAGGTTATCTGCGCTCGCGGCGTAAAGGCCCTCCTGTCGGCATGCGGGAAAGCGAGTGGGAAGACTCAGTCGTCGAGGGTGGACCAGAGGCGCTGCTTGATAACTTGATGAAATCCGGCTATCCGTGGCACGTTCTCGGACAGAAGTTAAAGACCATCGACCAGCAATTCAAAATAGTCTCGGAGGAATACGGGGCGATTCACGATACACTGGAGAGGCTGACGAAGGAAGTCGACGGCTTAAATGAGCGCCAGGGCGAATCATCGAGGGCGCTCCCGCAGGCCATTGGCGCGGCACTAAAGGAAGAGTCCGCATCGCTCCAGAACCGCTGGCTCCTCGCGTCTGGTTCGCTGCTCCTAGGTCTGCTCGGGCTGATAGTGTCATTTACCAGTAACCAGCGAGCACTCGAGTTCCTAAAAGCCAACGGTGGCTGGATTGGTGTTGTGTTGGTTCTCATTGGCGTGGTTTCGATCATAGTGACAACCCGCAAGCCGCGGCCCGGCGCGCCAGCGCCTAAGTGAGCGGGTGGCGCAGGGGTGGGCGCAGTCTGCCCTCCTCTGTGGTTCTTCGTCGCGAAATGCAAATGGTGTTTCCGAAAATCGCGCGCTACCTTCTGTTGGTTGCCCATGTGCATGCACGGATTTAAGCCCTGCCAACGAATCAACAAAAATGCGAGATGAAAAGCCGCAGAGGAATCCGTCGGCTGACGGATGCCTCTGCGCTACCCGCTGGGCAGCGCCTTCCCCTATGATGCCGAGACGGATAGCTTCACTTGCCCGGCGGGAGAAACCTTGACTCACCAGGCGACGCAGAACCACGAGGCGGGAGTTCGCATCCACGTCTATCGCGCGCCGAAGGCGGCTTGCCGGACCTGCGCGTTGCGCAGTCAGTGCGCCCCGCCGAAAGCACGCCCGGCCTGGGTGCGGTCGATTTCGCGCAGCGAGGAACCCGCGGCCACCCTGGCCTTCAAGGCCAAGATGGCCACGGAAGAAGCCCAACAGATTTACGCTCAACGCTCGCGCCTCGCGGAGTTTCCCCACGCCTGGATTAAAGAACGCTGCGGCTTGCGGCAGTTCCGCTGTCGCGGCCGCCTGAAAGCAACTCTGGAAGCCACGTGGGCAGCGCTGAGCTACAACCTCACGAGATGGTTCGCCTTGCGGCGCCGACCAACCCTGATCGATGCCGCTCTGGCCCCGGCGTAAGCGAAGAGAGTGAAGAAAGGAAGAAATAGAGTGAAGAAAGGAAGACATAATGAAGAAATAAGGGTGCTGACGGTGCTCAGCCGGTAACATCATCCGCCGGGGATTACCGCGCAACGAAAATGAAATGATGGCGCAACCAGCCTTTTCACCACTCCGCATTCCTCAAAACACATTTCTTCACACGTTCCTGACACCATTCCTGGATTCTGTCCCCGATTTTCCTGAGGGGCGGCTTCCACCACCCCTGCGCTCAAAACCTTTAATCAACTAACTCGGGTTTAAACGTGGGCATAACAATACAATAAGCCGAGTAACGGATCTCGCTCCAAGCTTCCTTCTGAGGCGGCGCACCGGGAAAAAGCGGAATGTTAGCCGGCGTGAAGTGAATTCTCACCCGAATCGCCGACCGTCCTTGGGTTAGGTCACGCGAAATAAGAAATTCATCTTCGCGGAAGCGCAGATTGGCTGTTCCAATCCTGTGCCCTGGCGGCCCCAGTTCCGCTTTCGGGTACGAGTAAATAGTTGAATCTGAACCGGCGAGATACCAGACGCCCGCGAGCTTCCATTGAGCGGGATCCTCAAGGAATGATGAACCTGTCCGTTCCGCCACGAATACCTCGGCTCGTTGATTAGGAAAGGAGTAGTCCAGCGTCCTGCGTAACATGACACCAAGATTATCGGGTGTTAGTTTCAACGTAAATTCTGATGCACCCGTCGTGTAACGCCCTACCTCCGTGTGCCCTCGATCAATCTCCTTCCCACCCAAATTCCCCTCATACCGTGACGTTATCTCCACTGGCCCACTCGCATCCGGCGAGTCATAGTCATGAGCTTTCTCGCTGTTAGGGTTGCCTACGCTCAACTCGTCCGTCTTAACGAGGGAAGGGCTGGGCAGTCCATACCAGTAGGACACGCTTTCAAAGTGGTCAGTAGAATTGTCCGTCCCTCCATGTTCCCACTGAATGCGAGCATTTTTGCCGAAGGGCATCAGATCTGCGAGGAGGAAGCGATACAGCGACTCAGTCCTATCTTCTTTGCGTTTTGCTTCTTCGCTATAAAGAAAACCAACCGGGTGCCCTACGAAAGGCAGCGTCATCGGTTGTCCATGCAGCCAGACGTCGCCTCCCCCTGCCCACTCTGCTTCACCTGTCCCTTGGAGCTGAGGAGTCTTGCTGTCGTCAAAGAAAAAGCGATGATACCCCGCCAGGTCTGGGCGGTGGGGAAAGATCACAGAGGTTCCAACAAAACTCCCAGACCAATCGCCTCCCCTCTCAACTTCCCGCGTATCCAAAAGGCACAGGTCCTCGCCGAGGACCGGATTGGGATGGTCGCGATACGTCGCGTGAAAATACCCGACCTGATTGGCGGGGTCTTTGTATGGCGCATACCGGACACTCCACTGCACTCCCGGAAACGCCGAGTCGCCGTCGTTCAAAAGTTCAAAGCTCGCGTGGCGGAAGAAGGGCATGGGAAAATAGCAAGCCAAATAAACCCGCTCGGCGTCAAATCGGACATGCACCGGGAACGCTTTAACAAGGTATTCCCGGTTGTCGCGGTTATAAAGAGTTCCAGCTCCGAAAAAGAGGGCAATCGGCGTATCGATCGAAGGATCAGGCCTTTTATCCCAAGTAACTCGCAACCGCGCGAAGGCGAACTCGAGTGCGCTTTCACGAGGAACAGATAACTCGAAGGCACGAATCATCGAGGGCGCTTTTTCTATCTCGGCTAAACGCACGGACCCCTTGGCCGGCAGGGTAACCTTTCCCGACTTCTGTTCAATGCCAAGTTGTTTGGCTTCGGGGCTGCCTGCTTGCGGCACGAGGTCCGATCCCGACTTGGCAATCAGGTCGAGGACATCTTGGTCAGGCACGGCACCCAAGTTCCAGGAGCGAATGGGTTGTGAGAGTGGAGCTCCGACGGCGTACCGGTGATAAATATAGTACCCTGTGCCGTAGTGGGTCCGCTCGTAGGCCATCCGAAAGGAACGCTCAAAGGGGATCGGTACCCAGATTAGGTCGGAACCTTTCGTAGTTGAAAAGGTCAGTGTTAATGGACTAGGGAAATTGCGTTCGGGAAGAAAAGTTGAGTTTTCAATGGGATGATCGGGATCTGGCGTGCTGCTCTCCTGCACGATGTAGTCAGTGCCGTCAACCAGGTAGTGCCACGGGCTTCCATGCCAGCGGTTATAACGGGCGAAGTAGAGTACCCCGGGGCCTTCAACGTCCATAGTCACGTTCAAGTTATCACCGAGTTGGTATATGAAGTGGCTGGCGTCAGCGCCCTCATTTTTGCCATAACGATCATAGGTGCTGAGCATATAAGCTCTCACACCGATGCGCTGATAAGGCCACCGATCCCACATGCGATACGCATCAAGTCCGACCGGGATTACCGGCGGCTGATCGGGCAGGCCAGCCTCGACGGCAGAAGAAAACGAGAGCGCGTAATTCGGCCTCTTGCCAGCCCTGATCATGCGAACCGCAGCCGCGAAGCTCAAGAAAAACTGTCGCCTATGCATAAGTCCTCCATTTCCCTAACCAGTTATTTTCTTACTTCATCCATCACCTCTATGCGCTGCTTCCCGGCACATTAGCGTGTGCCGCGTAACGCCATTTCGTCCCTCGACTCGCCATCTAGACTCCAACCTGTGAACCTGGGGACAGGCGGAATGTTTCACTGGTTTTTCGCCCCCGTCCGCAGCCTCCGGATTTTCTTACCGTCAGGCGTGAGGGGGGGCGCCATAGGCTGCCACCCTACCACAAAACCTGTGCGTGCGCCCACAGAAACACCAGTATAACTTTACATCCCCACTTTTCAGTCCGCGCTCTCCATCGACTCGGAGCTCTTCCCCCCGAAGGTTTTGCCAAAGTTTTTGATGGATTATTGCGCTGGCTGGGTAAACCGCAGGAACCGTGACGGCGCTGCTCCGCCGGCTCTTAATATTCATCTTACAGTTTGTGGAAGGCGGGGACAGACACCACGTTTACGTGTTTCACTGCCACGACAAACCTCGTTAACGTTTCGTCTGTCCCCTTGTTTCGAGTAGGGCAAACTGCGCCCAGCTCTGCCACCCGCTGTGCCACGCTACAGGCCGCGATAAACGTCGCGACGGTGCCCGATCCTGATCACCAGAACAATCAACCGAACATCCTGGATTGAGTAGATGATCCGATAGTTTCCGGAGCGGAGACGAAACAGGTTCGACTCACCCTGCAATTTCTTCACCCCTGGCAGACGCGGATCGACTGCCAAGCGGTCGATTCGTTCCTTGATTTTCTTCTGGTCACGGCGGGAAAGTGCGGCCAACTGGCCGAGCGCGGAAGGCAGGATCGTAACCGTGTAGGTGGCCACTAAAGGTCCAGTTTCTTCTTCGCTTGCGCCCAGGGAATGGGCTTCTCGCCCTTCGCCTTGGCATCCGCCAGGGCCTTGCGCGCTTCCTCCGCGTCCTGGCGATCCTCAAGTTCCTCGAGCAGCGCCAGGTCCTCGAGGGGAATCAGGGCGGCGAGATTCCTGCCGCGGCGATG
>Ga0326728_10025239_pt1 | contig 10662 bp, 3 predicted proteins | sample MB3enrmetagenome_FD_207602 | JGI IMG/M metagenome (GOLD analysis project Ga0326728, IMG submission 207602) | Lab enriched peat soil microbial communities from McLean, Ithaca, NY, United States - MB31MN | ecosystem: Environmental > Terrestrial > Soil > Wetlands > Peat | place: USA: New York...
TGGCACAAGGGGCGCTTCAAGATAGCGATCGGGAAGTGCAATATGAGGCGGTGATTGGTCTGGCAGAAATTACCGGGATGAACGGGGACTGGGCGCCGACTTACGGCGCTTTCCTGAAAGAACCGCAGCGTTATGTGGATCATTGGCGGGAATGTGCCAAAGCACAGAAGTGAATCCTGGAAGGAAAGGTACGGTTGAATATGCAATTCACCAATTTGGCCAGCAAGCGGGGTAGGGGCGGGGACAGGCCTGTCCACATCCCTCAAATATCTCTTGACAAAAGCTTAGCCTACTGAGTATACTATGTAGGTAGGTTAGTGGAAGGCGCCGCCATGTCCCTGCTGAAACCGCGCGTCATCACTCCGGCCCGCCTGGCCGCCAACCGCCGCAGCGCGCAGAAATCCACCGGCCCGCGCACCGCCCGCGGCAAGGCCCAATCCCGATTGAACGGCCTGCGGCACGGGTCCTGCTCGCCCGCTTACCGCCGGTTCTGGGTCGCCCTGTTGGATGCTCCGCCCGGCTACCCCGTGGCGAGCACCGTATGCGACATGCTGACGCCGCAGGAATCCTGCCACCCCGTGTATGCAGACCTCATTGACGTTCACTTCGAGATTGAGTTGGAAGACCGGGCTTATAACCAGCGTGTGCGGCGGCGGCGCGCCAATCAAGCGTGGCGCGATCCCGAGCGAAGCCTAGAACCTATTGAAAAAAATGGTCTAGCGAAAACGAGAACCCCGCAAAGCCGTCATCTAATTGAAAATGCAAGACTTATAATATTTCCCCCTAATCTTACAGAAAATAAAGGTAGATAGCGGCAACCGTAGCGGAAAAGCCAGCGCGAAGGTGGGCGGAATGGGCCCTCCTAGTCGGCAATAGGTCTGGAAATGACCGCTTGTGGGCGCGTGTGCACGGCCTATCCTTCCACCTACTACCTACCCCCCTGCCCCTTCGTCAAGCCACCACGCGGTACGAATAGAACCTGGCGTTCTGCAAATAGAACCGCAATCGAATCGGGCGGCCTTGCAGTTTCGCGAGCGAGGTGTTTTCTCTCCACCGCACGGCGCAGTCGCAACTATCGGCGTGCACGGGTACGCAGTCGTTGCGGGTGAACCCGGGAATCGGAAAGTTTTGCTCATCCAAAACTTCGGCCTGGAGCTGCCCCACATCGGCCTTGGCATTGACGTGCAGTTCCCTCCCCTGGGTGATGAAGAGCGCCGTGGTCACCTTGCCGCCCTCATAATTGGCGTTGAGAGAGGCAAAGCCATCGACGCGCAAGGTGGCGAGTCCGATGCCGCCGCCGGCCGTTCCTGAATCCTTGCCCTCATAAGGCTTATGCCGGGTCGCCATGCCGCGATAATAAATGTAGAGCTTGTCGCCCACTTGAATCGGTGGCGCGCCAGTCAGCATGAGGGTAAACCGATCCCACTCGCCTACCTCGCCCACATCAATCAGCGGGCGCCCGGTATCAAGTTGCTCCCAGTTGTCGCCGTCCAGGCTGGAGAGCAGCCGAATGGTCAGCAGCGGGTTGTGCGGGTCACGCGAGAAGTAGGTAAGAAATCCGAGGTAGCGGTCGCCATAATTAAATCCCACGTGGTTGTAAATGGTGTTCCCCTCTTGCCCTTCCCGAGCCTTAAGGCACACGCGGGGGTCGGTCCAGTTGATGAAGTCCGTGCTGACGCTCATTTTGCGATTGGGCGCGGCGCGCAAAAGGGCTACGTACCGGCGCTGGGCCGTGTCAATCATCAGCGCCTGGGCGTCGCCAATGGGGCCCAGATCATGCGTGCCGGGGCGCGGATGAAAGTGCACGATGGGCTCGGGGGTGTGCGTCCAATGCAGTCCGTCGGGCGACGTCATGGTGTAAATCCCGCTCAGGGGGCCGTCCCAGTCGAAGCTCGACCAGCCCAGCCCTTTGTAGCGGCGCTGGGGATTCGTCTCCAGGGGGTCCTTCCGCACCGACTCCCAATGGTCCATGCCCTCGTGATGCTCGTCACCCACCACCATATTGTTTTCCTTCGTCCCCATCACTTCGTACAGGCCAAGGTTGGGCCTCTCCCAATTAATGCCATCCTGCGATGTGGCATAGCAAAGCACCGAGCGAGGCGTCGGGGTGCCGGGAGGAACGGAATCGTGCGTCTTGTCGGAAGAACCGCCGTACCAGGCCTTGAAGATCTTCTCTTCCGCGTCAAAGCTCACCGAGCCCCACGTGCCGCGATCGTTCTCCCAGGGTTTTACGCGGCGAATGACGGGGTTGCTCGGGTGCTTATCGGCGCCATGAAACACCTGCTGGACATTCTCCAGCAGGCCTACCCTCTCCAGGTCCACAAAGAGTTGAGGAGCATCACCCATCACCGGAATGCCGGAAGAAGAGGGCTCTGCGTGGGCGCTGGCAAGCACTCCCAGGCTTGCTGCGCCCACAGGTGCGAGCTTCAGAAAATCCCGCCGCCCCATTTGAGCTTCGCGCCTATGTACCGGTTTTTTCGTCATCGAATGGATTCCTTTCCAGATTCCCGGGGTTATAGCACGAAAAGCGGGAACAGACGAAAAGTAAATTGTGCCGCCCCGTGGCTCGTCTGGCGCGAGTGGCGGCGGATGTTGCATTCCATGTGACTCCCCCGCATCGCTTATTGACAGTTTCGGATGAGAAGATGAACCCATTTGAAATCGGCAAGGGATTGCGCAGAACAAAGCTCTGAGGTTTTTGAATGTCGGACTAACCTCGGATTGCGCAGAGCACAGCTCTGCAGTTGGGGCTTCGCTGTGGATTCATGGTTACCGATTCGCAGAGCTTCGCTCTGCGCAATCCTCCAAACGCTGTCTCCACATCCGGCAAAAATCGATTTCGTCCACCGCCATATGCCGCCCGCCCTCGCCAGGTGCCGCAACGGACAGGCCAAGTTGCACGAGGCCGTGGCGTAGGGGTACGCCTCGTGCGTGCCCTCCCCGTCGGCATGGCCGACGCCGGGGCACCCCGCGAGGCCCCTACGAGAGGTAGGGCAGCGCAGCCGCCACCAACGGCGTGGTATGGCCGACCGGCCCCGGTCGGGATGCCCGTGCCACGTCGCTTCGGGGCGAGCGGCGCTCGCCCTCTTGGGGTCACGGCCAGGATGGCCGTGCCCAGGATGGCCGTGCTACTCCCCCGCGTGACAGACTGCCCCGCATCGCTTATCGACGGTTTCCGGTGAGAGGATGAAACAATTTTGCGAGTGGCGGCGGGGCGAGCGGTCGCTCGCCCACAGGTCGAACCCGCCCATCAGAAAGGCGGACCAAGGCGACCCCTTCAACTGGCCGAACGCTGTTCGGCCCTGCACGGCGCGGCCACCGAGCCTCGTTCGATGACGGCGAGCATGCCGCCATTTGCGACCAACCCCCGCGTGACACACTATCCCGTATCGCTTATCGACGGTTTCCGGTGAGAGGATGAACGAATTTTTCGACGACGGCGAGGATGCCGACACTCGTGACCCAACCCCCGCGTGACATACTCCCCCGCATCGCTTATCGACAGTTTCCCGTAAGAGGATGAACCATTTCAGCGACCGGCGCAAGGGCGAGCGGTCGCTCGACCTAAGGCCGAACGCTGTCCGGACCTACGATCCGCCATTCCATCCCACCGACAAAAAACCCTTCGGTCAAAACGACTACTTCGTATAGAATGATTCATAGGCGCTCAATACACGCACAACAAGGTCTTGCCGTGATGCCAAGAATTTCCGGCTGTCGCCAAAAGCTTGGCGAGCCGCGAATCGGCTGACCGGTGCATTCAGTGTTCCAGCCCGGAGCGTTGGCGGGCTTGAGATTTCACGAATCGCTCGGAAGCTCTGAAGAATACAGGAGGTTGCGATGCAAGCACGGTTTATCGTTTTACTTGCGGTGCTGACGGTGATTGCCGGACTCTCGCGTGCGCAGGCCCAGGGCCCCACGCCACAGACTTATTCGCTTACCGAGGATCCCGGAATCCCGCTCGCCGGCCCAGAGGTGGTGAAGATCAGCCGCGACGGTTCCAAAGAAGTGATCGAACAGATCATGCCGCCCATTCCGGGCCAGCGGTACAAGGAATATCATGGCCATCTCCTCTATGACTTCCAAGCCCACCGGCTCTATACCCAGGTTTTAAGCGACCCGGGCGTGCCCTGCGGGGTACAGGAGTTTAACGATGCCGCCGCTCCCGCGGAGCTTGACGTCATCAGCGGCGCCGCGGATATTCAGAAGGAACTGACCGGCAAGGGACAAGTTAAGCAGGTGGGCACGGAAACCGTGAACGGGTTCGCCACCAACGTCATGGAATTCACATCCCCCGACGCCAGCGGTAAGATCTGGGTGGCGCAAAAGGGCGGATTCCCCATCAAACTCGTTTTTATCGACAAAGCCGGCAAGGCAACAACCTTCATCGAGGTCACGCAGCTCAGCTTTGCCAAGCCTCCCGCGTCCTTGTTCGCCGTTCCGGCAAGTTGCGCTTCGGCCCAGCTTCCCCCACCCCCTGCTCCCCCCGCCAAACCCGGACCAAATGTCACTGCCGTGACGTTGCAGCCGACCAGCAATTACACCGGCCCCTGCCCGGCACACATTAAGTTGGTGGGCACTATTACCGTGGATGCTCCGGGAACGGTGTATTACGAGTTCGGCGCCGGAAAGGTGGAGCCGGGAGAAACCACCGCCTTTAGCGCCGCCGGAACCAAAACCGTTACCCACGTGATCACCTTCCCGCCGCCGGCCCCCGGACACGGCAATCAGATCGGCGTTTATCCCGGCCTGACGGCCATCGGGGTGGACGGCAATGGGAATCACGGCATTCCCACCAAAGGCGCCAACAATTCCGGTTTCAACATTATCTGCACGAGCGGTGGTGGGAAGTAGACATTATTAACCTAACTTGCTTATAAAGAATGGCTTAGCTGAATACTCTCGGCCCCTTTGCGGGTTGGAACTAAGGGAGATTGGGTAGAATAACTCTGCGCCGAGATTTGACGGGGTGAACCGACCGGCAAGATTTAACAAGATAGAACCGCCGCCGCACAGTGCCCAAAGACATTTTTGCATTCATCCAAGGGCTGTGGTAGAGTAAAAACACCAAAGTGTCAAGGCACATTACTTCTTAAGGACGATGGGCAATGGCCCTTGGGCCATGCAAATTCGAGAAGGTACGAATACTCAACGGACCTTGGGCTAAACACACTCTCCGTTTGCGCCTGGTGTGCGCAAACGACAAAATGACCGGACGCGGAGAATTCCCCTCATTTGCGCCCATTAGCCACGTACCCACAATCAGCACCCTGGGAGTTGGATGAGCCATGGCAAATAAGACTCTCGCAAATCGATTCTACCTCTTTGTTGTCTTCTTGATGGCGACAGCCAGCTTGAACGCCAGCGCTCAGGCTCCGCGCAACCTCATTACCCAGCCGGTGGATGAGACGCAGCTTGTGACCCTGGCCGGGCAAATGCACCCCGCGGCGCGCGCCGAGAATGACCAGGGCGTAGTTGACGACAGCATGTCGTTGGACCACGTCATCATGGTGCTTAAGCGTTCGCCCGCGCAGCAACTGGCTCTGACGGCGCTCATCGATCAGTTGCACAATCCAAAATCGCCGCTGTACCACCAATGGCTGACTCCGGGCCAGTTCGGAAAGCAGTTTGGGCCTTCCGACTCGGACTTGACCACCCTCACTACCTGGATGGAGTCGCACGGATTCAGTGTTGAAGAGGTCGCTCCCGGACGGAACCTTATGATTTTCTCCGGCACCGCCGGCCAGGTGCGTGAGGCGTTCCACACCGAACTTCATCACTACCTGGTGAACGGCGAGATGCACTACGCCATCAGTACTGACCCGCAGATTCCAACCGCGCTGGGCCCGATAATCGCCGGCTTCCGCTCCCTCCACGATTTCCGGCTGCGGCCGCTCCATCACGACGCGGGGGTGGCCAGGCACAACATGAATACCGGAGCATGGCAGAAGGTTTCCGGTCCCGCGTCGGCCCCCGAGCTTACCTTCAACTACGGCAGCGAGCAGTTTTTCTTTATCAGCCCCCAGGACTTCTACACGATCTATAACGAGAATCCACTTTTGAATGCCGGGATCGATGGTCACGGCGTAACCATCGCCGTTATCGAAGAAACCAACGTCAGCAGCACCTCCGACGTCACCAGCTTCCGCCAGCAGTTCGGCTTGCCGGTTTATCCCGCCACGCCCAATTCCACCGGTGGCGGCGTCAACTGGATCATCGGGCCCGGAAACGGCTGCACCAGTGTCGGCGTCACCTCGAAGGATGAAGAAGCCGAGGCGCTGCTCGACGTGGAGTGGGCGGGCGCAGCGGCTCCCAAGGCCATCGTTGATTTTGTGGCTTGCGGCGGGTCGAATGGAGTCGACCTGGCGGCGCAATACGTTACCAACTACCTGCCCTCCACCGTGGTCTCCACAAGCTTGAGTTACGGCGAATGCGAACTCGCTTCCCCCGTCGGTGGTGGCTCCAGCGGCAACACCTTTTACCTGAATGAGTGGGAGCAGGAGGCGGCGGAAGGAATCACGGCGGTGGTCTCCAGCGGCGACTCTGGTTCTCTGGGTTGCGACCAGAACGACGCCACTGGAACGCATAATCTCTCCGTCAACGAGCTCGCGGACACGCCCTACAACATCTCCGCCGGCGGCACCGACTTCAGCGACTTCTACCAGGCGCATAACTACAGTGCATACTGGAACAGCACCACTGGTGGCGTTCCAATTGACAGCACCGTCCCCAATGGTTCTTCGGCTCTCTCCTATATCCCCGAAATCACCTGGGGAAGCATGTGCGCCAATACCCTTTTTGTTTCCTATTTGGAGTCTGTCGGGAATACGACCTTCGGAAGCACTTACACCACCGAGGCGGTTTGTAATAGCACGAATGCCGGCGCCAAGTACGATGATCTGGTGTCGCCCCTGGGCGGCGGTGGTGGCGTCAGCTCGTACAACAACCTTCCAACTTGGCAGAGCGTGTACGGCGTTGGCCTGGCAAGCAACCAGACATCCACAACGCTGCGCAACCAGCCTGATCTCTCCATGTTTGCCTCCAATGGTTGGTGGGGGCACGCCCTGGTGTACTGCCAGTCCGATAATGGCGCTACCTGCGACTATTCCGACACCAGCAACGATGGCAATGCATACGCCTTGGCCGCCGGCGGCACGTCATTCGTTGCCCCGCAAATTAACGGCATCATGGCCCTCATCGCCCAGCAGACGGGCGCGCGCCAAGGCGTTGCCAACTACACCTTATACAATCTCGGTACGCTTGAATACGGCAGCCCCACATCCCCCAACGCTACAAACCTGACCAGTTGCTCCGGCTCGGGTCAGGCGGGCACGTTGGTGGCGGCGAATTGCATTTTCCACGATATCGCCGGCGACACACCCAACCCCCCCTGGCAGGGTGGTACCGTCACCAGCGACAATATCCAACCTTGCGTTTGGTCGTCTGTTCAAAACTGCTACCAGAGTTCCTCTGGCGACACGTACGGTTTGACTTCCCTCGGCAACCATCCGACGACGAATAGCCCTGCCTACCCCACCAGCCGGGGATATGACGCCGCCACGGGTTTGGGCAGCCCGAACATTGCCAATCTGGTGAACAACTGGAACACTGCGACGCCGTTGTTCGCAAGCACCACAACGCTTTCAGCAAATCCCACCGGCATCCGGGCGACGGGCAGCACCACGTTGACCGCCACCGTGACGGCTACGGGCAGGGGGGAAACCTCGGCAGCGGGCCCGCCACCCGCGGGAACCGTCAACTTCTATATCGGGAGCACCAGCGGCACCCTCTTGGGCACCGGATCGCTTACCCAGGCTTGCACCGGCACCGCTCCGGGTAACTTGGTTTGCCCGCCCCCTACCGCCACGCTATCGGTTCAGGGTACGTCTCTTGCTTCCGGCCCCAACACCCTCGTCGCCTCCTTCTCGGGCGATGCTGCCAATGACGCGCCTTCCACTTCTTCCGCCATCACCGTCACCATAGGCACCCCATCCAATCCCGCGGCCGGGGTCTCCCCCACCAGCCTGACGTTCGGCAATCAGAACACGGGGACCACCAGCGCGTCCCAGCCGATCATTCTGAGCAACACGGGCGGCAGCGCTCTCACCCTCAGCAGCATCGTGGCAAGCGCCAACTTCGGCGAGACCAACAACTGCGGGGGTAGTGTGGCGGCCACCAGTGGCTCCTGCACGATCAACGTGACCTTCTCGCCCACGGCCACGGGCCCGCTCACGGGCACGCTGACCATCACGGACAACAGCGCGGGAGTGGCGGGCACCACCCAAACCGTCTACCTCGCGGGCACGGGAATCAACCCCGGGGGCAGCCTTTCCGCAACGTCGGAGGCGTTTGGCAATCAAGTTATCAATACGACCAGCACCGCAAGAACCATAACGCTGACCAGCTCTGGCACCACCAGCCTGAGCATCTCGAGCATCACGATTACGGGCACGAACGCGAGGGACTTCGGCTCGACCAATACGTGCGGCGGCAGCGTGGCGGCCAAGGGCACCTGCTCGATCTCCGTGACCTACACACCGAGCGTTCTGGGGGCAGAAACCGCCACTCTCAATTTGAACGACAGTGCGACCAACACGCCGCAGACGGTCGCCCTGACGGGCACGGGGATTGCGCCGGCCACCTTGTCGGCGACGTCGCTGGCTTTTGGCAGCGTGGGCGAGAATAGTCCGAGTGCCGCCCAGACCCTAACCTTGACCAACAACCAGACCGTGGCGTTGAACATTACGAGTGTTACCACGAGCGGAACGTACGCCGGCGACTTTGGCATCTCCGGGACTTGCGTCACCTTGCCAAGCCAAAGCCTGGCGGCCAAGGGCGCCTGCACCATCATCCTGACCTTTACTCCCTCCATTGTGGGCCCAGAATCGACCATCCTCAGTGTGATCGACGGTGCGTCCAACACCCCGCAGACGGCCGTCTTGACCGGCACGGGCATCGCGCCGGCAACCCTGTCGGCGACGTCGCTGGCTTTTGGCAGCGTGGGCGAGGGTAGTCCGAGTGCCGCCCAGACCCTAACCTTGACCAACAGCCAGACTGTGGCGTTGAACATTGCGAGTATCACCAAAAGCGGATCGTACGGCGGCGACTTTGGCATCTCCGGGACTTGCGCCGGCCTGGCAAGCCTGGCGGCCAAGGGCGCCTGCACCATCATCCTGATCTTTACTCCCTCCATTGTGGGCCCAGAATCGACCACCCTCAGTGTGATCGACGGTGCGTCCAACACCCCGCAGACGGCCGTCTTGACCGGAACGGGCACCCCGCCGGCAACCCTATCGGCGACGTCGCTGGCTTTCGGCAACGTGGGCGCGGGTAGTCCGAGTGCCGCCCAGACCCTCACCTTGACCAATAACCAGACCGTGGCGCTGAACATCACGAGTATTACCAAGAGCGGAGCGTACGCCGGCGACTTTGGCATCTCCGGGACTTGCGTCGGCCTGGCAAGCCTGGCGGCCAAGGGCGCCTGCACCATCATCCTGACCTTTACTCCCTCCATTGTGGGAGCAGAATCCACCACCCTCAGTGTAAACGACAGTGCCTCCAACACCCCGCAGACGGCCATCCTGACCGGCACGGGCATCGCGCCGGCAACCTTGTCGGCGACGTCGCTGGCTTTTGGCAGCGTGGGCGAGAATAGTCCGAGTGCCGCCCAGACCCTCACCTTGACCAATACCCAGACCGTGGCGCTGAACATCACGAGTATTACCAAGAGCGGAGCGTACGCCGGCGACTTTGGCACCTCCGGGACTTGCGTCGGCCTGGCAAGCCTGGCGGCCAAGGGCGCCTGCACCATCATCCTGACCTTTACTCCCTCCATTGTGGGCCCAGAATCGACCACCCTCAGTGTGATCGACGGTGCGTCCAACACCCCGCTGACGGCCGTCTTGACCGGCACGGGCATCGCGCCGGCAACCCTGTCGGCGACGTCGCTGGCTTTTGGCAACGTGGCCGAGGGTAGTCCGAGTGCCGCCCAGACCCTCACCTTGACCAACAGCCAGACTGTGGCGTTGAACATTACGAGTATTACCACGAGCGGAGCGTACGCCGGCGACTTTGGCATCTCCGGGACTTGCGTCGGCCTGGCAAGCCTGGCGGCCAAGGGTACGTGCACCATCATCCTGACCTTTACTCCCTCCATTGTGGGCGCAGAATCGACCACCCTCAGTGTGATCGACGGTGCGTCCAACACCCCGCAGACGGCCGTCTTGACCGGCACGGGCATCCTGCCGGCCACCCTGTCGGCGACGTCGCTGGCTTTTGGCAGCGTGGGCGAGAATAGTCCGAGTGCCGCCCAGACCCTCACCTTGACCAACAACCAGACTGTGGCGTTGAACATTACGAGTGTTACCACGAGCGGAACGTACGCCGGCGACTTTGGCATCTCCGGGACTTGCGTCACCTTGCCAAGCCAAAGCCTGGCGGCCAAGGGCGCCTGCACCATCATCCTGATCTTTACTCCCTCCATTGTGGGCGCAGAATCGACCACCCTCAGTGTGAACGACAGTGCGCCCAACACCCCGCAGACAGCCGTCTTGACCGGCACGGGCATCCTGACCGGAACGGGCACCCCGCCGGCAACCCTATCGGCGACGTCGCTGGCTTTCGGCAACGTGGGCGCGGGTAGTCCGAGTGCCGCCCAGACCC
>Ga0326728_10025240_pt1 | contig 10662 bp, 8 predicted proteins | sample MB3enrmetagenome_FD_207602 | JGI IMG/M metagenome (GOLD analysis project Ga0326728, IMG submission 207602) | Lab enriched peat soil microbial communities from McLean, Ithaca, NY, United States - MB31MN | ecosystem: Environmental > Terrestrial > Soil > Wetlands > Peat | place: USA: New York...
ACCAGCAGGAAGAAGGACTGCTCGAAGGGATCCGTCACCGCCGCCGCCAGTTCCAGGGTCCGCAGGAATTCGATCGCGATGAAGGCGGGATCCGCGGGCGGCCGGTAGGCGGTCCCGGCCAGGGCCAGTTCCCGGGTGCGCAGCCGGCCCTCTTCCTCCGGGGCCTCCAGCAGGTTCTCGGCGAGCAGGGCGGAGAGGTTGCGCACCGTGGCGGCGTCCACCCCCGGTACGCCGCCCGGGTCAAGCAGGAAGGCCGATGCCGCAAGTCGGTTGACCAGCGCCTGGGCCTCCCGCAGCGCCAGACCCGCGGGCGGTTCACCCCCATCCGCCAGGTGTTCCATGTCCTGGCGGGAGCCGGGGATTCCCTCCAGCCGGGCGAGGTCCCAGGCCAGGTCCAGCCCCAGGCGCCGGCGCCGGGCGCGGGGCCAGGCTTCCGGCGCCCCCGGGGGGATCACGGCGGCGAGACGGGCCCGGGCTTCCCGGGACAGGTGGAAGGTGACGTTGGGGCGGTAGTCCCCGAGCCGGGCCGGCTGGTAGTCCACGGGCGGGCGCCGGGAGGCGGGTGCGGCCGCCGCGGCAGGCAGGGCGGAGGCTGTCCGGGCCGGCTGGGTCCGCTCCGGGAGCTTTTCGCCGCCGCCCAGGAAGTAGCGCCGGTCCTTGGTCCGGCCCTCCACCCGGGCCGCCCCCCGGCGGGTCAGCTGCACCAGCAATCGGCGCACCGCCTGGTCGTCCAGCCCCCCCAGCCCCGCCGTCCGCTGCAGTTCGGGGCGGGTGAGGCCTCCGGGGTGGTCCTGGAGCACGGCCAGGATCTTTTGGTGACGGGATGTTGCGGTGGCAGGTGCAGCCATGGGCGCTCGTTCGTTTGGGCTGGATTCATTCAATCATGTGATTGTTATTCGATCAATTTTTTTAAAACGAAGGTGATCGAATCCAGGACGGGAGGACCCCTGCCGGGCGCCGTTTTTGTCAACTTTTATTATTTAAAGACATACAACGCCAGATCCGGCACCGTGGATAAAATCCGGGGGAAGGATACTACCTTGATTGAATTATCCGGATTCCTGCCCTTGTGATCGAATCCTCCAGCCCTATCCGTCCATGTCCCGGATCAGCCCCCCTGCCATGGTGGCGTTGGTGGCCTCATCGATGAGGATGAAGGCCCCGGTGGCGCGGTTGGCGGCGTAGGGGTCGGCGGCGATGGGGGCCTGCAGGCGCAGGCGCACCTCGGCGATGTCGTTCATCGCCAGGCGCTCGGCCAGCTGGAACTGGAGGGAGCTGAGATCCAGGCGGGAACGGATGCTCTGCACCTGGGCCCGGACCTCCCGGGTGCCGGCGTGCAGCAGGAAGCGCGCGCCGGCCTGGACCGGGGCCTCGGCGAACCAGCACACGGTCGCTTCCAGGTCCCGGGCGACGGCTGGGGGGGTGGCGGGATCCGCCAGCAGGTCGCCCCGGGAAAGGTCCAGGTCGTCCTCCAGTTCCAGGGTGACGCTCTGGCCCGCCCGGGCCGCCTCCAGGCGGGCCTCCCCCAGGCGGATGGCACGCACCCGGGTGCGCCCGGAGCCGGGCAGCACCGCCACCTGCGCTCCCAGCTGGACGGCTCCGGATGCCACCCGCCCGCAGTAGCCCCGGGAATCCCCGCCCCCCCCCAGGCGCGGGCGGCACACCCACTGCACCGGAAAGCGGAACGGGCGTTCCGGGTCCTCCTGGGGCAGGGGGACGGATTCCAGCAGCTCCATCAGGGTCGGGCCCTGGTACCACGGCAGGTGCGGGCCCCGCTCCACCACCATGTCGCCACCCAGGGCGCAGAGGGGGATGCAGCCCAGGCCTGAGATGCCCAGGTCCGCCGCGAAGGCCAGACCGTCGGCGCGGATGGACTGGAAGGTCCGCTCGGACCAGCCGGCCAGGTCCATCTTGTTCACCGCCATCACCAGGTGGCGCACCCCCAGCAGGTGGGCCAGGGCGGTGTGGCGCCGGGTCTGGGTGAGCACGCCTTTGCGGGCGTCCACCAGGATGATGGCCAGGTCGGCGGTGCTGGCGGCGGTGACCATGTTGCGGGTGTACTGCTCGTGTCCCGGGGTGTCGCCCAGGATGAACTTGCGCGCGCCGGTGGCGAAGAACCGGTAGGCCACATCGATGGTGATGCCCTGCTCACGCTCCGCCTGCAGCCCGTCGGTGAGCAGGCTGAGGTCCACCTTCCGGGCGCCGCGCCGGCGGGAGGCGCGCTGCAGGGTGTCCAGGGCGTCGGCCAGGATGGCCTTGCTGTCGTAGAGCAGCCGGCCGATGAGGGTACTTTTGCCGTCGTCCACGCTGCCGCAGGTGATGAAGCGCAGCAGCTCGGCGTCGGCCCATGTTTCGCCGCCACTGGTCCGGGCCATCAGAAGTATCCCTCCTTCTTGCGCTGCTCCATGGCGGCCTCGGAGACCTGGTCATCCAGGCGTGTGGCGCCCCGTTCGGTGATGTCGGTGGAGGCGGTCTCGCGGATGATGTCGTCGATGCCGGCGGCGCGGGACTCCACCGGGGCGGTGCAGGGAATGTCGCCCACGGTGCGGAACCGCACCTGCAGCCGCTCCACCCGCTCTCCCGGCCGGGCCGGCGTGAGGGCCGTCACCGGCACCAGGGCGCTGCCGCGGCGCACCACCGGCCGGGTGTGGACGTAGTAGATGCAGGGCAGCTCCAGGCCCTCCTGGCGCACGTACTGCCACACATCCAGTTCGGTCCAGTTGGAGATGGGGAACACCCGGATGTTCTCGCCGGGGAAGCAGCGCGCGTTGTACAAGTCCCACAATTCCGGGCGCTGGTGCTTGGGATCCCACTGACCGAACTCGTCCCGGAACGAAAAGATCCGCTCCTTGGCCCGGGCCTTATCCTCGTCACGGCGGGCGCCGCCGATGCAGGCGTCGAAGCCGAATTCCTGGATGGCGTCCAGCAGGGTGACGCTCTGGAACGGGTTGCGGGACTGCAGCGGATCCCGCAGCACCACCCGGCCCCGGCGGATGGAGTCCTCCACGGAGCGCACGATCAGCCGTTCCCCCAGCTGTTCCGCCCGCCGGTCCCGGAACGCGGTCACCTCCGGGAAGTTGTGCCCGGTGTCGACGTGCAGCAGCGGAAAGGGGAACGGGCCCGGGCGGAACGCCTTCTCGGCAAGCCGCAGCAGGCACACCGAGTCCTTGCCACCTGAGAACAGCAGGACCGGGTTGCGGCATTGGCCGGCCACCTCGCGCAGGATGTGGATGGCCTCCGCCTCCAGGGCGTCCATGTGGGTGAGGGTGCGGGTATGCAGGATCATGGCCGGCCTTTCCCCGGAGCGGGGCGGTGCAGCCCGCATTCCTTGTGCTCGGGCCGCTCCCACCACCAGCGGCCGGCGCGGACGTCCTCGCCCGGGGCCACCGCCCGGGTGCAGGGGGCGCAGCCGATGCTGGGGAAGCCCCGGTCGTGCAGGGGATTGTAGGGCACGCCGTGGGCGCGGATGTAGGCCCAGACCTGCTCCAGGGTCCAGCCCGCCAGCGGGCTGACCTTCACCAGGCCGTGGTCCGGATCCCACTGGAACGGGCGCGCCGAGTCCCGGGTGGCCCCCTGCTCCCGGCGGATCCCGGTGATCCAGGCCGATGCACCGGCCAGGGCCCGGGCCAGGGGCTCCACCTTGCGGATGCGGCAGCATTCCTGGCGGTCCTCCAGGCTGCGGTAGAAGGAGTTGGGGCCCTTGGCCGCCAGCAGGGCCTGCACCGCCTCGGTGCGCGGGACGTAGACCTCGATGGGCAGGCCGTAGCGGCACTGCGCCGCGGCCAGGGTGTCGTAGGTCTCCTGGTGCAGCCGCCCGGTGTCCAGGAAGAAGATCCGCGGACGGGGCCGGTGCCGCCAGACCAGGTCCAGCAGGACCACGTCCTCCAGCCCGAGGCTGCAGGCGAACGCGACCCCCGGGTGGAAGGCGGCCAGGGCCGCCTGCAGGATCGCGTCCGCGTCCGCGTCCCGGTGGCGCCGGTCCAGTTCCTCAGCCAAGGCGACGGAGGGCGGTGCGGAGGTCACGGGCGCGCCCCGGGTCCGGCTGACCAGAAGGCCTCGCCCAGGTAGCGCGAACCGGAATCGAACAGCACCGTGACCACCACGGAGCCGGCGGGGAGCGTGCGCGCCAGGCGCAGCGCCGCCGCCAGATTGGCGCCCGAGCTGGGGCCCACCAGCAGGCCCTCCTCCAGCGCGAGCCGGCGGGCCATGGCTTGGCCCTCGACGCTGGACACGGCCACGTCGGCGTCGGCCAGGGCCGGATCGTAGATCCCCGGCGCCAGCGCCGAGGCCATGTGCTTCAACCCGTCCAGATGGTGGTCCCGGGCATCGGGCTGGACCGAGACCGCCACCAGGGAGGGTTGGTGCGACTTGAGCCGGCGGGTGGCGCCCGTGAACAGGCCTGACGTGCCGATCCCGGCCACGAAGTGGGTGACCCGGCCCCGGGTCTGGGCCCAGATCTCCGCCCCGGTGGTCTCGAAGTGGGCCAGCCAGTTGTGGTCGTTGTTGTACTGGTCCACGTGGAAGTAGCGCTCCGGCTCGGCCCGGTGCAGCTCCTGGGCCCTCGCCCTGGCGCCTTCCGAACCGGCCGCCGCATCGGTCTCGACGACGCGGGCCCCATAGATGCGCAGGATCCGCTTGCGCTCCTCGGTGGCGTTGGCCGGCAGGCACAGGGTCACCTCCAGGCCCAGGGCGGCGCCGATCATCGCGTAGGCGATGCCGGTGTTGCCGCTGGTGGCGTCCAGGATGGAACGCCCCGGGCCCAGCTGCCCGCCGGCCAGCCCCGCCAGGATCATGGCCTTGGCCGGCCGGTCCTTGAGCGAGCCGCTGGGGTTCAGGTGCTCGGCCTTGGCGTGCAGTTCCACCCCCGCGGGCAGATCCGCGGCGATGCGTTCCAGGCGCAGCAGCGGGGTGTTGCCGATGCGGTCCAGGAGGGCGGATGGGGAGGCTGGAACCCGTTCAGGTTCAAGGGTCGGAGAGAAAGTGCGCATGAATCGCTCCTCTGGCCGGATGCCAGCCGAGCCGCCCGCTTTCGGACGGCGATATCAAACAACACCTGAATTGATCCATTAAACAATATAAAATTAAAAATTTGAAGTCAAAAAGCGTCAAAATCAATCGATGAAATGTTATTTTTGTAATTTAAATTTAATTTATTGCCGATTGGATCCGCGTCCTTCAAGGTTTCCCGGCAGGCGGCCCGCCCAGCGCGTCCAGGCTCAGGTTCAGGCGCAGCACGTTCACCCGGGGCTCCCCCAGGATCCAGAGCTGCCGGCCCTCCACCGCCGCCGCCACCAGGGCGCGCACCACCGCCGTCTCCAGCCCCCGGGCCCGGGCCACCCGGGGCACCTGGTAATAGGCCGCGGCGGGGCTGATGTGGGGATCGAGGCCGCTGGCGGAGGTGGTCACCAGGTCGATGGGCACCGGCTCGTCCGGCACCGGCCCCGCCTCGGCCAGGGCCTTGATGCGCTTGGCCACCGCCTCGGCCAGGGCTGGATCCCGGGGGCCCAGGTTGGAGCCGCCGGAAGGCTGGAACCCGTCCGGAACCAGGGCCGACGGGCGTCCCCAGAAGTAGCCCGGGGCGGTGAACGGCTGGGCGATGAGGTCCGCGCCCACCACCCGGCCATCGCGCAGCACCAGGCCGCCGGCGGCCTGGCCGGGCCAGAAGGTGCGGGCCAGGAGCAGCCCGGCCAGGGGATACAGCAGCCCGGTGAGGACTGTCAGCAGAAGGGTGAGCCGCAGCGCCGCCATCTCAGAACCCCAGGTGTTCGGCCAGGGGCCCCAGGGCCAGGGCCGGGAAGAAGCAGAGGGCCCCCGCCACCAGGGCCGTGCCGATGAGCAGCAGGGCGAAGGAGAAGGTGTCCGGGGCCAGGGTGCCCTTGCTGCGCGGCCGGGCCTTGCGCACCGAGAAGTGCCCGGCCAGGGCCAGGATCGGCAGCACGGTGCCCAGCCGGCCCACCAGCATGCCCACGGCGCTGGTGAGGTTGAAGAACGCAGTATTGGCGTTGAGGTTGCCGAAGGCCATGCCGTTGTTGGCGTGGCAGGTGACGTAGGCCATGAAGATAGTGGAGAAACCGTGGGTGCCGTAGTCCCCGGCGATGCCCTGGAGCCCGGCCGGGAGCGCCACCGCCAGCGCCGCCAGCACCAGCACCGCCGCCGGCCCCAGCAGGAGGTAGATGGCCACCAGCTTCATCTCCGGGACGGCGATCTGCATGCCCAGGTACTCCGGGCTGCGGCCCACCATCAGGCCGCCGATGAACAGGCTTACCAGGGCCAGCACCACCATCCCGGCCAGGCCGGTGCCCAGGCCGCCGAAGCCGATCTCCCCCAGCAGCATGCTGAACATGGCGGCGAGGGCGGAAAGGGGCATCAGGCTGGCCGGCTGGGCATTCACCGAACCGGTGGCGGTGTTGGCGGTCACTGCCATGCCCAGGGCGGCGGCCTGGATCCCGAACCGCAGTTCCTTGCCCTCCATGTTGCCCCCCGGCTGCCGGTCCGAAGCCTGGACCGCCACCGGCAGCCGCTCCAGCCTGGGGTTGCCCCGCTGCTCCGCCGCGGCGGTGACCGCGCAGGCGGCGGCCACGATGGCCGCCATCACCCAGAACAGCAGCCAGCCGTGGCGCGGATTCCGGGTCATGCGGCCGAAGGTGTGGGTGAGCCCCGCGGGCAGCAGCACGATCGCCAGCATGCTTACGAACTGGGTGAGGGGGGTGGGGTTGGCGTAGGGATGGGCGCCGTCGGCGTTGAAGAACCCGCCCCCGGCGGTGCCCAGGTTCTTGATGATCTCCAGGGCCGCCACCGGGCCCCGCACCAGCACCTGGACCGGGCCTTCCAGGGTGCCGGCGCGCACCGCCGGCCCGAAATCCATGGGCACCCCCTGCCATACCAGCAGCAGCATCCCGCCCAGGGCCAGGGGCAGCAGCAGGTAGAGCACCGCCCGCACCACGTCGGCGTGGAAGTTCCCCAGTCCCGCCGTGGCCCGGCGGCTGAAGCCGCGCAGGAAGGCCATGCCGGCGGCCAGGCCCGCCGCCCCGGCCAGGAAGTTCTGGGCGGCCAGGCCCAGCACCTGGGACAGGTGGCTGAGGGTGGTCTCGCCGGCATAGGCCTGCCAGGTGGTGGTGGTGGCGAAGCTCACCGCGGTGTTCAAGGCCAGGTGCCAGGTCATCGGGGTGGTGGCCAGGGCCGGATCGTAGGTGGGCAGCCTGGACTGGAGCAGCAGCAGCACGAACAGCACCAGGATGCCCCAGCCGGTGAACTGCAGGAACGCCGAGGCATATTCCTTCCAGGGCATGGTGCGGTGCGGGTCCACCCGCGCCGCCCGGTAGATCCAGCCCTCCAGCCGGCCCAGTCCCCGCCCCAGCGGTCCGCCCAGGGGCGGCCCGGGCTTTTCCATCACCGTGTGGATCCAGGCGCCCACGGGCACCGCCGCCAGGACCAGGATGGCGAAGAAGGCGGCGTGGGCGAACAGAGGAGCCAGGGGCATGCTGGATACGTTATGGCATTCCTGGTTTTGGGAATGCAGTTAAAAAACCGTCAAGATTCAAGGCCGGATCACCTCGCAGCCCAGGTACGGCTGCAGCGCCCTGGGCACGCGCACGCTGCCGTCGAGCTGCTGGTTGTTCTCCAGGATCGCCACCCAGGTGCGCCCCACCGCCAGGCCGCTGCCGTTGAGGGTGTGCAGGAACTGGGGCTTGCCCCCGGCCGGGCGGAAGCGGATGTTGGCGCGGCGGGCCTGGAAGTCCCCGAACCAGGAGCAGGAGCTGATCTCCCGATAGGTCTCCTGGCTGGGCAGCCACACCTCCAGGTCGTAGGTCTTGCGGCTGGAGAAGCCCATGTCCCCGGTGCAGAGCAGCACCCGCCGGTAGGGCAGCTCCAGCGCCTCCAGCACCCGCTCGGCGGCCCGGGTGAGGTGCTCCAGCTCCTCCAGGCCCTGGTCCGGGGCGGCGAAGGCCACCAGCTCCACCTTGTGGAACTGGTGCTGGCGGATGATGCCCCTGGTGTCCTTGCCGTAGCTCCCGGCCTCGCTGCGGAAGCAGGGGGTGAAGGCGAAATGGCGCAGGGGCAGCTGGTCCGCCGTCAGGATCTCCTCCCGGTAGAGGTTGGTCACCGGCACTTCGGCGGTGGGGATCAGGTACAGGGTGTCCTCGCCCCGGCGGGTCTTGAACAGGTCCTGTTCGAACTTGGGCAGCTGGCCGGTGCCGAACATGCACTCGGGCAGCACCAGGTAGGGCGGCAGCACTTCGGTCCAGCCCGTGGTGCCGTGCAGGTCGGCCATGAAGCTCACCAGGGCCCGCTCCAGCCTGGCGCCCAGGCCCTTGAGCACCGCGAACCGAGCGCCGCTCAGCTTCGCCGCCCGTTCCAGGTCCAGGATCCCCAGGCGGGTACCCAGCTCCACGTGGTCCAGGGGCTTGGCGATGGCCGGCGGGGTGCCCCAGCGCTTGATCTCGGCGTTGCCGTGCTCGTCCCGGCCCACCGGCACGGATTCGTGGGGCAGGTTGGGGATGGTGGCCAGGAAGCCCTGGAACGCCGCATCGGCGGCCTTCTCCACCGCCTCCAGGCCCTTGAGCCGGTCCCCCACCTCCCGCTGGGCGGAGATGAGGTCGTCGGCGCTCTCCTTGGCCCGCTTGCGCCGGGCCACCTCGTCCGAGACCCGGTTGCGCTCGGCCTTGAGCGCCTCGGCCTCCTGGATCACCCGGCGCCGTTCACCTTCCAGCCGGGTGAACGCCTCCCGGTCGAAGCTGGCCCCGCGTTTCTCCAGTCCGGCGATGACCGCGTCGAGGTCGTTGCGCAACAGTGCCGCGTCCAGCATGAACACCCCTGTAAAAATCCAATTGTAGACGGGAAGGGGCGCCTTTACGTGGGTTCCCCGGCCCAGGATCGGGCGAAGGCCTCGCGCGCTGCCTCCGCCCCGCCGCCGGCGCCCAGCACCAGGGCAAGCTTGGCCAGGGCCGCCCAGCGGGTGTGGAGGCCGCCGGAGATGGCGCCCAGGGCCCGGGCCCGGCTGCCCAGTTCGTAGGTGTCCAGGTCCACGCCGCCCGACAGGCACTGGGTGGTGATGACCACCGGCAGGTCCCGCTCCCGGCAGAGGCGGAACAGGGCCTGCAGGTCCGGCCGGTCCATGGGCAGGTTGCCGGCGCCGAAGCCCTGGATCAGCACGCCCCGGGTCCCTTCGGCGGGCGGCCGCCAGGGCATCCCCGGGAACGGGGTGTAGACCTCCAGGGCCGATTCCAGGGCGCCGCCCAGGCCACTGGGCACTTGGCGGGGGAAGGATCCGGCGTGGGGGTGGAACTGGATGTGCAGACCCAGCTCGGCCAGGGGCGGCAGGTTGGGCGAGACGAAGGCCTGGTACTGGTGCACGCTCACCTTGTCCGCGGCCACTCCGCGCAGCCAGTGGTCGCCGAAGCAGATGCCCACCTCGGCGACACCCCGGGTGGCCAGGGTGACGGCGTCCACCAGGTTGCCGCGGGCGTCGCTGCGCACGTAGGCCAGGGGCCGCTGGGAGCCGGTGAGCACCACCGGCTTGCCCAGGTCCGCCAGCAGGAAGCCCAGCACCGAGGCGGTGTAGGCCATGGTGTCGGTGCCGTGCACCAGGACCACGCCCTCGGCCGCGGGCGCCTGCTCCCGCACCAGCCTCGACAACATCAGGATGTGCTCCGGCTCCAGGGTGCTGGAGTCCTGGTTGCATGCCACGACCAGGCGCAGTTCGGCCAGCTGGTCCAGCTCGGGAACCTGCTCCAGGATCCGGTCCAGGGACGGCCCCGGGGCCAGGGCGGCCCCCTCCGCTCCCGGGGCCATTCCCAGGGTGCCGCCGGTGTGGATGAGGATGACGGTGCGCTTGCCCATAGGCTTTCGATCTTAACGCCAGGGAGTCATGGCCTTGGAGTGGCCGCCAGGAGGCCCTCGATCAGCTCGTCGGTGGTGGCGCCGTCGGCCTCGCTCTCGTAGGTGAGCAGCAGGCGGTGGCGCAGCACGTCCGGGGCCAGGGCGACCACGTCGTCGGGCAGGACGTGGTCCCGGCCCTCCAGGAAGGCCAGCGCCTTGGCCGCCGCCTGCAGGGCCAGGGAAGCCCGGGGCGAGGCGCCGTAGCGCAGCATCTCCCGGCCCTTCCAGGTCCGCCCCGGGCCCGGGCGGGTGGCCTGGACCAGGCGCACGATGTAGCCGCGGATGGCCTCGTCCAGGCGCACCTCCCGGGCCAGCCGGCCCGCCTCCAGGAGCTCCGGCCCGGACATGACCGGGGCCACCGCCTGTTCCCCTCCGCCGGCCCTGCGCAGCACCTCGCCCTCCTCCTGGGCGCTGGGATAGTCGATCTTGAGCTTGAACAGGAACCGGTCCATCTGCGCCTCGGGCAGGGGGAAGGTGCCCTCCTGCTCCAGGGGATTCTGGGTGGCCAGCACCAGGAACGGGTCGGGCAGGGGGAAGCTGTCCTCCCCCAGGGTCACCTGGCGCTCCTCCATGGCCTCCAGCAGGGCCGACTGCACCTTGCTGGGCGCGCGGTTGATCTCGTCCGCCAGCAGCAGGTTGGCGAACACCGGCCCCTTGCGCGGGGTGAAGGTGAGGGAGCGGGGGTCGAACACCAGCGTGCCCATCACGTCCGAGGGCAGCAGGTCCGGGGTGAACTGCACCCGGCGGAAGGCCATGTGGCTGGCCGCGGCCAGGGTCTTGACG
>Ga0326728_10025243_pt1 | contig 10661 bp, 8 predicted proteins | sample MB3enrmetagenome_FD_207602 | JGI IMG/M metagenome (GOLD analysis project Ga0326728, IMG submission 207602) | Lab enriched peat soil microbial communities from McLean, Ithaca, NY, United States - MB31MN | ecosystem: Environmental > Terrestrial > Soil > Wetlands > Peat | place: USA: New York...
AAGAGGAGCGGATCTCCGCCAAGCCTGGGGTCGAAGATGCCAAGATGGAAAAGGCGTTCCACTGCAACGAGCACAATGGTGATGGCTATGACCGGCGTGCCGAGGACCATAATGATGCTGGTCGCGTAGTTCGCCCAAATGAACAGTGGCAGGCGACTCCAGGTAAGTCCGGGAGCGCGCATACGATGGATGGTGACGATGAAGTTCAGACCCGTGAGTATCGAGGAGAATCCTGCGATAAATACCGCAAGTCCGGCCTCGACAATCTTTGTGTTAGTGTACTCGGTGCTAAATGGACTGTAGAAAGTCCAGCCCGTGTCCACGCCGCCGGTTAACATTACGTGCATCATCAGGGTGCCACCGATGATATAGAGATACCAGCTCAATAGGTTGATACGCGGGAAGGCGAGGTCCTTCGCCCCGATCATGAGGGGAACCAAAAAGTTCCCCAGCACCGCTGGCACCACCGGTATCAGGAAAAAAAACACCATGATCATGCCGTGCATGGTGAAAACCTTGTTATAGGTGTCGGCCTGCATCAAGTCGCCCTGCGGCGTTAATAACTCGAGCCGGATGAGCATGGCAAAGAAGCCACCGAGAAAAAAGAACGTCGTTACTGAAATCAGGTAGAGTACCGCGATCCGCTTGTGGTCGGTGGTCAACAGCCAGGACTTGAGGCTGTGCCCGTTGTTGAGATAGTTCAGCTTCGGAGTCATACTTGGGGCCGGATTCGCTGGAGTTACTCTGCTTGCCATGACTATTGCACCTGAACCTTATCTGTTTGTGCAGGAGAAGAAACTGGCTGATTCTGCTGCCCAGTATTTCCTGTAGGTGGCTGCGTCAGCGACTTGACGTAGGCCACCAGTGCGTTCAACTGTTCTTCGCTCACGAGTCCCTGAAAAGTTGGCATGATCGGTTTGAAACCGTTCACAATCTTCGCGGTGGGATTGAGGATGGACTCACGCACATAGTTTTCATCGGCTGTCACCATACGCCCATCTTCGAGCAGCACCGGCTTGTTATAGACACCTTGCAGATTGGGGCCTCGTCCCTGCACATAGAAACGATGGCAGGTGGCGCATCCGAGCGTGGAAAACAACTGCTTGCCAGTTTCCTGCAAGGGCAAAGCCGGTCCGCCCGCCAGCCACTGCGCGTAATCCTGCGGCTTCATGACGACGATCTCGCCGGCCATACTCGAGTGCTGGGTCCCGCAATATTGGGCGCAGAATAAATGATAGCGGCCGGGTACGGTGGCCCTGAACCATAGCGTGGTGTAGCGTCCAGGCAGTACGTCCTGCTTGAGGCGGAAGGCCGGAACGTAGAAGCTGTGAATCACGTCCTGCGAGGTCATGATGAGCTTGATGTTCTGGCCTGTGGGGACGTGCAGCTCGTTGATCTCGCGCTGCCCCTCCATGTGCTCCATCTTCCACATCCACTGCTTGGCGACAACATAAACTTCGGTCGCGTCGGCGGGAGGCGTGCGTTCCCTGAAATAGATGGCCGCGCCCCAAATGAAGAAGGTCAGCATCACAAAGAAAGGAATGGCCGACCAGGCAATTTCCAAAAACGTGGAGCCTTCGATCTGCTGGGCTTCGCGCCCGGGCACGCGGCGGTACTTGATCGCCAGTACCGTGATAGCGGCAAAGATGAGCGCGGTCATGACACTGGCAACTAACAGCAGATAGATGTAGAGCGCATCCACTTGGCCTGCCGAGGTCGAGGCCTGATCGGGCCACAAGGGTAGATATTTCGACATAGTTACCTGACTCGCCCCGATTCGCCGCGGGCCGCGCGTTGGCCGGAATGACGATCGGCGCGGAACATGACAAACATGAATGTTCCCAAGATAAGCATGGTCCCGAGCGCCCCGATTTTCAGCATGTTGCTCACGACGGCGCCGTACTTTCCGGTCCTGGGATCGTAATGATAGCAGTAGAGCAGTACCTGGTCGCCGATGTTGCCAATCTTGTTTTGCGAAGCCTGCACCAGTCCGAGCCTTAAATCTTTCGGAGAGAACTCGACACCATAAAAGTATCCCGAGATATGGCGGTCGGAAGTAAGCATGACGATCGCCGTGGCGTGCGCGTACTGCCCGGTTTTCTCATCGAACTGATATTGGAAACCAACCGACTTAGTGAGGGCATTGATCTGGTTGGCCTCGCCCGTAAGAAAGTGCCAACCTTGATCGGCGTTGGGACGGCCATATCGCTTGATCATGTCCCGTTTTTTCTCGGCGGCTATTTCCGTGGTTTCACGCGGGTCGAAGCTCACGGTGAGCACGTCGAAATCTTTGCCGATATTGAAGGTCAGCGCCTTCATCGAGCCCACCAGTCCTTGCAGCAGTTCGCTGCAGAGCATGGGACATTGGTAGTAACCGAGGTTCAGAATAACGGGGCGCCCGTGGCCGAAATAGTCGGCGAGCTTGACGGGGTTGCCGAGTTCGTCCCGGAACTCAAGATTGGCGGGAACTTCACCATTAAGATGTTGCTCGATGCCTACGAATTCCAGCCCTGGCGGACGCTGATTCGCGGGCGGCCCCATGATACCGCCGCCCATGATCGGTCCGCGCGGGACCTGCGCCAACAGCGGAGCGGCCGCGAGTATGAGCAGCAAAGCTGCTGCTGCAATCGAATTGGCAAAACTGTTTTTGCGGTACACTTCATTTTTCCTTTTCCAGCTGTCCAGCCAGAGCGGTTGCGGGGACCAAATCCCCAAAAACTTTCTACGGCTTCTTTGCTGCCGATTTCCGCGCGGGCGTCCTGTTTGCAATTGCCTTGCTCGCTTCCCCGCCGCCTTGCGGAGTTACCGGCAATCCGCGCTGCACAATCAATTCCATGGCGCGCTCGATCAGAATGTGCGCCACGCCTGCCTTTTCGTCAACCCAGCCGTAGCTGTTAAGTTGGCTCTCCTGGCGGACCAGAAAATCGCGAAACTGGCCGCGCTCGTCGTATTCGAGAATGGGCGCGCCATTTTTCTTGAATGTCTCATCGACATAATCCCCGTGGCCCGGCGCAAAGTCGATATGGCGCGAGGTAACTCCCGCCGATGGAACCAGCGGGCTGGCGGTGGCCATCTTCGACCGCTCGTATTTATCGAGAAAAGAATACATGCCGATAATAATGAAATAAATAACTACGCCAACCACCGCGAGGCCAATCATAAAAACGAACACGCCGCGCGTGCCCAGGTCTTCGCGTTCGAAACCGCTCTCCTTGCCGGAGTGGCCGTGGTCCCTCATTTCCTCACTCATGCGGCGGCTCCAGAAGTCTCAGTGTCTGCGGCGCATTCACCGCCAGCAGCGGACGCAATCTTAGATTGTGGAAAAAGTAAGCCATCCAAAAACCGCCCATCCCGGCAATAATCGCAAAAAGCACCCAACTAAGGTGAAACGTGGCGTGCGACGCCGGCTCAATATGCCAGTAGATATCGACGATGCGCATGATAAGGAGCCACGACGCGAGCCAGACCAGCGTGCGCGCCTTGCGCTTCAACTGACGCGACAGCAAGAGCGCAAACGGCACCGCGAAGTGAAACACCACCAGAAACAGGCCGGCCGTTTCCCATCCGCCCTTCATGCGGCGTACATACCACGGAATTTCCTCGGGTAAGTTGCCCGCCCAGATGATGAGCCACTGCGAGAAATTGAAGTAAGCCCAGACCATGACAAAGGCAAACATAAACTTGCCGTGGTCATGGACTTCAGTGTCGGTGAGATACTCGGACACCGGCTTGCGCTTGCCGAGAATGCTCTCGACGGCGACGCAGAAGCAAAAGGCGGAAAGCACTTCACCCGCTACAAAAAGCAGGCCGTAAATGGTTGATATCCAGCGCGCTTGCAGCGACATCACCCAGTCGATTACGGCAAAAGAAATTGTGAGCGAGTAGATGACAAGCCCAATGGAACTTAGGGCGCGGAAGCGCAGCGTGCTCTGGCCGGCAATCGAATCCTGCTCGGTCGACCAGCGGTTCAGAAAGTGCGCCATCCCGATCCAGACGGCGAAATAAATTATGTACCGCGCCAGGATGCCGTTGAAGTTGAGATAACTATGCGCAATCTCCGCTATCTTGGGATCGGTCAGGACTTCGGGCCGCGCCCAGAAATACAGTTTAGGCAAGTTCAGAAGAATCGGGATGAACAGGACGAACATGAGCGGCAGCGTCATCATGCCCGATTCCAGAATGCGGCGAATCACTGTGCCCCAAGCGCCGCCGACCAAGTGGTAGAGCATCAAGATGGCCATGCATCCGAGCGAAAGACCGAGCCAGAACATGAATCCGGTGAGATAAGCGGAATAAAAACTGTCGGGAGCCAGGTAAACCCCCGCAACAGACGCAATAGCGCCAATCGCCCCGATAACTAGCGACCGCTGCTGCATGGTCTGGGCCACGGGCGGGGCCATCAGGTCCGACTTAGTCATCTTCACTGTGGCCACGGTCATTTAGGCTCCCCTCCCGTTCCGGTGGTGGGCGGAGCGATTTCGGGCAGCGTGGCTCCGTTGCCAATATCGCGAAACTGCGGCGGAGGCGACGGGACCTTTTGTCCGGCGGGTAGGTCGATTGATGCCGCATTCTGGCTAAGTTGCAGCGCACGAATATAAGCGGCGATGCACCAGCGATCGCGTGGCGCAACCTGCGTACCATATTCGGGCATAACTCCGAATCCATTCGTCATAACGTCAAACAAGTATCCGATGGGCGCCTTGCGCAGGCGGTCGATATGATACGACGGCGGGCGCCGGAATCCGCGAGAGGGAATGAAACCGTTGCCGTCGCCCACGCGTCCATGACAGGGCGTGCAGTTGATGTTGAAACGCTCGCGTCCGCGGGCCAGAACTTCGGCGGTGGCCGGAAACGGCAGATAGTCGCCAGGCGCGTTAGCGATTTTCCCGGTGTAGAAGTAAGTATCCTCGTAAAAATCGCCGCGCGCCACCGTGCCTTCGACCGGCAAGCGCGCGGAGCGTTCGTCGGCGAAGAAATCGCTCTTCGCCATAGTGCGGTAATACGGCTGCACGTGCATATCGAGGCGGCATCCGGCATTGATGGCGATCAGCGCCAGCAGCGCAGGCAATACTCTACGGAGGTTGCGAGTCGGAACCATAACTAGCTTGGTACCTCCGCGACCATTCGTGGCGCGAGCCCCGCTAGAAACGAGCGCGTTCGGATGGCGTCATAGTTCGGGTCGCTCGAAAACACGATGAGGAAGAATTTATTTTCCGATGCCTTGGCGAATTCGGGAACGTTAAACACCGGGTGATAGGGCATGGGCAAGCCATTGAGCGCAATCATGCCGATTGCAGCCGAAAGTCCTGCGAAAAGAATTGTCAGCTCGAAGGTCACGATGATGAACGAAGGCCATGAGTGAAACGGGCGTCCGCCGATGTTGACCGGATAAGTGATCGCCGCCACCCAATACTGGAGCGCATACGCCGAGATCCCGCCGATAAGTCCACCGATGAGGACGATAAGTGCCACATTGTTCTTGTGGAAGCCGATGGCTTCGGCAAGTCCCTCGATGGGGAACGGACTGTAAGCGTCGATTTTCCGATAACCGGCTTCGTGCGTCTTATGGGCAGCGGCCACGAGTTCTTGCGCCGAGTCGAATTCAGCCATCAGTCCATAGATTGGAGAATCATAAATCGGCGAATCGTTCGCCGGCCTCGTAATTGTCATTGCTTCACCTCCGCCGCTTCATGCACCTGCGATTCCGGCAGCAAGGTGCGCAATTCGAAGATGGAGATCATAGGCAGAATCCGTACAAACAGCCACATAGCAGTTAGGAACATGCCGATGGTGCCGGCGAACGTCATCCAATCCCACTTAGTGGGGTAATACATACCAAATGAAGAAGTAAGGAAGTCGCGGCTTAAGCTGACGACGACAATAATGAAACGCTCCAACCACATGCCGACTAGCACGACGAACGAGACAAGCCAGAGCCATCCAGTCGAGACGCGGAACTTCTTCAGCCACAAAACCTGTGGGATGAGAATATTGCACGCGAGCAACGCCATGTATGACAACCGATACGGTCCGTGCAGCCGGTTCCAGAGCAAGAAGGAATCGAACTGGCTGCCGCTGTACCAGCCCATGAACGCCTCCATGCCATAGCCATAGCCGACGATGAGGCCTGTGGCAAGCATCACTTTGGCCGCGTTCTCCAAGTGCCGCATCGTAATGAAATCCTGCAACCCGTAGATCGCGCGGATCGGAATCGCTAGACAAAGTACCATGGCGAAACCGGAATAGATGGCGCCCGCGACAAAGTACGGCGGAAAGATCGTGGTGTGCCATCCTGGGACAATGCCGACCGCGAAATCGAAACTAACTACCGTGTGTACGGAAAGCACCAGTGGCGTCGCGAGCCCGGCGAGGAGTAAGTAGGCCGTCTCATAGCGGTGCCAGTGGCGAGCGGACCCACGCCATCCCATGGCGAGCAGCCCGTAAATACGCTGCACTAAGGGACTCTCGGCGCGATCGCGCAAGCTGGCGAGATCGGGAATCAATCCGACAAACCAGAACACCAGCGAAATTGTGAAGTACGTCGAAACCGCGAACACGTCCCACACCAACGGGCTGCGGAAGTTGGGCCAGTAATTCATCGTGTTCGGATACGGAAAGAGCCAATATGCGAGCCACGGGCGTCCCGTGTGGGCGAGCGGGAAAATACCGGCGCAGGACACGGCAAACAGCGTCATCGCTTCAGCGAAGCGGTTGATCGAGTTACGCCAGGTCTGCCGGAGCAGGCACAGAATCGCAGAAATTAAAGTGCCCGCGTGGCCAATGCCTATCCACCATACAAAATTAACGATGGCGAAACCCCAACCAATGGGGATGTTAATGCCCCAGATCCCCGTACCTTTAATAAACAGATACCCGAGGGCCATCATCAATATGTTCATCGCCGAGAACACGATCAGAAAGCCGAGGATCCATCCCAGGGAGACGGGGCGGCTCAGCACGATGTTGCTGATCTTCTCGCCGATGGTGGAGAAGGAGTGGCCCGGCGCGATCACCGGCACTCGCCTGTCTGCCACGGGTATTTGCGTGTTCGTAGCCATGCCTTACATGCGCTCCACTTAAGCCTTCGACTTTTCTTTTGACTCTGCTTCTAACTCGGGGTTCGGATTGCGGACTTCCGCCAGATACGTTGTGCGCGGCCGTGTATTCAATTCGCCTAGCAAGGAGTAATTCCTTGCCTGCGCCTTCCACTTATTGACCAAACTGTTCGGATCGTTGAGGTTGCCGAAGACGATGGCGTTGGCTGGACACGACTGCTGGCAGGCGGTTTGCAAATCATCGCCGATGCGTATGTCTTTACTTTCGCGCACCGAAGCATTTTCGACATCTATGCGCTTCTCATTGATGCGCTGCACGCAGTAAGTGCATTTTTCCATAACGCCGCGGCTGCGCACGGTCACGTCCGGATTGCGCATGAGCTTAAACTGCGGAGTCTCCCAATCCTGGAAGAGCAGGAAATTGAACCGCCGCACTTTGTAGGGGCAGTTATTCGAGCAATATCTTGTCCCGACGCAGCGGTTATAGACCATGTCGTTAAGGCCTTCGCTGCTGTGCGTGGTCGCCTGCACCGGACAAACCAGTTCGCAGGGCGCGTCCTCGCACTGCATGCAGGGCACGGGCTGGAAGAAACCTTTGGGATTTTCGCGCGGGCCATTGTAGTAAGCGTCCACGCGGAGCCAATGCATATGGCGGCCTCTAAGTGTTTGCTCCTTGCCGACCACGGCAACGTTATTTTCCGATTGGCAGGCAACGATGCAGTTATTGCAGCCGACGCAGGCGTTCAAATCGATCGCCATGCCCCAGGAGTAAGTCTCTTTCGAGTAATCGAAAGGCTTGTAGAGCGTAAGATCGGCGGGCGGTTCGCCTTCTTTCGCGAAGTTCGGGTATTTTTTGTACTCTGCGAGGTTGCTCTCCTGCACCAGCGGACGCTCACCGACGGGAGTTTCCATCGTCTGATAACCCTGCGTGCTGGCGAGCTGGTAAGTGTTGCCGGTAGCGCGAAGTTGCGCCCCAGTCGCAAACCATGGAGCCTGACTCGAGCGCAGCGGATAAACATCGAAGCCAGTACCGGTGCCAACGCGGCCCGCGCGCGTCCGTCCGTAACCGAGAAACACAGTAATGGAGTTATCGGGATGTCCAGCCTGAATCCAGACTGGGCCCTTAACTTTCTTCCCCTGAAATTCCAGTTCAGCAACGTCTTTAAAATTAAGCTTCAGGCGTTGGGCCAGCGCCGGGCCGATCATTATGGGATTGTCCCAAGTCAGCTTGGTCAGCGGTTTCGGGAGTTCTTGCAACCAGCCGTTATTCGCGAACCGCCCGTCGTAGATGGAGGGGTCGCGGCGGAAGTTGAGTTCGATGTCACCCGCAATGAATATGGTAGACAGCGGTTGCCCCGGCTTGGGGTGTTCCTCAATGTCCTTCAAAACTACTTGCTTCGGCTCATAGGTTGTGCCCGCGATCCAGCCGTCATGTAGGGACTTGCGCCAGAAAGAATCGAATTCAGTGCCGTTGTGCTGTTTCTGCCAATAGGCTTGCACGATATCGTGCCCCGTAAATCCAGACTGGCCCGCGAGGACAGTAATGATCTCATGCGCGCTCTTGCCACCATACAGCGGCTCGATGAGCGGCTGGATGATGCTGACCGTTCCGTCATAGGCGCGGGCATCACTCCAGAATTCGAGATAGTGCGCTTCCGGTACATGCCAAAGACAAAGCTCGGCGGTCTCGTTACGATGCGTCCCGAGATAAACCTTGAGCGGGATGGCATTCGATTTTAACGCCGAAGCGAACTCGACTTCGGCGGGCGCATCGTAGGCGGGGTTGCCGCCGAGGATTAGCAGCAAGTCAACTTTGCCCGCGCGCATGTCTTCAACGAGCAAATGCAACGACTCGTTGCGGTTCACCGGATTAGTATCGACTGGATCGGTATAGAAGACTGTCTTGCCGACGTTGCCGAGCGCCTGATTGATAGCATGTGCTAACGCGTGAACAGCCAACGGCTGATGATCGCCAACGACCACAACGCTGGAACCTTTGTGTGATTGCAGATCCTTGGCCATTGCGTCTACGTACGTTTGCGCCTTGCCCGGAAGCCCCTCAGTATTCACGCCGACGGTGCGCGCCAGCGCGCGAGTAAAGTCCTCAATTTCCCCCGCCCGCAGCGGCAGCCGATGGTCCGCCTTCATCCCAGTCGAACTCGGCGTGCTCTCGACCACGTACAGCCGGTTCATATTCGCGTCGGGATTGCGCCGCGCGGCGAAATCGCGCGTGTAGCGCGCCGAGCCAGGGAACCCAGCGTAGAGAAAATCGGCATCGAGCGAAACGATTACGTCGGCATTCGAGAAGTCGTAGCGCGTCTCAACCGCTTCGCCGAAAGCCAGCTTCGCGCCTTCATAGAAGTTGTCGCGATTGATCGGCTCGTAAACGTGCCACCTCGCCTGCGGATTCGCGGCCAAGTAACTACGAATCTGCGCGGCCAGCGTGGGCGACGAAACCGTCTGCGTCAGTATGCGGACGCCGCTGCCCGCTATGCTCTTTTGCACATTCATCGGGCCGCGAACCGCTTCCAGAAACGCATTCCACGAGCGGATATCGCCCATATAAGTGACGTTCTGCGCCCGGTCGGGATCGTAGAGATCGAGAATCGAAGCCTGCGCGTAAACGTCGGTGCCGCCGAGGCTGGCCGGATGCTGCGGATTGCCTTCGACTTTTGTCGGACGGAAAAGATGGCTTTCGACCAGTATTGGAGAGGCGTAGCCGCCGAACGTAAACGCGGTCGCGTAAAACATGGGGCGGCCGGGAACAACGTTTTCCGGCTGCCGTACATAAGGCACTATCTCGGTGATTGGCATCCGCGTGCAGCCGGTCAAACCGGCGAGCGCCAGCGACGCACCCATGGTTTTGAGGAAGCCGCGACGCGAGAAGTTGTCGAGCCACTCCGAAGCGCCCTTGGGGAACTCGCGGTGCAGCATCTCCTGAAATTCGTCGCTGCCCGCCAGCTCTTCCAGGCTGCGCCAGTACTCTGGGCCGGTAGTCCGCTCGACCGTTTTTTCGAATTGCGCCTTGACGGCTGCAAGATCAAGCTCTTTGCGCTTGCTCGGACAAACGGTGGCTGTTTTCGATTTTTGCTCGTCTATGTTCATCGTCAATCTTCAGTTTTCAGTTCTTACAATTGAACCCCTGCCTCTACCGATGGCAGGTATTGCAACTGGTGATGTCGTTGACCGACCGCACCTTGTATTCCTGTTTCAATGCGTTCCCGAGCGATTCCTGATCGGAGTAAGCCGTTCCCTTCACCACTACGGGCTCGTCCGTCGTAGGCTCCTCATAGCACATGTTGAACACTTGTTCGCGCGGGCGCAGATATTTTTCCGGAGCGCGGTGGCAGTCGAGACAGAATTCCATCTGCAGCGACGCGTACTGATACATCAGCGGCATCTGATCGACTGGCCCGTGGCAAGTGTTGCAGCCCACGCCTTTGTTCACGTGGATGCTGTGGTTGAAATATACGTAGTTGGGCAACTGGTTGACGCGCGTCCATTCGAGCGAGCGGCCCGTGCGGAAACTTTCGCGCACCGGCTCCAGATACGCCGCGTTCGTCCATATCTGTGCATGGCAGTTCATGCAGGTCTTGGTGGGCGGAA
>Ga0326728_10025246_pt1 | contig 10660 bp, 7 predicted proteins | sample MB3enrmetagenome_FD_207602 | JGI IMG/M metagenome (GOLD analysis project Ga0326728, IMG submission 207602) | Lab enriched peat soil microbial communities from McLean, Ithaca, NY, United States - MB31MN | ecosystem: Environmental > Terrestrial > Soil > Wetlands > Peat | place: USA: New York...
ACGGCCCTTCTTCATCAACTCCACCAAATGACGGTCGCTGTGGAACAAGTCATAGAATGATGGGGCTGCTGGCTTCCCAATTGGGCTCCATGAAAAATCCGCAAATTCTTTTGAGACAGTCTCTGCCGCGCGGCCTCGGCGGCACAGCGCCGCCCTGCCATTCCTCGCTCAGACGACGCCGTTTGAACAGTCGTGACGGCTACGTCATTTTTTAAACCGCTCTAGCCTTTAGATTTTAGCCTTTCCCTTCAACCCGTCACAACCATTGTCAGTGAGGCTCATTTACGAAAGTCTAACGCGTAATAAAACCCGTAAAAAACCGTCACCACGTGGTCACATTGCGTTGAGCAGGACTTGCCGGGCTTGAGGCAAAGAGGGTTATTCGGTCTTGTTTGTGGCTGTGATGAAAATTGTTCTGGAACCGTCCAGCATCAGGTCCCCCTGCACCTTTACATTCCTTATGGCATTGGCACCCGTCTTGGACGGCTCGGTTTCCAAGGGCAGAATCAGAAGTTCACCATCGAAGCTGATTTTGCCGCCATGAGCGTTCGTTCCGGAGGCTTTCACGTCGAAGGTCCCGCGGCCTGCCACAGGTTCTTGGGCCAATACTCCGCGTAGCGTGGCCCAATTGGGCCATTGGAGTTTAATCGAGTGTTCTTCGAGGTTGAAGTCAATGGCAAAGTCACGGGGTGTCTCGGCCATACTCTCACTGGAGCCAACGGAAGGGGCTTCCGTTCCGCCCCGTGCTGCCGGAGTCTCCGAGCACAGCATCGCCATATGCTGGTTGCCAGCCCAAGCATTGTGAACCTTCCGGGGATACAAGAACGACAGGAGCAGAAACAACGCGGCCATGGCGGCGGTCGCCCCGGATAGCAGAGCCAACTTGACTCTCCAATCTGCCCAATGTGCCACGAGTCGTTCCCATATAGATGCTCTGGGTGGGGAGATCGGCTTGCCTAAGGCTTCGGCCAGGATGCGATCGATTTGCGGGGCATCGAGTTCGGGAACTTGGCTGGCGATCTCGTCGCGCTCTTTCATGAGGGACCGCAGCAAACGATCAATTTCTTCTTCATTCGATGGTTCGTTCATAAGATTCTATAGGTCAACATTATTATTGTGTTGCGAAAATGGCTCAATGGGGTGGGTCGTAGAATTGCCGAAAAAGTACGAGGAGTTTCTTCCGGCAATAGTTCAGCATTCTCCACACCTCGACATGATTCGTCGGCAAGGCGTTCGGCCCTGTATGGCCGCCCGTCTCTTCCTCCCGTCCAATATCTGCGATCTCTCGGGTGGTGAGATCCTCACCATAGGTTAGGTGCAGCAGGCGGCGGCAAAGTGATTCAGGCTCACCCAACGCTTCGAGCGCTTTTTCAAGGGCGCGCTTTTTCTCGTTCGCTTCCGCAGCTTGATCCGGCCGCCTAGTCTTTTGATCTTCAAACTCAACGACTTTTCCATCTTCATCAACTAGTGATAGGAAATTCCACCTTTTCCTCCGCAGCCAAGTGTAGGTTACATTACGTGTCAGCCCGTTAACCCATTTCACCGGGTTCCTTTTTTCATCGTATTTCGATAGAGACTTGCAAACCTGGATAAACACCTCGTGCCGAATCTCCTCGATATCATGAACGATATCGTGAAATTTAGCTTTCGTCCCAATCCGGCTAATTAACCGTGTCACCTCAGGGGAGCGGTCCATGATCATTTCGCGCCAGACGGGGTCATCCCCCGTCCGGGCGCTCTTGCACCGCTTGAACAACTCCTGCAGATGAAGGGCTTTGGCTTCAGCTTCTGCTTTGACCTTGGCTTCAGCTTTGGCCTTGGCTTCTGCCGCGAGTCTTTCCTGTTCGGCTTCTTGCCGCCTGGTATTGGCGCTTTGAGGATCGCTGTCCATTTGTTCGATTTTCGCCGGATTAACAGCAAGGGGACGTTGCGAAAGTATCCGCGCGTCTGTCGCTGGTGGAAACCATAGCATAGTAGCCCGGTGTCGTGTCAACCTTCGCCGTCTCGATTGCCACCGGAATCGGCTCAGGAACCGGATCTGGGGCCGGATCGGGAAGCGGAACCGGAATCGGATCCGGCCACGGATCTGGGGCCGGATCGGGAAACGGCACAGGGCACGGGCATGGTGGGCATGGATCCGGGGGAGGGCAGCACCAGCCTGTGTCGTCGGAGTCGGTAAATTGCGCTTGGAGGATTGGGGCGGTCCATGATGAAACCGCAGCGACGTACGAGATGGCCAGAATGGCCGTTGCGATACGAGTCTTATTAATTTTCATATTATTGTCCTAATCGTTGTTAGAGTTTTGGTCTTGGCTGGCCGGCATTCGCCGACCGTCACCTATTACTTCGCGGCTGGTTCGATTCTGCTCCAAAAAATCTTTATTGAAGCGGCAGTTTGCGCGAAGCGAATCGAAGGAGAATGCGAATAAGAAGGGAAAGGATACGATTATGAGACAATCCAATCAAGCAACTTTGAAACCATGGGGCCACGAGCCGTGGCAGGATATGTGCGGCAGCCAGACCGTCAGGGCGTGCCGGATTTGCCGACGCCCAATACTGAACATTGGCGCGATGAGCACATCCTTGGAAGCCCTCAATGCGATTAAAGCGCAAGGGGACGCGAATCCCCACTTCAACGGCATGTTCCACCGCACTCCGGAACTGCTACTCTATGGCCAGGAGTGTTCCACGCTGCCGTCTCGGGAGTGTAGCCGGTTTGCGCCGAGCGCCGTCCTGGCGCGGCAGTCGCTGGCGCGCATCATCCAATGTTTACTGGACCTTGTCCAACAGCTTCATCAGAGGTTTGTGGCACGCAGGCCAGAATTGGTGACAGAGCAAAAAAAACGCAAATAATTAGGAGCAATTTTCATGTCACCGCGAATATAAGGTTAGGCCGTCGCCATAGTGGCGTGCAAAGTTGAAATAAAGCACCATTAACAAAGGAAATATATGAATAGCAAAATAAATGTCTGTTTGGCCGCCATCTTGGCGGCGTTGTGGGTGAGCGCGAGGCAGGGTCTGGCCCAAAACAACGATCAGCCCGATACAAGCGTAGAGGCGGTTGACACGCCGTCTTCCGTGGACTCCGATGCCACTCCGAGCTTCGCACCAGCGGACGACCAAAGCGTGGGCGAAAGCAGCTATCAGGTTGGCATCAGCGCAGGTACGGTTGTTGGCATTGATCCGACACCACAAGTCGAACCCGGGGATGATTCTGGCGGTAGTTGCACGGTTGAATTGCTGCCGACTTTTCCGATCGAAGTGCCGGTGTGCGTTCCTTCTCCCGACGAAGGGCCCGAGGTGCAGCCCGACACGGCGGAGGAGGCCCCAGAGATTGAAGAGCATCCTGAGCCGCCTCCCGTTGCCGAAGGGCCACCTTGAACCAAGCAGCCGCTGGAACGGCTTGGATCCGGCGGGAGGAGCGCATCTTTCCCGCCGGAACCCGGCCTGGCTCTTCGGTCCGTCGTCCGTTCCGGGCGGATTCGTGCGGTCCCCACAAAGGTTGACGACACGGAATTTTGTGCGAAAATAAAATTCAGACATGAGCATCCCGGCCAAACTGCTCTTTTCCTGTTCAACGCCAGCCTTGAGGGCCGTGCTGATAGGGATCATGTCGCAATGCGTCATATGTTCTGCCCTCGCTCTGACGGTCTCCACCAACGCCGCCAACTCGAACCACCCGTTGTGGAATACGAATTGGGAAAATCTCATCAAGAGAGTGAATCAAACTAATTCCGTTTTCTCTGAAAACGGCGAGCAGGACAGGGCGGAAACGAATATTCTCAGATTCATCAAGGAAGGAGAGACGCAGTTCGGCAAAGATAGCATTGAAGCGAGCATTGCGTTGAACGCCGCTGCCTGGTTCTATCTCGAAGACCAGCCGAATTACCGTCAAGCGGAATCCTTTTTCCGGCGGGCGTTTGACATACTTCAGCACAACCTTCAAACGGACAACGTTCTGACAGCCAACAGTTTCAACGGCCTAGCACACTGTTATGGATTGTTGGGAGATCTAAACGAAGCGGAAAAAGACTACCTGGAGGCCATTGCCATTTGTGATCGAATTAGCGAGGGAACAAACGTCCAGGTAACTTACGCGTTGAATGGGTTGGGCGATCTCTACCTACGAGAGGGAAGCTACAATAGAGCGGAAAACATCTTTGAGCGCGGCTTGAAGATACGGCAACAGCAACCAGGAGGAATGGAAAGCATTGAGACCGCCGGAAGCATGGGGAACCTAGCGGCTGTTTATATGCTTACTGGCCGGACTAATGAAGCGGAGAATTTGTTCACCAGCGCTCTGGCGATTTATACCCGACCCGATTTGACGAATAATGTGGGACGCGCCTATCTATTGAGAATATCCAGCTGGCTGTACCTCATGAGCACCAACTACGACCGCGCAGAGCCGCGCCTTTGCGAAGCACTTAGAATATACGGCGCAGCCACAGGTCCTAAGAGCCCCTGGACCATAACATGCTGCCAAAGGCTGAGTTTATTGAAGGCGTTTTGCGGCCGGCGCGACGAGGCCATACGGCTTGCAAAGCGAACGTTGGAAGCGCGGGACGGCATCCTAGCGGACGTATTCTCATTCACTTCCGAGCAAGAACGATTGAGCTGGAAGCAACAGAGTGATCCGTTCTCCCTGCCCTGCACGTTGGGGGAAGCCGATCTTATAGCCCAGGCTGTCTTGCGACACAAGGGAATCGTGCTCGAATCGTTAATTGAGGATCAGCAGGTTGCCAAAGCACGGTTGGACGCCGAGTCGGAGCAAATCCGATCTCAACTTGAAAGCGTGCAGCGAGAGGTGGTCAAGGCATTCAATTCCAAATCAGGAAACCCGCAGAAGGCTCTGGACAAATTAAAAAATCTCCGAAGAGACTTGGCGCGGAAACTCCCCGGCACAGGCGCGACCCGCCGGGCATTAAACGTGAATCTGGCTGACGTGCAGAAGGCATTGCCAACGAACACCGTATTAGTGGAATATGTTTTGTACAATCATTATCTGTCCGTCTGCCAATACAATAGATGTTACGGCGCGCTGGTGATTAAAAAGTCTGCCCAGCCGATATGGGTTCCGTTGGGGTCGGCCAAGCAGTTGGATGAGAAAATCCAATACTATCAAAGATTGATGACGAACTGGGTCAGGGAGGATCAGTTGGCCAAGCTCTTGGACGAATTGTACGCCGGTATATGGGGAAAACTGGAGACAAATATCGCGAGCGATGACCGAGTGCTGATAAGCCCGGACGGACAACTGAATTTTCTTTCCTTCGCCACGCTGTTGACCCCGTCCGGCCATTTCCTGGTCGAAAAGCATTTGTTAGGGTATGTCGCCAGTGGCCGGGACTTGGTCTTTGCAAATAAGGTGACGACCAATCGGCATCTTTCCTTGTGGGCGGCACCGGCCTTCGACCTGGAACCGGAGGCAGTCCAGCAAAAGATCTCCGAAGGGTCCGAGCAGTCCCGGGGCGTGTTGAATTCTCTCGATCGCGGGGCGGATTTTCCGCACTCTGATTACCTAACTTGGGCACAGAAAGAAGGTGAGTACTTGGCCAAGGATGCTGCCGGCCTGGGCTTTGAATCGGTCGATTATCATTGCGGGACTAATGCCACCAAAGCCTCGCTGCGGCAAGTGCGCCATCCCTATGCGCTGCACATAGCCAGTCACGCTTTCGTTATGGCGGATGGGACTGTGCAAACGGCACCGGGCAATGAAACCAATGCGTTTTATGCGGAATGGGCGCCTCGATCAACCGAGGTGGACCCGATGTATCGGAGTGGCGTGGTGCTCGCGGGAGCAAACATCACGCGCGAAAAGTGGATGAAGGGTGATGCGGTACCGCCGGAGAACGATGGCTTCCTGCTGGCCAGCGAGGTTGAAGAACTCGATTTGCAAGGGACCTGGCTGGTCGTGCTTTCAGCTTGCAACACAGCGTCAGGGGCGGTCAACGCGGGCGAAGGAGTGTTGGGATTGCGTCGGGCATTTGTACAGGCTGGCGCACAGCGACTTTTGCTAACGCTCTGGTCAATCCAGGACAAACATACAGTTGAATGGATGCGTAAATTCTACACGTCTGCAATGAAAGAGAAGGAGCCGTTGTGGGCTTGTGCAGAAGTCCAAAGAGATGAATTAGTGAGCCTGAAACCCGACCTGTTAAATGCGGTGCAAGAAGCCGGTCCGTATATCTTGAGTACCACCACGGTCAAATAGCTGGATTAGCAATCGTGCAAAGCGTCGGAAAATCCTGATCTATCCGTCTCATTCAGTGCATGGCTTCTACCTTCGCTCCGCCAAGCGGAGCTTACCCCTTTGCCGCAGCCGCTACGAATGGGACGGCGGACTGGCGCAAAAACCAGATTTTGCATGGGCTTCTGCCAGGCGCGGTGTTTTTGATTGTGCGGGGCTGCCGGACGGAACAACATCCGGCCAGGCAATATGATGAAGAAGGGAAACACTGCCATTTTATTAGTGTTGACTTGGTTGGCCGCTTTGGTTGACGGGTCCGGACGGGCGGCGGGCGGGCCGCTCACGCCTGTTGCGTTGCGTTGCGAGTACCAAGTCGATCCGTGCGGGATTGATGAAACGGCGCCGCGGTTGTCCTGGTGGGTGACGTCGAAGCAACGTGATGAGAGACAGACGGCCTGGGAGGTGTTGGTGGCAGGCTCGGAGACGGCCCTGGCGCATGACGAGGGGGATCTTTGGGACAGCGGCAAAGTCGCCGGCGACGACACGACGGCCATCGTTTATGGGGGACGGACGCTGGCTTCGGGGGAGGTTTGTCATTGGAAGGTGCGGGTTTGGGACAGGGACGGGAAGGCATCGGATTGGAGCGAGCCGGCGGTGTGGTCGATGGGGCTGCTCAACCAGAAGGATTGGCGGGGCGAGTGGATTGGTTATGATAAAATGCGCCAGGCGGCCACCCTCACGGCTCCGGTTGTTGGCGCGAAGCACGCCCCGCTGCTGCTTCCGCCGCCGCCCTGTTTGCGGACGGAGTTCAATGTGTCGAAGAAGGTCCAACGGGCCACTCTTTACGGGAGCGCGCTCGGGCTGGTTGATTTCCATGTCAACGGCCAACGGGTGAGCGAAGACCGGTTCACGCCCGGCTGGACTGATTACACCAAGCGCGTTTATTACCGCGCTTATGATGTCGCGAAGTTTCTGCGGCCTGGCCGCAATGCGCTGGGGGCGATTCTGGCGGACGGTTGGTACAGCGGCTACATCGGCTGGCATGGGAAACGGGATCATTACGGGAAGAAGCCGCGCTTGCGCGCGCAATTGCAGATCGATTACGCCGACGGTTCCCATGACATCATCGCCAGCGGGCCGGATTGGAAGGCTGCGACGGGGACGATTGAATCGGCCGATTTTCTGATGGGCGAGACGTTCGACGCGCGGCTGGCGCAACCGTGGACCGAGCCTAGCTTTGATGACGGGAAATGGGATCCGGTTGTGACCGGGGCGGAAATGGAGCCGGTGATGCAAGCGCATCCGGGACCGCCGGTGCGGGCTTTTGCGGAGGTCGAACCCAAATCCATCGCGCGAGTCCGGCCGGGCGTGTATGTGTTTGATCTGGGGCAAAATTTTGCGGGGGTGGCCCGGCTGAAAATCAAGGGGCGGCCGGGGCGGAAGATCATCCTGCGCTTTGCCGAGAGACTGAACCCGGACGGGTCCATCTACACCAACAATCTGCGCGGCGCGATTGCGACTGACACTTACATATGCCGGGGCCGCGGAACGGAAACCTGGGAACCGCGCTTCACTTATCATGGTTTTCAGTACGTCGAGGTCACGGGCTTGACGAGCCGTCCTTCGAGGCAAACCATCACGGGCGTGGCGTTGAGCAGCGCCACGACGGATGCGGGCACGTTTGAGTGTTCGGATCCGATGCTCAATCGGCTGGCCCAAAACACGTATTGGACGCAACGGGCCAACTTCATGGACATCCCGACCGATTGCCCGCAGCGGGATGAGCGCCTGGGTTGGATGGGTGACGCGCAGGTCTATATCCGGGCGGCGACGTTGCATGAAGATGTGCAGGCGTTTTTTACCAAGTGGCTGGTGGACGTCGAGGACGCGCAGCGCGCGGACGGGGAGTTCCCGAAGGTCGCGCCGCTGAAAGTGGCGGCCAACGACGGAGGTCCGGCTTGGGCGGATGCGGGCGTGATTTGTCCGTGGACCGTCTATGAGGTCTATGGGGACACGCGGATTCTGGAAAGGCATTACAAGTCGATGGCGCGCTTCATCGATTTCTGCAAGAACCGGTCCACGCCCGATTTGTTGCCGCCGGAGAAATTCTTTTGTTATGGCGACTGGCTGAACATCAACGATGACACGCCCAAACCCGTCATTTGCACGGCTTACTTTGCCTGGAGCACCCGGCTGCTGGCGCGCATCGCCGCGGCGCTCGGCAAAACGGATGATGCCGTCATGTACAACGATTTGTTCGAAAAAATCAAGGCGGCCTTCAACCGCGCTTATGTCGGGCCGGATGGGCGCATCGAGGGCGACACCCAAACCGGCTGCGTGCTGGCGCTGTCATTTGATTTGCTGGACGCCGGCCGGCAAAAACAGGCCGCGCAGTTCCTGGTGGAGAACATCCAGAAGCGCGGCTGGCATCTCTCGATGGGATTCGTCGGCACAAAGAGCCTGATGCTGGCCCTGGCCGGGATGGGCCGGAACGACGTGGCCTGGCGGTTGATCCATAACGACACGTTCCCGTCGTGGGGCTTTTCCATCCGGCACGGCGCGACGAGCATTTGGGAGCGTTGGGACGGTTGGACGCCGGAGAAGGGTTTTCAAGATCCGAAGATGAATTCCTTCGCGCACTATTCCTTCGGGGCGGTGTATCAATGGATGGTTGAGAACATCGGGGGCATCCAGAGCGACGGGCCGGCTTACAAGCACATCCGCATTGCGCCGCAGCCCGATGACAGGCTGACCTTCGCCGACACCACTTATGACAGCATCCGCGGCCCGATTGAAACGCATTGGAGAAAAGCGGGCCGGCGCTTCAGGCTCAAGGTGACGATTCCGGCCAATACAACCGCCACTGTCGTCCTGCCGGCGCCGGATGTTTCGTCCGTCTTTGAGAGCGGGCGGCGGGTGGAGAAGGCGCCGGGGGTGAAGGTCCTCCGATGGCCGCGGGTGCTGGCGGAGTTCGAGGTGGCCTCCGGCACTTATGATTTTGAAACAAAGTGAGGCGTCCGGTGTCAAATAACGTGAGCAAAATGCAAATGAGAAGGACAATATGAAAGAACTTATTCCGATCTTTATTGGCTGCCTGGCGGCGCAAGGGCTTTTCGCCTCTGGTCCCGCTTTGACCATTTACAATCAAAACTTCGCGGTGGTGCGCGATTCCATTCACCTGGACCTCAAGGCGGGGGTCAATGACATCAGCTACAACGAGGCGACCATGCACCTGGAGCCGGATTCCGTGGTGTTGCGCGATCCAACGGGCAAACACGCCCTGCAGATCCTGGAACAAAACTTCCGGGCCGACCCGGTCTCCCAGGCGTTGCTGCTCAATTATTATGAGGGCAAAACCATTGAGTTCGAGAGCCAGCCGGAGGGTGTGCAGGGCAAAAAGGAAATCATTCTCGGCAAGATTGTGCGCAGCGGCTATGTGCCTCATCAACAGGCGTTCAGCCAATACGGACAGGAATACTACCAGTCACAGATGGCTTATGCGTCGGCGGACAGCGGAGGCGGCCAGCCCATTATCGAGGTGAACGGGAAGCTGATGTTTCGTCTTCCGGGCGAACCGCTTTTCCCCGCCCTGCCTGACGAGAGCATTTTGAAACCGACTTTGACCTGGCAATTGAACGCCGGCCAAAGTGGCGCGCTGGATGCCGAACTGAGTTACATCACGGGCGGCATGAGCTGGCAGGCGGCTTATAATCTGGTGGCCCCGGAAAAGGGCGACACGCTGGATTTGGTCGGCTGGGTCACCATTGACAACCAAACCGGCAAATCTTTCAACCACGCAAAAATCAAATTGATGGCCGGCGACGTCAACAAAATCCAAAACGGGCCTCGCCCCATGGGTTTCTACAGGACCGCCATGTTAAGCCAAGCCGAAGCCCAACCCGTCGTCACCGAAAAATCCTTCGACGAATACCATCTTTACACACTGGAACGCGCCACGACCCTGCTCGACCGCGAAACCAAGCAGGTTGAGTTCGTGCGCGCCGATGGGATCAAGTCGCGCCCGATTTACGTCTATGACGGCGCCAAGATCAATTTCAATCGCTACAATGGCTGGGACTCCGAAAGCATCCGCAATGACCGCGACTACGGCACCGAATCGAATCCGAAAGTTTGGGTCATGCGCGAGTTCAAGAATTCGGAAAGCAACCATCTGGGCATTCCGCTGCCCAAAGGGCGCCTGCGCTTTTATCGCCGCGATGCCGATGGCCAGATGGAGTTCACGGGCGAAAACTCCATCGACCACACGCCGCGCGATGAAATGATCCGGGTCACAACCGGCAACGCCTTTGACCTCGTCGGCGAACGCAAACGCACCAATCACCACTTGGACAGCAATCGCAGGGAACTGGACGAATCGTTTGAAATCAAGTTGCGCAACCACAAGAAGGAGGCCGTGGAAATCCGCGTCGTCGAGCATCTCTATCGTTGGCCGACGTGGGACATCACGGA
>Ga0326728_10025247_pt1 | contig 10660 bp, 9 predicted proteins | sample MB3enrmetagenome_FD_207602 | JGI IMG/M metagenome (GOLD analysis project Ga0326728, IMG submission 207602) | Lab enriched peat soil microbial communities from McLean, Ithaca, NY, United States - MB31MN | ecosystem: Environmental > Terrestrial > Soil > Wetlands > Peat | place: USA: New York...
CCTGGGCTTCGACCATCGCACCATCGACGGCGCCGACTCGGGAAAGTTCATGGCCACGCTGAAGTCGATTCTGGAAGGCTGGGACAGGGAGATCCTCTGAGCGACGGGCGGAATGCAAAGATCGGCAAGCCTATCGCAGACATTTTTCAAGTATTTTGTCTTTGAATCCGCTTTTAGAGAGCACTGTCATCCGCAGCATCTGGACTCGCCGTCGCGAGTTTCGGCAGAAATGAACAGTGCCGTACGCCTCCCGGAGGGAGGCGATGATAGTAGCCAGGGGTGGAGCGAAGCGCAACCCCTGGAAGACAGCCAAAATCAGCCTCGCGCCCCGTAGGTGGCGCGGTGAAACTCTAGGCCACAGCAACCTCGACCACCCCGCCCCCGGTCTCTCGATCCAATTCTTCAGCAACTTCAATGTACTCATGGATGGCGACGCGGATATTCTCCAGCTCCTCCTCCTCGGTAGCGCCCTGGGACCAGCAGCCCGGCAGGCCGGGGCAGGAGACGCTGTAGCCTTCCTCGGATTGGTGAAGAACGACGCGAGAGTTGGCCATGGCAGCGATCGTACACCCGATCAAAGGCAACCCTGCCAGAATTCAACCCATTCTCTGGGACTTCGGAACCAAGCGGCGATGGGTTGCGTACCGTGAGAGGGCGTAGGGTCTTTTCTCGCCTCTGTGGTGTGGGCGCGGCCTGAAGGGGCGGAGCTTCGTCAAAGAAGAGTGCAGGGAGAGACCGGGGCGATTGCGTAGACTGGGAAGCGCGGGAAATGTTGCTGGCGCTTCGCTCCGTACTGCGACGGACGGGGGCGGAGACGCGGGATCGGGACGCTCCGGGGAGAAAGCGGGATCATGCAATTCGGTGAAGCCATCAAACTTGCGTTGCAGTCGCTGTGGGGCAACAAGCTGCGCAGCATCCTCACCCTGCTGGGGGTGGTGATGGGGGTGGCTTCGGTGATCATGGTCATCACCCTGGTCAACGGCGCCAACTCCTATGTAACCACCAAGATCATCACCAATGGCGCCGACGTCTTCGCGGTACGGCAGATGCCGGGGGTGATCTTCTCCGCGGAAGAATACTTCAAATATGCCAAGCGCAAGATCCTGCGCATCGAAGATTACGAGGCTATCCGCGACAATTGCGCGGCCTGCGGCGAGGTGGGCGTGCGCCTGGACCGTAACTCCAGCGTGGTGTACAACGGCCACTCCAGCAGCGATACCGACATGCGCGGCCTGACCTGGACGATGATCTCGCTGGACAACATGGAACTGGCGCTGGGACGCGGCTTTACCCCTGCCGACGACGACAAGGCCACCCACAACGTGATCGTGGGCGCGGATATCGTGGACAACCTGCTAGGCGAGGGCGACCCCCTGGGCAAGGAGATCCGTGTCAACGGCATTCCTTACAACATCATTGGCGTGGGCGATCGCAAGGGCAAGATGCTGGGCCAGTCGATGGACAACTGGGTGGCCATCCCCGTCTCCACCTTCCAGCAGATCTACGGCTACAACAGCTCGCTGGACATCTATGCGCGCGCTGCCAGCCAGGATGCAGAGGCCATGGAGCGCGCCAAGGACGAGGTGCGGGTGATCATGCGCAGCCGCCGCCACAACGCCGTCGGCCAGCCGGACGACTTCGAGATCGAAACCAATGACACCTTCCTCGACCTGTGGAAGCAGATATCCTCGATCTTTTTCAGCGTGGTGATCGGCATCGCTTCGATTTCCCTGGTGGTGGGCGGCATCGTGATCATGAACATCATGCTGGTCAGCGTCACCGAGCGCACCCGCGAGATCGGGGTGCGCAAGGCGCTGGGGGCCAAGCAGCGCGACGTGCTGCTGCAATTCCTGATCGAGAGCGCCACCATGGCGCTGGTGGGCGGCGCCATCGGTGTCGCGATCGGCGTGATCGTGGCCAAAGTGATCACACTGGTCATTGGCTTCCCTACCAGCGTGCAGTTGTGGAGCGTCTTGCTGGGCCTGTTCATGGCTACCGGCACCGGCGTCTTCTTCGGGGTGTATCCCGCCAGCAAGGCGGCCAAGCTGGACCCGGTGGTGGCGCTCAGAGCGGAACTCTAAATGCAGGGGTTAGGGATAAGGGGGTAGGGGTTAGGACGATAGAGAACCTGGGGGTGCAGAAATGGTTCGATCATTCCGCGAATTGCAGGTTTGGCAAAGATCGATACAGTTGGCCGCATCGATCTATCGACTCACCAAGGGCTTTCCTCACGATGAAATGTATGGTCTTGTCCACCAGTTGCGGCGTGCCGCAGTTTCTATTGCCAGCAATATAGCGGAAGGGCATGGACGGCTCAGCACTGGCGAATACAGGCAATTCCTGGGCATGGCCCGTGGTTCCAATCATGAAGTTCAAACTCAGATTGAGATTGCTCGTGTGGTTGGAATCGGCGATCCGAAGTTACTTGAGGAAGCAGAAGATCTGTCGCTTGAAGTTGGAAGAATGATCTCCGCGATTCTGGAAAAGCTCAAGGATAAGGCCACCCCTAACCTCTAACCCCTAACCCCTAACCCCTCGGAGCAGCAATGTCTCAAGGACAAAACCGCGAATCCGTCAAGATGGCCCTCGACACGCTGAGGAAGAACAAGCTGCGTTCGGGATTGACCATTCTGGGCATCGTCATCGGCGTGACCACGGTCATTATCATCTCGTCGGTGATCAACGGCCTCAACAACCGGGTCGCCGACTTCGCCGACCAGTTCGGCTCCAATGTCTTCTGGATCTTTCATATGCCGGTGATCGGCGTGCGCCCCACCACGGAGCAGTTGACGCGCAAGAAATTGACCACCGAAGACGCGCTGGCCATGCGCGAACTGCCCCATGTGTTGGCGGCAGACCCCGGCAGGCGCTATACCAAGCAGTATGGCGTGGGCGACGTCAGCGTCAAGTATCAGGGGCGCAAGGTGGCCGGCGCCATTCTCAATGGCGACACCTCGCAGGGCGCGGATGTTTCCAGCTATACCTATCAGGCGGGCCGCAAGTTCACCGACGAAGAGGACCAGCGCGCCGCCCACGTCTGCGTGCTGGGCCACGATACCGCCGAAATGCTCTTTGTGAATGGCGAGGATCCCATCGGCAAGGAAGTCAATGTGGCCTCCGGACTCTATACGGTGATCGGCGTCTACGACAAGCAGAAGCAGCCCTTCGGCAGCGGCAAGAACCCCCAGGACAACGCTGTCTACTTCCCCCTGAACACCTTCCACAACCTGCATCCCGAAGTCAAAGACGTCTGGATCGCCGTCAAGTACGACGACGCCAAGAACAAGTCCCTGGTCGAGGAAGAGATTCGCGAACTGCTGCGCATCCGCCGCAAGGTCAAGGTGGAAGCGCCGGACAACTTTGAGATCTTCGGGCCCGATTCGCTGACCAAGCTCTGGGGCAACATTACCGGCGGACTCTTTGCCTTCATGGTCGCCGTCTCCAGCGTGGGCCTGATGGTGGGCGGCGTGGGGGTGATGAACATCATGCTGGTGAGCGTCACCGAGCGCACCCGCGAGATCGGCATCCGCAAGGCGCTGGGAGCCACCAAGCAGACCATCCTCACCCAGTTCACCACCGAGGCGATCACCCTCTGCGCCGTGGGCGGGGTGGTGGGCGTACTTTTGGGCGCCATCGTTACCTGGATCGTGCACGCACTGCCTATCGGCCTGCCGGCCACCCTCTCCACGGTCTGGGTACTGGTGGGCTTCGGTGTCTCCTGCGCCATCGGCCTGCTCTTCGGCATCTATCCGGCCTGGAAGGCCGCCAATCTGGACCCCATTGAGGCGCTACGGTACGAGTAAGGCGGGGAACAAGGGACCAAGGGAACGAGGGAACAGCGGCCAGTGAGCAATGTGTGTGAGCTGGTTATCGGCTTTCCGGTTTTCCGGTTTCGGCGCGTATAAACTGACTTTCCGTGCCCCATCCTTTCTGCGTTTTTTGCAGAAAGGGTGGGAGAGCGGGGCCGGCTTCCTTCAACCAGGATCTGAAATCAAAGCGGATGCAAGGCACGATAAGTGCCGAAGCCGCCGGAGAGATTCTTCGCTTGCAGTCCATGCTGGGCGAGGATGCGGCAGGCGTAGTAGGCGCGCTGTCCCACGGCGCAGTTGACCCAGATCTCGCGTTCCCGCGGCAGCTCGCCGAGGCGGGCGCGCAACTGGCCCAGGGGAATGTTGACCGCGCCAGGGATAGCCCCCACCGCAAACTCGCCGGGTTCGCGCACATCGAGCAGAAAAGCCTCCGTGGAGCCGATTTCCGCCCAAGGCGCCAGTTCTGCATCGCCGCGCAGCACGTTGGCGGCGATCATGCCGGCCATGTTGACGGCATCCTTGGCGGCGCCGAACTGGGGCGCATAGCACAGCTCCGCTTCCTCCAGGTCGTAGACCGTGGCCTTCATCTGCATGGCCGTGGAGATCACGTCGATGCGCCGCGCCACGCCCTCGCCGCCCACCGCCTGCGCTCCCAGCACGCGTCCGTCGGATTTCCGAAAGAGCAGCTTCAGATGCATGGCCTGCGCGCCGGGGTAGTAGCCGACGTGCTGGGCGGGATGCAGATAGACGCAGTGGTAGCCGTCGATGCCGGCGTGGCGCAGGGATTTTTCCGTGGCGCCGGTCATGGCGGCGGTCAGGTCGAAGAAGCCGCAGACCGCGGTGGCCTGCACGCCCTCGAAGCGCACCTCGCGTCCGCAGATCGCATCGGCGGCGACGCGTCCCTGGCGGTTGGCCGGCCCGGCCAGCGGAATCAGCTCCCATTGCCCGGTGATGCGATTGCGGACCTCGACGGCGTCGCCCACCGCCCAGATGCGCGGGTCGGCGGTGCGCATCTGCTCATTGACGCGAATGCCACTGCGCTCACCAATCTCCAGGCCTGCCGCGCGGGCCAGCCCCGTCTCGGGACGAACGCCGATGGCCAGCACCACCATCTCCGCCTCGTAAGCCGCGCCGCTCTTGGTCTGTACCAGCAGGCCGCCATTCGGCGCGGCCTCGAATGCACTGACCGCGTCGCTCAGGGCCAGCTTGACGCCGCGCTCCAGCAGGCGCTGCCGGGCGTACTCCGCCATCTCCGCGTCCAGCGGCGGCATCACTTGCGCCGCCATCTCCACGATGGTGACTTCCAGGCCGCGATGGACGAGGTTCTCCGCCATCTCCAGGCCGATGAAGCCGCCGCCCACCACCACCGCCTTGCGGGGCTTCCTGTCTTCGATCCAGGCGCGCATGGCGCGGCTGTCGGGAACCGAGCGCAGGGTGAAGATGCCGGGCAGATCGACTCCCGGCCAGGGTGGGCAGATGGGCGCGGCGCCGGGCGAGAGGACCAGCGCGTCGTAGGGCTGGCTGTACTCGCGCCCGCTCTCCTGCTCGCGCACCTGAAGTGTCTGCGCGGCGCGATCGATGCAGAGAACTTCGTGGCGGGTGCGCACCTCGATGTTGAAACGCTCGCGGAAGAGCGCCGGCGAGGCCAGCAGCAGCTTGGACTCCTGCTGGATTACGTTGCCTACGTAGTAGGGCAGGCCGCAGTTGGCAAAGGAGACGTAAGGGCCGCGGTCCAGGATGAGGATCTCCGCGGTTTCGTCCATGCGCCGCAACCGCGCCGCGCAGCTTGCCCCGCCCGCGACGCCGCCGACAATCACCACCCGTTTTGCTGCCATGCTTTGCTTCCTTCCAATCTACGTACAGACCAAAATCCACAAGAGAACTGCAATCTATCCTCGCAGGCGCGGAGCAAACGCGCCAATAGGCGCCCGGCAACTGCCGCCTGCATCGCGCTTCTATTCCCTATTCCCTGTTCCCTCACCCCTAACCCCTAGAATGGAACCATCCCCATGTCTTCCCCATCCCCCCAACCCCGGCGCGGCATGGAGGCCTTTGCCTCGCGCGATTTTTCCCTCTACCAGATGGCGCGGGTGGCGGCGGTGCTGGGCGCCGAGGCGCAGTCGGTGGCCGTGGCCTGGCAGATTTACTCGATCACCCACCGGGCCATCGATCTGGGCTACACCGGGCTGGCGCTCTTTCTGCCCAGCCTGCTCTTTCTGATTCCCAGCGGCCATGTGGCCGACCGCTTCGACCGGCGGCGCATTCTTCTCGTGACCTATAGCCTGCAGATGGTCTGCTCGGCGGTGCTGCTGCTGCTGGCGCGGGAGCAGATGCATGGGGTCGGCCCCATCTACGCCGTGCTCTTTCTGATCGGTACGGGCCGGGCCTTTGGCGGGCCGGCGGGCACTTCGTTGATTCCCCATCTGGTGCCGGAAGAGCACTTCGTCAATGCCGTCACCTGGGGCGGAGCGATCTTCCAATTCGCCAACGTGGCTGGGCCGGCGCTGGGCGGAGTGCTTTTTACCTTGCCTCTTGGGGCGCTGATCGACCATCTGGCCGGCGGCCGCTGGCTGGACGGCGCGGGCATCGTCTACCTTTTCAATCTGGCGGCGCTGGCCTGGACGCTGGTGCTGCTCTCCCGGCTGCATGTGCGGCCGGGGCGGATGGAGCACCGCGCGGCCTCGCTGCAGGTGGTGCTGGCCGGCTTCCGCTACGTCAGCCGATCCCCCATGCTGCTGGGCTCGATCTCGCTGGACCTGTTCGTCATGCTGCTGGGCGGAGCGGTCGCGCTTATGCCCATCTTTGCCCACGAGATTCTGCACGCCGGGCCGCGCGGGCTGGGTCTGCTGCGCGCTGCTCCCGCCGCCGGGTCGGTGGTGATGTCGGTCTTGCTGGCGCGCTTTCCCCTGCGCCGTCACGCCGGGCGCAGGCTGTTTGTGGCGGTCTCCATCTTCGGCGTAGCGACGGTGGTCTTTGGAATCTCGCACAGCCTTTGGCTCTCGCTGGCGGCGCTCTTCGTCTCCGGAGCCGCCGACGCCATCAGCGTGATCATCCGCGGGGCGCTGGTGCAGCTAGCCACACCGCCGGAGATGCGCGGCCGGGTCAGCGCCGTCAACTCGCTCTTTATCGGTGCATCCAACGAATTGGGCGCCTTCGAAAGCGGCCTGACTGCGCAGTGGTGGGGCGCGGTGCCGGCTACGATTCTCGGCGGCGTGGGCGCGCTGGCGGTGGCGGCGCTGTGGAGCAGTTTCTTCCCCAGTCTGCGCCACATCGACGGGCTGAACGCGGCCGCGCTGCGCAAACTGGCGATAGGCGAAGAAGATCCCCCAGAAACGTAATCCCCGCCGCGAACGGCAACTCGTGGACCGCGAGGTGCATCCGCAACCGGGCGCCGAGCATCGTAAACAGCCTGATGAAAAAACAGCGCGGACCGGGGGGTCCGCGCTACTGCCGGCCAGGAGGCCAGCGCTACAATTTCTTCTCTCGCCGGACGGTGGTTCTCTATCGGTCGAAAAAACTACTTGGACTTCTTGGCCGCGGCCTTCTTTGCCGGAGCCTTTTTCGCGGCCGGCTTCTTCACTGCAACCTTCTTGGCGATCGCTTTTTTGGCTACAGCTTTTTTGGCTACGGGCTTGACGACAGCCTTCTTCAGCGGCGTCGTCTTGGCCGCCGTCTTTTTGGCTGGAGCCTTCTTGGCGATTGCCTTTTTGGCTACAGCTTTCTTGGCTACGGGCTTGACGGCGGACTTTTTCGCGGCTGCCTTCTTTGCGGGAAGCGCCTTTACGGCAGCTTTCTTTGCCGCGACCTTCTTGGCAGGAACCTTCGCCGCAGTCTTGGCCGGAGCTTTCGCCACGGCTTTCTTGGCTACAGCTTTTTTTGGCGCAGCTTTCGCGGGGGCTTTCTTTGCGGCGACCTTCTTGGCGGGCTTCTTTTTGGCCGCGGACTTGTCGCGGACGGCGGCGGTTTTAGCCGCCAGTTCAGCCTTCAATTCAGCATCGAACTCCGGAGGAGTCAGCGGGCGGGCGGACTTGCGCAGGCGCTCGATGTCGTAGAACTCGCGGCGCTCGGTCAAGAAGACGTGCACCACGAAATCGACGTAATCGAGAAGAATCCACTCGCCCTGGCGGCGGCCTTCGACGGAGTTGGCGTAGAGGCCGAACTCCTTCTTCAGGCGGAATTCGATCTCGTCGGCGATGGCGACGGCTTGGCGCTCGTTGCTGGCCGAGGTGATGAGGAAGAAGTCGGAGAGGCCGGAATCGACGGGGTCGAGTTCGAGGATGCGTGTATCCTGGCCTTTTTTGTCTTCACAAACGGCGGCTGCGGCCTGTACGTGAAGGCGAGTCTGCTGGCGTGCTTCGGTTATTGTCATGCGGTGGGAATAATCTCCAAACTATATCGTAGCTGGTTGTAAATGCGGGAGCAAGTTATTGATAGAGCTTTTGCGCACGGATGTACCCGGCCACCGCGTCGGGCAGCAGCGCCAGAGACGACGGCAGCAGCGAAGATTCCGCCTGGCGGAGCTGTTCGCGAATCTGCGAGGCGCTGATTTCGATCTCCAATCCGGGCAGTAGATAGAACGGGGCGCTATCGCCTTTGGCGTTGTGCAGGCGGTATCTTTCCAGCAGTATCCCGGCAGAGGTTGGAGCAAGCCCCACTTCCGGCTCCAGGAAAAGACCCTCCGGCAGCAGCGCGCGCAAGTCGTCGAGGCGCTCACCGGGGCGGGAGGCGACGATCAGCGGGGCCAAAAAGGGGATCTCCGCGCCGCGATGCCAACGGCGCACTCCCGCAAACGAATCGGCTCCCATCAAACAAAACAGTTCACAGCCAGCGGGCAGTTCGGAGCGGAGACGGCCCAGGGTCTCGAAGGTGTAGTTGGGCTCACCGCCGGGTTTGGGCGCATCGGCAAGGGATAGGGCGAAGGCGGCTTCGTCGGCGATGGCCAGGCGCGTCATCTCCACGCGCTGGGCAAAGTCCGTGGAGGATCCCCACGGCTTGAGCGGCTGCGCGCCCACCGGGGCAAAGAGCACCTGGTCCAACCGTAGCGCCGCGAGCGCCGCCCCCGCCACGGCCAGATGGCCCAGATGGGGCGGATCGAAGCTGCCCCCGAAAAAGGCCACCCGCCGGGGCGCGCCTCGCTCCTCCACAGATTGCCGGCCGCTCTGGGTCATGGATTCATCCTAAACCGGGCTGGTCACTGGAGCGCCGCGGGCGGTTTTGATAGCATGGGCGGGATGAGATATGCGATTGCAATTCTGGCCCTGGCCGGCGTGGTGGTCTCCGCGCTGGCGCTGCATGTGCACTACTCCAACGATGTGAGCGCCTGCTCCATCAACGCCGTGTGGGATTGCGGCGTGGTCAATCACAGCCCCTTTGCCGAGATTTTCCATGTACCCGTGGCCGTTTTGGGCATTGTCGGCTACCTGGCGCTGGGCGCATTGGCCTTCACCCGGCAGCGCTACCTGCTGCTGCTGGTGGCGATCGCGGGAATGGTCTTTGCCCTGCGCCTGACCCTCATCGAGGAGCTGGTGCTGGAGGCTTGGTGCGTCTATTGTGTGACCTCGCAGATCGTCATGACACTCATTTTGCTGCTCAGCCTGGGCTGGTTCACGCACGAGTATTTGCAGTTGCGGCGCAGCGCGAAGCAGAGCTGAGCGGCGTCTTTCGTCTTGCACCTGTGTGAGGAGAGTCCCGCTTCTCCGGAAGCGCTGCGCACAGAGCGGGTTTTCCCATTGCTTTGATAAAGCGCGCAGGTGAACCCCGGCCCGTTCTTCGCCCGGCTATGCCTCCTTTTTCTCTCCTTGGAAGAACCAATGAACACCGTACCGATCGGCAAGATGCCCGTAGCTCCCAAACGGCATATCCCGCAGATCGTCGCGCAGTTCGATCTCTCCTCCCGCGGCGAGGCGGTCGAAGATTGTTCTCAACTCTCTGTACTTTCCGCCATGCACATACATGCCGATCGTATTGCCTTGTCGCGGCGATCGTTGGGCGTGGAGCCAATCCGTGGCCGAAAACTCCATGAAGGTGCTTTTCAGGTGGGCGTGAACCACTTTACGATGCTGCTCGGCCGGCATGGAGTCCTTCATGGGCGTGTCAGCGACTTTTGTTATGGTCAAATCGCCGCCCAGGCAAGATCGATAAAACTCCATGGCTTCGGCGCAATTGCCGTCAAATAGCAGGAACGGTGTGAGATGGAGCATGCACACTCCTTTCGGATCGAACTCCTGTAGCTTCCCTGTCCAGGATGCGTCAGAGGATATCGCACCGGGTGCGCTCCGGCAAATCGGGATGCATGGTCGACAATCTGAGAACCCGAGCCCGAGTCGCCTTTTCTGAGCCTTCGCTCCCGCTGATAAACTTGGATAGACAATGTTCAAGCAAGCTTATGCGAATTGGATGTACCGGTGGGAAACGGCGCTGACCACGCGCGATGAGAATCGCGTGGTGCGGCCGCTGGAATGGGGATTCGAGTGGATTACCCCGTTTCTGCAAGCGAACGGATTTGCGGAGTACGTTCCCCGTCCCCAGGATCTGCGCGACAACGCCGCGGCCGAGGCGGCCATGGTGCGCATCAACCATCTGCTGATCCGCAACAGCGACAAATTCTACGGCTACCAGCGCCCCACCGACTTCCGCCTGGAGATGCGCCACCCCGAGCTCTTCCCTACCAACGTGCGCCCCGAGACCCTGGCCAAGGACGCCGCGCTGAAGCAGCAGGCCCTTGACGGCAAGATCGCCAAGGCGCCGTTCCTGCGCTTTACTTCGCCGGAGCGGACCCCCTATCCCGAAAACGATCTGGTCAACGCCCGCTGGTATCCCGCCCCCGCGCACAAAGACCCCAAGCGTCCCCG
>Ga0326728_10025248_pt1 | contig 10659 bp, 5 predicted proteins | sample MB3enrmetagenome_FD_207602 | JGI IMG/M metagenome (GOLD analysis project Ga0326728, IMG submission 207602) | Lab enriched peat soil microbial communities from McLean, Ithaca, NY, United States - MB31MN | ecosystem: Environmental > Terrestrial > Soil > Wetlands > Peat | place: USA: New York...
GGCGCCATGACGTATGCCGGCGGTGCAAGCGGCTGGACGCACCTCGAGAACACCCACTACCACTTCTTCGCGCCCAGGGCCGGATTTGCCTGGACGCCTAAGCCCAACTGGTCGATCCGCGGGGGATATGGCATCTTCAGCATCTTGTGGTCGCAGGCTAATTACGCCAACGCCTTCAATGTCGCGCAAGGTTGGGGGATAAGTGGTTACGACACGACGCCCGATCTGATCCATCCCATCTTCACCATGGAGCAGGGCCCGCCTCCGCCGCTCTACCCTACGAACGCCACTCGTACCAACGACTTCCTGAACGGGCAGTCGGTGGGTTATGTCTCCCGGAACATCCCGATGGGCTACAACCAGCAATACCGGCTGGACGTTCAGCATCAGTTCCAAGGCGGTGTTTTAATCGACGTGGCCTATGTCGGAAACAGGTCGCTGCACATGCCTACCACTTACGCTTGGAGAGACATGAACCAGGTGCCGGAAAGTCTCCTCGGGCCTGGCAATGCCCAGGCAAACCGACCCTTCCCGCAGTTTGCAACCATCAACGATTACGACCCAGTTGATTATGGAGAGTACAACGCCCTCCAGATCACGGCCAAGAAAGATATGGGCCACGGGATGCTGTTCCAAGTGAATTACGCCTGGTCCCATTCCCTGGATTCCATGACCGCGAACGGCGGGACCAACGTACCACAGGTCTGGCAGGATGCGTATACCCCACGCGCCGATTACGGAAACGCGCCAGTGGATCAGCGGAACGTGCTCAACGGAGATTTCATCTACCGCCTTCCAGTGGGACGCGGACGGCATTTCCTGAATCGCAGTGGCTGGAGTGACACAGTTCTGGGTGGCTGGGAACTCACTTCCGTGTTCACGGCGCGCAATGGAACCCCCTTCACCCCGCTCATGGGCACCGGCAACCTCAGCGGCGCCTTGTCGGGCTCCTGGCGGCCGAACCGCATCGCTAGCGGCAAGCTGGCGCATCCGAACATCAACGAGTGGTTTGATACGTCAGCGTTCGTCGGGCCCGCCGCGTACACCTTCGGCAACTCCGGTAGAGATATTCTTTACGGGCCGCCGTTTACCGACATGGATTTCGCTTTGAGCAAGAAGTTCCCCATCTCGAAACTCGGTGAAGGCGGAAGCTTGACGATCAAGGCGGAGACGTACGACACTTTTGACAGCCCGAATTTCGATCTACCGAATGCCAACATCGGAACGTCCAACGCTGGCACCATCACTTCCGCTCTTAACAACCGGCTGCTCCAATTTGGGTTGATGCTTAACTTCTAGCCGGTCTTGTCCTGACGGATCGTGCACGGCAGCTTTGGAGTGCGGCAGCTTGCTGCCGCTTTCTTTCAGGCCAGCTTGCTGGCCGCACTTCAAGGTCGCCGCGAGCAAGCTCGCGAAGAGCTAAAGCGGCAGCAAGCTGCCGCACTCCAAAGCTCATCAACCGGACCAGCGCGTGCCCCGCCGGTCCTTCCAGGGACCGCCGTCCTCGTAACGTTCCGGATGCAGAATCTTCGACCGTGGATCCTCCGCCGTGTCGAGTTGCAGGACCATCCACTTCGGGTAGGGAATGCCGGGGTCCGAAGCCGCGTCCAGCATGCGCACGTCTTCCTCGGAGAGGCGGAGGTCCACGGCGCGGATGTTGTCCTCCAGTTGCTCAGCTTTCCGGGCAGCGATGATCACGCTGCTGACGGCTGGCCGTCCGAGCAGCCAGGCAATCGCCACGCGCGCCGCGCTCGCATCATGGCGGGCCGCAACTTCCTTCAGAGCATCCACCACGCGATAGCCCATCTCCTTGTCGAAAGGCACGAACTGGCCTGAATCCGCAAACCGCGTGCCCGCAGGGGCAGGGTTGGCGCGGCTGTACTTGCCTGCTAGGTATCCGCCGGCCAAGGGGCTCCAGACCAAAATCCCGATGTTGTAGTATTCGGCAAAAGACTGGAACTCGTATTCGAGGCCCCGCCCCACCAGGCTGTAGTACATCTGCGCGGTTACATATTTCTCGAGGCCCAGGCGCTCCTGAAGCATCACTGCGGTGGCCGCCTGCCACGACATGAGATTGGAAAGTCCGATGTAGCGGACCTTGCCCTGGCGCACAAGGTCGTCGAGCGTTCGCAGGGTCTCCTCGAGCGGCGTGTTGCTGTCCCATCCGTGCACTTGGTAGAGATCGATGTAATCGGTCTGGAGCCGCCGCAGGCTGTCTTCCACTTCGCGCAGGATGTTCACGCGAGTCGCGCCGCTACGGTTGAAATTCCCGCCCATGGGAAGGCGGACTTTGGTCGCCAGCACGATTTCATCGCGCCACCCTTTTAGGGCATTGCCCACCAGCGTCTCACTCTCCCCCAGGCTGTAAACGTCTGCGGTGTCGATGAAGTTGATTCCACTATCGAAAGCCTGCCGCACCATCCGCGTGGTGTCCTCCTGGCCCAGGTTGCCAACGTTCATTTTGCTGCCAAACTGCATCGTGCCCAGCGCCACTTCACTGACGATGAGTCCCGTGTTTCCAAGTTTCCTATACTTCATTTTAGTATTCTCCTTCCCATGTCCTAAGTCAGAAGGTCGTTGAAGAAGTCAGCCCGCGGAGGGGGTGGCAGAGCCGCGCGCGGCACTCCCGTGGGCCGCTGATTTCGACAGCCCTGCCTACGGCGCCATCCCCAGCGCCGAGTACAACTCTTCCGGCTTGTAACTCATGCCGTCCTTCACCACCCAGGCTGCTTTTCTTACGTCGCTAATGTTGTCCACGGGATTGCCATTGACGAGCGTAAGGTCGGCAAGCTTCCCGGGAACTATCGAGCCCAGATCGCCGTCCAGCTTCATAATGCGCGCGGCGTTGAGCGTAGCATCCTGAAGAACTTTGTTGGCGGGGATGCCGGCCTGGACATCGAGTTCGAGCTCGCGCTGAAGGGTGAAGCCGGCCAGTGAGTCCGTGCCGTCTTCAATGGGAATTCCTGCGCGATACATCATCCCGATGAGCTCGATCATTCTTGTAAACGACTGCCGGTAGCGGTCCTCCATGCCGGGCGGGGGCGTCAAGCCTTCTGACATCAGGCCCCGCCGCACCTGGGGCGGCAAGCGCGCGGCGATGGGCTGGAATCCACGGGGGATTTTCCCCGCGCTTCCGGTAAACATATTCTCAAAGGCGCTCAGCGTGGGATCCAGCACGGTGTGATGGCTCCGAAGGAGTTGGACAAAGGCGTGCACCTGCGGTGACTCGAGGTCGAGATCGGCGCCACGCTTGGCGACTTCAGTGAGGCGTGCGGGCGTGTTGGTGTTCTTCACGTCGGGCATGAAGTTCAGCATCAGAAAGTTGGCATGCTGGATTTCGTCATAGCCGAGCGCGACGCACTGCGCGGCGATCATCTCCGCCGGAATATGCCCGCTGACGCGCAAGCCCAGTTTGTGCGCCTCCTGGACAATAACCGGCACCAGATCCGGTTTCACTGAACTATAGATTTTGATCTGAACGTAGCCCAAGCGCGCGTAATTGTCCACGGCGGCGCGAGCCTCCTGGGGCGTGGAGACCAGGACCTTGGTGGGCCCATGGTATGGCCCGGTTCCGTCGATGACCCCTGCGAGGACAATGCGCGTGCCAATCTCTTTGCCCTCCTCAATGCGCTTGCGGCGGGCCAGGAGCGTGTCGATATCATTGGCGAGGTCGCGGACCGTGGTGACGCCGGCGGCCAGATTCAGAAGCCCATCATTATCGGCGACGTGGGCATGCATGTCCCACAATCCGGGCAGCAGCGTCTTGCCGGTCCCGTCGATGACTTCAGCGCCGGCGGGCGGAGCGACTTGATTCGAGGGTCCAACGCTGCGGATGCGCTTGCCGATGACGACCACGCTTTGGTCCTCGCGAATCTCGGCCGACTGAGCATCGAAAAGATTGACGTGCGCGAACACCAGCCCGTTCGGCGCCGGATGAGCCAGCTTGCCGGCAAGTTCGGCGCCGCGGGCTTGCGCCGCTTTATCCTGCGCGGCTTGTAGCTGCTTTGTGGCGGATTCCCACCCCTCCGGGATCACCCCGAACCAGGAGTTCGCGAAGGCGAAAAAGGAACCTGCGTCATCGAGCCAGACGTACGTCGGTGAGAAGTCCAAGCCGCTGATGGCGTACAGGGTGACGTGCTCTTGGCGGCCGGAAAATTCCAGGTTGAGGCCGTCCAGTCGATCCACCCGAGCTTCGCCCTCCGGCAGCAGACCCACCTTGCCGCCATTGCCCAGCGCCGATTTAGCGAGGAGCCCCAGTTCCCAGGGCGCCTGGTTGATAGGGACATAGATGGCCGTCGCCGCCAGCTTCTTCTCACCCTTCTCGTATTTGCTCGACCAGCGTGCGACGCCGGAGGTAAGCGTGTAGCTTTCATGAACAGAAGATTTCAGGTAATCATTGCCGCTGACGCTCTCTGCCACCGGCACGCCCTTGGCATCCAGCTCGAGAAGGCTGGTGGTTTTGGGGCCGCGTCCGCGGTCGTTGTATTGATAAAAAATGTGAAGGCTGCCGTCCGCCGCGGTCCACGCGGCCTGCTGTCCCACCAAAATTCCCATAATCGACACGGAATAGTGCTTGGCAGTGCCTGGGATGTCCGCCGGCAGCGAGGGCACGGCACTGGGGATCTGTGGCGGCGTCTGGGCCCAGCAGGTCGCGGCGAGGAGAATACTCACCATCACCGCGTGTCCCAAAGCCGGAAACCTGGCCCTCTGAAGCTGTGAAATAATCCCTGGAAAGTGTGGCAACACCTTAAGCTGTCCCCCAAATGTCACCCAGCACGCGTTGGAAATTCGCGCCCAGCACTTTGACGATCAGAGAGGAGGGCTGGCCTCGCCGGGCAAGCTCCTCCGCGATCACTTGCATGTGATCCGGCCCGTTCAGATCGGGCACATAGGGATAACGGTCCTCGCCGGGCGCGCCGATTCCGAGCTTCTTGCGGCGCGCGATGTCGGCGTCAAAATCCGCCTTCTGAGCCGGTGTGAGGACGACCTTCTGGATCGAGCCGTCAGAGCCGATGCCCACATGATCCGAGCCGCAAACATTGATGGCATGCGCCAGGTGATCGAGCACGTGCTGGCGTGTCGGAACCGTGGGCGAGGCAACCAGGTAGGGCATGAGATACACACCGAAGTAGCCGCCGCGATCCGCCAGCAACTTCAAGATTTCGTCGGGCTTGTTGCGGGGATGCGGGTAGACAGCGGCGCAACCGGAATGGGAAATCAGGACCGGTTTCGAGGAGGCAGAGATCGCTTCCGCGCTGGTGCGATACCCGCTGTGGCTGAGGTCCACAGCGATTCCCAAATCATTCATCGTCTTAACCAGCGCAATCCCTGCCTTGCTTAGCCCGGCATTCCCCGGCTCCAGGCAGCCATCGCCAAAAGTGCTGCGGTTGTTGTAGGTGATCTGCATGATGCGCACACCCAGTTTTCGGAAAACCTCGACCCGCCCCATCTCCTCTTCAAAAAATGCCGTGTACTGGAAGCCTGGGATGATGCCGAGCTTGTCTTCACGCTTGGCGCGTGCGATGTCCGAATGTTGGCGAACTATTGACAGCGCGTCAGGAAATCTCTCGATCAACGCTTCAAGCGATGCGAGATTCTTGATCGTCCCCTCGAAATCCGGAGCCGAGATTGTGAAATTGACGGCGGTAATCCCCGACTGATGAACTGCTGCTACTACCTCAGGGCTTGGTAATGCCTCAAGATCGACAAAGGGGCCGCAGAGGGAATCTATCACGATCGCGCTCTTGTAAAGCTCAGTGACATCGGTCGGAGCATCGTCGCGCGGGACTGCAAACAGACGGGAAACCAGGACCCCTGCTCCCGAGAGCTTGATAACGGAAAGCTGAAATTCACGCCGATTCAAGACACACCCTCCCGCCGCCGCAAACCAAGGAAAGATTATATAACGATGCTATATTGACCTATCATACCATGTTGCTGCTTGCCGGTAGCGCAGACCTGCTTTTCAAGGTCTGCGGCTTTTGGGGTGGGCGACCGGGCGAAGAGCTGCAGACCTGGAAAGCAGGTCTGCGCTAGCCATGAGGAGAGCATTGGGAGCGAAGACTAAGTGTGGGAGGTCGGCTTATGATGCAACGAATATACGCTTTAATTCGGGCGAAGTGGTGGATCGGGGTGGTGATGGCGATCGCGTTTTGTCTAAGGGTTGGGGCTGCGCAGGGGCAGACAGGGAACTCTTCCGCCATCCCAGCCTTGCAAAACGTGCTCTACGGCGCGGCGTATTATCACGAGTACATGCCCTACGAGCGGCTCGACAAGGATGCGGCGCTCATGCAGCAGGCGGACCTCAACGTGGTCCGCATGGGGGAGTCCACCTGGAGCTTGTGGGAGCCCGCCGACGGGCATTTCGAATACGCCTGGATGGACCGCGTCGTCGCCGCCATGGGGAAAGCGGGAATCAAGGTCATCATGGGAACGCCCACCTACTCGATTCCCACCTGGCTTTATCATGCGCATCCGGAAGTTTTGGCGCGCCCGCTGGGCGGGGCGAAGACCTTCTACGGCATGCGGCAGAATATGGACACCGATAGTCCCATTTATCGCTTTTATGCCGAACGCGTGATTCGCAACCTGGTCGAGCACTACAAGGACAATCCCACCGTGATTGGATGGCAAATTGACAATGAGACGTCCTCCTATGGCGCCTCGAACCGGGACGTTTTCTTGGGCTTCCAGAATCACCTGCGCCAGAAGTTCGGTTCCCCGGCCAATCTGAACAAGGCCTGGTTCCTCAATTACTGGGGCGAAGACGTGGACACATGGGAAGACCTGCCCACCCGCGACAGCGCCCAGAGCACGGGCTACAAGCTCGAGTGGACGCGCTGGTCCCAAATGCGGGTGACGGATTTCCTCGCCTGGCAGGCCGCGCTGGTGCGCCAGTACCGCCGCCCGGACCAATTCGTCACCACCGATTTTGGCGGCGCCATGCGAGACGATGTGAACGAAGAAGCCATCGCGAGCGTTTTGGACATTCCCGCCATCAACGTCTATCACGGCACGCAGGACCATTTCGACGGGGCAGAGCAGTCCTTGTTCGAGGACTTCGCGCGCTCCCTGCGGGGAATGAATTTTCTGGTGACGGAGACCAACGCGCAGACCACGGATTGGACTTCCTCCTACCAATTCCCACCCTATGACGGCCAGTTGCGCGCCGACGTTTACACGCACCTCGCCAATGGCGCGAACATGGTCGAGTACTGGCATTGGGCTTCGATTGCAGCCAATCAGGAGACCTACTGGAAGGGCGTCCTCTCGCACGATTTGGAACCCAACCGCGCCTATGCCGAAGTTTCGCGCACCGCCCACGAACTCGCAAAGATCGGCCCGCACCTCGTTGACCTGAAGATCTCGAATCCGGTTGCCATCTTGTGGAGCCGCGACTCCTTGAATGCCCTCGAGTTCATGCCCTTCTCATCCGGCGGACCGCAGTGGTCCTTCGGCCAACCGGCGGCAAACTACTCTTCCCTGGTCCATCAACTCCACAAGGCGCTTTACGACTTGAATGTGGGCGTGGACTTTGTCTTCCCGGAAACCCCGGACTTCTCGCGTTACAAACTGCTGGTGGTTCCGGCCCTCTATATTGCGGACGACGCTCTCCTCGGCCGCATCGCGGACTACGTGAAGAATGGCGGCCACGTGGTAATGACCTTCAAGAGCGGTTTTTGCAATGAGAATTCCGCGGTGCGCTGGGTTCGGGCGCCCGGACCGTTGCGCGAGGCGGCGGGCTTTAGCTACCAGGAGTTTTCCAATCTCGAACGGCCTTTAGCTCTCAAAGGAGATCCCTTTCATGCGGGCGACGCCAACAAGGTCAGCTACTGGGCTGAGTTTCTCATGCCGGAGCACGCGCAGGCGCGCGCTTGGTACGACCACCCCTTCTTCGGACGCTGGCCGGCAATCACCGAAAACCATTTCGGCTCGGGAACACTCCTCTACGAGGGAACCTATCTTTCCGATACCCTGCAAGAACACGTGCTGCTCGACCTGCTGAAGGAGATCGCGCTCGCCGGGCCCGACCAGCAACTGCCCGCCGCGGTCTGGGTCAGGCACGGCGTGAACCGCCTCGGCAAGCGGCTCCATTACTATTTCAACTATTCCAGTGGAGCAAAGTCATTTGCGTATCCCTACGCGGCGGGGAAAGATCTTTTGACCGGCAGCGCGGTTGCGCACTCCCAATCCATCACCCTCGAGCCTTGGGACCTGATGATACTCGAGGAAGAGTAAAGTCACAGTCGGCAATTCCACCCGCCATCCACTCGATCGCCAACCCCCTTCGAGAGTGGCGCTCCCTCTCCCTTCGAAAGCGGCGTTCCCTCTCCCTTGGGGAGAGGGTGGCCCGCGACGGCGCTTTCACCAGCCGTAGCGGGACGGGTGAGGCAATGGGAAGAACAGCCCTCTCCCGAGGGGAGAGGGTGTCCCGCCACGGCGTTTTCATCAGCCGCGGCGGGACGGGTGAGGGGTCAGTTTTCGCTGCTTACACCGCCCCGCCCGCTTTCAGATAAGAAGAGAATCGACAGCCCTCTCCTCCGGGGCTGAGCGGGTCGCACATCTTTTCGATCAACTCCCTTTTTCTGCCCATCGCGATATGACACTTGGAAGAGCCGCAGAGTCTCAGAGGCAGACACTCTGCGCTTAGGTCTGTGACTTTTCAGACCCTATGAACACCCCGCCACCACATTGTTGAAATTAGAGGGTGTGCTCGGTCTTGCAGTGATACAATGCGAGGTTGTAGCGTCTTAGTCACTCCGAGAGTTCTGCAAAGGTTAGTGACGTGATTGAAGACAGTTTCGACGTTTCCTTCATCGCGAGTTTAGCCCTACGCGAAAAACAGATACAGCAAAATTACCGGCCCGTCATCGCAGTACACAAGTGGTTCGCGCGCCGTCCAGGGACTCTTTTCCGCGGCCTACTGCTGGCTGAATTCGGTTCCGGCTCGCTCCGGGATTCCTTCTACAAGTCCCAAAACCTCAAGGGTACCCGTATAGCCGATCCCTTCATGGGAGGTGGGACTCCTCTCTTAGAGGCGAATCGAATGGGCTGTGATGTGATCGGCTACGACATTAACCCAATGGCTTACTGGATAGTGCGGGAGGAGATGCAGCACATAGACCTCAAAGCGTATCGCGAATCCGCCGAAAAACTGCGCTCAGAACTCGAGCGTAGACTGGGGCATTTGTATAGGACCAGATGCCTCTGCTGTGGATCGCCGAATGCTCACGTAAAGTACTTTTTGTGGGTCAAAGTTCAGCAGTGCCCGAATTGCGCGAAGGACGTCGATCTTTTCCCCGGTTATCTTCTCGCGGAAGACCGAAGACACCCCAAGAATGTATTCGTGTGTCCGGCATGTGGCGAACTGTCGGAATGCGACGATCGGCGCGCCCCTGGCAAATGTAACTCCTGCCAAGGGCCTCTGTCCTCTTCAGGACCCGCGAGTAAGAACCGATGCCGCTGCCCCTGCTGCAGTACCGATGTGAGGTTTCCAGACGCCAGCCTTGGGCCGCCGCGCCATCGGATGTTCGCGATCGAATATCACTGCCCCAAGTGCCGACGCGGACATACCGGTAGGTTCTTCAAGAAGCCCGACGAGATCGATCTAGGCAAGGTTTCGGAAGCCGAAGCGCTGAAGACCGGAACGAGTGGGCCGTTCATCCCTGACGACCGCATTCCAGACGGCGACGAGACCGACAGGCTCCATCGCTGGGGTTACAGGCATTACTGTGAGATGTTCAATAGCAGGCAGCTTGTAGGGCTCGGAACGAGCGCCAGCCTGATCAGCCAGGAACAATCCGATCGCGTTCGGCGGGCGCTTGCGACGAACCTCTCCGACTTGTTGAGATACCAGAACATGCTGTGCCGCTACGATACGATGGCGCTGAAGTCCCTTGACATATTCTCTGTGCATGGATTCCCTGTTGGCCTCGTCCAGTGCGAATCGAACCTGCTGGGAATTCCTAACGGCCAGCAGGAGGCCAATGTAGGCAGCGGCGGTTGGTCGAACATTATCGAGAAGTACGCGAAGGCGAAGATGTACTGTGACCATCCCTTTGAGATTCGCCACGATGGTAGCCGGAAGACGGTGGTACCCGTTCCCAGGGAGTGGATTGGCGAGACTAGGAACGGAACATCAGCGGAGCAGGAGTCCAGGGTGATCGATCTTCGCTGCGGCGATGCGGGTTCCGCCCAGCTCCCGGCGGAGGGACTGGACGCAGTGTTCACGGACCCGCCCTACTTCGGCAACGTGCAGTATGCCGAACTCATGGATTTCTGCTACGTGTGGCTGCGCCGCCTCGTGGGACCCGGCGTGGCTTCGTTTCGCGGGATCTCCACTCGAAACGAGGCGGAACTCACGGGAAACGAAAACATGAACCGGGGATTAACGCACTTTACAGAAGGACTTGCGGCTGTGTTCAAAAAAATGGCGCTTGCCCTGAAGCCGGGGCGGCCGATGGTATTCACCTACCACCACAACAGAATTGAGGCGTATTATCCCGTGGCGGTCGCCATGCTTGACGCGGGGCTGACTTGTTCGGCCTCTATCCCATGCCCGGCGGAGATGGGAGCGTCAATCCACATTAGCGGCACAGGATCTTCGGTTGTTGATACCGTGTTCGTATGCAGAAAAACGGGGACAACAAAGCGGCGCCT
>Ga0326728_10025249_pt1 | contig 10659 bp, 7 predicted proteins | sample MB3enrmetagenome_FD_207602 | JGI IMG/M metagenome (GOLD analysis project Ga0326728, IMG submission 207602) | Lab enriched peat soil microbial communities from McLean, Ithaca, NY, United States - MB31MN | ecosystem: Environmental > Terrestrial > Soil > Wetlands > Peat | place: USA: New York...
CAGGCGGTCTTCGGCGGGTGCGATGCCCTGCTGCACGTCATTGCTCTGGCCGACGGCAAGCAGTCCAAAGAGGTCGAGGCCGGGGCCTATATCGCCGGCTCCGTCGCCCTGGCTGGCGGGCGGGCGTATTTCGGCCAATTCGAAAACGAGTTCCTCTGTGTGGATGTCGCGCAGGGCAAGCGGGCCTGGAGCTTTCACCAGCGTGATTTCCCCTATTACTCTTCGCCGGCGGTGACCACCAACCGCGTGGTCTTCGGCGGCCGCGACAAGCTCCTCCACTGCGTCCAGCGGGACAATGGTTCCCAGGTCTGGAGTTTCCCCACCCGCGGCAAGGTCGACAGCTCCCCAGTGGTTTGCGCCGATAAAGTAGTCGCCGGCTCCGACGACGGCCGCCTCTATGTCCTGTCCCTCGACAAGGGCGCGCAGCTCTGGATGTACGAAATCGGTCAGCCCATCGAGAGTTCCCCGGCCGTGGCGGACGGCCAAGTGGTGGTCGGCTCCGACGACGGCGGCGTGTACTGCTTTGGGGGTAGATAGACCTCGGTTTAGAGGTTGCCCGACATGAGAGCGTTGAAAAGCGGCCCCGGCGCGCCGGGACCGCTGTGTTGGATGAACCTCCGTGTCCGCTCAGTTACCACCCTCCCGCGCCGGCTCGTCACTCGTCACTCGTCACTCGTCACTCCTTAGTCACCCGTAACCGCGCGCTTTGGCTACGCTCTTCAGCGCGGCGGCGCAACGGCTCCGGATGTCCGTCCACTGGCCGTTCAACAAGTCCTGCTTGGTGGCAATCCAGGTGCCTCCCACGGCGGCGACGGTTTCCAGCCGCAGGTAGGATTCGAGGTTGCCCGCGTTCACCCCTCCGGTGGGCAGGAAACGAAGGCCCGTGTGCTTGTAAGGCGCCGAGAGCGCCTCGAGCATCGCCACGCCGCCCAGGGCCTCGGCCGGAAAAAACTTCAACAGTTTGCAGCCCAGCGACAGGCCCGTCTCGATTTCGGTGGGCGTCGCCACGCCGGGCACAAAGGGCATGCCCATCTGCCCGGCGCGCCTGAGGATGTCGGGATTGCAGCCCGGCGCCACCGCGAAGGCGGCGCCGCTGTTCTTGGCCGCCTCCAGGTTGGCGGGCGTGAGCACCGTCCCCGCGCCAACCACCAACCGCGGACACTCCTGGGCCAGCACGCGGATGGCCTCGGCCGCCGCTGCCGTCCGAAAGGTGATCTCGACCACCGGCAGCCCGCCCTCGAGCAGGGCCTCGGCCAACCCAAGCGCGGTCTCTACCTGCTCGATGGCGACGACGGGCACCACGCCGTATCGGGCCACTTGCTCCAGAACAGGTTCGCCTCTCATATTTCACGCCCCGGGCAGGGCGCGTCCCCACCTGTCGGGGCGCGCCCTGCCTTGCAGCCTGTCAGGCTTTGGAGCCTGGCCTGGAGTATCCAGGCCAGGCCCTCCCGGCCCCTTGGGGCCGGAGCCTGGGATCACAACTGGATGCGGTAGAACCTGTGCGCCGCGCTGGCCGGGACAGTATAGATGGGCGGCGCGGCCCCGGAGACGGCAGTCCAGACCGTCTGCGCCCCTTGCAACTGATCGGTGGATTGCAGAGTGCCGCCCTGCCAGGCGATGATCACCTGCGCGCCATCTGGCGCGATATACACCTTGACCGGCCCATAAACATCGAAGCTCTCGTCCGAGTCCTGGGCGGCGTTGTAGATGCTCAGGACCTCGTAACCGCTCAGGGCGCGGCGCCAGATGCCCAGGTCATCCACGTTGAAGGTGCCGGTGACGTTGTAAATCCCGGTTGGGTCCTGGCCCATCGTCAGGGTGGCGCCGCTATCGACGTTGCCCAGGGCGGCGATGGAGCGGGTGTTGACCCATTGGCCGTCCACGTAGCTGACGGCATTGGACACGCCGCGGTCGAAGACCACGGCCAAGTGGTGCCAGTTGCCGTCATTGATCAGCGGGCCGCCCGCGGGGTCGGCGGCCACCGAGCCGGTGTCCGTCCCCACGGCGGTCCATTCGAATTCGTCCTTGTCCTCGGTCAGGACCCAGCCGGCGTTGTAAGTCGAGTTCACGGCATTGCCGATGATGGGCAGGTCGTTGAACCCGTTGGTGAACTGCAACCAGAGGGCCACGCTGAAACTGTTGGTCGTGTCGAAGGAGAGGTCCCCGTGGCTGTCGGAAATGACCAGGTAGTTGTAAGTGGTATTGGCCACCGTGCTCAGTTGTATGGCCTGGCCGAGCTTGCCCGGCACAAACGGGGTCGTTCCGCTGGTGGTGGCGTTATTCCCGCGGCCTGAGGAGTCTTGGGTGTTGCCATTGAACGTGAGGTGGAGGACCAGCGCGTTGGTGACGTTCGCAAAGGCCGGCGGGGGCATGACCGTCAGCGTCGCCGCGGCGCTGGTGATCTTGCCGGCCGCGTTGGTGATGGTGACGGAGAAAGTCCCCGCTGCAGCGAAGGGCACGTTGGCCAGCGTGAGCGAGGAGTTGGTAGCCCCGGTGATCGGCACCCCGGCGCGGCTCCACTGGTAGTAGAGCGGCATGGTTCCCACGGCGGAGACGCTCAGGGTCGCGCTGCTCCCGGCCGCCACCGTTTGGTCGGCGGGCTCTTGCACGATGATCGGCGCGGTGTGGGCGCCATAGGCGGCCACGGCGTACATCGTCGCAATCGCCTGGTCCGAGAGGATGCCGTCGTAGATGGTGATGTCACCCAGTTCCCCCGGCCAGTACTGTCCCCATTGGTTGGCGCCGATCCAGATACCCGTCTTGTCCGGCGTCAAGGACGAAGCGGTCACGGAACTAATAAACTGGCCGTTCTTGTAGAACCTGGCGCCCCCGGCGGCGCCGGGATTGAAGCTGGCGGCCACGTGTTGCCAGACGCCGGCGGTGATGTTGGCGCCGCTGCTATTGTGATCCAAGATGCCGGGCGTGGTGAAGCGAATTTCCGAGCCGTCGAGCTTAAAGGCCCAACTGCCGTATTCAGTGACGATCCCAATGTCCGCGCCGGACGCGATCGTGTTGGGGTTGATCCACGCCATGACGGTCAATGGCCCGGTCAAGCCCAGGCCGCGGGCTTGCACCGAGGTGGTGCTCCCGTCGAACTGGTAGCAGGTGTTATCCGCGGCAAATCCTGAAAACTCCGGCGGCGTGGGGCCAGCCACGCCCTGCACGACCGCATTGCTGATCACGCCGTCGTCATCCCCGACATAATCGTAGGCAGTGTTCCCGCTGGTCTCGTTCAGGCGCCAATAGTTGATCGGCCCATTGGTGACCACCGCCTGGACATAGCTGCCGGGGACCAGGCTGATGAGGGTGAAGCTGGCGGTTGAACTGACCACCCCGCCGGCCGCATTGGTCACGCCCACGCTGTAATTGACCGCGTTGGCAGCGGTGACGTTGGTGACGAACAAGGTGGCATTGGTGGCGCCGGGGAGGTTCGTGCCGTCCTCTTTCCATTGGTAGGAAAACGGCGGCGTGCCGGCGGCGGCCACCGTGAAAAACCCGGTGCCGCCCGGATAAATCGGCCGAGCTGCGGGCAGTTGCGTGATGGACGGCGGCTGGGTGGGGCTGACGGTGAGGGTCACCGTGGCGCTCGTGGCCGAGCCGTACGGGCTTTTCACGATCACGTCATAATTGCCGTTTTCGGCCAGCGTCGCGCTGGCCACGGAGTAAGTCGCATTGGTGCCCACCACACTCCCATTGAACAGCCATTGGTAACTCAGCGGGCCCGCGCCGTAGGCGTCCACGCTGATGCTGAAGGGCGTGGTGACATAGACCGTGCCCGTGGGGGAAATGCTCGGCACATTCGTCACGAAGCTGGGCGCGCTCGGCCCGGTCGTGCCGACGCTGAAATGCGTGAGGACCTCTCCCGGAGTCAACGCTCGGTCATAGAATGCCGCTTCCGCCAGATCGCCGGCCACCGCCTCGGCCCCGCCCGTCTGGTTGGGGTTGCCACCCAGGTAGAAAGGCGCCGTCGAGGGCAGGAGCGCGCCCGCGTATGCGACCGAGCCAATGAATTGGCCGTTGAGGTAGAAGTAGAAACTGCCCCCATCGGAGACGCCGGCAATGTGATACCACGTGTTCAACTGGAGCGGCGTGGGCAGCGCTTGGTTGAAATCCTGGACGGTGAAGGTGGTATAGCGCAGGCCGCTGGCGGTATTGACGCCGAAGCCCCATCCCGGGGCGCGGTTCGAGAAGAGCCTTTCGACCCCGCTGATGTTGGTGAAATAGCCCCAGACCTCGCACGAGAACGTCGGGGTCAGGCCGCTGAAATCAAACGGCGTGGAGTTGCTGATGATCACGGCGCTGGGTTGGGTCGGGTCGAAGCCCGCCGAGGTGTCGGTGTCGAGCGGCGAGTATCCTGGCTGGCCGAGATTCACCGCCGAATAAAACCCGTCATTCCCGCCCTGGTAGTCGTGGGCGATGGTACCACTCTGTTCGTTGAGCCGCCAGTAGGAGATTGGCCCCGAGGCCAGGACGACCGCCTCGTAACTGCCCGCCGCGGGTGTCGTGAGGGTCAGCGCCGCGCTCGAGCTGGCCACCCCGCCGGCCGCATTGGTCACGCCGACGCTGTAATTGACCGCGCTGGCGGCGCTGGCATTCGGGACGAGCAGCGTGGCGTTGGTGGCGCCGATGATGTTCGTGCCGTCCTCCTTCCATTGGTAAAAAAACGGCGGGGTGCCCGAGGCGACCACCGTGAAAATCCCGGTGCCGCCCGGATAAACCTGCCGGGCCACGGGCGGCTGCGTAATCGAGGGCGGAATGGCGGGCGTGATCGTCAGCGTCGCCAGGGCGCTGGTGGCCGAACCGTGTGGATTGGTGACGATGACCTCATAACTGCCGCTATCGGTCAAGCTGGCGCTGGTCTTGGCATAAGTCATGTTCGTGCCCACCACTTTCCCACCCTCGAGCCACTGGTAAGTCAGCGGCCCCGCGCCGTACACATCCGCGCTGAGCGAAAAAGGCGTGCCGGCATAGATCGTGCCCGTGGGCGCAATCATCGGCTTGTTCTGCACGAAGCCGGGCGGGTTTTGATCGCCCACCCCGGTCAGGTACAGCGTCCGGATTTGCCCATCCAGCAGGGCCGTCCCCCATGTCGCCACCTCGTCCACCGTCCCATTCAACAAGTCGCCGCCCGCGTTGCCGAGGCTCGTCATGGGCAGCGTGATGGAAGCCGAATTGGAGTCCTGCAGGAACCCGTCGACGTAGAGCATCGTGTTGGTGTCGGTACCCACGAAGGCCAGGTTCACCCATGTGCCGATCGGGGCCTGGTAATTGAAGGCGTAGTCAGCCACCCCATAGGCGGTGAAGCCCACCTCGTGCGTATTGTCCCACTGCTCGAGCTTGAGCCCGGTCGCCGAACTCCACATCAGCACCGCTGAGCCCCCGGGCGCGAGCTGGCGGTTCACCCAAAACACCGCCGTCCAGGGCGTCGGGATATTCGTCAAACCGATCTCCAGCGCCTGGCCCGTTCCATTGAAGGCCAACCCGGTGTCCGTGGCCCCAAAGCCCGGGAAAGTGGGTGCCTCCAGCGTGTCCGGCGACGGCTGCAAACTGGAACCGTAGGTGCCGTCGGCCACGGCGCCGAGCGTGCCCAGGTTGGTCGCGGTGACCGCGGGCGTCGCCTCGCTGAACCGCCAATAGGTCAGCGGCTGGAAGGCCAGCACCTGGGAGGGGTATTGGGCGGGGGCGTTTTGCCCGCGGGCGCCTGGGCCGGTGCAGCACAAAAGCGCCACGCTCGCGAGAGTGTAAAGGGATCGTCTGGAGTGAATTGCTTTCATAAGGTTGCGATTTTAAACCATGTCTTACGGCTAAGCCGGGCACTCATCGAGAACTGCCCGGTCCTTGAACTGCGCGGCATGATGCAGAAAGAGCAGGCCCTTGTCAAGCTCTTTCACTGGTACCACCGCGGGGCCGGGAGCGCCGCCTTTAGGCGGCAGCGCGCCAGCAAGGGGAGGGACCTTGGAGCGCCCGGCAGCGCGGCCCGTTGCGGGCCACTGCCGCCTGAAGGCGGCGTTCCGCTCGATCTTGGAACGCCGCCTTCAGGCGGCAGCGAAGGATTATGTCAGGCGACCCATCGGCCCCGGTGAATAACTTCCCGCCGTTTTCCTTGTGCACCTTTGGCCTTTACTTTGTCCAACGCTCATGTTACGATGTTTGGAAGTCATGAGCGTCGGCAGAGAAAGGACTAATCATGGACAGGACCGTCAGAGAAGCCGAGCCGGCAGGGGTGGTAGAGGCCGAATCCAATGAGGAACAGGCCGAACCGCTCGATCTTACGGTCGAGCAGATTGAGGAACGGGTGTCAGCGCAGACGAGCGTGCTCATGGGCATCCTTGAGCGCGAGGGAAGTTCGCACTGGCACCATGGGGGAATAAACGAGTGATGTTCCAGCGCGCGGCTCGCGCCTCCCGCACGCGCATTTGACCAATTCGGACGGCCGAATGCGAGAAGGGTCCCTTTCCGCGCCTTTTGACTCCGGCAAACCACGCCTGGCCCGCTTGAACACGCTCGCGCCGGGGTTGTCCAACGCACCATGAATCTATCTTCCTTCGGGGCGCGGGCATTGCGTTGCTGGCGCAAGGACATCCGGCCCATGATCGTGGTGGCCCTGGTAGTTTTCTCGATCCGCTCCTCGCTGGCCGACTGGAACGATGTCCCGACCGGTTCCATGAAGCCGACCATCCTGGAAGGCGACCGCGTTTTCGTGAACAAACTGGCCTATGACCTCAAGGTGCCGTTCACTACCCGCCACCTTGCCCAGTGGAGCAACCCGCACCGGGGCCAGATCGTGGTGTTTTACTCCCCCTACGATGGCCAGCGTCTGGTCAAGCGCGTCGTCGGCCTGCCGGGCGATACCCTCGAGTTGCGCCAGAACACCTTAATCCTCAACGGCCAACTGGTGGGCTACCGGCCCTTGGCTGAAGAACTGCTGCGCGATGTCTCCCCCGCCGACCGCGCCGTCCACGTCTTCGCCGGCGAACAACTCTCAGGCCGCCCGCACGCCGTGGCACTCATCCCCCAGGCCGCCGCCAGACGCGACTTTGGCCCCGTTATCGTCCCGGAGGGCCGGTACTTCGTGATGGGCGACAACCGCGATAACAGCTTTGACTCGCGCTACTTCGGCACGGTCGAGCGCGCGAGCATCCTCGGCCAGGCCACCTCGGTGGTTCTCTCCTTCGACCACACCCGCCACTGGCTGCCGCGCTGGCGCCGCTGCTTTTCAGCGCTCTGAGCGCCGCGGCTGCGGACCTCACTTGCGAAGCGTGACGCACACCCACCAGGCCGCCCCTCCCAACAGCGCCAGCAACACCAGCAGCAGAACGACCTTCAGCACGAATTTCGCCAGCTTGATCGCCAGTGCCAAGACCACTATAGCCGCCAGGATCACCAGCACCACCGCGGCCAGCCCGAGTGGTCCCTGAAGTTGCCTGAGCAAATCGTCCATGGCGCCAGCCCGCTCACCTGAAACTGAGCCGGTAGCGGTGGTAGCGGGCCAGCACCGCGTTCACATAAGCCCTGGTGGCCGGAAAACCGATCTGCTCGACAAAAGCCGCGCTGTTGGTCGCCCCGCCGCCATAGTTCCACCTCAAGACGTTGCCGCGCCCGGCGTTGTAATCGGCCAGCGCGTAGGGCAGCGGATCGTCGGTCCGCCTGTAGCGCCCGAGCAGCTTTCGCAAATACCATGCGCCCGCCAGCGTGTTGGTGCGCGAATCCAAACAGTCCTCGTGCTCGAAGCGCGCCAGGCCTTCGGCCTCGGCCCATTCGCGTGCGGCGATTTCCCGGAGCTGCATCAGGCCCACTTCCCGCGCCCGCCCGCGCGCCCGCGGGTTGAAGCGGCTCTCGCGCCAGACCACCGCCTTGACCAGCGCCGGCTCCACGCCGTAGCGCCGGGCCGCCGCGCGAATCGGCCCGTCCTGGCTGCGCTCCAACCACTCCTGCCGCCACCAATAAAGGCCCGTCCCTCCCACCAGGAGCAGCAGAATTGCCAGAGTCAGTCGGCGCCCTTTCACGCCCTCCTTCTAGCTCACTCTCCGGCCCGCGTCGAGCCCGCGCGCGGCCTCCATCCTGATGTGGTCCATATCCTCCTGAACCGAGGTCTGCCCCCCCCTCGTCCCTCTTCCCTCCTCCCTCGTGCCTCCCCGGCTCATGAACCGGCGGCGTTTTCTGCTCAAGCTGTGGAAAAGTGCGCAGCCCTCGGCTGGCGGGGCTTAGACCTTGGTTCACAGGTAACCGGACATGCCGCGTGGGAGTGACGAGTGACGGGTGACGAGTGACGAGCAAACCGACGCCGCCACCGGCGTTTTCGCTCGTCACTCGTCACTTGTCACTCGTCACTTTGCACAGCAACGTCCGGATACTTTGGAACCGGGGTCTAATGGTTCGCGCCTTCCCTCCCTTGTGGCACAGCACCTGCTCTGTTCGCACCGCATGAATACGACTGAGAAGGCGCTCATCAGCAACCCCAAGGGCGGCAATGCCCCGGTTCGCGCCTCGGTGAGCGGTTTGCAGAGGCGCGTTCTGCGCGTGTGGGTAGTGCAGGAGAATACCGCCCTCCGCGGACTCTTCGCCCGGTTGTTGAGCCAGCAGCCCCTCATCCGGTGCAGGCGCCAGTTTCCGTCCGCCGCCGCGGTCCTGGCAGCTTTGGCCGAGGAGCGCCCCCCGGACATCGTTCTCCTGGACGTGCGGCTTGGCGATCAGAGCGGCTTGGCGGCTATCCGGCCGATCAAAAAGCTGGCCCCTTCGGTGAAGGTGCTGATGCTGACGATGTTCAGCAACATCCACTACGAGCTCGAGGCCTTCCGGGCCGGAGCCAGCGGCTTCCTGCTCATGAGCTATGAGCTCAAGGAGATCGTCCAACTCATTCACCACGCCTATCGCAGCCCCGGCACCCCGGACCTGTTCCCCAACATGGCCCTGCAACGGGAAGCCCAGGCCGAGGCGGAGGAGGCCGGCGCCCGCCGCTGGCGCAGGCGCTTCAGCCTGTTCGGCGCCCTGCGGCAACTGTGCGAGCCTCCGCGTCGGACGGCGGAACTCCAAGTGGACCACTAAGGTCTCAGTGTCAGCACCAGTGTCGGGTCCACCGGGTAACGGCCGAAGCGCTCGCCGTAAAGGGCCAAGCCGCCGGGCAAGGAGGGGTCGACCTCGAGCCGGATGAGGAATTCCTTGGCGTCGGCCGCGGCGCGCAGCAGCTCGGGCGGAATCACCGCGTTGATGAGATAACCGTAAGAGCCGGCCTCGTGAAGCCGGCGGTCGTGTTTTTGGGCGTGCCAGGAGAGGATGCCGCGATGGTCGGCGGGGTCGTTGGGCAGCTCGAATTGGCCCAGAGCGGCGCCGCCCAGACGCACGCGCACGGCACTGGGAAAACGGGAGGTATCGGTCATGGGATAGGCGTTGGGGTTGCGGCTGGGGTCGTGGGTGCCCCGGCCCAGCATGAAATCGCCTTCCTGCCGGGCGGCCCCTTCCTGGTCTTTGCCCAAAAGCCGCTTGGCGGAGGCCTCGAAGACCAGGGAAGCGCCGGCGATGGCTTCCGGCGCCAATCCTTCGGGCCAGGGCACGCGATAGTCGAAATAGCCCGCGCCGGCCCCGTTGACCTTCAGACCGTCCATGACGTTCCATTGTTTGAGCGACCACCGGGCGGCGGTGAAGGTGGACGGGGCGAAGCGAAGGAGCCGGACCCGGCTGCCGTTGAGCTCGAGTTCCTCGTCGCGCGGCGCGGGGCCGTTGGCCACCAGGAAGGTGGTGAAGTTGCGGTGCAGAACCATGCCGGAGGGGTCTTCCAGGACCAGGCTCAGCACGACCAGGGCCGGATGATCGGGCAGCGTCACGCGCAGGGGCTCCAGCTCCATCGAGAGCCAGGGCCGGAACTCGAGGGCCCGCACGCTCTGCGAGTACCATTGGGCGCGGCCCAGCGTGTCCCAGCCGCTGAGGGTGGCGCGCAGGCGCAACCGCTCCGCCGGGGCGCGGTCCGTCAGGAACGAGGCCCAGAGCGGGACCCGGACCTCCTGGCCCGGGTGCGCCTCGCGGCACAGTTCGCTGCCCGTGGAGAGATAGAACGGGCCGTGAAGGTCGCGCAGGCTCATGCCGGAGACGATCTCGTCCAGGCCGGTGGATTTCTCGGAGCGGTCGAAGCGGTAGTAGCCGTTCCATTCATTGATGACGTCGTGGTGCTCGGTGTAGAGCCAGCCGCAGATTTTGGGGTGGCGGCGGAATTCGTTCATCATCACGTGGTAATCCCAGCTCCAATCACAGTCACCCGTGCTGCCTTCGTAGCCCCACACGTTGCCGCACTCGCTGTTGAGCAACGGCTGGCTGGCCTGCGCGCGCCCGCCGATGAAATTCCACTTCGAGCCGGGGAAGGTGTCGCGGGTGACCTGGTCCAGGTGCTCGCGCCAGGCATAGCCCGGCAGATAGGCGTGCCAGGAATTGAGGTCGGTGGCCACGTGGTCGAAGTTGCAGGCCGAGTTGTCCTCCACCAGCCGGGTGGGGTCCAGCGCTTTGGCCAGGCGATAGATCGAGGCCACCCAGTCCTGGGTTTCGGGCTGGTAGCGACGCTCGCGGCCCCGGCCGCTCATCAGGCCCCAGGTCTCGTTGAAGGGGACCCAGGAAAAAATGGCGGGGTGATTGAAGTCCCGCCCGAGCATTCCGCGCAGGGTCATTTCGATC
>Ga0326728_10025255_pt1 | contig 10656 bp, 12 predicted proteins | sample MB3enrmetagenome_FD_207602 | JGI IMG/M metagenome (GOLD analysis project Ga0326728, IMG submission 207602) | Lab enriched peat soil microbial communities from McLean, Ithaca, NY, United States - MB31MN | ecosystem: Environmental > Terrestrial > Soil > Wetlands > Peat | place: USA: New York...
TAACCATTAAAGATACCATCCGCAGTACCGATGATATCGCAAAAGCAACCGAACAGGTAGCCATCTCTTCACAGAAAGCAACAGATAACGCAAAAGTCCAGCTTACCAGTGTGGAGAAGATCTCCGGTGTAATATCGGACGTCTCAGCCTCGATCGAAGAGATCGCGAGCACATCTCATGATGTGATGGTTCATGCCGAAAAGGCGGCCAATGAAGGCGCCCGGGCAGCCGGTGTAGGAAAGACTGCAACAGACAAAATGCAGGCTGTCGAAAAGATCTCCCTGCAGAGCGTAAATGAGATCACAGCGTTAAACGAGCAGATGCGCCAGATCTCAAAAATTGTTAACCTCATCACCGACATAGCAAACCAGACCAACCTCCTTGCCCTGAATGCGGCGATCGAGGCAGCACGGGCCGGCGAACACGGGCGAGGGTTTGCGGTAGTCGCCGGGGAGGTAAAAAACCTTGCCGGTGAATCCAAGAAAGCTTCAAGCCAGATCGAGACTCTCATAAAATCCATCCAGACTAAAAGCGAAAACACGGCATCGTCCATCCAGAACTCCTTTGATGAGATCAAAGGCGGCATCGAAAGCGTCAACATGACCGTTGAGTCGCTCACGAAGATCATTGCCGAGGCAAACGTGGTCTCCCAAGGTATCACCGAGATCACAAAAGCTACCGAAAGCCAGGCACAGGCCACAACCAGCCTGATGGCCGACATCGAATCGGTAAGGACTGCCACAAAGAACAACCAGCAGCGCATGGAAGATATGGCAGCCCTAGCCGAGGAAACCAGTGCATCGACAGAAGAGATAGCCAGTGCGTCGCAGGAGCTCTCGCGTATGGCAGAACACTGCAGCGTCAAGATGAAGGAGTTCCATACCGAATGAATGTAAAACTCGCAAAAGATGTACTATTTTTCCTGTCGTTATGCCAATGCGCCCCTGAGCGCAGGAACGTTTTATGACAATCACTAAAGATGACGGTTTTTCAACCCTGAAACGGTTTATCGAACAGACCCTCAAAATCCAGTGTTCCAACTATAAAGAAGACTATATCAAACGCCGGCTGCTTTCCCGGATGCGTTCAACCGGGACAACGAATTATGAAGAGTACCTCAAATATCTTCACAACAATGCCCCGGAACTGGAGAACCTGCGTAATGCACTCACCATAAACGTAACGGAGTTTTTCCGGGATGCAGACGTGTACGACATGGTCAAAAAAGAAATTCTTCCTGCACTCTTCAAAGGAAGAAAGACCATCCGTATCTGGTGCGCCGGTTGCTCAACAGGAGAAGAACCCTATTCCATGGCCATGATCCTCGCGGATATTATGGCTGCCGACAAGACGGTTTCCGGCCAGATATTTGCTACCGATATCGATGAAGTCGTCTTAAAAAAAGCAAAAGAAGGGATCTATACGGAAAAATCGATGGCAAAACTCACCGATACCCAAATCCACCGGCATTTCACCAAGCTGCCTGACGGGACATTCCAGGCCAAACCGCAACTCCAGGCACTTATCCGGTTCCGTCCCCACGATCTCATGAGCGGCCAACCAATATCCCGGTACCTTGACATGATCAGCTGCCGGAACGTGACCATCTACTTTACCGAGAAGCAAAAGGATGAGCTCGCAAGGACGTTCCATAATGCATTAGTACCCGGGGGGTACTACGTGATGGGTAAAACCGAATACCTCGGGCGCGAGGTTGAAGGGCTTTTTGTCCCGGTTAATTCTATCATGAAGGTCTATAAAAGAAAAGAATAACCGTTTTTTTGTTAATGCTGAGGGCGATCGTCCCGAGCCATTTCAGAATCTTTCCCGATATTTTTTGTCAGGTTTTTTTGCAGGGCTTTGCGGGACGCCTGGAGTTTTATCTGGTTATAGACGGTAACAAAGTTAATACCAACGACAACTATGACAAGCATCAGGCTGACCCAGAGCATAGTTCCGTTCAGGGTAAGAAATGCGGCCCAAAGAAGGACGACAAAAGAGATCAGGTAAAAAATGACCCACGTCCTGATGCCCGGAATCTCCATAGCAATGAATATGCTACGCAAGAATACTAATCTATTCCCGCCTGTTTTTCAGAGGACGCTATAAAAACCGGAACATCCTTTTCATGCACTCACGGATAATCTCTGAATGGGCATAAAACATGACGATTTTTATAGAAACCGTAACCAGTAGTACGTGTGGATAAAGGGGATATTTACACACTTATTGGCGGGTTTGTGGTGATCCTGGTTGTTGCCGTTATTGCAAACCATGGCATGATATCCTCTGCGTCGGCTGGTACCGGAAGCAGTCCCACAGTACCGGTACCAAGCGTTTCTGTCACGCAGATGCCCACTCCCTTGACCGTTGTACCAACGCAGACACCAACGGTAACCCAGACCCTTCCGGTACCTTACCGGATCACCTTGACAAACACCCCGTTTTCCTACCCGGCAATACATCTTCCGGATCACATGGAGACCTACGGGGTCTCAAATACCCCCCCACGGGAAAATACGAGTGTACCTTTTGCATATGTCGACGATTCACGGGGGGGTCTGACGACGATCTTTAAAGTACCCTACCCAATCTGGGCTTTGAATATCAGTGTGACGGCAAACACGCACCCTCAGTATGCAACCTTCGATATGGTACTCTGCGATGCAAAGACCGGCACTATTATCACCGGCGCTGAAATCCTGAGCAGTGGGACAATGTATAAATATGTCCGGAACTCGGGTTCGATGTATATGATAATCGGTGTCAGTTCTGTCGATTATTACCAGATCACGCTGGAAACACCGCTCTCTTATTATGAAAATGCCAGCTCCCCGGCCTGACCGGTACGTGGAGCGCGGGCATATTTTCCTATAGTTACCTAGATCTTTTCCACAGTCACCCGGACACGGTCGCCGGTTTTGAACAGGTGTCCCTTAGGGACATCAATATTGAACCAGAGGCCTCCCGGGTTATCCTGGGTTGGATCCTGGGACATCAGGCAGTCTTTCTGTTCGTTGATATCAGCAACAAAATCAATAGATGACTCAAACTCAATTTTTGTCATAATAAAAGAAGGTGGGGATACCAAAAAAAACTACAGGGCACGGGTCGTGACCATCCACGTCGTGCTGTTCGAATAGCTCCATCGGATGATGGACAGTTCCTTACACATATCGGCAAGAATTGCCATATTGGTTCCTACTTCCTTTGGGGACAAGCCCAGATCTTTTGCAATGTATTTGGACTTGAAGTAATGTTTACCTTTGTCCATACCAGTCTGAAGATAGGAAACAATTTTGTGCTGGGTTTCGTTATATTTTTCGCGTATGTTTTTACCTGGGGACATCGTTTCGCCTCAGTATTAAGAAATCATATGGATCAGGACATATTTATATATATCTGATGGCAGCAGTAAGATTAATCCTTTTTTTGGGCAATAGTGACTCAAATCAGACACCGAAAATATATTAGTCAGTTAAATTTCAGTAGGACTTGGTTCCGGCCGTTATTATCAGTATTTTCGTGGTATTAAAGGAGGGAGGGAATGTGAAAAATCTTCCCTACTGCTGTACTGAGGCCTCACCAATCTTCTGGATTAACGCCTCAAGAACGACGCTCCGCATCCCTTCCACAAACTTGATGCTGCCAACAACAAGGTGCCCGCCACCGGAGATGCCACCGCCGGGGATCTCGTTATGCAGCTCGCGGACCATACGGGGAATGTTCATGTGTACGCCCCGGGAACGAAGGACGGCAAAATCCGGGCCAAAGCCGATGGTAACGACCGGCTTTCCTGCATTCTGTTTGCAAAGCCGGTCGTGGACCTCCCCGGATGTTTTCCCGGGCGGCGGGAAGGTAAATTTGTGGGCGTGGATCTCCACATCGATCAGGAAGAGCTTTGCCTCGTTTGGCAGGACCCGGGCTTCAACGTGGGGCATGCAGGCATTCATCTGGTCTTCGATCATTGCATTTGCACCGTCAACCAGGAGGCCGATCAGTTTTTGATGTCGTTCATGGTTCCCGACCAGGTCAAGGATGTCTTTCACAATCTCGCGACCATCGTTGAACCGGAGCCAGAACTGTTCATAGTCAAGGGCAAGGGCAATGTCCTTGCATGCCTGCTCGGAATAACGGTCACCTGCAAGTGCGAGATAAAGGCCCCGTTCAGGTGCTTCGCTCCGGTCGCCGACACCGGCAACCGCCGGCAGGTGCCGGATGAGGGGTTCGACCCGGGGATTGATCAATCGTGCAACCTCGGTCCCGAGCATCCCGGCCGTGACCCCGAAATCGCCGCCAACATGGTACGGGTTGACATGGCCGACAAGGTACTTGTCAATAGTCGCGTCCGGGTGGTGGTGGTCGATGACAACAAAAGGAATGTCGTAGACACTTGCGATCTTATACGATGCTTCATCTTCTTCGGTCGAACCATTGTCCGTGAGAATCACCAGTGGCATCTTCTGGCCGAACCGGGCATGATCCTTAAGCGCGAAATCCAGGTCCCGGGTGATATCCTCGATCTCGTAAAACGGTGCCTTTGACGGGGCACGCTTAAAGAGATAATAATCGGCGTCAAAGTCGCCACCCGATTCACGGATAAGCGAAACAACTGCCTGCTCAATGGCGACTGCCGAGCAGATACCATCGGCATCAGCGTGGTGACGGAGAATGATAGGCTGTGCGGTAAACACCGCCTTTCTTATGATCTTTGCAACCTTGCGCATCTCGGGCATCAGGTTATCGAGGACATCGCTTTTCACCAGTGGTCTGATGTTCTCGGGTTCAGCACGAGCGTCAAGTGCTTTTTCTATCCGTGTCCGGACAGTCTCTTCCTCATCACCAGCAAGGGCAGCAACACCATCGGCTTCGATCTGAAGCTGGTTGTTGCGCATCATGACCTCGCCAATGACTCTGACGATCATGTTCAGCTCGACCTCAGGATATGCCCTGACACCGGCTTCTACGAATGCTGCAACATTCTGGGTCCCGGATTCATCTACAATAGTAAATATGGTCGGACCGCTGGTCTGCTTGATCTGGGCGACTTCTCCTTCAATAGCAACGGTCTTTCCCTGTTTTGATGCGAGGTCCACAATCCTGACCGTAGTGGATGTACGCTCGACCTGCTGGACCTGGTAGACCTGGATGAGCTGTTCTTCGAGGTCGATGTTCCCGTTAGGCCGGATCTGCCTGACGCGCACAAGGACATTGTCTTTTTCCTTGTGATCAGCTTTGACGCTCGTTTTGTGCACAAGCCCCTTGATCCGGTCGTTTAACTGGACAAACATCCCGAACGTGGCAAATCCCTGGACTTTTCCCAGGTACGTTTTTCCTTCCTCTACATCGGACAGGTCGCATCCCGCGGACAGCCGGTAAACTAAAGTATTTTCTTCCATTTTCTCACTCCACACGCGACTAGCGAAACGAAACGATATTGTATGCGGCTTATGATCGTATTTTGTATCGTTCTACGTTATCCAGCACGAAACGTGGGTGCCAGCGTGTACAAAGAATAGTCACCGGAGGATTATGTTAGTTGTCATGCCCGCTAAAAACAGTGAACCTGCCGTCAATCCCGGTACGTGATCTCCAGCATGAACAAATCATCAGGAATGATAATGGTACCGCCAAATGCGGTTTTTGCGTCCGTTAAATGACCGGTGGTATCCGTGTACCGGGAACTGATATGGGTGAGGACAAGGGTCCGGGCGTTCGCCGCCGCTGCTGCCTGGCCGGCCTGTAAAGCGGTTGCATGGTAAAATTCCGTGGCCCGTTTTTTCTCGCTTTCATCATAGGTTGCATCATGGATGAGCAGATCGGCATCTTTAGCATTATTGATGAGCGCCGGGATCACCGGTCTTGTATCCCCGGTATAGACAATCTTACGGCCCGGGCGTGGTGTCCCCATGACATCAGACGGCTGCACCTCCACGTCCAGCCCGTCTTTTTTTACCCGTATCGTTTCGCCCCGCTGGAGACGGCCAAAGAGGGGGCCGGGAGGAACTCCCAGTTCAATGGCATGTTCCCGGTCAAACCGGCCCGGCCGGGGGTCTTCTTCAAGCACATACCCGAGCGCCGGCAGACCGTGGCTTACGGCAAATGCGGTTATGGTATACCCGTCAAAACGTACCCATGACCCTTCCGTAAGCTCTACCGAATCTAGGGAAAACTTGAGATTGAACCGGGCGATCTTTTTTACGATCTCAACAAATTCGTGGACCCAGGAAGGGCCATAGATAATCAGCGGTTCTGTACGGCCGTTAAAAGACATCGTCTGGACAAGACCGAATATCCCCAGGAAATGATCCGCATGCCAGTGAGAAACAAAGATGGCATCGACCGTAAACCCGCACCGTGACCGCATCATCTGCTGCTGTGCGCCTTCCCCGCAGTCAAAAAGGATGGTGTCGGTACCCCGCCGGATCATAATGCACGGAGGGTTTCGCACCGGTGTCGGAAGCGCCCCCGCAGTCCCGAGGAAATAGACCTGAAGGGTCTCGCCGCTCATACAAAGTACTCCGCAAAGACGGAAAGGCTCGTCTTTGCTTCTTCTATAGATCGGCCCTCGATTACAATCACGCCATTGTACCTGGCAGCGATTGCTTTTCCTACGGTCTTCCAGTCAATCGTCCCGGCACCAAGCGGGAGATGTTCATCAGAAACCCCATGGTTGTCATGGATATGGATATGGTTTGCCGATCCGACGCATTCAAGGAATTCTGGCACTTTTCCTACGGTATTGGCATGCCCGAAATCGAACGTGAGCCCGATCCCTTCGATACCCCCGGCCATACCCATGAGTTCCCCTGCATCCCGGCACAGGAACTCTTTCTGGCTGATCATGTTTTCCAGGCAGGCAAGGACTCCATGCTCAACAGCGCATTTCCCAATCCGGCGCAGCGCTTCTTTCTGAAGTTCCCAGACCTTTTGGGGAAGGAGTTTACTCGCCGGGGCCATGTATCCCGGGTGGATCGTGACCCGGTCGGTAAGATCTCCTGCATGTTCGATGCACAGCTCGACCTGCCGGATAGATTCCCGCCAGATCGGATCGTTCAGGGTCGCAAGGTTAAGATCCCCATACGGTGCGTGCACGGTGATTCCAAGGCCGGTGCTATCAATTACCTCACGGATCTTTTCGAGATTTCCTGGCTGTTCCAGCCGGTAATTGCCGTCAGCGACAATCTCCCATCCCGCATACCCGGCCTCCTCGATACCGTATACCCACTGGATATTATCCCAGACTTTTGCCGATGACGAGAAATACGGACAAAAGCTCATGCACCGCGCTCCATGCCCCGTACCAGATCAGTAACCTTCGCAGTGAATTCTTCAAGGGTACCGTCGTTGTTGATCCTGATATCAGCCATTTTCAGCGCATGTCCAAGGCCCCACCCGAGCTCCCGCTTGTCCCGGGTAAGCAGCCCCTCAGCCGATCCCACATCATCACTGCGTTTTCGCTCGCGCAGGCGTTCTAATCGTTTGGGAAAGGACGTCTCGATTGCAACAAGGTGGAATGTCGGAAACTGTTTCCGGAAAACCCGGACTTCCGCGTCACCACGGATGCCGTCAACAAGCACAAGCGGGGCACTTCGTTCATTGATGGCATCTACACACAGGTAGGCTATCGCGTCCATACCGCGTTCGGCACGAAGCCGGTTTGCCATGGCGCCCAGGTTTTCATCGGTCGGGGGAAGGCCTGCTTTTTTTACGGCGTTTCGTATCACATCACCCATGACAACGACCGGGATCCCAAGCCCCTCCGCTATCTTTGAGAACTCGCCTTTACCGCTTGCGGGAAGCCCGACGACTCCGATCACTTTCATAGATAACCTCTCCACCTTCCCGCGTCCGGATAAAGACACGGCGTGCAAGTTTGTCCGCAATAGTCTTGAGTTCTTCTTCTGAAAGAGGAAGAACGCTTTCAGTTACACCCTGTTGCAGAACGAGATCGACGTCACCAATCTCTTGTACGATACTGGCAACTTCATCGTCGTACCCGCGGAAGAGCGTTATGACGACCTGGAACTCTGATAGCGCCCCGGTGCGGACGGCCTCTGTACACAAGGCAAGGGAACGCTGCACGTTCTCTACATAATTTCCTCCGAGAAGGTTATTATACCGCGCCCAGCGAGCTTTGATATCAAGGGCCACCCGGTCAAGCAACCGGCTTTTAATAAGCGTGGCAAGAACGTCGGGAAAAATGCCATTTGTCTGGATACCGGTGCATATCCCGCATTTTTTGGAAGCGCGGGCAAGTGCTATCAATGCATCCCGTTGCAATGTCGGTTCTCCACCCGAGAAAACCACCCCGCTCACCGCCAGCTTCGAGCTTTTGATAAGCTCGATAATATCGTCAGTATCCCGGTAATTTTCCCCGGAAAGGATAGCGGCGTTCTGGCAATAGGTGCACCGGACCGGGCAGCCCCGGAAAAAGACGGTGCATACCGATCTCCCCCGCCAGTCTACCGTAGAAAGCGGGATAAACCCGCCAAAATTCAGCCTGATACCATCACCGTTACGAATCATTTTGAGACGGGATTATTTAGTGTTCGTGGTCTTTGTTTTCCAGCACAGGGATGAAACCGGATTCAGTCAGGATCCTGTCCATCCTGATGTCGGTGGGCTCCCCAGGAAGTTCCGGCATTTCCTGGCAGGCAAATGCGATTCCTATTGTTTTTACCCGGGGATGTGCCGCAAGGAACCGGTCATAGTACCCCGCACCATACCCCAGCCGGTTTCCCTGCCGGTCAAAGGCAAGCAGCGGGATGATTGCAATCCCGATTTCATCCGGCCTGGCCGGGATTTCGCAGCCAACCGGTTCCGGGACACAAAACGTGCTCTCGACAAGCACGGAAGGGTCCTCCAGGTACGAAAGACGCAGAGTAGTGGTTTTGCGCTCAATGACAGGAACGATGACCCGGGTACCCCGGGCAAGAAGCGTGGTGATCAGCAGTTTTGTATCCACTTCCGGAGGCTTTGCGACATAGACCATAACCGGCCCGGTGCCGTCGAGGAGGGAAAGCAGGGCAGCACAGATACACCTGCTCTTTTCCTTTCGCTCCTGTGGTGTCAGTGCCAGCCGCCGCTGTTTTACTTCGGTACGAATTTCCTGCTTGGTCTTTGCCATTTCTCCATCCTTATGGCTCGTACCGGTTGTATTGGCTACCGGATCGCATAATCCTGCCTGTATTCCGACCTGAAAATTTTTGGATAAAAAGAGGGGAGTTAGAACTTAAAATACCGGTTGACGATCTTAATGGCGCAGAAGTCCCCGCACATCGTGCAGCCATCAGTATCGGCAGGCATGCGTTCCGACCGGATCTGCTGTGCCCGGGCCGGGTTCATGGCAACGGCAAACTGGCGGTTCCAGTCAAGATCGCGGCGGGCATGGCCCATCTCGAGGTCTGCCGCCCGGGTCTTCTTGAGCTTGACCATATCGCCGACATGTGCTGCGATTCGCGAACTCATGACTCCTTCATACACCTCGGCGGGTGTGGGAAGGGCAAGGTGTTCAGCGGGCGTCACGTAGCAGATGAAATCGGCACCAAGAGATGATGAAATGGCTGCACCGATAGCCGCGACCCGGTCGTCATAGCCCGGTGCAATATCGGTCACAATCGGCCCAAGCATATAGAACGGCTTGTTGTTGGTGACCCGCTTCATGAGCTGGACGTTTGTGGCAATCTCGTCAATTGGCACATGGCCGGGCCCTTCAACAATAACCTGCACGTCCTTTGCATGCGCTTTGTCGGCAAGTTCGGCGTTAATAAGCAGTTCCTGGATACCGGCCCGGTCAGTTGCATCGTGAATGGCCCCGGCACGCATTCCGTTACCCATCGAAAGGGTAACCTCATGCTCCTTCATGATTTCCAGGAGGTAATCGAATTCTGAGTAGAGGGGGTTCTCTTTCTCGTTGTGAAGCATCCATGCCGTCATGAATGCGCCGCCCCGGGACACGAGCCCGGCATGCCGGCCCTGGTTTCTTAGTCTCTTGACGGTCTCCCAGTTTATACCGGTATGGATCGCCATGAAGTTTGTACCCAGTTTTGCCTGTTCTGCCGTGATGCGGAAGAGGTCGTCCTCTTTCATGTGAATGACGGCGCCGTCCTTTTTGACCGCTTCAATAAATGCCTGGTACAGAGGAACACTGCCCACAGAGAGCGTGGTATTGGCAATAATCTGCCTTCTTATTTCGGCAAAGTCCCCGCCCGTCGAGAGTTCCATAAGGGTATCGGCACCGGCAAGTTCGGCCTGCCGTGCTTTTTCAATCTCTTCAGGAATATTGACAATATCGGTAGAGGTCCCGATCGAGGCGTTCACCTTGGTCCGGAGACCTTCCCCGATACCGCATATCTTTACTTTACGGTACGGTGAGACCGGGATAACGATATGACCTTCAGCAATGCTGCGCCGGACAAAGTCTTCGGTGACTCCTTCCTGCGCTGCGACTATTTTCATTTCATCTGTTACGATGCCGCGTTTGGCATCTGCAATAATACTCATACCTTAGCAGTACCGCAAAGGAACAAAATAAAGGCTCGGTTTTACATTTCTGGACTAAATCTGGCTTGTTATGGAAACAAGTAAACTTGCGTAAAAGAAAATGAGGCGTTGTTACGATTTTGGCCACGACGGGTATTATTATAGGCAGCC
>Ga0326728_10025256_pt1 | contig 10656 bp, 7 predicted proteins | sample MB3enrmetagenome_FD_207602 | JGI IMG/M metagenome (GOLD analysis project Ga0326728, IMG submission 207602) | Lab enriched peat soil microbial communities from McLean, Ithaca, NY, United States - MB31MN | ecosystem: Environmental > Terrestrial > Soil > Wetlands > Peat | place: USA: New York...
CTCGCTCGTCGTCATCCTGGCGCAGACCAACCGCTATGCCGACACGGCCGGGCTGTTTCAGGCCCTGGGCGGCGGCTGGTGGAACAGGGAAGCACCCCCGCATGTGGGGCAGCCGCAGGCGTGGCTCATAAGCGTAACAGGCTCGGAGCCGAACCCCGTCGCACTCGAATATCCCGGAGCAACGCAAAACGAAGCCAGATGCTGTGAGCCGGGTGGAAAATAGTCCAATGCAGGCTATGGAAGCCGCTGCTGGCCGGATTCTTTAAGTGCGGCCGGTAGCCAACTGCAGCGGCCGCTGGCTATTGCCGCCGCGGGAGGTATGCTCATAGGCCGGATCGGGTTGCTGGCCAGAGTGCGAAAAGGGAGTAGAGCAAGGTGTCGAAGCCGAAACTTTTGATGACACGGCGGCTAAGCCCAGCCGTTATCGAGCGCGCAGCGCGCGATTACGATCTCGATTTAAACGAAACAGACTGCGTTATGAACGCAGACGAGCTTTTGGCCCGTGCCCAAGATAAGGACGCGCTCCTCGTCACGCTCACGGAGAAGTTCACAGCTGAAGTCATCGCCAAGCTTCCGCCCAGCGTTCGAATCGTCGCCACCTATTCCGTCGGCTACGACCACATCGACCTTGCGGCGGCAAAAGCGCGCGGCATCCGCGTTTCCAACACTCCCGATGCGGTCACCGTCGCGACAGCGGAAATCGCGATGCTCTTAATCCTCGGCGCTGCCCGGCGCGTGCCCGAGGGCGAACGCCTGCTTAGAGAAAAAAAATGGGGCGGCTGGCAGCCTATGCAGCTTATCGGGCGGCGGCTCGACGGCAAAAAGCTTGGCATCTACGGCATGGGCAAGATCGGCCAGGCGCTCGCCAAGCGTGCCCGCGCCTTCGACATGGAGATTCATTATTACAACCGGCGGCGGCTTAGTCCGGCTGAGGAGCAGGGCGCGATCTACCACGGCACGCTGGACAGCCTGCTCGGCGTTGCTGAGTTTTTCTCCATCAACGCGCCTTCGACGCCGGAGACGCGCGGCGCCATCAATGCGGACGTGTTTGCCAAGCTGCCGCGCGGCGCGATTGTGGTGAACACCGCCCGTGGCGACCTTGTAAACGACGGCGATCTGATCGCGGCGCTGAAATCCGGCCAGGTGGCCTATGCGGGGCTCGACGTGTTCAAAGGCGAACCGGATATCCACCCCGGCTATTACGAGCTCGAAAATGCGTTCCTCCTGCCGCATATGGGCACCTCGGCGATCGAGGCGCGCGATGAGATGGGGTTCGCCGCGCTCGACAACATCGACGCCGTGCTCGCCGGACGCGAGGGGCCTTCGCTTCTTGTCTAAGCAGAGTTCGCAAAAGTGGCCTTCCCGGTTTTGCGATAAAACTCTGCGAAAACCAAAGATCCTAAGCAGGCATCCGTTAGCCTAGCCAACGGATGCCTGCTTAGTTTTCCGGTCCGCCGCTCCAGCGGCGGCCGCCGTTTCCGACAAATTTGCTTGTGTTGTGCCGCAAATTGCGGAAGCTGCGGCATCGATTCCGATCCAGGCTAGAGCGCGATGCCAGACCTCCTTCTCGAACTTTTTTCCGAAGAAATTCCAGCGCGGATGCAAGCGCGCGCAGGCGAAGACCTCGCCCGCATGATGACCGAGGCCTTGAGCCAAGCGGGACTGTCCATTGGTGCGGCCCGTTCCTGCTCAGGGCCGAGGCGTATCGCCTTCATCGCCGAAGGCCTGCCAGCGGAATCGGCATCCACCGTTGAGGAGCGCAAAGGCCCCCGCGTGGGCGCGCCGGAAAAGGCGGTCGAGGGGTTCTTGCGTGCAGCCGGGCTCACAAGCCTTGAGCAATGCCAAATCGCCGGCGATCCCAAGGGCGGCTATTATCTTGCGCGGACGGAAAAGCCGGGGCGGCCCGCGGCATCCATCATCGCCGAAGCCGTCCCCGGCATTGTGCGTAAATTCCCCTGGCCGAAATCCATGCGCTGGGGCGCGGGCCGCCTCCGCTGGGTCAGGCCGCTTCATTCCATCCTCTGCTTGTTCGACGATAAGCCGGTCGAATTCGAGGTAGACGGAATCAAAAGCGGAGACTTCACTTATGGGCACCGGTTCTTAAGTGGCGAAAAAGTCACGCAGCCCAAAACTGTCAGAATTTCCAAAAACTCCGGCTATTCAGAAGCACTTCTGCACGCTAAGGTTGTGGATACAGGAGAAAAACGGGCGAAGGCGATCCTCGATGGCGCGCACAAAGCCGCCGCTGAGGCCGGGCTCGCTCTTGTTGAAGACCACGGGCTGCTATCCGAGAATGCGGGGCTCGTCGAGTGGCCCGTGGTCCTTTCCGGCAAGTTCGATGAGAGCTTTCTCGATGTTCCTGAAGAGATCCTGATGACCGCCATGAAGGCGCATCAGAAATGCTTTTCCGTGCGGCATAAGAAATCAGGCAAATTGGCCAACCGCTTCATCCTTGTATCCAATTTGGAAGCGGACGACGGCGGAAAGGCAATCGTCGCCGGCAATGAGCGCGTCATCCGCGCCCGGCTATCGGATGCGAAGTTCTTTTGGGAGAACGACCGGGAGCGCCCGCTGCAAGGATTGACGGCTGCGCTTGGCCAAGTGACGTTCCACGAGAAGCTCGGCACACAGCTTGAGCGCGTGGTGCGAATAGAACGGCTGGCGCGCGAGCTTGCGCCGCTTGTGGATGCGGATCCGGATGAAGCGGCGCGTGCGGCCTATCTCGCCAAGGCTGACCTCATGTCGGAAACGGTGGGCGAATTCCCGGAGCTGCAAGGCATCATCGGCCGCTATATCGCGCTCGCGCAAGGCGAGAAGCCCGCCATCGCGGATGCAATCGCAGAGCACTACAAGCCACAAGGGCCGTCCGACGCCGTGCCTGCGAACCCCGTCTCTATCGCGGTGGCGCTTGCCGACAAGCTCGACATGCTCGTGGGCTTCTGGGCCATCGACGAGAAGCCGACGGGTTCAAAAGACCCGTTCGCGCTGCGCCGCGCCGCGCTCGGCGTCATCCGCATTATCTTGGAGCGGCAGTTGCGCTTGCGCCTGCGCGCGATCCTCGTCCGGCTTTCGCTAGAGCGTGAGCTGGAACTGGCCGCCGATGAAGCGCTGCACAGGGCTCGCGACATTGCGTGGGCAGAGCTTGGCTTGGATCTGAGCCGGGAGCATCACACCGAAATTTCGAAGGCGATTTCCGCCAAATACTCGGTGGCGCCGATGGCCGCCCCGCAAAAGGCACATGAGCTGCTAGCGTTTTTCGGCGACCGTTTAAAGGTGTATCTGCGCGATCAAGGCGCGCGGCACGATCTAATCGATGCGGTCTTCGCGCTACCGGGGCAAGACGATCTCTTGATGATCGTGCGCCGGGTAGAAGCGCTGGGCCGCTTCCTCGAAACCGGGGACGGTGCAAGCCTACTCGCGCTCGTGCGGCGCGCGCTCAACATCCTCAAGATCGAGGAGAAAAAAGACTCGCGTAGCTTCGACGGCATACCCGCCGCCAAGCTTCTCAAGGAAAAAGAGGAGAAGGCGCTCAGCACCGCGGTCAAGGCAGTCGGCAAAGAGGTGCAGGCCGCGCTCGCGTCGGAAGATTTCGAGGCGGCCATGGCGGCGCTGGCGAAGCTTAGGGCGCCGGTCGATGCCTTTTTCGACAAGGTCACGGTGAATGCGGACAAGGCGGATATCCGCGAGAACCGGCTGACTCTGCTCGCGCAAATCCGCACGCTGACGCTGGAAATCGCGGATTTCTCCAAGATCGAGGGATGAGCCCCCCTACAGCCCAAGATCGCTATGCGATCCGGGCGCACGAGCCGCGACGTTTCAAGGTCCGGCTTGCTATAGATTAGCAGCAAGTCGGGCTTCAAATGGCAGTCGCGGTGGTCTGTCCAATCGCCAGTTAGGGCATGGTCGCGATACCGCCAAGGGAGAGGCTTATCGGCGGCCAAAAGCGGGATTGCCTCTTGCAGAAGCTCATCGAGAGCTGCGCCGTGCTGCCCCACGCTTGTGCGCTTGTAGTCCTTCTTGAATTTCTTGGTGATCTCGATCTTCCGCATTCAGCACCGTGAGAAGCTGATCGACAGATCCGGCCTTTATCGTTTTGCCCGCCCGCGCTTCTCTCATCGCCGCGATTGTTTCCTCATTCGGAATCAACGGGTCGAAAGGAAGCGCCCCTTCACGCGCAACTTTGATCAACAAGAGGCGAAAAGCATCCGAAACAGTAAGTCCGATTGCTGCTAATACGGCTTCTGCTTCCTCCTTAGTTCGCTTGTCAATGCGCGCGCGAACGACGTCATTGAGAACCATGTCCCCCTTCTCCCACGCCGGCATAGTTGGGCTTCCTGAGAGTAAGCTGCCCCCGCTACTCTCCCCTCATTCAATGCCGAATCTTTCGTAGCTACAATGTAGCCTCATGTCAAGCGTCATCAAGGTTTGCTCCACGGCGAATCCTGATGCGCGCCGTTTCCGCCAGGGCTTATCCGGTCGCGTGGCACTTCGGTAAACTCCACGTCGATCACATCCTCGGCACGATGCGGCTTCTGCGCCTCGGGCTGGGCCTCGGGGCGCAATGTCCGCCTCCGCAGTCCTAACGACGCGCCGCGCCACATTAGCCGCCGTGCCGCTGGAAGCAGCAGGAACAGCGCGAGAATGTCCGAGAAGAAGCCGGGAATCATGAAAAGCACGCCCGCAAGCATGATAGCGCCACTGTCGAGCAGCGTCTGCTCCGGTGGCGCGCCTGCGCGCATGGCGCCCATTACGCGCTGCCCAACCCTGAGGCTCTGGGTTCGGATCAGGAATGCGCCGAAGGCGATGGATGCGGCCAGAAGCAGGAACGTGGCGGTGGGGCCAATCCACCGGTTCACCCAAACGATCGAGGCGACCTCAAGCACGGGTAGCGAGATTATAAAGAAGAATACTAAAAAGGGCATGAGCCGTCCTAGCCTGGTGTGGAATTGAGCTCCGTCTCTCCTAATATGGTGGAAAGCCAGATTCCGGCAAAAGCCGCGGTAAATTCAGGCGTATCTAAGGCAAAGGGCTCCCAGCTATAGCCAGCTCAGCTCAAACGGCTTATATCTTCAACACTCGGTCACACAACACAGGGGCCTCAGGCCCGAAGGGGCGGCTTTGCAGACGAGCGACATCTTCGACCTTACCAATATTTTACTTTTGGCGGTTGCCGTCATAATTTTCTTCCGGCTTAGGAGCGTGCTCGGACGGCGGACCGGAAACGAGCGGCCGCGGCTCGATCCTTATGCTGCGCGCGACGCTGCCGCGCCCCGCGAGCGCGAGAGCAATGTCATCACCCTGCCAAGAGCCGGTGCACGCCCACCTGCGCCCCAGGCAGCCGGACCCAGCATCGAGGAGCGTTTAGGCAGCCTTCCCCAGAACAGCGACGCTCTTGCACCGCTGCGCGAGATCGCAGCTGCCGATCCATCGTTCGAGATCGGCTCGTTCCTTAAGGGAGCGAAGATTGCCTACGAAACCATCGTCACCGCTTACGCGCATGGCGACCGCGGGGCGCTGCGCAATCTTCTGTCCCCCGAGGTTTACGATAGCTTCAATGCCGTTATCGCCGAGCGCGAATCGCGCGAGGAAACAACCGAGTTCAGTTTCGTCGGCATCTCGTCGGCTGACGTGACGGAGGCCAATCTCGCGGGGCAAACGGCCCATGTGACCGTCCGTTTCGTGAGCGAGCTCGTCACAGCCGTGCGCGACCGCATGGGGAACGTGGTCGAGGGCGACCTCAAGGCAGTCCGGCGCGTCACCGACGTGTGGACGTTCGCACGCGACCTGCGCTCGCCAAATCCCAATTGGCAGCTCGTGGCGACCGACTCCGTCGAAAGCTGAGATTTGGTGGCCGGGAATAGGCGAGGCGAGCTGTGGCGCTGGCAGCATGCCAGGGCCGAGGCACCTCCAGTTGAGCTGGGGCCTTCCGATTTTCGCGCGATTGCTGGCTGGACCGCGGACGATCACTGCGCCGCCTTCGACTGCTATTTGAGATCGGCCAGCCTTACAGGGCAGCTCAATCCTGACCCAGACAGCGCTCGGGCCCTGCTGCGGGACCGGCAAAAGGCGCGCGCCTTTTTCGAAGAGAATTTCGCCCCCTTTCGCGTGGCTGCCGGCCCTGGGCTGTTGACCTCCTATTTCGAGCCGGTTCTGAAAGGCGCGCGGGCGCTGTCGGCTGCCTATCCAGTGCCAGTTTACCGCCGGCCGGACGATCTTAGCCCGTTGCCGCAGGGGCATCGCTTGACCGGCCAGGGCTTGACCGCGGCGCGCGCCACTGCGGGCGGATTTGTGCCTTACGCAACCCGCGGCGAAATCGAGGCGGGTGCCCTCGCCGGCCGGGGTCTGGAGATACTTTACCTTGCGGACCCAGTGGAAGCGTTCGTCATGCACGTCCAAGGCTCCGGCCGCGTGGAGCTGGAGGACGGCACGGCGGTGCGGCTGACCTTCGACGGCAAGAACGGCCATCCCTATACGTCGATTTCGAAACTTCTCGTCGAGCGCGGCCATCTTGCCCGCGACGATGCCCACCTCGAAGGCATGGTCGCCTGGCTCAGGGCGCAGCCTCTCCCGCAGAGCTATCTCAACGAAAACAAATCTTACATATTCTTCAGAGAGTTAGAGCATTCCGCAGCGGCGCCCAAAGGCTCCTCGGGCGCAGAGCTTCGCGCCGGGCGCAGCTTGGCGGCCGACCCGCTTTACCACGCACCCGGAACGCCTATATGGGTAGAAGCACCTGATCTTGCGTTCGAGGGCGGGCCGTTCCGCCGGCTCCTCATCGCGCAAGATACGGGCTCGGCGATAACGGGGCCGCAGCGCGGCGACGTGTTTGCAGGGATGGGCGAGGAAGCCGGCCGCGTTGCGGGACGTATCCGGCATGCATGCGAATTCACGATATTGCAGCCGAAGCGCTGACGGGCGCCACGGCCGCAGGAGACTGCTATGGAAGGCCGACGCAGGCGATTCCCCTCGAAGGAGGAGCTGGAATTGTGGGCCCGGGTCACGCGCCACGACGAGCCGCTGGGGCGGGCGCTGCCTGCTGCCCAGGCCGAAGCTGCCTTGCCCCAACGCCCCGAGCCTGCGCTTCCGGCGGCTCTGCGCGAAGAGGCGCCCAAAGCGCAAGGCACGCTGCAGCCGGCCAAGCCCGGCATCCCGCTTAAGGGTAAGCCCCCATCGCCGCCGGCGCCAGAGCCCTTCGACCCGCGCACGGCCAAGCGGATCGCACGCGGCCGCCGCGAGATCGACGCCAGGCTCGACCTGCATGGATTGCGCCAGCAGGACGCCTACCTTGTGCTGCGCCGCTTCCTCGCCCAGGCCCAGGCGGAAGGCCACCGCCATGTGCTCGTCATCACGGGCAAGGGCGGCAGCGCGGAGAGCGAAGGCCGGCGCGACTTCTGGACCTCCGGGGAACGCGGCGTGCTCCGGCGCCTCGTGCCGCATTGGCTGTGCGAGCCGGCCATGCGGCTGCATGTGGTCAGCTTCACGGAGTCGGCGCTGCAGCACGGCGGCAGCGGCGCGCTGTATGTAACCATCCGCAAAGGCCCGCGCTCGCGGGGGTGAGCAAGTAATTTTGGCGAGGTGGTCAGACCTGTTTTTGACGCTTCCCTTAAGACGCCATCATAAGGAGAGCGCCTTGCCAAAGCTTTAATCGGCGGCGCCGCTCGGCCTAACGCACTGATAATGCAGCATAGTTTTTACTGCCGCGAGCGGCTTGCAGCGGCCGCCTCCGCCTTTTTATGGTTAATTCCGCGCTGGTTTTATATTTAACGGACTTTTTGGAATCCAGAAATGGGGGTGAAATCGCGAAAAATCGCGCAAAATACGGCGGGGAGAAATGCAAAACCGCACGCGTTTACCATCGCGCGATTAACCGTAAAGCCCCGCTACCGGCCGCGCACAAACGCTACTGCACCGCCGCGCCCTCGCCTACGACCACGAACGGCGCCCAATAGGCCGGATGCGCCTCGCGCGGCGTGCCGCTGTCGATGAGCGCGAGCATGGATTGGCGCATGGCTTCGGCGCGGCCCATGGTCTTATCGGCGGCGAGGCGGCGCATGGCGCTGGTGACGAGCTTCACGGTGGCGCCGGATTTCACCGCCCAATGCGAGACGAGCAGCGCGCGCGCTTGCGCATAGATAAAGGCGCGGGCGAGCCCCGAGAGCGCCTCTGCCCCTTGCGCACCGCCAGCCGCCGTATTGCATGCCGACAGGATCACCCAATCGGCATCGAGCTTCAGGCCTGCGATTTCCGACGCGGTGAGATAGCCATCGTCCCCTTCGCTTGGCGCATCGGGCGGCGTCAAGATGAGGCCGGGCTCGTTACTGCCGCTCACCTGCCCCGCCAGCGCACCATGCGTCGCGAAATGGACGATCCGGTATTGGGCGAGCTGGCCCGACTTGCTCAGGTCTTTCACCTCAAGCTCGGTGGCGCGGGCACCGAGGTAGATGCCGGCTGGGTCGGCATGCACGTCGCGGGCGACGTCGCACAGCTCAATGGCCGTATCGGGCAGCGGCGCCTGGATGCGGATTTGCGAAACACTCGCCAGCCCGCCGCGCGTGGCAAGCGGCGCCACGCCCTTATGGGACGTTTTATTCGACGCTACGCGTTGTGAGGCGGGTATCGGACAGCTCTTGTAGGTGCGGGCAATCTGTGCGTCCCGCCCGTCGCCGGGGTATTTGGCGGGGTCGCCATCGAGCAGCGGATTGCCGAAACCGATCATGGGCTTCGTCGCGGCGCTCGGGCGCGCAACCCGGCGCAACGCCTTCAGCGAGGAGACGGCCGGCAGCACTGTGAGCGCATGATCGCGGGCGAGCCACGCGGCTGAGCGGTGATCGCCGCTTTTGGGTGGCGCCGTCACCAGCACCTGGAACGGCAATTGTGTCAGAGGGCCGGATGGCACGATGAGGAGGCTCTTGCCCTTGATGAGGTCCTCCACTTGGCCGAACAGCGCCTGGTAAAGCTTGTAGGCGCGGGCATGATCGAAGGGCAGCGGCTTGCCGGCGTTCCTATCGTCCATGGTGTAGCTTTGGCCTGTGAGTTCCGCGCAGCGCGGACCGTCCCACGCGGCGGCGTCGAGCCCGCAGCGGAGCGCCATAACCTCGCGCGTGAGGGCAGGCGTGCCTAGATCGGAGCGCACCCATCTCACACTGGTCTTCGTCACCACCCAGATGAAGGTTTCTTCCGGCGTGGGCTTCCATTCCGGCGTATCGAGGAACAGGACGAGCGCCTCATCGGGGCGAAGCTGAGCCTGCACATCCTCGACGGAGAGGGGCGCGGGACTGGCTAGCGCCGCGTAATCGGGGAAGTCAGCCGCCAGCTTCTTGTCGATTTCGGTAATGCGCGCGTCGATGGTGGCGAGGCTCGCGTTATTCTCGGCTTCGGCTTTGGCGTCGCGTTTGTCCGGAGCCTGGCCGAGCCAAGTGTTGCGCAGCCCATCGCGCTTCTGCCATTCCGCGAGCTTGTCCTGCCGCTCGCGCGCCAGGAGCGCGAGCGCCGGATCGCCCGTGGCACCACGAGCCGCCATTTGCGCCAGCGACTGCGCGGCCTCGGAACCGGCCGCCCATTGCGCGGTCTGGAACATCTCGGCCGAGGCTAACGCGTCTTGTGTGCCGCCTTCCCGCAGGAGACGATACACCGCCTTGACAAGGCCCCAAAATTGCCAGTCCGATTGCTCGGCTTCGCTTTTTTTCTTTCCTGTTACGGCTTCGCCGGTGTCGAGCGCACCGCGCTGCGTTCGTCCGGCGATGGCAGCGGTGCTGCGCCGCAAAAATTGTGCTGCGCGAGTCCAGTCGCGTTGCACGTAATAGAGCGCGGCTAGATTGCTCAGGCCTGTAATCGTATCGGGATGCTGGGAACCCAGCACGCGCTCTTTAGCCTCGAGCGCGCGCTGAAAAAGCGGCTCGGCCTCGCTGTAGCGGCCCTGGGCCTGAAATAGGGTAGCCAGATTGTGCACGCTTCCAAGCGTATCGGGATGCTCGGGCCCCAGCACCCGTTCTGAGGCCGCCAGCGCGCGCTTAAAAAGAGGCTCGGCCTCGCTGTAGCGGCCCTGGTAATGGTAGAGGTCAGCCAGATTGTTCACACTTCCAAGCGTATCGGGATGGTCGGGCCCCAGCACCCGTTCGCGGGCCGCGAGCGTGCGCTTAAGAAGCGGCTCTGCCTCGCTATAACGGCCTTGGGCCTGAAAGAGGGTAGCCAGATTGTTCACGCTTCCAAGCGTATAAGGATGGTCGGGCCCCAGCACGCGCTCTGCGGCATCGAGCGCGCGCTTAAAAAGAGGCTCGGCCTCGCTGTAGCGGCCCTGGACCTCATAGAGGCTAGCCAAATTGCTCAGGCCTGCAAGTGTGTCGGGATGCTCCGGACCCAGCACGCGCTCCCAGGCCGCTAGCGCGCGTTTAAAAAGTGGCTCTGCCTTGCTATAGCGGCCCTGGGCCTGATAGAGGAAACCCAGATTGCTCACGCTTCTTAGCGTATAGGAATGCTCCGGACCCAGCACCCGCTCCCAGCCCGCCAGAGCGCGCTTATAGAGTGGCTCTGCCTCGCTGTAGCGGCCCTCGGCCTCATAGAGGAAACCCAGGTTGTTTACGCTTATTTGTGTATCGGGATGCTCCGGACCCAGCACGCGCTCTTCGGCATCGAGCGCGCGCTTTAAAAGCGGCTCTG
>Ga0326728_10025257_pt1 | contig 10656 bp, 6 predicted proteins | sample MB3enrmetagenome_FD_207602 | JGI IMG/M metagenome (GOLD analysis project Ga0326728, IMG submission 207602) | Lab enriched peat soil microbial communities from McLean, Ithaca, NY, United States - MB31MN | ecosystem: Environmental > Terrestrial > Soil > Wetlands > Peat | place: USA: New York...
GAAAATCGATGCCGGACGTTCACGCGTCTCCTTCAGCAATTGCCACTTCTATGCAATCTATGACATGCATGGCAAGCCTGTGATCGATGTCCCCAGCGGCCGCATCAGCATCGTGAATTGTGTTTTCATGAACAGCCTGAAGACCCTCCGGGGACCTATGCGGCCCCGTCCCGATCGTTTCGGGTGGAATCCGGTCCACGTTGTTCTGGGTCCTGGCGTAATCGCTGCCGTGATTACCGACAATGAGTTTTATGCTCCTCTAAACATCGTGAACAATTCCAAGGGAAAAGTCGTGATTGCCAATAACGTGGACCAGACAGATTTCGTACCCGCGCCATAATGAAATTGGCAAGAATTTATGGTGTTTAACCCGCATGGTCTATGAACCTCCATGTAGTGCCGCAAAGCGGGTGCTGGCTATGCCATGGGAAGACGAACCGAGCTCTGGGCTCGTGCGGTCTTGCGTTGCAGCCTCGCGAGGCGGTGGGTAAAGCGCTCGGTGCGGTGCGGAGGTAGCGCCGGGCCTGCGGTTCGGCCCTGCGGCTCTTCCCCGCGCAGGCGCTCGAGGGCGGCCAGCGTAAATTCCATCGCGGTCTTAAGGTTGCGCTCGTGGTGCTCGTAATGAATCGCCAACTCCTCGAAGGCGTCGAGAGCCAAGGGCGACGCCCGCCGCGACAGTTCCAACCACTTCTCGACCGCCAGTTCGTGCTGGCGCTGGCGCTTGTACTGCAAGGCCAACTGGTGCAGCGCGCGCGCCTCGATCTCTTCCGGCAACCCGCCGGATAGTGCACGCCGGCAAGTTTCCACGGACTGTTCCCTTGACCCCGCGAATTCAAACATGCGGCTAAGGCTGAAGAGGTCCACGGGAGAATCGAGCGTATTCGCTCCCCCATCACCGATTGCTCGCGCCAGTTCCACAGTGACGGCGGCGAGGGTCATGATATCGAGGGCGTTGTGGTAAAACACCGGCTGCAGGCCGCGTGCGTCGCCCGAGCGCAGGTAATCAAAGTAGATGCCGGGGATTTCCGAGCCGGCCACGTCACCTTCGCGCTCAATGCCGAGCACTGCGCTTTCGAGGTCTGTGAGCTTGCAGCTTTCGAGGCGCAAACGCCACAGCCGCCGCGCCGGGTGCAGCGCATCGAGGTGCAGCAGCCGCCCGAAGGGAGACTTCAGCCGCGCCAGCGCGTAGCGTGTTTCCAGCAAGGGCACGTCGAAGGTCTTGCCGTTATAGGTTACCAGACCATCGAAGGCGCTCAGGATTTCCGCCAGCGCGTGCAGAACCGCCTTCTCTTCCGGATAATCCCGCAAAAAGAACTGCCTGACCAGGAATTGCGTTCCTTCCAGCGTGCCGATGCCGATCAGGAACGCGCAGGTGCCGGTGCCGCCCGCGAGGCCTGTGGTTTCCGTGTCGAGGTATACCAGACGCTCCGGAGCGGGCAGAGCGGCTTGGGGGAAGAGCATGTTCAGGGGGGAAAGGTCGGCAACCGAGATGTCACCAATGCGCAGCTTGCCGTAAGGTCTGCCGAAAGGGAATGCCTGCCGGGCGATAAAGTATTCGCCCAGATCGTTCCTCGCGAGCACGCCTTCCACGTACTCTTCAATGCCTTTGGCGGCTCTTTGCGCGGGCAGCTTGCGTGGCTCGGGCGGCTTATCCATGCGGCGCAGGAATTCCAGCGTCTGCTCGAGCTCGCGGTCAGGATTGCGAGGCGCCAAGGCCTTCTTGAGCTGGCGAAGTTTTTGGTCCAGATTCATTGGGTCAATAGCCAAACAAAGAAAGTTTCACACAGAGGCCACGGAGGTAAGAACTCAACACAGAGTTCACAGAGAAGTTCTTGCCGTCTCCGTGATCTCTGTGCCTGCCCTCTGTGAACTCTGTGTTAACCCGGTGATTTCCGAACAATTCACGTTTCCCTAGTTTGTGGCAACCATCCGCCGCAAAATCTCCAGCGCCACTTCCTTCCCTTTTTCCCCGATTTCCCCTGCCGGGCCGACGCAGGAGGGGCAACCCGTGGGGCAGGGGCATTCGGAGATCAGCTTGTGGGTTTTCTCCAGCAGCGAATCGCTCAAGCGAAAGAGCGGTTCGCTCAACCCCACGCCTCCGGGGTAGGAGTCATAAAGATAGATATTGGGCTCGAAAATCTTTCGGACCACGGTGCGTTTGCCCGGCTGCGCGCTTTCGGGATCAACTTCCTCGGAGACTTCCAGTTCGGCATTCTCGCCCACGGACGTTCCCAGATCACGAGCGTCGCACATGACGAGCAGGGTGGCTATGGCCCCCAGCGCGCTCGCGAGCCCGTTCACCCCGTCGAGCCGTTCCGCAGAGTTGTAGGGCAGCGCCTCCATCATGGGGCGAGGCAGCGTCAGCCAGAACGCCGTGGTGTGCATCTCCTGTTCGGGCAGGGTGAGTTCACCGGAACCCACATTCTCCATGGTGTAGAACTTGATCTTCTTGAAACCCACCACCTGCGTGTTCACCTGAACTTCGCCGTGATTTTTGCGGGCATCGCCGGCGTGGGCCGAATCAAACGTCTCGAGAATTTTGATCTTGGTGTAGGAGATGGCGTCGGTAAAATATTCGGAGTCAACCTGGTGAACGTAAGCCTTGCGATCGTCGTAGTCGAGGCGCTCCACGTGGTATTGCACGCCATCCTGAATATAGATGGCCTTTTCGTGCAGCGTGGTGAGGGCGCTGGAGAAGTCCGTTTCTCCAATCACGCGCGGCTCGTGCGTGTTGTCAACAATCACAAAATTGTCGGATGAAACCGAGCGCAGGCTGAGCGCATCCGCGGGGTAGCTCTCCGAGAGCCAATGCCAGCCGTCCTTGGTGTGATGCAGAAAGCCGGTTTCCTCGAGGTGCTGGCAGAGCCGCCGGAGGTCGAGCCCGCCGAATTTTTCGTCATCGCGCAGGGGCAGCTCAAACGCCGCGCACTTCAGATGGTTCAGCAGGATAAAAAGGTTATCGGGGTTTACGTATCCGTGCTCGGGCGAGCGGCCGAAAAAGTAGTCGGGATTCTGCACCATGAACTGGTCAAGCGGTGCGCTGGAGGCCACGAGCACGGCGGCGGAGGTTCCCTGGCGCCGGCCCGCCCGGCCCGCACGCTGCCAAGTGGAAGCGATCGTGCCGGGGTAACCGGATAGCAGCGCAACATCGAGACTGCCGACATCGATTCCGAGTTCGAGGGCGTTGGTGGCCACCACGCCGCGCAAGCGTCCACTGCGCAGGTCGCGCTCGATCTCGCGGCGTTCCAGGGGAAGGTAACCCCCCCGGTAGCCGCGCACCGCCTGCGGCATGGCCGGGCCCTGTGCAAAGTCCTCCTGAAGATAGGTCACCAGAATTTCCGTGGCCAGGCGGCTGTTGGCAAAGATGATGGTTTGGAGGCCGCGCGCAAGAAAGGTTTTGGCCAACCGCCGCGTTTCATTCAGGTACGACCGGCGAATGCCCAATTGCGGATTGACCACCGGGGGGTTGTAACAAACGAAGTATTTCTCCGCCGCGGGAGCGCCATTGTCATCGATCAGCGTCACCTCTTCTTCCAGTATGCGCGTGGCAAGCTCCTGCGGATTGGCAATTGTGGCCGAGGTGCAAATGAATTGTGGAACGCTTCCGTAAAATCGCGCGACGCGCTTGAGCCGGCGCAGAACATTGGCCAGGTGACTGCCCAGCACGCCGCGATAGTAGTGCAGCTCATCAATCACCACGTAGCGGAGGTTTTCAAAAAGGCGCTGCCATTTGGTGTGGTGCGGCAGAATGCCGGCGTGCAGCATGTCGGGATTGGTGATCACCAGGTTGCCGCGGGCGCGAATGGCCTTCCGCGCGTCCTGCGGCGTGTCGCCGTCGTAGGTGAAGGTGCGCACCTCGTCGCCCAGTTGCTCGGTCCAGCGATTGAGTTCCACCAGTTGGTCCTGAGAAAGGGCCTTGGTGGGAAACAGATAGAGCGCGCGGGCCTCGGGGTTGGCGATCAATTCGCTCAGGATCGGGAGATTGTAGCACAGCGTTTTGCCTGAGGCCGTGGGCGTGACCACCACCAGGTTCTTGCCCAGCCCGGCCAGCGTGAAAGCCAGCGCCTGGTGAGTGTAGAGGGAGGAGAAACCGCGAGCTTTCAGAACCTCCACCAGGCGAGGGGGCAGCGTGGATGGAAAAGGGGCGACGCGCTGTTCGCGAGCAGGAAAATGACGGATCGCTGTCACCCCGCCCTGGGCGCGCGAGGCGCGAAATTTCTCCTGAATTTCTTTCAGCGCACTTTCCACCGGGGCAAGGTCGTGCGCCGGGAAGTTTGCCAGGGCATCGGGTTTGGATTCCATCCTTGTTCCTTCCATCGGGCATCGGGTCTTTCAGCGAACTTGCGATTTTGCCGCTCATGCCCACGGAGCGTTTTCTTGAAAGTGGATATTCCAAATTTTCCCGGAACAAACCATCACTCCCCGGAGGCGCTCATTCGCCTTTTATTCGCTCACTTTAACATATTTGGGCTTGGGCCCAAAGAGGCGATTGACATTGTCTTTTCATAATATGATAATCGCCCATGCGAGAGCAAAAGTCTGCCTGGCGAAAGACAAATTTTGGCATGATATTGCCTTCTGCGAGGGTCTATGGCCACCACAGTGAATCATGTCCTGAAAGCCGCGGCGCTTTCCCGAGAGTTGCTTCTGGGCGCCTACCGAACCATGTTCACGTCGCGCCGTGTGGATGACAAGGAGATCCAGCTCAAGCGGCAGAATCGGGCTTTTTTTCAGATTAACGGTGTGGGGCACGAATGTATGGGCGTGGCCACGGCCCTGCACCTCAAGCCCGGTTATGACTGGTTTTATCCCTACTACCGAGATCGGGCATTCTGCCTGCAATTAGGCACGACTCCCTATGAAATGCTCCTGGCCTCGGTGGGCGCCAAGGACGACCCCGCCTGTGGGGGCCGCCAAATGCCCTCGCATTGGGGTTCGAAAAAGCTGCACATCTTCACCGGTTCCAGTCCCACGGGAACGCGCGCCCTTCATGCCGTGGGGGCAGCGGAAGCAAGCTGGTATTTCTCGCACATTCAGGAGGCTGCCGAACTCTCCGGCAACTTTCACGATGATGAGATTGCCTACGTCTCCATGGGCGACGGCGCCACCAGTGAAGGTGAAGTCTGGGAGTCATTGAACTACGCTTGCGGCCGCAAGCTGCCCGTCCTCTATGTCGTGCAGGATAATGGTTATGCCATCTCCGTCCCCGTCGACGTGCAAACGGCGGGGGGAAAGATTTCCGCTTTGTGGCGAAGCTTTCCCCACCTGCTCACCATTGAATGTGACGGCACGGATTTCCCGGAGAGTTACGAGGCGGCGGGCAAGGCGGTGGAATACGTGCGCGAGCGCCAAGGCCCGGCGCTGATTCACGCCCACGTGGTGCGTCCGTATTCCCACTCCCTTTCCGACGACGAGCGGCTTTACAAGCCCGAGGAAGTCCGCCAGCAGGAGGCGAAACGCGACCCCATCAGCCGTCTCGCCCGGCTTCTGGAGGAGGAAAAGGGAGTCAGCGAAAAGGAGTTGAAGGACATCGAGGCGGCGGTCGAGCATGAAATTCGCGAGGCGGCGGACCGCGCCCTGGCGGCGGAACCGGTCTCCGCGAAAACCGTGATGCAATACGTTTACTCCCCCGGCGTGGATCCCACTTCCGAGCACTTTGACCATCCGCCCAAATTTCACGGCGAGCCCAAGACCATGGTGGACCTCATCAATGCGTGCCTGAAGGATGAGATGGCCCGCGATCCGCGCATTGTGGTTTTTGGCGAGGACGTTGCCGATTGCAGCCACGAAGCCGATTTAAGCAGGGTAAAAGGCAAGGGCGGAGTCTTCAAAGTCACCCACGGCTTGCAGCGGCAGTTTGGCAGCACGCGCTGCTACAACTCCACGCTGGCGGAGGCCGGCATTGTGGGGCGCGCCATCGGCATGGCCAACCGCGGGTTGAAGCCGGTGGTGGAAATTCAGTTTTTTGACTACATCTGGCCGGCGATGATGCAAATCCGCGATGAGCTCACCATGCTGCGCTGGCGCTCCAACAACGCTTTTTCCTGCCCGGTGGTCATCCGGGTGGCGGTGGGCGGCTACCTGGCGGGGGGGGCGGTCTATCACAGCCAGTCGGGCGAATCGATCTTTACTCACCTGCCGGGACTGCGCGTGGTGATGCCCGCGACGGGCCTCGATGCCAACGGTTTATTGCGCACGGCCATCCGCTGCGACGATCCCGTGCTGTTCCTCGAGCCCAAGCACCTGTACCGCCAGACGCACAATCGCGCGCCCTACCCGGGACGGGATTACATGATTCCCTTCGGCAAAGCCAAGCTGGTGCGCGAGGGGACGGCGGCGACCATCGTGACCTACGGGTCGCTGGTGATTCGCGCCGTGCAGGCCGCCAAGACCCTTGAGCAGGACGGCATCAAGCCGGAGATCCTCGACCTGCGCTCACTCAATCCCTACGACTGGGAGTTGATTGCGGCGTCAGTGAAGAAAACCAACCGCGTACTGGTTCTTCACGAAGACTGTATTTCCTGGGGTTACGGCGCGGAGATCGCCGCCCGCATTGCCGACGAATTGTTTGGCTTCCTCGATGCGCCGGTCCGCAGGCTGGCGGGCAAGGACGTTTTCATCCCTTACCATCCCATCCAGGAAGACGTGGTCCTGCCCCAACCCGCCGACATCGTGGAGGCGGTAAGAGCGCTCGCGGCGTATTGATTCGGGACTCGGGATACGGGACTCGGGACTCGGGAGGACGGGTTAGGAATTCAACGGAGATTCCGATTGTGAGAGTTTGATGGCGCGATTTCCTTTTCCGGAAGTGAGCGCCCCCCTTCGGAATTCCGAGTCGCGAATTCCGAATCCCGAAAACCCGATCCTTGACCCCTAACCCCGAATCCGGTATCTCGTACCACGTGTCCCGCAACCCGAGTCCCGAGCCCCGAGTCCCGTGTCCCGAGCCCCTAGCCTCACCCGATTCCCAGCTCATCAATCTTCTCGAGCGGCGTTCCGCAGGTGCGGCAGATGACCGCCCCGCAGTCTCCGCACACCAGGGGTTCCGAGACTTCCGCTGCGCAGGTGGGGCAGTAAAGAGTTTCGCGCTCGCCATTTTGCAATTCCGCCATTCGATCATTGTAAACGAACTCTTGCGCGATGTGGTTCGATCATCGTTTTCGCCTGGGCAATGGCGCCACACAGGGGTTGGTGGGCGCATGGGTAGCGGGGTCAATTTGAAATTGTAGCGGCGAGTTTACCTCGCCAAATGGCGGCGTAAAGCCGCCTCTACACCAAATTGACCCACCACCGGCCCATGGCATGGATTGACGAGATGCCGCTATGATAAGATAAGGGTTAATGGGAGGGCCGGAATGACCAAAGATTATGTTGAGAAGCGGGAAGGCGCCTATCGAATCAGCGGCACTCGTGTTTCTCTCGATTCGATTGTCTACGCCTTCTTGCGTGGCGCCTCGCCGGAAAGCATTGCTCAGTCGTTCCCCGTCCTCACTTTGGAAGAGGTTTACGGGGCCATTGCCTTTTACCTGGCTCATCAGACCGAAATTGACGCCTACCTGCAAGAGAGTGAGGGGGAGTTTGAGGCCCTCCGCCAGCAAGCCCGCCAAGCGAATCCCCTCCTCTACCGAAAACTCGAGGAAGCGCGCCAGCAGCAGCCCGCCATGCGAAAATGAAGATTCGATTTTTGGCCGACGCTGACCTTAACCACGACCAAAACTCGACAATCTTGCTGCCATTGAAGCTCTCCTTCTTGTATGGGCCGCCTCCGAGCCCGAAGAATGGGTCAACCGAATCTGTACTCTGCCGCTGTAGGCGCACGAGGACAGCGGGTGGCGAACCGGCGCGGGATTCCCCCCCCCAGGCGGGGTGGAAGGGCCGCTTACCACGGCATGCCGTCACAGTTCTTTCGCCGCGATACCCCTTGGCCCCACCCCGCCGCGCGCGTTTCAGTGGTTAGGCCGTTTACCGGCAACTTGCCCTTCAACTTCCGAGTTCCCCGTGATTCGGCCAGTGACTCAGCACGACACTACGTCGATAGTTAAGTAGGGGATTTATCACAGGAATCACCGGCGGATACCATCGGTAAACAATACGCCGCCAGGCAGGGCCAATCAACCTCGGCGCTCCGGAGGATCCTCGCCGCGAGTCCGTCTGGGATAGCTTCCGAGTACCCGTCGGAAGTTGACTGCCAGTTATTTGTACTACAAGCGACTTGCCGTCAGGTTGGCCCAAGCAATTGTGCAACTCCCCACCTTCAAGGACGCCCGCCTATCAGTCGGAATCCCCCAAAACCTCCACGGAGTTCTGGCGCATAGAGTGGTTCTTCCGAAAGAATTCTGGACCTCACGATACTCGCCCTAAATTTCGCATGCACTATTGCAGTCGGTGGTGAATAGTATTAGTATGTGTACGATGATGGTGAGTAAGGCCAGAGGAGGTACGGAATTTATGCCAAGTCCGAAGGTGGCGGCGCTTAGTCGTCAGGACATCATTAAGGCAGCACGGAGCTTCCAGTGGAACCGTCGATTGCCCAAATGGACGGTCTTGGTGGAAGGGAAAGAGCTCCCTGTCCGACCACTCGTGCTCGGGGCAGCGGGCGTCGCCCCCAATGACGGCACAAATTCTCATCAGGCTGTGGCAATCTTAAAGGACCTTGGGTTTGAGACCCGCTATGAAGGGAAATCTGTTTAAGGAATCTCCGGTCACGTGGTAGAATGCATAGGCGAATAAAAGGCGAATCCAGGCTCATGCCCGACTTCGTGCGGCGTTTGAATGTCCGAACCGCGATGATCACTTAGGTTCGTGTCGTTCCGGACCTCTTCGGCTTTTACGGTTTCAAGAGTGAGGGACCGAGACCCTCGAGAGCATGGGTGCGGTAGTTACCACTATTGGAAAAAGCACACATAATGAGTGATCGGGCAAACTGGCTACTCGACCTCGACCGAGTTCCAAGGCGCCTTACTGAGGACGGCATTGTCCCTGTTGAGGGATACCGGCGCCAGGGGCGGCCGCCTGAAGAGGTTGCCGTCGTGGAGAAGGCGGAAGCGTACGGAGCCCACGCGGTATTCTTTGGGGCGGGTCCCAATAGTCGGTCGCCCGTAGCACAAGCTTTCATATTTGTTTCTGACGGTCCCGCCGACGATCCAAAGTTTGCTGATCTTCATCAGCGCCTTTGGTGTTGGGGTGGCGTGCCGTTACTGTACCGAAAGACGCCAGGCCTCGTGCAGCTTTTCCGCTGCGCCCACAAGCCCGACTTTGTTTCCGCGACGGGGCAGAAGATCTGCAAACCGGTCAAGACTCTCAAGACGGCGGCTACCATAAGTGACGATCCTTGGTGGGACGCTTCGCGGTTGCGCAATGGCACCCTGTGGGACGATCCCGCAGTCTGTAAATTGATGCTGTCTGCCAAACAGGCTGCGCACAAGAGCCTGATCAACGCGGTGAGGCAACTCAATGCCGATCTGAACGAAGGAGGCATCCTAAGGAAGCCTCTCCGGCGGAAACTACTGATTCTTTCCCTTCTCATCGCTTACCTGGAAGCCCGCGGTGTTTTTCTGCCAGGCTTCTTCGGAAAATATCAAAAAGGAGCAACGAAATTCTTCCAGGTGCTGGCGAATGGCGACGCGCTGGTGAGGCTGCTGGCGGATTTGGAGGAGAGGTTTAATGGCCACGTCTTCATTTTGGCGGACCCGGATCGGGAGTCCCTCAAAGCCAACGGCCAACTCTCCCGCTTTGCAAAGCTCGTCGAGGGACGCGAGGAGGCGGGGGGCCAACTGACTCTTTGGCAGCTTTATTCATTCAAAGACTTGCCAATTGAGCTCATCAGCCATATCTACCAACTCTTCGTCAATGACGCCGATAGCTCCGTTTATACGCCGCCGTTCCTCGTCCGGCTGATGCTGGACGAGGCGCTAAGCTGGCCAAGGCTCGACCGGCTCCAGCAAAAGAACGAAATCATCCTCGATCCCGCCTGCGGGTCCGGCATATTTCTGGTAGAGGCTTACAAGCGCTTGGTCCTGCATTGGCGCAGCCGCAATGAGTGGAAAAGACCGACTGTCACTGTCCTCAAAGGCCTCCTTAGCAAAGTTCACGGCATTGATATGGAGCCAGGGGCGGTGGAACTAGCTGCCTTCAGCCTGTGCCTAGCGCTCTGTGACGCCCTAGAGCCGGAAACGATCCGTGCCAGCGTCAAGCTCTTCCCGCGGTTGGCTGGAAAGACGCTACATCAATCCTGCTTTTTTGACGCTAGGGAAAAAACCTTAGTGAAAGAGCCCATTGGAGTGGTGGTGGGAAATCCACCGTTTAAGTCCAGCCTCGGTACGCCAGGGGCGGCGCGCAGCTACAAGCGGTACGAGACCATCAATCGCGCCTTGCCGGACAAACAATTGGCATATCTTTTCCTACACGAAGCCATGGAAATGCTAGCTGCTGGTGGGTCGCTCTGTATGCTTCAGCAGTACAACTTTCTTTACAACCAGCAGTCGCTTGGTTTCCGCCGAGACTTTATGGCCAAGTGGGATGTACAGGCGATCCTTGATTTCATCTCGGTGCGCGGCCTGTTCCAAAAAGGCGGCTCTGACACCAAGGTGATTGTCGTTCTAGCAGAAGCCAGCAAACCTCAAGTTGATAGGGAGATTCTTCACAGTACCTTTCGCC
>Ga0326728_10025258_pt1 | contig 10655 bp, 8 predicted proteins | sample MB3enrmetagenome_FD_207602 | JGI IMG/M metagenome (GOLD analysis project Ga0326728, IMG submission 207602) | Lab enriched peat soil microbial communities from McLean, Ithaca, NY, United States - MB31MN | ecosystem: Environmental > Terrestrial > Soil > Wetlands > Peat | place: USA: New York...
GTCGGCAGAGTATCCGGGCGGAACGGTGGAAAAGAATTGGGCCGACTTTGCCAGCGATTCGCCGCTTTGGTGCAGTCGAATGGCTTCGGCGATAGTTTCGCGGGTCGGCGCGACGATCGCGTAGCCGTCGGTAAACGCATAAAAAATCTCAGCGGGTTTGGGTTGCGAAGGCACCATCAGGGAGTGGTAATGGATTTCGCCTTCGTCGAATTTCTTTGCCTGAACAGGTAGGGTTTGGAAAATCTGATCCAGAGCTTTTTGCAGATGGTCCGCATCGGGTACGCGCAAGATCGCGGTCCATATAGGTTTTGACTCCGCCGATTTCGAGCCATCGAGTTTGTCGAGTCCGAGTGCAATTTCGCCCGGGAACTGGCCGAAGACATCGTCCTTCAGGCTGATATGCATCGCCTGCTCCATGGCGGGCAGCATGACGAATGCGGGGGACTTGGAGTCGGCCGAAAGCGACTTGATGACTTCGAATATCTCGCCGAGATTCTTGAGCTGCAATCCAAGAACGAACGGGGTCTTCGGGGAGACAAAGCTCAGACTGCCCAGGGGCGCGGGCGCGGCCAGCCAGGAGGCGAGGCCTTTCCGCGCACTAGTGAAACTGAGTTCGCTTTCGCTGATGGACTGGCCGCCCAGCTTCTTGTGATTCCAAACCGCATACTCGACGTTGTCGAATCCCAGGCGCTCGAGCGTCTTGCGATCGATGGACTTTGACAACTGCGACTGGCTGATGATCTGGTGCAGGTCGGCGCCGGCCAAGCCCGTGGTTCCGTCCCGATAAGTGCGGGCCAAGCGCTCTCCAAAGGGTGCGCTCGCGAAGCTGCCTTCCTTGGCCTGCAAAAGAGTGTTGAAGTTGCGCGCAACTGCAAGGCTGGAAGCGGCGATCACAAAATCGGGACGGACGACGACAACAAACCCGTCGCCTTTGCCCGTGCTCTTCGCAGCCGCGAGTTCCTTCGGGTCGAGAATGCGCAGGGTGGAAGATGAGTTCGCGCCCAGTTCATTCACCATTTTCTGGAGCAGGTCTTTGAGCCCCGGCTTGCGCACTTGGGCGACTACGACCAGGCTGGCATTCGAGGCACCGGTTTCACCGGAGAAGACAACTTCGTCTCCAAGGTAGTTGGAGATGGTTGAGAATTCCTCGATCGCATGTTCCAGTTGCGGGCCGCTCTTGGCTACATCACTGTGCTGCCACCAGTCGCGCAGCACCGCGCTCTGTTTGAGTTCATCGCGAAAAATCGTGAGCGCCTGCCGGGCCGGCTCGCCATAGTTGGGCAGCGCGGCATAGTAAGTGGTGTCGCCGGGCAGGAGCGGCAGGAGATCGCTTTGAGTGCGCGGCGGCGGAAGCTGGACGTTGTTTTTAAGCTTGTCGAGCAACTGACCCAGCTCTGGCAGCAAGCCGGGATACTTGTTCAGTTCTTGCGAAATGGCGGCGTCTGGCTGCGAGGGACTTGCGACCTGCGCGGCAAGCGGGGAGGCGAAAAGAAGAACGACTGCGGCGAGTGCCGCGCAATTGGCGATAAGCCGGCGCCGTGTTCCATGTACGTTGCCCATCAGGACCTCTTGGTCGAAGAGTCAGGGCGAACGTACCGCCCGCTTTGCCAAAACTTTAACATCTGGCGGCCGTGTCTTACCGTGATGCGACTGGGCGCGGTATTACAGTCGTAATCACGCAGCGACCAAGCGCGGGGGCGGGGCAGCGATCCCTCTTTATCGCCCAGGGTGCTCTTGCCGCTTTGTCGCCTTGCCTATGCTTTTAGCTTCTTGTACTCGTCAAACGCGGCCAGGAAACGGTCGATATCTTCGTGCGATAAGAGATATGGCGTTGACAGGCGCAATTTGTGCGGGTCGGCGCCGCGGATGCGAATTTTCTTTTCCTTCCACATCCACGTCTCCAGCTCCATACGCGGGATGGGCGGGACGTTGACCGTCGCAATCGCGCAGCGCAGCGCCGGGTCGGGCGAGGTCCATGAGACGGCTCCGCGCTTGATCATGGCTTCGAGGATGTAGTCGCAGAGCTGGCGATGGCGGCGTTCGATGCGGTCCATGCCAATGTCGTTGGCCAGTTTGATCGACGCGCGCAGGCCCCAGAGCGCGGGGACGTTCGAGCTGCCGATGCGCTGAAATCTTTCTGCGCGGAGTTTCACGTCATCCCAGCCTTCGGTGGCGATCGTGTTCCAGATGCGGTCGATGATTTCGTCGCGGACATAGAGAAAGCCTGAACCTTTGGGCGCCTGCAGCCACTTGTGCGGGCTGGAGGAATACATGTCGCAGCCGAGATCGTGCAGGTTGAAGCGCATCATGCCGGGAACGTGAGCGCCATCGACGGCGGAGAGAATGCCTTTGCTGCGGGCCAGCGCGCAAAGTTCTTTGACCGGCAGCACGACTCCCGAGTAGGTGGAGATGTGGCTGAAAAAGAAAACGCGGGTGCGCGGGGTGATGGCGTCGCTGAAAAGGTTAAGAACCTGCTGTGGATTCTGCACCGGCTTGGGCAGGGCGACTTTCTTAACGACGATGCCATAACGCTTGGCGCGGAGATCCCACGGATGCTCTCCGCCGGGATGCTCCTGGTCGGTGATGACGACTTCGTCTCCGGCCTTGAGATCGATGCCGTTGGCGATGTAGCTGTTGGCTTCGGTGGCGTTGCGGAGCAGGGCGATCTCGTCGCGGTTGCAGCCGACGAAGGCGGCGAGAGGGTCGCGGAACTCGTTCCAGGCGGCATAACCCCAGATGGGATAGTCCTCGGGGTCGGCTTCATCGAGCTTTTCACAGGCTTCGTAGCCCTCAAAGATGGCGCGGAGAACCGGCGCCGGACTGGAGCCGACAGTGCCGTTATTGAGGTAGACCTCATCGGCGGGAATGAGGAATTGCTTACGCATCTCGCGCCAGTAGGCGTCTTGGTTGGAATCGTAAAGGGAGCGCTCGGGCAGGTGCGCGGGGAGGGATTCGAGTTGAGCCCAGAGCCTGCGGGGCGCTGTGATCGTGGCGCTTAACGCCAGGGACGAGGCGAAAGAGGTGGAGAGAAAACTGCGGCGATTCAGCATGATAGAAAGACCTTCCCGGGCGACATAGTACCACTGCGCGGGCGTTCGGGGGACGGACGGGATCAGCGAAGGAAAGCCTCCGGAGAGTTCCCACTCAAGCCAAAACAAGGCTTGAGTGGAGCACCCTGGGATTCGCCGGAGCTAGGCTGATTGCCGGGCAAAATGTTGGGTAACCCGTTTCCGTCGTTTAGCGTCCAAGTAAGCAGAGGGATTCCAGTTCTTGGCGGCTTTGGAGCGAGCGTATAATAACGATAGTCTGACCAGGTTCCAGCGGGGTGATGTATGTCCTACCGTAAGGTATTGAATACTGTAATTCTGCTGCTTTTGCTCGGGGCATTTGCCGCCGCGCAAACGCAGAGCTCGCAAAGCGCACCTTCGACGGCGCCAGAGGCCAAAGCGGACCAGACGGCGTCCTCTTCGGCTCAGGCGGGCCAGAACCAGACTGAACAGAACCAAACTGGCCAGCAACCGGCTCCCTCTGCGCAACCGTCCGGACAGGCCCCGGTTCCTCCGCCAACCGCGGAAACGCCGGCGCCGCCAGCGGAGACTTCAGCCCAGACTTCGTCAACCCAGGATTCGTCAACCCAGGATTCGGCGAACTCTGGTGATGCGAGCAATGCGCAGCCTCCGGTGGTGCAGGAGGCCGACCCGAACAAAGTGAAGCATACCGGCGGCGAGGACGATGTTGATGCCATTGGCAACCGCAAGATCGGCGGGCGTGGTTTGGGCGACTGGTACTCGCTGGAAACGGAAATCAAGATCGGCAAGCAGTACTCGATGCAGGTGGAAAACAGCGTGAAACTGGTGCAGGATCCGGTGGTGAACGAATACGTAAACCGGATTGGACAGAATCTTGTGCGCAATTCCGACGCGAAGGTTCCGTTCACCATCAAGGTTATCGATTCGGATGAGATCAATGCGTTCGCGCTGCCCGGCGGGTTCTTCTATGTGAATTCGGGATTGATTCTGGCGGCTGACGAGGAAGCCGAACTGGCGGGCGTGATGGCGCATGAGATTTCGCATGTTTGCGCGCGGCACCAGATGCGCCAGTTGACGCGCGCGAATATCGCGCAACTGGGAACCCTGCCGCTGATTTTCGTGGGCGGCGGCATTGGGTATGGAATCTACGAAGCGGCCGGACTCGGCCTGCCGCTGACTTTCATGAAGTTCCAGCGCAACTTCGAGGCAGAAGCGGACTATCTGGGCGTGCAGTACATGTACAAGACGGGGTACGATCCGCAGGCATTCGTCAGCTTCTTCGAAAAGATTCAGGCGAAGGAAAAGAAGAAGCCGGGATCTGTCGCCAAGGCGTTCGCTTCGCATCCGCAGACACCCGATCGCATTGAAGCGACGCAAAAGGAGATTGCGACCATTCTGCCGGCGAAGGCGCAGTACATTGTTTCGACTTCGGAGTTCGACGATGTGAAGGCGCGGCTCGCCATACTCGAAAACCGGCACAAGGTACTGGATGAAAAGGAGGCTAACAAGCCTACGCTGCGGCGCACTTCGACGAACGACAAGTCAGGCGACTCCAAGGGAGATAGCGGCGATGACGACCGCCCAACGCTGAAGCGGCGTCCGGACAGCGACCAGAACTAGCACAAGCGAATTTGAAAAAGAACCGGCAGCGCAGGGAAGCGCGCTGCCGGATTTGTTTTTTGCGGTGACGAGTGCGAACTTGATCAGCCGCAGAGGTTAGGAACCAGCCTTCACCGACTTGACGGTGACGTTCGTACCATCCACGTCTCCGGTTACTGCCGCCTTCGCACCGGCAAGTTTATCGAGCATACCGAGCGCAGCCTGATCCGACGTTTCGAGCGTATAAACCTTGTCGCCGACGACGAGCGCGTACTTTGATCCATGTTTGACGCAGCCACGCGTACACTCGGCCGCGTTGCCGGGCATGGCATGTTTGGCTCCGCACATCGCGTCACTCACCTCGCCGGTGAGGGTTGCGCTTTTGCCGGCGGCGAGTGCCGGAATTGCTCCCACCCCCAGGAGCAGTTGAGTTGCGAGAATGGCACTGGCGATTCGATTACCGTTCATGCTGTGTTCTCCTTTGACAGCTATCATACTGCGGTTTGCGGAAGCGGGCCGGAGAGTAGGGCCGCTGCGTAGCCTCGGCGGCCGGGGGCTTCTGGCCGGCTATTGCGTTATGAAATGAAGGGTGACGTCGACGGTCTTGTCTTTTGCGTTCAGTTGTTCGCTGAGCTTTACCGAATAATGCAGCCCCGGGGGCAGAAAACGGTGCGTGCCATCCAGGAACTGCCGCGTGTAATCGGCGTTGTAAGGCTGGCCTTCGCCTAGCTTCCACGCCTCGTGCAACCGGTCTTTGGAGGCCGTGTCGGCGCCGAGAATATCGAGTTCGCCCATCTTGTAGAGATCGCCTTCAGCGACATTGATCTGATAACGAACCGTGTTTTTCTCGTCGTCCATCTGCGGTTCGGGTTTGATTTGTGCCGTCATGTATCCGCGGCTGCGATAGAGCTTGAGCAGAGTCCCAATGTCCTGTTCTAAACGGACAGCGTCGGCGGGCTGGCCGGTGGACAAGTGAAAGAAGGGGGCGGATTCGAGCATAGTCACAGCTGAGTTGCCTTTCCAACTCACCTCCGAAACCAGGTACTGTTTGCCCGGCGTGGCCGGAACAATGGCATCGACCTCGATTTCAGCAGTGGGCGCTTCCTCGGGCGGGTTGGGGCTCTGCATGTTCCCCGCGGGTTGCCCCGAAGGGGGAGCGACGACGTGCGCCTCGGCGGGACCGAAAGCGGCCTTGAGATATCCGCGCTGAAGAAAGAGAGGAAGAAAATCGTATTGGGCGACGGCAGCAATGGCCGAGCGCGAATACGGCGCATTCACAAGTTTGCGCGCAGCGAGCGCAAGAAACGCGGCTTGTTCGGGCGAGGCTCCGGGAAAGTCCACGTTTCGTATACGGACGCTGAGGTCTTCCACACGAAAGACGAAACCGGTAACGTCGCCGCCATCCTGCTTAGCTTGGCGCAGGAAATCGACGCGGCCCGGCAAATGGCGCTCGGCGAGCATCGCCTGGAGCGCCTGGGCGACTTCACCGGACAACCGTCCGCCCGCGGGCAGCGCATCCTTGAAGAGGGGAACACGGTGAGCGAGGGCACTGCGCAAATCGGATTCGGTAAACCAAATGAAGTTTTCGAAGTGGGCGGGAACAAGTTTGGCCTTGTCGATGTCGGTAAGCTGAAACTCCAGCTTGACGCCGGTGTCGGTATAGGAAAACGAATAAGCGACCTCGGTGAAAACGCCGGAGTTTACCAGACGCTGCGCGGCCTCCTGGAAATTGCCTTCGGCGGCGTCCTGGCCAAGCTCGAGGCGGCTGGCCGCGAGAATCTCCGGATCGGTGTAGCGCTTGGTTCCGGCCGCCTTAACCACCAGGAGCTTGTGGGAGCCTGAGCCGGATGCTTTGCCGGGAGCGCTCCGCGACTGCGCCGAAGCATACAACGGCAGAGCCAGGCACAAGGCGAGTGTAGCGGTGGTTCGTCTTATCGCGAGTGCGAAGCGCTTCATTTTGATCGTTTGGATGCGGCCGCCGCGTTGACGTTGTTGTGCTTCAGTGCAATCTCCATGAAGGCGCGGGCGGCTCGGCTCAGGGTTTTATCCTTGCGGAACACCAGAGCCAGATCGCGGGTCATGTGCACATCGGCAATGGTGAGCGCGACCAGCGCCTTGGCGCGAATATCCTCCTCGATATTCGAGCGCGCGATGAAACCAATACCCACCCCGGCGGCGACAAAGCGCTTGAGCAGTTCACTCGAATCGAGTTCCATGGCCAGATGCGGCTTCACCTGGTGATCGTAGAAGAGCGCGTTGAGCGCGTCGCGCGTGTGGCCGAGCCGCGGCAGCACCAGCGGATAACTGGCAACCTCGGCGACGCTCACCGCTTTCCCGGCCGCAAGCGGATGTCCGGGCGCGGTGATCACGACGAGATGGTCGCGATGCACCAGTTGCGCTTCGAGGCGATTGTCGTTGACCGGCAGCGAGACCACGCCAAAATCCACCGCGTTCTCAAGGATGGACTCGAGAATCTTGGCGTAGTCGGAGCGTTTGATGCTGACCGAAACGTTGGGATAGTCGCGCTTAAATTGCGCAAAGACCTCGGGCAGAATGTGCAGGCAAGTGCCCTCGTTGGCGCCGACAACGATTTCTCCGCGAGGCACGCGCTCGGTATCGGCAATTTCGGTGAGGATGGTTTTGCGGCGTTCGACGGTTTCTTCCGCGTACTTGAAAAACAGCTTGCCGGCAGCAGTGAGTGAGACGCGGCCGCCGGAGCGGTCGAGCAGGCGCGCGCCGACTTCTTCTTCGAGCGCGCGGATTTGCGACGAGACTGCGGGCTGGGTGCGAAAGCGCTTCTCCGCGGCGCGCGAAAAGCTGGAGAGGCGGGCTACTTCAAGAAAGATTTCGAGCTGGTCGAAGTCCATGGTTCAGGCAGTAGTTGTTTAGCCGCCCCACACTACCACGTGCATGGCGCGATGGGCAAAAGGTTCAGCAGGCGTCTGCCATGGCAGGTATCGCAACTATCGATTGGCCAGGACTTTGATGCCGGGCGCGTAAATCAGCTTCTCGTCGGCTGTTACGAGCGTCAGATCAAAAACCTTGGCGGTAGCGGCAATGAGGAGGTCGGCAGGATCGGCGTGGGGTAGACTCAGCGTGCCGGATTCGAGCGCGACTTCGGTCGTGAGAGGCGCCTCACAAAGCCTCATTTGCTCCAGACTGCGCCGCGCCCATGCGAGGACATCTTCGTCCAACTCCACGCGGCCCTTCTGAACGAGCATGATCAACTCCCACACGCTCATTGGAGAAAGCCAGAGTTGGTTCTCGTGGCGGGCAAGCGCCCGCGCAACGTGCCGCGAAATGCGTTCCGGTTCCAGAGCACTCCAGATCCAGATGTGGGTATCGAGCAGGAGTTTCATTCGCGCGAAGCGTCCCACTCGCTCTCGGGGCTAATGGAGCCGACAATGTCGCCCAAGATGCGTCCCGTTCCCGCCATGCTGCCCAATCGCCTGCCTTTGGATTTTGGCGGGGAGGGGGGCACGATTTCCGCCATGGGCTTGCCGAAGCGAGTGACGCGAATCGGTTGGCGCGTCTTGCGGACCTCTTCTAACATGCCCAGGCACTTGGCCTTGAATACGGAGATGGCGACTTCCTTCATGATTATATCGTACTATGGTCAATGACCATGGTCAACTCGGCGACAATGCGACTTCGGGGAACCCCTGCAACGGTGTGCAAGAAGAGGGCAGGTGGAATGCCTGCGCCACAGTCGAACTTGGATGTTGAGTTTTGGGACAGCCGAGGGCAGCTGTCCCTACGTGGCTCACGGTATTCCTAGACGTTGATTACGGCTACCAGTTCCTTCACGGCAGCTGCGCTCTTGTCCAGCGCCGCCTTTTCTTCCGGGGTCAGCTTGATCTCGATGATCTGCTCAATGCCCTTGGATCCCAGCTTGACCGGCACGCCGACATAAAGACCCTTGATGCCGTACTCGCCATCGAGATACGCGGCGCAGGGCAGGATCTTCTTCTTGTCCTTCAGAATGGCCTCGACCATTTCGGTGGATGCCGCTGAAGGCGCGTAGTACGCCGAGCCGGTCTTGAGAAATTTCACGATCTCGGCGCCGCCGTCGCGCGTGCGCTGGACGATCGCATCGAGGCGGTCTTTCGCAATCAGCTCCGTGATCGGAATGCCGGCGACGGTGGAATAACGGGGGAGAGGAACCATGGTGTCGCCGTGGCCGCCGAGCACGAAGGCAGTGACGTTTTCCACGCTGACGTTGAGTTCCATGGCGATGAAGGCACGGAAGCGGGCCGAGTCGAGCACGCCGGCCATGCCAATCACACGCTCGCGCGGGAATCCGCTGAGTTTGAAGGCGGCCTGCGCCATCGCGTCGAGCGGGTTCGAAACGATGATGAGGATGCAGTTTGGCGAGTACTTCACAACCTTGCCGACTACGTCGCTCATGATTTTGTAATTCGTGTTGAGCAGGTCGTCGCGGCTCATGCCGGGCTTGCGCGGGATGCCGGCAGTGATCACCACGATGTCCGAGTTGGCGGTGTCGGCGTAATCGTTGCTGCCTTTGACGAACGAGTCGCGCTTCTCAATCGGCATTGCCTGGAGCAGATCGAGACCTTTTCCCTGCGGCACGCCTTCGATGATGTCAATCAGTACCACGTCACCCAATTCTTTGGAGGCGATCCAGTGAGCGGCGGTGGCACCTACGTTTCCGGAACCGACTACGGTAATTTTGTTGCGCATGAAAATTTCCTCTCGTTTAAGAAGTCAGAACTCTTATCCACGGAGTACACAGAGGTTCACGGAGGAACCCCTTTTCAGTCGGCCGCGACCGGTACCCGCATATTCTCGATCATGCAGTCGGCGAATTCGCTGGTCCTCACTTTGGTTGAACCCGGCATCAGACGCTCGAAGTCGTACGTGACCTTCTTTTGCTCGATGGTGCGCTCCAGGCTCTGTTCGATCAGGTCTGCAGCTTCGGGCCAGCCCAGGAAGCGGAACATCATCACGCCGGAAAGAATGACCGAGCCGGGATTGATGACGTCCTTGTCGGCATACTTGGGCGCGGTGCCGTGCGTGGCTTCGAAGATGGCGTAGCCATCGCCAACGTTGGCTCCGGGCGCAATGCCGAGACCGCCTACTTGGGCGGCGCAGGCGTCCGAAATATAGTCGCCGTTCAGGTTAGGCGTAGCGAGCACGGTGTATTCATCGGCTCGGGTCACAACCTGCTGGAAGATGGAATCGGCGATGCGGTCGTTGATCATGAGCTTCTTCTTCCACGCGCCATTGCCGTGCGTCGCGTAGATGGAGTCGAGCACCTGCTGCACTTCTTTTTCCACCGCCCGGCGAAATTCCGGTGGAGCAAATTCCATTCCCGGCTCGACCAGTTCGGCGTTTTGCGCGACGGTCAGACTCGGGTTCTTGTCCTTGTTGTCGAGAATCCAGCTTTCGCGCTCGGTTACGACCTGATCGCGGAATTCCTGCGTGGCGACATCGTACCCCCACTGGCGGAAAGCGCCCTCGGTGAACTTCTGAATGTTGCCCTTGTGAACCAGGGTGACGGACTTGCGCTTGTTTTCGAGGGCGAACTGGATGGCCATGCGGACCAGGCGCTTGGTGCCGGTGATGGAGATAGGCTTGATGCCGACGCCGGAATCGAGGCGGATTTGTTTCTTGCCGCCTTTGAGCATGTCTTTGTTGAGGAATTCGATGAGGCGCGCAACTTCGGGCGTGCCTTGCTCCCACTCGATGCCGGCATAAACGTCTTCGGTGTTCTCGCGGAAGATGGTGAGATGCATGCGCTCGGGATGTTTTACGGGGGAGGGAACGCCGTTGTAGTACTTCACCGGCCGCACACAGGCATAGAGATCGAGAATCTGGCGCAGCGCCACGTTCAACGACCGAATGCCGCCGCCAACCGGCGTAGTCAGCGGCCCTTTGACGGCCACGCGAAATTCGCGGATGGCGCTGACCGTGTCGTCGGGTAGCCAGTTCTGGAACTTCGCTTTGGCCTTTTCGCCGGCAAAAACTTCGTACCACGCCACAGAACGTTTTCCCTGGTAAGCTTTT
>Ga0326728_10025259_pt1 | contig 10655 bp, 11 predicted proteins | sample MB3enrmetagenome_FD_207602 | JGI IMG/M metagenome (GOLD analysis project Ga0326728, IMG submission 207602) | Lab enriched peat soil microbial communities from McLean, Ithaca, NY, United States - MB31MN | ecosystem: Environmental > Terrestrial > Soil > Wetlands > Peat | place: USA: New York...
ATCTGCGTTTCACTCAGGATCTTATCCGGCTACGGTGGAATCAGCCTGCTTTGCGCGGTGACAATGTCAACGCCTTTCACGTCCACGACCAGAACCGCGTCATTGCATTTCACCGATGGCTTGAGGGCACAGGGAAAGACGTCATTATAGTTGCAACCCTCGCCGAGACAACTTGGTACAACTACGCCATTGGATTCCCGTTTTCTGGACCGTGGGTGGAAGTCTTCAACAGCGATGTCTACGACAACTGGGTTAATCCGACGGTAGCGGGCAATGGAGGAGGGATTTCGGCGTCTGGAGGCCCGCTGCATGGCTTTAGTGCCTCGGCGAATATCGTAATTCCAGCTAATGGCATGGTAGTGTTTGCTCGCGATGCGGGAGATTGACTCGCGGTTTGCGCCGCTCAGTTCCCAGCACCCCAACAAAGCACGACACAGTTCAAGTTACCGAACGCCGATGGGTTTTGAGGTCCAGGAGCAAGAGGGTGGAACCATCCCCGTCGGCGGGCACGTAGCGTCCATCGGGGGAAAGCGAACAATCATCTCCGAGGCTCTGCGAATTCCAGCCATAGCTTATAACTCGTAACATGACGCTACCTGATTCCACCCTCCTTGACCGGCCACACTTAAAGCCTAGGTTGCAGCGTGACCGGGCGCGACGGTGGCCGAGGTGGAAGAACGATAGGAGCCGGCTAGCGCACAAAGGAGTTCGTCCCCGTTCCGCTCAAAGTCACTGTCCGCTTGCTGCCTGCCACCCCCTTGTTGTTGTCGGTGATGGTCAGGTTGCCGGCGAGCGAGCCGGTCGCCGTGGGTGAGAAGGTCACGTTGATCGTGCAGGAGCCCCTGGCCGCGACACTGCCCCCGCAGTTGTTGGTCTGGCCGAAGTTGGCGCTCGTGGCGATCGCGGTGAGGGTGAGCGTGCCGTCGCCCGTATTGGTCAGCTTGACGGTTTGGGCGTGGCTGCGGGTTCCTGCGCTCTTGGGAGGTATCAGAGAATTTGCTTGACAATAAAGCTTTATTTGCGTCTACTGTTAACTAATACAAATTCCGTACCTCATGCTTCGGAGCTCATACCATGGCTTACGACTTGCATGGGTTGTTTGAGGCAATCGAGCGTGATGTCAAGGCGAAGCCTCGTAGGTCCCTCGATATTCTTGCCAAAGATATGGGCGTCAGCCGCAACACCATTAAAAAGGCTGTGGTTCTCACAACCAAGCGGTCCTTTCGAGAGTTTCAAACCAAGTGTATGTTAATGTCAACCTTGGAGTTGCTCACCACACTCCCCGGCAAAAGCATTAAAGAAATTGCCTTTGACTTGGGTTTTAGGTCTACTCGGTCGTTGGAGAGATTCGTGAAAAGCTCGACGGGACTTTCGCCTAGCGACCTTCGGAAGCATCCTCCAACCGGCGAACGAGCAGCGCAGTGAGTTAAACTCCGCCCGCGTGTAGTCCGATTTCCTTGCCTTGATGGTCGCAATGTCTGTTTCGAAGGCTATTCACAACGAACCGCCACCGTCGGATCGACACGCATCGCTCGCCGCGCTGGTATACACCACGCTGTCTGGGCGGCAAGCCCGAGGATATTAGTCAAAGTCACCAACGTGAGCGTGTCGTTCCGGGCCACGCCGAGGAGCAAACTTGGGAGAGCGCATGTAAGGGCAAAGGCGGCACGTCTTCAACCACTCTTCTCTTGCAGCGCTCGCGGTTCTAGCTCCTTGCCCCCCTCCGCCTGTCTTTGCGCTCAGCGCACGTTGCAATTCCCGGTGGCCGCTCCGCTTTCCGAGCATCCAGAGGCATTGCGGAGCGACGCACCAGGGATGCTCGCCGACTCCTCACGATCGATAAGCTGCACCATCCGGTTGAACTCAGCCCGCCCTGAGATCATTTGCGTCCCAACAAAGAATGTAGGAGTTCCAGGAACTCTAAGGGTCCGGGCGTCCTCAGCGTCACGCCGAACTTTAGCCGCCATCAGCCCACTGGATAGACACTTATTGAATTGAGCGGGGTCCATCCCAAGGTCCACAGCGTACCTCTTGAGCGCACTGTCACTCAGGTCAGCTTGCCTGGCGAAGAACATACTCTTTGCCTCCCAAAACTTACCTTGCTGCGCCACACACTCGCTCGCCTCGGCAGCCCTCTCGGCATCTGGATGTATGTCTGTCAGCGGTAAATGGCGAAACACGAACCCAATACGGGTCCCGTATTTCTCGCGGAGCCTCATCAGCGGGATTTCCGCCTGAGCACAAGGCACACATTGAAAGTCGCCGAATTCAACCACCGCAACTTTCGCCGACGCACCTCCACTTTTATGTGAATCCGATCTTATCAGAACCTCGCGAATGCTCTCTGGAGAAACATCTTGCATTCTACGGGAGAACACGTACTGCAACGCGATTGCGGAAACCAAGCATCCAATAACGGCCATTGTGTACGAAACATAAAGGCAAGTGCTAGGAGAATCGAGATGCGCTTCTGTCGGGGAAGCCCGCCAGCCCCCCCACATGGCCAGAACCAGGAGGGCTGTCACCGTTAAATCTGAGGCGATGCACCATACGCACCACGCGTGCGAGACAAAGCCCTCAATGAACGTGAGGTACAGCGAAACAAGAAGTCCTGCAGCCCAAAAGCCTATCCGAGCCCCACAAAATAATGTGACCGGCTGCCTACGAGCTAAGGAATTTCCAATGATAAGTATTACGAGGACGGCGTAGAAAACGACCCCCAGAATGGGCAGGGGAACACCCCAGAGCTTTGAATATACGCTGGTCAGGTCTATCTCGCATCCGCTTCCCAAGCAGATCAATGCGTGTGAGGAAGAGCCGTACGCCAGAGCGAGGTAAACCGCGTTAGCCAGTCCAAGGAAACAAAGGATAAGGAAAACCGGTTTTCGAGCTGGTCGCTCTGCCTGCAGCAAAATTACCTGAACGGACAGATCATTCATTTGGGCACTTGAATGGCATTCTGATGGGGCAGAGGTGATTGCTAGGAGCCTGTCGGAAATAGATTTGTCAGTATGTAGAATCAATAACTTAGCGACATATCCATGTCTTTAAGTTGTTGATTCTTCGTCGAGGAACTCTTTTCCCCGACAGGCTCCCAGGACATCGAACCACAACCAATGGGCAACTTCTAGAACCCAGTATGCGAATCCACGCAAGGACTGTCCCTATGCTCGTACGTCGGTCATATGGGTCGGGATGCCACAAAGATAGCCCAGTCACCCACAGGATGAAAGGGCCGCACTTACCCTCCCACCCGCTGCGACGGATTCCGCACGTCATACACGGAGAGAACTCGGCAGTCTCTCAGCTTGCTGAAGCGTCCCTCTGTAAGCGTCGGGACAAAAACCAAGCCGAGACACTACCCAAGACGACAAATCCAACCACTTCCCTTGTTACACAGAACTCTACTTATCATTGTGAATTGAGGTGGCAACGGCCATCGTGGGAATTGCAAAAGCATGGTGGAACTGGCCCCGCGCCGCAGTCCGACTGACCGCTGCAGACAAGACCGACGCAATCAGCAGATGCGGCTGCGCCTGTAAGTTGTTGAATGGATACTGCAAGTCCAGTTAAAACGATAATTGCCAGGGCCAGGCGCGCGCCGAGGCGTAGAAACTTCTGCATTATTCTTCTCACGGTTGATCTCCTTAAGTTGTGGATTTGACTTCAAAACCCGTACTCTCACTTTTCGACGCACTGACCGTAGCGAGCCCTAGAGCTCCGATCACATTTGCAGTAAGTGCCGCAGTCGGATCCACTCCTGCAAACCAAACCAACACAAGGCGGCGGGGACCTCTTTGCGAGTATGGCAAAAAGAACCCTTAGCAAAAGCAGAGCAAGAATTATCTTCGCGACAGAAATCAACTGCTTGCGAAAGGAACTCTCCATTCCGGATCCGATCTTGCGACCTAGCTCCGTAGCTTACATACTAAGAGCGCGCCTGACCTCGCTGAGGCGCTCCCCGTTAAGCAATCCTGTCCAAACTCCTGCTATCGTTCCCGTCGATCCGATGATGATCGTCTGGGGGACCAGTTCAAAATGATAGTCAATAATATTTTGAGGGTCCAACTCAGTTATCAAAGGGAAATCATGGAGGCGATGCCTGTGTATGTATTCCTGCGGTATAGTTGGGAAGAGTGTTATGGAGACAAAGCGTACAGTGTTCTTGTCCGCATCCCTCATCATCTGCTGCCACGTCGGCCAGTTTTGGTCACAGACGCCACACGTTGTCGAAAATATTAGGAGAACCGTTTTCTTTCCACCAGAACCAAAATCGACAACAACCTTGTTTCCTCTATCATCGAGACCGAAGATCTGCGGCGCTCGTGTTCCCACCTGAGCCTCGAACATCCTCGTCCGCCTTTCAGCAGCTCCCCTCCAGATGTCATTGTCCCTGAGCAGGTGCCAGTTAACCACAGATAGACAAACGCAGAGAAGCATCAAGAAACCATCGGTCGCCTTGTGTAAGTCAAATTTCATGTGCCACCGCGTTCTTTATCGCGCCACACCCATAATCAGGCTAAGCCACCCGACAATGCAAGCACGACATAGGGCCGGTATGCGCCAAAATTGGGTCAATTTCGATCAGAATGGCTCTCCAGCCACGGTATCGGTAGGTGGAAAAACCTGCTCGCCACAAGGCAAGCCCGGCGGAGCCTTCAACTGGCGGACACTCCTGACGTGGGTTTATCAGTTCATCTTTTCATTGGACCAATGAAGACCGAAACTCCAAATTCGGTAGCGCCCCGCGAATTGCGAGTTTCGCTTGCCATTCCTTAATAACTCCGTCACCGGGACAATTCATTCATGTCGCAGCGCCACCAAAGGATGGACCTTCGCCGCGCGGCGGGCGGGGAGGTAGCTTGCCAAAAGCGCCACAATTAATAAGAGAAGAGTCGCCGCGCATAATGCTGAGAAATCCGTCGGTCTCACTTCATAGAGCATACTTGACATCCCTCTTGCCAGGGCGAAGGCAATCGCCAGGCCGATGACTACGCCGAGCCCCACCAGCGCCATCCCTTCCTTTAGCACGAGGTGCAGGACGTTCTTTGGGGTGGCCCCCAGTGCCATGCGAATCCCAATTTCATGTGTTCGTCGGGCGGTGTAATGGGACATAAGCCCGTAGATACCCACGACGCCCAGCAGGAGTGCGAGACACGCGAAGACGGAGAGCAGAAAAGTCGTGAAACGCAGTCGTGCGCTCGATTCGGAAACAATCTCCCCACCGCTTTGGGGTTCGCCCACGAACATTTGCCCGGGAAGAATCTCCAGGGCCGCGGCGTGCACGGCCCTGGCAATGGGATGCGGGTCGCCCGAATTCCGCACCAGCACCGAGAAGTTTGCCAGAGGGACTTGACTGAACGCCAAATAAACCGCGGGCTGTGGATCTCCTCCGCCCCCAAACCGTTTGGGTTCTCGCACGACCCCCACAATGGTGTAAGCAAAGTTTTCACTGGTCAATCGCCACACTGGCGTCAGCTTCCGGCCAAGAGGATCGGTGTCACGCCAATAGCGTTCTGCCATGGGTTCATTGATAACTGCAACGCGCAGCGAATCGGTCGCGTCTTCGTCGGCCAGCCACCGACCGCGCACAAGCCGAGCCCCCGCCATTTCGAAATAGCCTGGTGTGACGATATGCATCTCGGCTGGCTCAAAGTTTTCGGAGATAACCCCCGCCCCGTCAGACTTGAAGCGATTTGGGCTTTGCTGGAGCGTCAAAAGCGGGAATCGGTCGACGAGCGCAACCGAGCGAACCCCAGGCATGCCCGCGACACGCTGCTCAAACTGACCATAGAGGCTGGCCTCCGTTCGCCAGAAATTTGGTAATGATCTTATGACTGAATTCGAGAAACCGATCTGGATGGCCAGCAAGTGTTCAGGCTGGAAGAGCCGGTTCACTTCGAGGAGCTTTTGGAGGCTCTTCGTTAAGAGGAGGGTGCTGACGAGCAGAGGCAGGGCGACAGCCACTTCGGAAATCAACAAAAGGCTCCCGGGTCGCGAAAGAATGGAGCGGCCCGCGCGTGTCTGAGTACTCCCGGACTGGATCGTCTGACTCAAATCAGGCCGCGACAGGCGCAAGCTTGGAACCACACTGAACACTGCCGTGGCTACCACTGATACGCTGGCTGTGAACGCCAGCACACGTGGGTCTAATGCGACAGTATCTAACCGGGGAATATAAAGCGATGGCGGGAGCAGGGCCAAGAGTGTATGCAGACCCCAGAAAGCCAATAGCAACCCCAGGACGCCTCCGCCCATCGCGAGGAGCATTGCTTCCGTCAGCATCTGCCGGATGAGGACGAGCCGGCCGGCGCCCAATGCCGCCCGAATGGCCATCTCCCTCTCGCGGGAAACGGCGCGCGCCAGCAACAGATTCCCTGTATTCGCGCAGCCCATCAGCAGGACAAAGCCCAGCGCGCCCAGCAAAATCCAGAGGATGGTCTTAACGTCTCGGATGAGCTCCAATTGCAGCGGAACGACCCTGACGCTTTCATCTTTATAGTAGCGGGGGTATTCCGCGCGAATGCGCGCCGCCACCGTATCAACATCTGCCTGTGCTTGACGAACGCTTACGCCCGGTTTGAGCCGGGCGATCACCATAGAGTTGTTTGATGGCAAAAACCTTGCGGTTGGATATGGTAGGCTCTCCCAGATGTCCGGCTTGTCAGCAAACAAGGGGTAGGGGAAACTAAACCCTTCCGGCGTGACGCCCACGATCGTGTATGGAATCCTCTCACCAAACCTGTTCAGGTCCAAGGTTTTGCCGATCACCTCGCGGCTTCCTCCATAGTGTCTCATCCAAAACGCGAAGCTTAATATCGCCAATCGTGGGCTATTCTCCACAGAGATGTCATCGTTCGGGGCAAACGTCCTCCCGAGGAGCGGGGTGACGCCCAGCACCGACGATACTTGGGAAGAAAAACCCGCAATTGCAACGGCTTCTTCGCTTCTCCATAGCTTAAATGAATATACCGAGCCCCGCGAAAGTGGGGGGATGAAGGCCGCCATGCCCTGGAAGGTCTTGGTTTCACTGAGCAAGATGGGAAACGAGCCATCCATCACGGGGATATGTTCCTGTCCGGTTTTGTGGTTGGAATCCCACAGCATAACGAGTCGATCCGAATCCCGGTACGGCAAACGGCGGAGGGCCACTTGGTAAATGGCGCTAAAAATCGCCGTGCTCGCTCCGATCACGAGCGCCAGCGTCACAACGATTATCGTGGTGAATCCGGGACTCTTGGCCAGCATGCGCAGGCCATAACGCAAGTCTTGGAGAAGTGTGCTCATCGTCTCCCTCCCCTCGAGTTATCGCGCCATCGGGTGATTGAGACATTGGGCGATTGAGGAATTATGCGATTGAGCCCCGAAAAGATTCTCGGCATTCGCTCAATCCCCCGATCACCCAATGGCTGTATGAGCCGCCGGACTGGCTCGAACCATTTCAGGCAACTCATGTGCCATCAGCATGGCAAATTATCGCAAGCGGATTCAATGATATACCACATGTACAAGACACCGTATCCGGTTTCTACTGTTCGCTTTTGGGATTGCGGTGTGCGGTTTCACCGGGACCCGCGCGCCGGATACAGCACCCTCAGCCGCCTCATCACCCGCGTCTTGTTGCTCACCACCAACTAGGCTCGGTAAGTTCCCCAAATGTTCGATCCCTGGTGGGGGTCCATCACTTCCTCGAACCAAACAAATTAGAGACTCGATATTCGGTAGCGGCGTCCGAATTTCGAGTTCGCCTGCCATCCCTCAATTACCCCATCGCCGGAACGGTTCGCTCCAACATAATCCCCACGCAGTGCAGTCCTGAGCGTGGGATTCTCTCATGCCGGAGACCCCAACGGCAAGCGCACATTGCCATTGCTTTGCGTCGGATGGTAGACATTGTCGTCGGCGGGCGTGAAAAGCCGCGCACCTAGAAAACATCTCTGAACTACCTATGCCGGTGACGGCGCCCGTTCCTTCCCATGGGGCGAAGTTTCTGCAATTTTTCCGCGTGCGTCATCGCCGTCGCGCGTAATATTACGGCAGGGCACGCCATTCTCGACCGGGGCGGAACGGTCGAATCAAAGCAAGTGTTCGGAGGGACCTTATGAAACTCGAGGGCAAAGTGGCCATCGTAACCGGCGCCGCCCGGGGCATCGGCCGGGCCAGTGCGATCCAATTTGCGAAGGAAGGGGCGAAGGTCACCGTGGCGGATATCCGCGCGGATCTTGGCCCGGAAACGGTACGCCTGATTGAGAGTGCGGGCGGCCAGGCAGGCTTCGTTTTGACGGATGTTTCCAAGGAAGAGCACGTCAGGAAAATGGTCGAGGAAACGGTGGCGCGTTGGGGCCGGGTCGATATCTTGTTTAACAATGCCGGCTATGCTCAGGTCAAGCTCGTGGAGGAGACTTCTGAATCCGAATGGGATCACCTTTTTGGTGTGAACCTCAAATCGGTCTTTTTCGGAGTGAAGCATGTTGTGCCGATCATGCGCCGGCAGGGTGGTGGGGTCATCTTGAATATGGGGTCGATCAGCGGTTTGGTGGGCCAAATGAGGACTCCGGGCTATGTTGCCTCCAAAGGCGCCGTGGTGATGCTCACCAAGTCTCTCGCCCTAGATTATGGCGCTGACCATATCCGCGTGAATTGTCTCTGCCCCGGCATCACCGACACGCCGGCATTTCGCGAGCACATCTCCTCCAGCGCGGACCCGGAGGCGCTCATTCGCGAGCGCCAGACGCGCGTCCCGCTCGGCCGCTTCTTGACCCCCGAGGACGTTGCGCGGGCGGCGCTGTATCTCGTCTCGGACGATAGCGAAGGCATCACCGGAATCGCTCACCTCGTGGATGGCGGGTTGCTCGCCGCTGCCGAATACAGCTCCAACTGGCTCCCCTAGCAGGCGTAGCGCGCAACTGCATCGTAGGGCTGACAGCCGACAGCTCACAGCTCGGTGTAGGGGCGGTTCGCGAACCGCCCCTGCGATATCGTGCGTGATTGTGGCTCGGCTCAGGCGCGCTCGCGGGGTGCGCAGGTTCCCTCCGGACAACACGGCGCTGGACAGGCGGGGAATAATTCCGCAGAATATCAATGAGGCCCGAGAAACTTGTGTCGCCATGGGCCCTCCAGTTGGATGGTGCACCTTGGGAATTTCCCCGACCGCCCCGAAAGATCTGACTCCCGTCGCCGATTACGTCGAAGGGAGTTTTGTTCCCATCTCGCGCCTCACGCATGAGTGGGAATTTCATGCCGCACTCACCCTGAGTCCGGCGGAAGAGCGCACCATGGTGCGCGAGCCGGTGCAGGCCGTCCCGGCGGCGATTGCCCAGCGGTTGGGAAAACTGCGCGTGCTGGCGGTGGCTTACATTGCCTGCCTGGATACCGGCGACGTGGTTAGCCGGCTGAAGCCCAAGGGGGAAACGCACACGGCCGCGTGGGTGGAAACCTCGGAACGCATCAACCTGCTGCTCGCCTGCCGCGAGCTGGACGCCCACGACACGGGGTTTGAACTCCTCGGGAGCGTGGCGGAATTGCTCCGCCCGCGCCTGACCCACACCGAGGTGGTGGCTTATAGCCAGATTTTGGAGGAGGAAATCCGCCACGGAGTGCGCGGCGAAATTGATGAGGACGCCCTGAATGCGAAACAGGCTTACCTGGCGAGCCGCACGGGACGCCGCTTCCGCGCGCAATTCGAGCTCTACCGCGATGTTTCCTTCGTCAGCACCGCCGCTGAGTATATGCACGGACTGTGGCACGACGTGCAGATCCGCATCGGCCCCGAGCACCTTCCTGTCGCGCAATTGCGCCGCCGCATGGATCTGATGGCCGAGCTTTTCCCCCCCAACCCCGGCTATCACCTGTTCGACGAGGCCATCGAAAAAACGGAGTAATCCTTGGCGTAGCGCCGACCGAAAGCTGTCCCGATGAAATCGGGAGGCCAGCATTCTCTGGTCGCTCCATGATGTTCACGCCGAGGCAAACGGTACAAGGCGAGGCGGGTGTGAGGGGATTCCAGCGGGGGTTTCTCGCCCCGGGTTTGGAAGGGCGGGGCAGGCGCCGGGCGCCACTACCGCTTGTGCATCCACGCCCGATGGAAATACAGCTCGTTCCTGGCGTCAAGCCTACAAACTCTGAAGCCCCGCCCTTCGAAAATCTTGGTGAGAAATCCGGACGAAGGTCGAAGAGGGAACAGCTTTCTTGACAAAGCTGAAGTGAACAACATTGCGATCAGAAGCGGATTAATTCACCGTCGCGGAAGCCGGTTTGGCCGAATCCTCTTGCAGATGAAAGATGGTACGTACAACGTCGATGAATTCCGAGCGGTCCGGCCGCAGGGCGGCCTGCTTCAGTTCGGTGAACGGGGTGTGCAGAATTTTGTTCACCAAGCCTTGCGTCAAGGCTTCCAGCGCCCGTTCCTGTTCCGGCGTGAGCTCACCGAACAGCCGCCGCATGCGCTTCATTTCCGCCTGACGAATTTCCTCCACGCGCCGCCGTAGGGAAACGATGGTGGGCACCACGTTGAGCTGCTCCTGGCGCTCGCGGAAGAGTTCGATTTCTTCGGCCAGGATTTGATCCGCCGCTTCCATAGCCTTTTGGCGTTCGCGCAGGTTTTGGTGGGTGACTTCTTCGAGACCGTCGATGTTGACGAGCGTGCAGCCGGCCAC
>Ga0326728_10025260_pt1 | contig 10655 bp, 9 predicted proteins | sample MB3enrmetagenome_FD_207602 | JGI IMG/M metagenome (GOLD analysis project Ga0326728, IMG submission 207602) | Lab enriched peat soil microbial communities from McLean, Ithaca, NY, United States - MB31MN | ecosystem: Environmental > Terrestrial > Soil > Wetlands > Peat | place: USA: New York...
GCATTTGCAATTTCGTCCGCGTCGCGGCCGAACTCTACGGCTTCGGCCCAGGCGACCGCATCTATCAGGGCATGTCGTTCGCCTTCGATTTCTCGATCGAGGAGCTCTGGGCGCCGCTGGTCGCCGGCGCGACGCTGGTCCCCAACACCGCCGCGACGAGCCTGTTCGGCGAGGAGCTCGCCGACTTCCTCGAGTCGCGCGCCGTCACCTGCTTCTGCTGCGTGCCGACGCTGCTCGCCTCGATCGAGCGCGACCTGCCCAAGCTGCGCATTCTGCTGATCGGCGGCGAGGCCTGCCCGCCGGCTTTGGTCAAGCGCTGGAGCCGGCCGGGGCGCAGCCTGCTCAACAGCTACGGCCCGACCGAAACGACGGTGACCGCGACCCTCGGCCACATGAGCCCGGACAGGCCGGTGACGATCGGTCGGCCGCTGCCGACCTATTCGATCGTCGTCCTCGACGTCAAGCGCGACTGCGTGGTCGAACTCGGCGAGGCGGGAGAAATCGGCATCGCGGGGATCGGCGTCGCCGAGGGCTACCTCAATCGGCGCGAACTGACCGAGGCCAAATTCATCCCGGATTTCCTGGCGCTCGCCAACAATCCGTCGGGCCGCATCTATCGCACCGGCGATCTCGGCCGCATCAACGACGAAGGCGAGGTCGAATATCTCGGCCGCATCGACACGCAGGTGAAGCTGCGCGGGTATCGCATCGAACTGACCGAGATCGAATCGGTTCTGCTCGAAATCCAGGAGATCGCGCAGGTCGTCGTCACCACCTTCGAGCCCGAACCGGGCGCGCCGGAGCTCGTCGCCTACTATTCGGTCAAGCACGGCTCGCCTGCGCCGGCGCCCGGCGCGATCGTCGCGCTGATGCGCTCGCGCCTGCCCGCCTACATGACGCCCGCCTACCTCGAGCGCCTGCCGTTCATTCCGACCCTGGTCAGCAACAAAGCCGACCGCGAAAAGCTGCCGGCGCCCAAGTCGCCGCGGCTGATGATCGCCGCCGACGTCGCTCCGCCCACCACCCCCACGGAAAAATTACTGTGCAAGGCGTTCGGCGAGACGCTCGGCCTCGCCGAGGTGTCGATCGACGGCGACTTCTTCGCCCTGTACGGAGCGCATTCGCTGCTGATGGCGCGATTCTGCGCCAAGATCCGCAGCCTGTCGCCGGCCGCAAGCGTCGCGATGCGCGACGTCTACTCCAACCCAACTGTGCGCCGTCTCGCCCGCGCGCTCGACGCAGCGGCACCGGCGGCCGAGCCCGCCCCCGACGCGACGCCGGTCCATCGTTTTTCGCGTTTCGCCTACCTCGCCTGCGGCGCCGCGCAGTCGGCGGCCTATCTCGTTCTCGCCGCGGCCGTGCTGTGGCTCGCACAGGTCAGCCTCATCTTCACCTGCGCGGCGGAGTCGCCGCTCGAACTCTACGAGCGCGCGCTCATCGTCGCCTGCGCTTGGTTCATCGGCCACAATGCGCTCGCCGTCGCGGCGAAATGGGCGCTCGTCGGCCGCGTCAGGCCGCAGGCGATCCCGCTGTGGAGCGCCGCCTACTTCCGCTACTGGCTCGCCCGCCTTCTCGTGCGTTCGGCCCCCGTCAACGCATTTGTCGGCGCGCCGCTGTACAACGTCTTCTTGCGGCTGCTCGGGGCCCGCGTCGGCCGCAACGCGGTCATCGCCACGCTCGTCGTCCCGGCCGTCTCGGCGGACCTGTTCAGCGTCGGCGACAACTCCGTGGTGGCGCACACGGCGATGATCCCCGGCGCCAACGCGTTCGGCAACCGGCTGCATCTCGACGCGGTCAACATCGGCATCGGCGCCTATGTCGGCGAACGCAGCGTGCTCGACATCGGCGCGACGATCGAGGACTTCGGCCAGCTCGGCCACGCCTCTTCGTTACAACGCGGGCAGCGCGTGCCGGCCGGCAAGCGCTACCACGGCTCGCCGGCCGAGGAGACGACGACCAACTTCCGCCTCTCGGACGAAGCGTCCGTGACGCCGCTGCGGCGAGCGCTCTATCCGGCGGGGCAGCTCATCGTCGCGCTGGCCCTCGGCGCCGCGCTCGCCGACGCGTTCATAACTTTCGCGATCAGCTTATGGGCGCATTACGTCCAGCCGTCGGGGGCGCCCATCGTCGAAGAGGCCGACTCGCTGCTGCGGTCGACGCTGACGGCCTCGCTCGTCGCCTTTTTCGGCGCGATCGCCGTCGGCCTCGCCGCGATCTATGTTCTTCCGCGTCTCGCCAACCGCTTCCTCGCGCCCGGCCGCCTTTATCCGCTCTACGGCTTCCATTATGCGATGCACCAGATCGTCGCCGGCGTCAGCAACAACGCGTTCTTCAACCTCTTGTTCGGCGATTCGATCTTCATCGAGCGCTATCTGCGCTTCGTCGGTTGGCGGCTCGGCGACGGCGATGTGCCCGGTTCGAACTTCGGTTGCGAACAGGCGCACGACAATCCGTTCCTGTGCTCGGTCGGCGAAGGGACAGTGGCTTCGGACGGCCTGATCCTCGGCAGCTACCTGATGTCGAGCCACGCCTTCCGCTTGAGCGCGTGCCGCGTCGGCAAGCACAATTTCTTCGGCACCGACGTCTACCTGCCGCCGGGCGCGCGATGCGGCGACAACGTCATGTTCGCCTCCAAGGTCATGGCGCCGATCGACGGGCCGGTGCGCGAGAACGTCGGCCTACTCGGCTCGCCCGCGTTCGAAATCCCGCGCGCGGCCTCGCGCGACCTCGAACTGCTCACCAGGCTGAGCCCCGAGGAGCGGAGCCGACGGCTGAACCTCAAGACTCGCCACAACGTCGTGACGATGGCGATGTTCCTGTTCACGCACTGGTTCGTCGAATTCTTCGCCTTCTACGCGCTGACGCTCGCGGCCGTTCAGTTCGGCGCGACAAGCTTCCTCGGGATGGCCGCGGGGGCGGGGGTGGCGGCGATCGTTGCGTTCGCCGCATTCGTCCTCGTCGAACGCGCCTCGATCGGCTTTACGCGGCTCGAGCCCGGCATGTTCACCGTCTACGATCCGCAGTTCTGGCGCATCTAGCGCCATTGGAAGCTCTCGGACACTGCAGCGCCGATGCTGTTCTCCGGCACGCCGATGCGCAACGTGGTCTCGCGCTGGCTCGGCGTCAGGGTCGGCCGCATGGTGTTCGACGACGGCTGCCTGTTGACCGAGCGGTCGCTGACCGAGATCGGCGACGAGGCCAACCTCAACCCCGACGCGATCATCCAATCGCATTCGCTCGAAGAGGGCGTCTTCAAGTCGGATCGCGTGCGCATCGGCGCCGACTGCGCGCTCGGCCCCGGCTCGCTCGTCCATTACGGCGTGACGATGCAAGACAACACCTGCCTCGACGCCGACTCGTTCCTGATGAAGGGCGAGATCACGCCGCCCCATTCGCGCTGGCGCGGCAATCCGGCCAAGTTGGTGCGGCGGCGCGCCTCGGCGCCCGCGCAGCGGCGCTGAACGCCGGGCGCGATGGTCCGTCCGGCGACGCACGGCGGCGGTCCCGACCTCGCGCCCTTGCGCGCCGCTCTGGCGCCCTACGGCGTCGTCATCGACGCGCGGCGCATTCAGCCGGGCGACGAGGCGGCTTTCGCCGATCCAGGCGAGGTCGCGACGGCGGCGAACTTGCCGCGCCGGCGCGCGAGCGGCGCCGCCCGCATCGTCGCGCGCCGATTGCTCGGCGAACTGGGGAGCGACGCCGCGGCGCCGCTACGGCGCTCGCCCTCCGGCGCGCCGCTTTGGCCCGAGGGGATCGCCGGATCGCTGGCCCACGACGACGAATGGGCGGTCGCGGCGGCGGCGCGGCGCGCGCGGCTCGCGGAGCATTCGGTCAAGGGCCTGGGCGTCGACATCGAGCCGGCCGTGACGTTGCCCGCCGATCTCGTCGCCCACGTGTTGAGCGACGAGGAAAATCGGCGGACCCGGGGCGACGGCGTGATCGGCCGCCTCATTTTCGCGTGCAAGGAAGCCGTCTACAAGGCGATCCATCCGCTCGACGGATCGCCGCTTGAATACGACGACATCGAGATCCGGCTCGGCGATTCGACGGCGAAGTTGCGCGACGGGCGCTCGTTGCGCCTGTTCACCGGCGGCGGCGCACGGCTGGTCGCCGTCGCGCTGGCGTAAACGCGGCGCCGCTTGCAGCGGGCGCCGCGGCGCAGGCGTCGAGACCGGCCGAGCGCCAGTTGCGGAATAAACCGCCCGGCGCGTCGGCCGCCTCGAGGAAACTGGCGGTCATCGCGCGAAAAGGCTGCCGCGGACCGGAATATAAGCATAATTCGGCGAGAGGCCCGAACCTCAATCGGCCCGGCGCGCCCTTGAAGTGCGACGCGCTCCGGCGAAACGTCGGCGCAGCGGCCTCCCTCCCGCGCTCACCCCGCCTTGTAGAGGTCGGCGCGGAAGTAGGCTTTGGGATCGAGGGGCTCGGGAAGGCGGCCGAATTCCTTGAACATCGCATTCAAGGTCGAGAGCCAGCCGGCGGCGGTTCCGTCGGCCGCGGCCGCCTCGAGCTCCGGCGTGGTCAGGAACTTCGAGTTCGCCGCTTCCGTCGCGAGCTTGTCGGCCGGAACGCCGATGAACTTCGACGTGATGGCGATCGACTTTTCGATATTGGCGGCGCGGAACGCGTTCGCTTTCTTGAGGACCGCGATCACCCTCAGCGACAAATCGTCGGCGACGTCGTTGCGGGAGACGAAAGCGGTCGGGAACGCGATCTCGGGAAAGAAATCGGCGTTCTTGGCGAGCTCCACCAGGTCGGGCACGCGGTCCTTGATCACGCCGACCAGCGGATACCAGATGCCGGCGGCGTCGATCTGCCGGCTGGCGAAGGCCGCAACGACCGTGCTCGGGTCCATGCGGATGAGCTCGACATCGGCGAGCGACATGCCCTGCTTGCGGAACGCGAGGCGCAACAGCATGTCGCCCGAGGTTCCCTCGGGGACGCCGACTCTCTTGCCTTTCAGGTCGGCGAGCGCGCGAATGCCCGCCTGGGCGATGACGCGGTCGGCCTCGCCGAGATTGTTGATCGCGATCACCTTGGCGCGGCCGCTCGCCGGCAACCACAGCGCGCCGGGTCCGACATAGCCGAAGTCGAGGCTGCCGGAGCCGAAGGCCTGAATCTGGATCGGGCCGTTGGTGAACACCTTGAGGTCCGGCTGCAGGCCCTGTTCGGCCCACAGATTCTGGTCGGTCGCGATCGCCAGCAGGCTGGCGCCGTTGAAGTCGCCGATGTAGCCCATGCGAACGACGTCGGCGGCCCAGGCCCCTCGTGTGGCGGCGGCGGATATGGCGGCGGCCGACGCCGCGATGACGAAGTCCCGGCGCGAAATGCGATTCATTTCATGGCTCCGAAGTTTTCCGCGGCGGCGCCTTCCGGCGCCGTTGCCGGTTGATGATAGACGGCGCGCCACACGCGATTGCGAATCTCGGCGAATTCCTGCGAGAGCCGGATCGCCTCGCTGCGCGGATAGGGCAGATCGACAGGAATGATCTCGTAGAGGCGGCCGGGGCGGGCGGCCATGACGATCACGCGGTTGGCGAGGTAGACCGCCTCGTTGACGTCGTGAGTGACGAACATCACGGTCCGCCGCTCGCGGCTCCAGGCGTCGAGCAGTTGATCCTGCATTTGCACGCGCGTCAGCGCGTCGAGCGCCCCGAACGGCTCATCCATCAACAGAATGGTCGGGTTGACCGCATAGGCGCGCGCGATCGCGCAACGCTGCTTCATGCCGCCGGAGAGAACCTTCGGCAGCGAGTCGGCGAAATCGGCGAGGCCGACCAGATCGATGAAATGTTGCGCGATCGCGCGCCGCTCGGCGGCGCGCTGGCCGGCGATGCGCAGGCCGAACTCGACGTTCTGTCTGACGGTGAGCCAGGGAAACAGCGCGTATTGCTGGAAGATCACGCCGCGTTCGGGGCCCGGCCCATGCACGAGCCGGCCGTCGACGATCATTTCGCCTTCGGTCGGCTCGAGCAGACCCGCGGCGATGGCGAGCGCCGTCGATTTGCCGCAGCCGGAGGGCCCGACCATTGTGACGAATTCGCCTTCGGCGACTTCGACCGACAATCGATCCAAGGCGAGGAAGCTCGCGCCGTGGTGGGCGAACCGGCGCGACACGTTGCGGAACGAGATCTTGTTGGTCACATCCGCTCCTGCCACTGAGTGAGGCGCATTTCCAGGGCGAGCAGCAGGCGGTCCATCGCCAGACCGAGGATTCCGATGGTGATGAGACTGACGAAAATGGTCGCGAGGTCGTAATAGAGTTCGGCCTGCTGCATGCGGAAGCCGAGGCCCGATTGCGCCGCGATCAGCTCGGCGGCGACGACGGTCGCCCAGGCCGAACCCAGGCCGATCCGCATGCCGACCAGAATGAAGGGGGTGGACGCAGGGACGATCACCCGGCGAAAGATGGTTCCGTCCTTCGCCCCCAACACCCGCGCGGCGTTGATCAGGGTCTTGTCGACGCTGACCACCCCCTGGAACGTCGCGATGACGCTCGACAGAAAAACGGCGAGGAAGATGACGAACACCTTGGGGGTCTCGCCGATGCCCATCGTGACGATCGCCAGCGGGATGACCGCGAGCGGCGGGATCATGCGGAAGAACTGCACGAAGGGTTCGATCAGGCCGCGGGCGGTCGAATACCAACCCATCAGGAAACCGACGGGAATCGCCAACGCCACGCCGAGCGCAAAGCCCGCCAAGACGCGCGAGAGGCTGGCGACGAGGTCGGCGAGGAGCTGACCCGATCGGACGAGCTCGATCGCCCGGGCCAGGACCTGCCCCGGACTGGGCAGACCGACTCTGGCGAACGAGACTGCGGCGCCCCACAGGACGATCCCGCCGCAGACGGCTGCGGCGTTCAACATCAACTGCCGGCGGCCGGGCCTTTGTCGACTCGACTCGGGCGCCGCCGGCGCCTCGGCGCTCTTGCTCACGACGCCTCCCCTCCCCGGCGGGCTCGACGTGTCGTCGCCGCGCCCGGCGACCAAGACAATCGCGGCGCCGTTTCGAATCGCATTCGCCGTCGACACGTCGCCGCGCCGCTCGGCGTCGCGGCCCGCCGCCGATTTCCAGCCGTCGCAAAGCCGGCGCGGAAGGGAAGCAATTTCGGCTCCATGTCCGGTTACGCCGTACCGCGCCGGCCCGCCAAGATTATTGACGCGCCTCATCTCTTCGCGCCCGACGGTGGGCGACTCCGGGGCTTGCCGCGGCTATTGACCACAAATTCTATAGGCTGTATAACATGATGGCCGCGGCACGCTCGTCTTTTGTCTGCCGCTGCGCCGGGATGGGGAAGCCGCCAATGACCGAAGCCGCCTTGTCTCCGACCGCGACCGCCCCGCGAGCGCTCGGCGAGGACGGGCTCGCCGTCCTCGTCGGCGTCGGCGTGCTGGTCCTCGCGCTCGTCTCGCTTGCCGGGCCCGATCTGCTCGGCTGGGCGGTGACGACCGCGGTGTGGACCGATCCCGCCAAGGCGCTCGGCGCGGTCTCCAAGGCTTACGCCGACCTCGCCGGAGTCGGCGCGCTGGCGGCGACCTACCTCGCTCTGCTCGTCGTCCTCTCGGCCGGCGCGGCGGCGCTCGGCGCCGAGGTCAGGAAATTCGCCGTCGCCTTCACCGTCGTCTTCGTCATCGCCTACGCGAGCTGGTTCGTCGGCAGCTGGGCGAATTTCGCCACGGTGACGCCGGCCGACCAGGCGAAGTTCGGCGTCTCGTGGTCGCTCAGGCTCACCAACGAGGGCGGCTACATCGTCGCCCTGGTCGTCGGCCTCGTCGTCGCCAACGCCTTTCCGCGTTTCGCCGATTGGCTGAAGGAGGCGATCCGGCCCGAGCTCTACATCAAGATCGCCATCGTCCTGCTCGGCGCCTTCATCGCCGTGACCGCGGCGGGCAAGCTCAGTCTCGCCTCGTCGTTGCTGCTGCGCGGCGTCGCGGCGATCGTCGAGGCCTATCTGATTTATTGGGCGGTGGTCTATTTCATCGCCCGCAAGTGGTTCGGCTTCAGCCGCGAATGGGCGGCGCCGCTCGCCTCGGGCGTGTCGATCTGCGGCGTCGCGGCGGCGATCGCCACCGGCGGCGCGATCCGCGCCCGGCCGCAAGTGCCGGTGCTGGTCTCGTCGCTGGTCGTCGTCTTCGCGGTCGTCGAAGTGCTGATCCTGCCGTTCCTCGCGCAGACCTTCCTCTCCAGCCAGCCGCTGGTCGCCGCCGCCTGGATCGGCCTGGCGGTCAAGACCGACGGCGCGGCGGTCGCCGCCGGCGGCGTCACCGAGTCGCTCATCCTCGCCAAGGCGGCCGCGGCGGGCGTCGTCTATCAGCCCGGCTGGCTGATCGCGGTGACGACGACGGTCAAGGTGTTCATCGACATCTTCATCGGCGTCTGGGCGTTCATCCTCGCCTACATCTGGACCAACCATATCAACGTGAAGCCCGACGCCGAGAAGGCGAAGCTTTCCGAGATCTGGGCGCGCTTCCCCAAGTTCGTGCTCGGTTTCGTCGCGACCTTCGCCGTCGGCCTCGCGCTGGCGCTCGGCCGCGCCGGTCCAAAGCTGACGGCCGCGGTCGGCGAAGCCAACACCTTCCGCGTCATCTTCTTCATCCTGACCTTCTTCTCGATCGGCGTGCTGACCGATTTCCGCAAGCTGTGGCGCGAGGGACTCGGCAAGCTGGCGGCGGTCTATCTCGTGTCGCTGTTCGGCTTCGTCATCTGGGTCGGACTGATCATCTCCTGGCTGTTCTTCGCCGGGGTCAAACCGCCGCTGGCCGGCTGAGCAAAGGAATGAGCGATGTCGGAACAGGAACTGCGCGACGAGCTGAAGGCGCCGGCCGAGCCTTTGCTGCCGATCGAGAAGAAACTGATCGGCTGGAGCCTCGGCGTCGGCTTGGCGCTGCTCGCGCTGCTGGCGATCGTCAACCACTTCCTGCCGGTCTCATGACCGTGCGGCGGAGCGGGGCCGCCAGCGACTGGAATCCCGCCCTCTATATGAAGTTCGTGGCCGAGCGGACGCGCGCGGCGCGCGATCTGCTCGCCGGCGTGCCGCTGAAAACGGCGCGGCGCGTCGCCGATCTCGGCTGCGGCCCCGGCAACAGCGCCGAGCTGCTGTTCGCGCGCTTTCCCGAAGCGCGCATCGTCGGCCTCGACACGTCGGAAGCGATGCTCGCGCACGCGCGCGAACGCGTTCCCACCGCGCGCTTCGTCCGCCAGGACATCGCGGCCTGGGCGCCCGAGGCGCCCCTCGACCTCGTCTTCGCCAACGCCGCGCTGCAATTCCTGCCGCGCCACGAGACGCTGCTGCCGCGGCTGTTCGGCCATGTCGCCGAGGGCGGCTGCCTCGCCGTGCAGATGCCGATCACGCTTCACGAAGCCTCGCACGCCGCGATGCGGCTCGTCGCCGCCGATGGCCCATGGTCGCCGCGGCTCGCGCCGATCGTCCGCGCCCAGCCGGTGATCGCCGCCTTCGAGGACTATTACGAATGGCTCGCCGCCGCCGGGGCGAAGGTCGAGGTGTGGACGACCACCTATATCCATGCGCTCGACGGCGTCGACGGCGTCGTCGACTGGTTCGCCGGCTCGGGCCTCATTCCGTTCCTCGACCCGCTCGACGAGGCCGAGCGCGAGGCGTTCCTCGAGCGCTACCGCGAGGCGATCGAAGATTCCTACGCGCCCCGCGCCGACGGCAAGCTGCTGCTGCCCTATCCGCGGCTGTTCATCGTGGCGAGGCGGTGAGGGGGCGAGGGCGGCGCCCTCAAAGGTCGGCGACGCTCTTCTTGAAAGCGTCGGCGTAATCGGGGTGCCAGCGCGACAGCGGCGGGCGGTTCTCGATGATGTCGCCGATCGCCCAGGCCATGCGGCGCTCGTCGAGCGCGCGGCTCGTCTCGCTATCTGGGCAGAGAATGTAGAACGTCCCCGCGTCCAGCTGCCCCATCATGAACTCGACCGTCTGTTCGGGCGTCCAGGCCCCGGTGGGCTTTTGCACGCGCCCGTGCGCCGTCAACGGCGTGAAGACAAGACCCGGGATCAGCAGGTGGGCGGTCACCTTGCATCCTTCGATGTTGCGCAGGTAGTGCTGAAGCGCTTCGGTCAACACCTTCACGCCGGCTTTTGACAGGTTGTAGGCGGGGTCGCCCGGCGGCGTCGTGATGCCCTGTTTCGACCCAGTGTTGACGATCATCGCCGGGCGTCCGCTGGCGATCATGCCTGGCGCGAACACCTTGCTGCCGTGGATGACGCCCCAGAGGTTCACGTCGAGGACGCGCCGCCACGCGTCCCAGTCGTCGGCGAGAATCGAACTGCCCGGTCCAATCCCGGCGTTGTTCATCAGGACGGCGACCGGGCCGAAGGCTGAAGTCGCGGCTTTCTCCAGCGCCTCGACCTCGGCGAGTTTGCTGACGTCGGTCGGCGCGGCGAGCACGCTTTTCGCGCCGCTCGGCGAAGCGGCGGCGACCTCGCCCGCCGCCCGGGCGAGTCGATCGCCCGGCAGGTCGGCGATGACGACGTTGAGCCCCATTCCCGCAAACCGCTTCGCCGCCGCCAGGCCGATGCCGGAAGCGCCACCGGTGACGACCGCGCAATTGCCGGGGGTGAAGGGGGTGTCGGTGGTCATTGGAGTCTCCAGTTCACGCCAAGGAACGGGTTGCCCTTTTTCGGCGCTGGCG
>Ga0326728_10025262_pt1 | contig 10654 bp, 14 predicted proteins | sample MB3enrmetagenome_FD_207602 | JGI IMG/M metagenome (GOLD analysis project Ga0326728, IMG submission 207602) | Lab enriched peat soil microbial communities from McLean, Ithaca, NY, United States - MB31MN | ecosystem: Environmental > Terrestrial > Soil > Wetlands > Peat | place: USA: New York...
GTAGTTTGCAGGCCTGTTGACGTACTCGATGGGCACATTGAGCGCTGTAATGGTATCCTGGCTGCGAGTAAAACCGAACCAGATTCCGCCCATAATCAGAAAGGAAACGCAGGCCGCCGCGGCAAGCTTGAGCTTTTCGCGTTCCTTGCGTCCGTCGGGGCCGATGTCGAAAAGGTTGAGGTGCTCTTTGAGGGTCCGGGACAGCATCGCGCTGTCCGCCATCGGAGTCAGGCTGCGATCTTTGGCGACGTTGACGACGCCCCGCTCCTCGGACACTACGATTACCAGCGCATCGGATTCCTCAGCCAGCCCTGCCGCCGCCCTGTGCCTGGTCCCGTAATCGGAAGGAAGATCCTGCCTGTGAGAAAGCGGTAAAAGGGCTGCCACCTCGGTTATTTGCCCGCCTTCGATTATGGCCGCCCCGTCATGAACGGGACCGTTCTTCCAAAAGACGCTCATGAGCATTTCGTTGGAAACCTGGCCGTTCCAGGGGATTCCACCGTGGACAGCTTCGCTCAGATCCTGTTTGCCGGGGAAAACGATCAGCGCCCCGATCCTTTTTTTGGCCATCTGAAAGACGCTGTCGGATATCAGGTCAACGGGAGTCTGCTGCTCTCTATTCGGAAATCCCCAGAGAAACGTCTTTATATTGCGTACCTGGAGAGCGGAGCGGATTTCATTTCGGAACACCACAATTATGATGATGGCGGCTGCAGCCGTTATGCCGCGTATCGCCCAACTGGTCAGGATCAACCCGATGCTGGCGGCGACTTCCTGAGCCAGCCACAGCGAAGTGACGCCAATAAGCACACGGAAGGCGTTGGTGCCCTGGAAAACGACGTACACCCTCCAAAGGATATAGCTGTTTATCAATATATCGACTATATCCTGCCAGCGTATGGACGTCAAAAATGCGAGGAAACGGCTCATCTTAAAGCTCTATTATTCAATCAGTAATACTGAACCGAAGGACATCGAAAACGCGTCCGTTTTGGTCTATTATCTCGACGCGCCAGGGTCCCTTGTCGGTTTCGCGGAGCTGGATCACTGAATAGGTTGACCACCTGGATGGATAAAGCCGCAGCCGCGTCTGTGTGCTCAGTTCGTCACGGCGGAACCACCGGTGGTAGATAATGGTATGCTGCGGCACGGGATCGAAGGAAGTATAACAGCAAACCTGGCCGACGGACACCGGAAATACCACACCGGAGCTGACCGGCGTAAGATTTTCGACGCGCTCGGACATGACAGCTTGTTTAAGAGTGAGCTTCTGGGTAGACTCGGCGCCCGCGGACGCCTGCTCCTCGGCGCCAGCGGGGAAAACGCACCCCGTGAAGCAAAGCAGCGCAAGCGACAAGGCTATGAAAGACTTCATGGAGAATTCTCCGGCAAAATATTCTCATGGTGCAAAGGCAAGCTGAACTTGCCGTAAAAATAAATACCACGCCTCCTGTTTTCGTCAAGGCGTAAAAATGGTTGAGGTTGCAGAGATGCAAAGACGTTATCCGAAAATACCCATGGCGGGAGTCGGGGCGATCGTAATTCGGGGGGGCGAAGTGCTGCTGATAAAAAGAGGCCGCCCCCCCGCCCTCGGCAAATGGTCGATTCCCGGAGGGCTGGTTGAATTGGGCGAAAGCCTTGAGGCCGCGATAAGAAGAGAGGTCCTGGAAGAGAGCGGCCTGGAGGTCCAAGTCGTTGACCTCGTAGCCGCGCTGGACCGGGTCATTCCGGACCGGAAGGGTCAAATAGAATACCACTATATTCTGCTCGATTTTCTTTGCGAGGCGCCTTCGAGCGGCGCCCCTAAAGCCGGAACGGACGCGGAGGAATGCCGTTTCGTCCCGATAGGGGACCTCCGGAGCTACGACATGACTGAGGGAACGGAGGAAGTCATACGGCGGGCGTTCGAGCAGGGGCGGAACCGGGGGGCGCGGGTTTATTATCCATGAGTGGAGTCGATTTCATGCTAGGTCTTCAATTGCGGCTTCCGAGACGCATTACCTGCCAAATCGATGTATTAGACCGAAAACCGCGTTGCGTTTTGCGCCGTCATGGCGCCATAATGCCGCGAACGCGGAGAATAGAAAAACGTACAAAATTGGTTGGTCGAACGTACCGCCGGTTGCTGGCTGAGGCTATCGATCTGGTGGATCAAGCGCGCGCCGCGCAGCCGTGGGGCGTTTCGCGCAATGAGTGGATTGCGGAAGCTATTCAAAAGCGGCTGACGGAGGAGTTTGGAAAGCTGCCCAAAGCAGCGCCGAGCGGGGGCTGAGCATGGCGTTGTTTTATGAGTTTTTCGCAGGCGGGGGGATGGCGAGAGCCGGTCTCGGCAAAGGCTGGCGGTGCGTGTTCGCAAACGACATCGACCCTAAGAAAGCGGCTGCCTACCGCGCCAATTGGGGCGGCGGCAAAGAATTGCGTGAGTGTGACGTGGCGGTTCTGACGGCTTACGAGCTGCCGGGCGTCGTTGACTTGGCGTGGGCCTCTTTCCCCTGCCAGGATCTGTCTTTAGCCGGAAACGGCGCAGGCCTCGAAGGCGAACGCTCCAGCATGTTTTGGCCCTTTTGGAAATTGATCCTGGAGCTAAAAACCAAGGGAAGGGCGCCGCGACTTATAGTGATTGAAAATGTTTGCGGCATGCTGCATTCGCATAGCGGCGCCGATTTCGCTGCGATCGGAAGCGCTCTAGCGGAAACGGGTTATAGATTTGGCGTCATTGTGGTCGACGCAGTTGATTTCCTGCCCCAGTCCAGGCCTCGTTTATTTATCATAGGCGTTCTTGGAAACGCCCGTCTTCCGGAGAATGTCGCTTTGCGGGGACCGGATCGCAAATGGCATCCCGAAAGACTTATCAAAGCATATAACAAATTGCCTGATCGGGCGTCCTCGAAGTGGATTTGGTGGACTTTACCGGTCCCTCCCGAACGGAAAGAAACCTTTGCCGACTTGATTGAAAATATTCCCACGGGGGTCGAATGGCATACTCCGGAAGAAACGCGGCGCCTGCTCGGCATGATGAGCGTCATCAACCTGCAGAAGGTCGAAAACGCAAAGAGGGCAGGGCGGCGGATGGTTGGCGGTATCTACAAAAGGATGCGCCTCGACGAACACGGACGCAAAACGCAGCGCGCGGAGGCGCGCTTTGATGACGTGGCAGGCTGCCTTCGTACGCCGGTTGGCGGCTCCAGCCGTCAATCCGTTCTCGTGGTGGACGGAAACGACGTGCGGTCTCGGCTGCTTTCTCCACGCGAAGCGGCGCGTCTTATGGGGCTGCCCGATAAATACAAGCTGCCGGAAAAATACAACGAGGCGTATCATATCGCCGGCGACGGCGTGGCCGTGCCGGTGGTGAGGTTCCTCGCGGCTCATATTTTAGAACCCGTGCTTGCCGCCTTGTCTCAGGCCGCAAAGAAAGTAGCCTGAACATGGCGCAAAAACTTTATGAAACCCTCACCGGGTTCGTAGCGGAGAAAAGTTTTAGAGGCAAAGGCCCTCTTTGCGTCGCCCTCGTCGTGACGCAACACGCCCGCGCCATGGGATTGCCTCTCGATCCGGAGAAACTCCTTGCCAAAAAAGGGGCGCAAGTTCGCGGCCAGGGGAAAAGCGCCGTTCAGAAAGTATTAAAGCGGCACGGCATAGACCGCGTGCTTGCCCAAGAGGGCGGACGCACGAGCCGGGGAAGCCCTGACAACATGCGGTCCTATGTGGCGTTGCTCAATGAGCTGCACGTCGGGGGCGCGGCTGACCTCGACGCCATCGAAAAGTTCCGGATCGAGCGCGTCCAGGAGTTTTTCGCCGGAAAACCGTTCAAAATCCGCCTGGACGCCTCGCGCAGCCTCAGGATGGTGGTCGGCGACGTTTTGAAACAGGCGGAAGATCGCCAAAAAGCTGCCGGCGGCGTTTACTATGCCGGCGCCGTCATGCGGCGCCTCGTCGGCGCCAAACTCGAATCTGTCCCGGGCCGCAAGATCGAGCACAACAGTTTTTCGACGGCGGATGCTCCGTCAGGAAGGGCAGGGGATTTTTTCGTTGGCGATGTAGCGATTCACGTGACCACGACGCCCGGTGAGGCGCTCATTCAAAAATGCGGCGAAAATCTTGACGATGGCCTGCGCCCGTTGATCGTCACGAGGCAAAAGGGATTGGCCGTCGCCCGCCGGGCTTTCGGAAAACGTAGGGCTGAGCGACAGGATTGATATGTTTGAGATTGAGCAATTCGTTGCGGCGAATCTCTACGAATTGGGCGCGTTCGCCGCTGCTGGACGGCGAACTGCCGTTCATGGCCTGGTTGCGCGTTACAACCGGATTATCGAGGAAGCGGAAACCGACCCGAGCCTAAAAATCGAGCTGAAACGCTAAGGAAGACGCCTGATGTGCCGGCAGCCCTCGAAAGCTCGCAGCGATACCATGAGGGCGGTGAAAGGCCGTGATACAACGCCCGAAATGATCGTGCGCCGCATGGTTCACGCCATGGGCAGGCGCTACCGGCTGCACCGGGAGGACTTGCCCGGCAAACCCGATCTCACGTTCCCCCGATTGCGAAAAGTAATTTTCGTTCATGGTTGTTTCTGGCACGGGCACGATTGCAAGCGCGGCGCGCGCCAGCCGAAAGAGAACTCCGAATATTGGGTCAAAAAAATCAGCCGCAACCGGGCGCGTGACGTAAAATCACAAGAGGCGCTAAAGCTTATGGGCTGGGATGTTCTGGTGATATGGGAATGCGAGCTTAAAGACCGTGACGCGCTGAGGGACCGGCTTAAAACTTTCCTTGTGCCATAAATCAAGATTTCTGGCACAGGCGGGTTATTCGCTTCTTAAATCCTGTGAAATAGGAACCAAAAAGAAGATAACGGCTCAACAAGCCCTCAAGCTGGTGAATACTAGCCTGAAACCAATCATATGACTCTTTAAATTCAGCGTGTTCTTTCATTCTACTTATCAATTCGTCGGGAGTCGGGGAGTACGCTTCTTTTGGAGCTTTTCGTTGTTCTGTAATTTCCCTAAAAGCTATCATTTTACATGACCTTTGTTGCATATCCTTGAGCAGTTCATATATTCCAGAATCATTATCGAACAAAAATAATGATTCCCTAAACACTTTTATAAATGACTTTTCGAATACGTTGTACTCTCCTTGTGTTGATCTATCAAATCTAAGCACCGCTTGATACCAGTCCAAAGTTTTAGTGTATATCTCGAATCTTCTATCGTATAGATCGAGACGCAATTTTTCTATGGCTGTATAGACCTGAAACCAAATCATACATGCCACAAAAGCAGCTATCAAAAAGTTGGCGTAAATCATAATTCCTCCTTCTGCATTTAACCCTAAAAGAGGGGTTACCGATTGGCCGAGACCGGCACGGACGCCTATCACCAAAGCCTTTCAAACAGCGCCGGGTTGGTCTCGGTGTAAATGACGATGTGCCGGATGTCGCGGTGTCCTGGATAGTCCTGAATCAACCTCGTATCCGCGCCCTAGTCGGCCATGGCGAGGCCACAAGCGTGCCGGAGCTAGTTGGGGTGCGTAGGAAGCTCCAGGCCCGCCAGGTTGCCATATTTGCGTATAGTAAGCCATGCAGTGCGTCGGTTAAGGGGCTTGCGGCGCTGGCTCACAAAAAAAGCCCTGCCGGTCGCCTTCATCGCGGCGCGGTCTGCGAGCCATGCCTTGACAACGCGCAGTTCGTCGGCGCGTAGCGGGTGCGTGGTGGAAAGACCCTTTTTAAGCCCGCGGTAACGTGCATTACGCGGCTTTCGGTGTCCACGTGGTCAAAAGCTGCAAGGCGCAAGCCTCCGACACGCGCAGACCGTGCCGGAACATTAGGAGCAACGAGCATCGGTCGCGGGCTTCAAAGCGGCTGCCCTTGGCGGCCTCAAGAAGCTTTTCAACCTCGCGCGTGGTTATATGTTTTCGGTCGTTAACGATCAGTTGCCCGTTTACAAGTGAGCTTGATCATGTGGCCTCTGTACGCGCTTAACCTGTATGTCCCCTCGTTGCCTCGCTTGGGCAAGATCATAATCGATCTGCATCTTGAGCCAAGTTTCCGGACTGCTGCCGAAAGCTTTAGAAAGCCGGATCGCCATTTCCGGCGAAATCCCGCTTTTGCCGTTCACAAGGTTGTTAAGCGCTTGTCGCGTTACACCAAGGGCCTTTGCTCCTTCGGTTACAGTCAACCCTAAAGGCTCAAGGCACTCGTAGCGAACAGTCTCGCCAGGATGCGGGGGGTTCTTCATCGTTGCCATGTCCTTATCCTCCGCTAGTGATAGTCGATCAAGTCAACGTCGGTCGCGTCACCGTCCTCGAACCTGAAGATAATCCGCCAATTCGCCCTGACTGTGACGCTCCAAAATCCGGCTAAATCCCACTTAAGCGGGTGCAGTTTAAAACCGGGGATGTCCATATCTTCGGGTCGTGAGGCGCTTTTCAATTGCGCCAGAATGCGACGTACTTTTTCAACATGCTCGGCATTGACGCCTCTCCGGTCATCATCCTCGTAAAGTCTCTCAAGGCCGCGATGTCGAAAACTTTTTATCATGGGGCTGATCGTAAATCGACAATTGTCACTTGTCAAGCGGCTTTCTGCCCGTTCGTTTAGAAGTTATCGGGGTATGGGTCGGCTCGCATAGTAAGGCGTGGGGCGGGGCGGTTTTCAGAATAGGGACAATTTACAACAAAAGTGTCCAGTTTTGCACACTGTTTTAACTCGCTTTTTTGCTGGCTGGCAGTGTGACGCTTGAGGCACGAGCGAGCGTTAAGCGAGCGTTGCGGTTGCGTCGCTGCATGGCGCAACGAAAGCCGCGCCGCGCCCTCGTCGGCGCGTCAACCTACTCTAAGCGTCAATACACATATGGAGTTGCCTGGGCGGACGCGAACGCGGCGGAAGCCGTTTTAAGCGATTCCGCAGGCATTTTGTGATTTCATGAATTCCGCAGCATTGAAAGCAGAGATCGTATTAGCAAGCGGTCTCCACTGACCGGCCGCTGCGAGTTTCCCGCACAACGATCCGCAGCACATCCTTTTTGACCGTCAGCCACGCGTTCATATGCTTCTCGTTTGCTTTTTTTTTGCTCGGCAAAATGCTTCGCATAAACGGCCGGGGCTACTTCCAGAGACTCCAAAATCATGACCCCATTGCTGGCATGGGATTAAGCCTCTGGAAAATTGTCCACTGTAAGCCTTTTGTGATATAAAACGGCTATGAGCAAAGATGGCAAACAGTCTGTCGTGGAAGGCGAAGCATGGGAAGCTGTGCTGGCGTCGCTTTGTCGATTGCAAAGTGTGTTGCCGGAAGCTGTGGTTGTCGGCGGTACAGCTTCGGCGCTTTACGCGGGACATCGTTTCTCGTTCGATCATGATCATGTTCTCCCCGATCTTCGTGAGCGCTTCGACGCCGTTTTGACAGAACTTGAGTCTGTCGCCGGATGGGAGACGGCTCGTGTGAAACGACCGGTTTTGATTCTTGGATTATTGGATGGGGTCGAGACCGGCGTGCGCCAATTGCGCCGAGCACAACCTTTGGAAACCACGGTCATGCGCGTTGGCGACCATGACGTGGTTTTGCCGACGTTACCGGAAGTGCTGCGCATCAAGGCGTTTCTCTGCCTTGAACGCAACGCCGCGCGAGATTATCTTGATTTGGCCGCTCTTGCGGCGCACATGGGGATCGATGCCGCCGGTGAAGCGCTGTGGCGCATGGATGAGCTCTACCCGCAAAAGAGTGGCGGCGGATGGGTTGTCCGCACGCAACTGATAATGCAACTGGCCTCGCCGCCGCCCTATGACCTCGATAGAGTTGACCTTGCTGAATACAAAGGCGTTCATCCGCCGTTTGATCGTTGGGAACACGTAGCCGATGTGTGCGGCAAGTTGTCAGACTGGCTGCTGAATGCCTGTGTGAAAACGTTCCATGTTGATTCCTCACCGGCGGCTCAACAGGCGAAAACGGATGTTGACGCATGGCGCGATGCCCGCGCCTCGGGTCAAACATTGCCCCCCACCAAGTTACCGGGGCTTGACACATGAAACACCGCCACTTGACCCATGAAGAATTTACGGTCGCGGCAATCGAGGACATTCTTGCCAGAGGCCAGGCGCCCGACTGGGCGCCCTTGATTGACATCATCCGGGCCGATCCATACGGGGAGATTGCCGAGAAAATAGACAAGCTATGCGAGCTCCCCTTGTTCGGATCGCCCGTCTTTCGCCGCGTGCTGGCTGCTGCAAGGCAGACGCCCTCGCCCACGTAGAAAGTTCCCGCACCTTTGGCCAGCGAAAGCAGTCAGTGGCTTAAATTGAGCCACTGGCGGCTCTTTTTTCTATTGCCCTGACGTTTTGTCCAGTTATGGGCCTGTCTGCCCACCTGCAAACCCACGCCTCGCCGAGGCCGAGGTTTTAGAAATTGGACAATACGGGAACATCCGCCGTCATTGGCAATGAACCGTGCGGAACTTTGGAACCGTATGGACTACACCGAGGGACAGATCCACGGAGCCGTACTTTTATGCCGTGTGTAGATCAACAGTTAAACTTGACAGTTTAACTGTCAATATAGTATAGTTCGGGTATGTCTTCGTCCAAACACATTGAATCCGCCACCGCCGAATTGACGCTTGCCTTGGGGTCGCTTATCAGGCGCGTTCGGGCGGCGGCCCCTTCGGAACTTCACGAACTGTCGTGGACGCAAAAGTCCGTGATCATTCGCCTTGATAAAGACGGCCCAACAACCGCCGCAGACCTTGCGCGCGCCGAAGGAGTAAAGGCGCAGTCCATGGGAACGGCTATCGCAACGCTTGAGAAGATGGGGCTGGTAGAACGCAAGGCACACCCCACTGACGGTCGCCAGATGAATATCGTTCTGACCGCCAAAGGCAAGGCCATGCGCAAAAATACGCGAGAGGCCAAGCATACCTGGTTGGCGCACGCCATAGAAAAACTCGACAAAAAAGATCAGGAAAAGCTGTTTGCGGCGGGCGAAGTGATCAAAAAGCTCGTCGATCTATGAAAGTCTCCTTTTCTCATGCGTGGCGCGCGTTAAAGAACCGAAATTTCAGGCTCTTTTTTATAGGGCAAGGCGTTTCGGTCATCGGCGCATGGATGACGCGAATGGCGACCGGTTGGTTAGTTTACCGGCTGACCGGATCGGCGCTCCTTCTCGGTATTGTCGGCTTTGCAAGCCAGATTGTTCCCTTCCTTCTGCAACCCTTGGCGGGGGTTTGGGTCGAGCGAATGGATCGCCGGAAACTCTTAATCTGGACGCAGGTCGGGGCAGCCATCCAGTCTTTTATGCTTGCAGCCCTTACCCTCAGCCACATCGTTACAATCTGGGAGGTCATCGCGCTCAGCGCGCTGCAGGGGCTGATCAATGCGTTTGATGCGCCGGGACGTCATTCATTTTTCATTCAAATGATCGAGGATCGGAACGATCTTGGAAACGCCATTGCCCTGAACTCAACAATGGTCAATGGCGCGCGCCTGCTGGGGCCTGCCCTTGCCGGGGTCACAATCGGGCTCGTAGGAGAGGGCGGATGTTTTCTGATCGACGGCATAAGCTATGTAGCCGTCGTCGCATCGCTTCTCATGATGAAGATCAAGCCTGTGGAAATAGCGCGCACGACGGACAATTTGTTCAGGCAAATGCGTGAGGGCTGGGATTATGTCCGCAGTTTTTCCCCTATCAGGACGATCCTTTTGCTTTTTTCCATCATCTCGCTGATGGGTTATCCGTATATGGTTTTGCTGCCTATTTTTGCAGGGCAGATTTTCCATGGCGGCCCCCATACACTGGGCTGGCTTACAGCCGCTTCCGGGCTGGGGGCGCTCATTTCCGCGCTTTCTCTTGCATTCAGGAAATCGGTAGTGGGCTTGACGCGTATGATCCAGATGAGTTCGGCTACCCTCGGGCTTGCGTTGATCCTGTTCGGCTTCGCGCGCCAGTTCGCTCTGTCGCTTTTGCTCATGTGCTTTGCGGGTTTTGGCATGATGCAGAGCGCTTCCGCGAGCAATACGGTTATGCAAACCCTTGTGCCTGAGGATAAGCGTGCTCGCGTCATCAGCTATTACGCAATGGCCTATTTTGGCTCGGCTCCAATTGGCAGCCTGCTGGCAGGCGCTTTGGCTCAGAAAATTGGCGCCTCCCACACGATTATCATCACCGGGACATTCTGTCTTTTGGGCTCGGTGTGGTTCTCACTGCAAATGCCCAATATCAGAATGGTCATGCGCCCAATCTATCGGGAAATGGGGCTTCTGCCTAAATAACCCGGACAAGGAGAAACGACATGAAACTTGAACCATCTAAAACAGCCATTCTGACGCTTGACCTGCAAAAAGGGATATTGGCGATGGGCAGCGGCTATGAAAGCGTCATTCCCAATGCATCCAGGATCGTGGATTTTGCCCGCAAGAAAAACTACCAGATTATTCATGTGGGGCTTGGTTTTTCCGAAGGCCACCCGGAAGTGTCTGATTTGGATACCCCCTTTCTAAAGGCCAAACAAAATAATCTCTTTGTCAAAGGAAGCCCGTCTGCCGAATTTCATGGCGCGATTGTTCAACCCGGCGACCTGATTATCTATAAACAACGCATCGGCGCGTTCTCCGAGAACCACCTAAACCTGACGCTTCGCGCGCGCGGCATTGAAAATCTGGTTCTTT